>Ga0105247_10002304_pt1 | contig 13045 bp, 16 predicted proteins | sample KBSS24metaG_FD_81519 | JGI IMG/M metagenome (GOLD analysis project Ga0105247, IMG submission 81519) | Switchgrass rhizosphere microbial communities from Kellogg Biological Station, Michigan, USA - KBS S2-4 metaG | ecosystem: Host-associated > Plants > Roots > Rhizosphere > Soil | place...
GTTTTGCTTTTTTTTTAGAAGCCATACATGAAGTTTTTGGAGTTAAGAATGAAGATTAAAATTTATTACCGGGATGTTGAAATTACAACCATTCAAAACCAATAACAAAATTTTAAAACCATTTAATGATATTTTTTTTTACTTATGTGCAATCGAAAATTTACTCGCTACCTCTTTGATCGACCAACAATATTATTTTTGATAAATCATTTCTTGATCATATCAGATCGGCCCAATGTCAAACCTGTAAAAAGAAGCATGATTATTTTGTTCACAGCCTTCATTAATATAGGGTTAAGCTCCTTTTTTTCACAGGTTTCCCTTACCTTTGCCCGCCGTTACAGAACCTGTTTCGGGATTAAAAGAAAATCATGCAGCGTAGTGTTTTGAACAGTGTGGTTTTAATTTTTCTAAAATAAACATCTGAAAATAAGCAAGTCATGGCCGACTTAAAATTTCAAAGAAACTTTGGTATTGCCGCACATATTGATGCTGGTAAGACAACAACGACTGAACGCATACTTCGTTATACCGGTATGATCCATAAGATCGGTGAAGTACACGAAGGTGCTGCTACAACTGACTGGATGGAGCAGGAAAAAGAAAGAGGTATTACCATTACATCTGCAGCCGTTAGTTGTAATTGGAGTTTTCCTACTGAGAAGGGTAAGCCAACACCCAATACCAAAAATTATTATTTCAATATAATTGATACCCCCGGTCACGTTGATTTTACTGTAGAAGTAGAACGTTCTATGCGGGTACTGGATGGCTTGATCGCATTATTTTCCGCTGTTGATGGAGTAGAACCACAGTCTGAAACCGTATGGCGCCAGGCTAACCGATATAATGTTCCCCGTATTGGATTTGTAAATAAAATGGATCGTGCCGGCGCTGATTTTTTGAATGTGGTGAAACAGGTAAAAGAAATGCTGGGTTCAAAAGCAGTGCCGCTTCAATTACCGATCGGCGCTGAAGATGACTTTAAAGGAGTGGTTGACCTGGTGAAAATGAAAGGAATTATCTGGCACATGGAAACCGAAGGAATGACCTTTGACGAAATTCCTGTACCTGATGATATGTTGGAAGAAGCCAAAGAATGGCGATCTAATTTAGTAGAAGCAATAGCTGAGTATGATGACAAATTAATGGAAAAATTCTTTGACAATCCTGATACTATCACAGAAGATGAAATTCATGAAGCTGTTAGAAAAGCAACTATTAATCTGAGTATTGTACCAATGCTTTGTGGTTCTTCATTTAAAAATAAAGGTGTACAAACTGCTCTGGATGCTGTTTGTCGCTACTTGCCAAGTCCTATGGATATTGCGGCTGTGGAAGGAATCAATCCCGACACTGGCGAAACAGTTTCCCGCAAACCTGATGCAAAAGAACCATTCGCAGCTCTTGCATTTAAGATTATGACCGATCCTTTTGTTGGCCGGCTTGCCTTCTTTCGTGTATACAGTGGGCATTTGGATGCAGGCTCTTATGTTTTAAATGTTAGAAGCGGAAAGAAAGAACGGATCAGCCGCATTATGAAAATGTTTGCCAATAAACAAAATCCTATTGATTTTATTGAAGCGGGTGATATTGGTGCAGCAGTTGGTTTTAAAGAAATAAAAACCGGTGATACACTTTGCGAAGAAGATCATCCCATCACTTTGGAAAATATGTTTATACCCGAGCCTGTAATTTCAGTAGCGGTAGAGCCGAAAACGCAAGCAGATGTTGATAAAATGGGTATGGCAATTTCTAAATTAGTGGAAGAAGATCCGACACTGAGAGTAAAGACAGATGAAGAAACAGGCCAAACAATTCTTTCCGGCATGGGTGAGTTGCATTTGGAGATCATTGTTGATCGTATGCGTCGTGAATTTAAAGTAGAGATCAACCAGGGAGCACCACAGGTAGCATATAAAGAAGCTTTCCAGGCAACCATTGAACATAGAGAGACATTAAAGAAACAAACCGGTGGTCGTGGTAAGTTTGCTGATATTGTTTTTGAATTAGGACCCGTGGATGCAGAATGGAGAGCTGAGAATCCCGATAAGCATTATCAATTTATAAATGATCTTTTTGGCGGATCAATTCCCCGTGAGTTTGTTCCTGCTATTCAAAAAGGTTTTGAACAAGCAATGACAACTGGAGTACTTGCAAGTTATCCTGTTGACAATATGAAGATCCGTGTATTTGATGGAAGCTTCCATGCTGTTGACTCTGATTCGATGTCTTTTGAATTATGTGCCAAAGCGGGGTTTCGTGAGGCAGCAAAAAAAGCAAAGCCTGTCTTATTGGAGCCGATCATGAGAGTAGAAGTTGTAACACCTGATCAGTATATGGGTGATGTAACGGGCGATTTAAATCGTCGGCGTGGAATGCTGGAAGGTATGGATAGCCGTGCGGGGGCACAGGTTATAAAAGCAAGAGTTCCATTGAGTGAAATGTTTGGATATGTAACACAACTTCGTTCCTTATCCTCAGGCCGTGCTTCATCTACTATGGAGTTCTCTCATTATTCTCCTGCACCCGCCGGCATTGCTGAAGAAGTAATCGCCAAGGTGAAGGGTAAGGTGAATGCATAAATTAAGAAAGAAAAAACTTTGTAAACCCTATCTATTTTTCGATAGGGTTTTTTATTTATCATTTCTTTAATTATTTAATTTAAATCAACCAATAATAATCTACATGGCATTTTCTTTGAGGATAAAAACGGCTGAATCTCACTCCGTTTTTAGGAACCAATTCTACCAGGCCGAAGTGCTTTTTATGAAAAACACCCTGAACAGGAATTAAAGGACTCTTTAGAGTCCTTTTTTAATGGAATTGTCATAAACGTATTATTCCCAACTCCTTTGGCATTAATCTTGACTATCGAAAGCAAAAATTACTCGTTATGAAAACTACAATCTTGAAACTATTTATTGCATCTACGCTGATTTTTGCCTTTGCAAGCTGTTCAAAGCTTGATCGCAATAGTGATTCAAATTCTGACAAGGCACGAATGCAGGTTTTTCTTACTGACGATCCGGGACCTTATGAAGCAGTATTGGTTGATGTGCAGGATGTGCAAATAAATTATGCTGATGACACTGTAGGGTGGCACAGTCTTCCTAATGTAAAAGCTGGCAAGTATGATCTTCTTACCCTTGTCAATGACAAAGACACTATGCTTGCCGATGCCAGTATCAATACCGGCACAATTGAGCAAATACGGCTTATACTGGGAACGGAAAATTATGTAAAGATCAATGGTCAGCTTATTAAACTTGAAACACCAAGTGCTCAGCAATCAGGTCTTAAATTGAACCTGCACCAGGCTGTTACTGCTGGAATTTTGTATAAAGTGATTCTTGATTTCGATGCTGCAAAGTCTATTGTAAAAGCTGGCAATAGCGGAAAATATATTTTAAAACCAACTATCAGGACTACACTTGAAGCGCAAGGCGGAAGTATTAAAGGTTTTGTATTGCCAGATACTGTAACTACAGCAGTTCTTGCGATACAGGGGCCTGATACAATTGCTTCCACTTTTACTGGTTCAAATGGCGGCTATTTAATTCGTGGGCTCGCAGCAGGAACTTATTCACTATCCTTTATTCCAAATGATACAACTTTTAAGAATGAATTAAAAAGTGGTATCGCTGTAACTACAGGTAATGTAACTGTCGTTGATACGGTTCATTTGCACCAATAAAATATTTCCTTTTGAAAATGTAAAAAAGATCATTCGTTATACGAGTGGTCTTTTTTCTTTAATGGATCTTTAAAAACATAAATTGATCCCCACGTTGAAGTAAGTAAGGTGATAAGGTAAAAAAGAATGCTTATAACTACTGATGTTTCCTGCAACAATCCAAAATATTTTGATCCTTCAAGAAAAACGACCTCTCTTGCTCCCAGGCCGCCAATGGTCAAAGGTAAAACTGCAACAACCGAAGAAGCGAGAAAAAGAAATATATATGCTGATTGATGTGTTGAAATATTTAACGCTGTCATAATAAAGTAAGCACATATAACTTGTAAGGCCTGCACAACAATACCTAAAAGAAGTGTTGGGAAAAAGCTTGTTATAAAATCTTTGAGCCAAAATTGTATAATAATATATAGCCCTACACATGATAAAAAAGCTCCAGCACAAATGGCTCCGATATAAAATGCATCTTTGAGTACTGTGATACTATATACAGCTAATATTAAACCAAGTCCAAGTAATCCGCTGAAGCGATCCAGCAAAACTGCAGCTGTTGTTTTTTTATAAGACACATTGCATTTTTTTGTCAGCAATATCACCTTATAAGCATCGCCGCTGATAGAACCCGGAAGAAATAAGTTGTAAAACATTCCTAGCCAATAGAGCTTTATATTTTGTAATTGTGGTAAATGAATCCCAATATTTCTGAAATAAATATTGAGACGGATAGAAGAAACCAGTTTGGAAAAAATGAAAGCAAACAGCGCAATAAAAAGATATAACCAATTAGCATTATGCAAGGCAGCACCTGCTTTTGCAAAATCAATTTTCCCAGATACATACCAGATACAAACGGTAGTCACTGCAATTTTCAAAATGAGCTTAAGCAGTTTATTTGTTTTGGATGTTGCTTTGAGAGAATCTTCCATTATTGCTGTAAATTGTTGCAAATAAGTTCAAATTCATGATAAAAAGAATTTTACCAGTTTTAATTGCTTGTGTTTATTGTTTAGCAGTTTACAGCCAGGAAAAGGTTGTTGCTGACGGGATGAAGATTAACAAATCAATGAAGATCAAAAAAACTGTTTATAAGATTGATGCTGCAAATAATGTTGAACGATCAGTAATCTTCATTGAAGGCAACAATATAACTGTTAACTTTAATAACAGTACACTAAAAGGAAGTAATACAACTAAAAGGCCTGATGAATTTGTCGGAGTTGCTATCATGATCATCAATAGCAAAAATGTTACAATCAAAAATCTTAAAGTAAAAGGATATAAGATCGCCTTACTTGCAAAAAATACTGAAGGACTTATTCTGGATAACTGTGATCTCAGTTATAATTATCGACAGCATCTCAACAGCACACAGGAGAAGGAAGATGTTTCTGACTGGATGAGTTATCATCATAATGAAAAGGATGAATGGCTCAGATATGGTGCAGCAATATATCTCCGAAATTGTAATGGGGCTATGATTAAAAACTGCAGAGTTACTGGTGGTCAAAATGCATTAATGATGATGGAATGCAATGATGGTATGATCTATAACAATGATTTTTCGTTCAATTCAGGAATTGGAATAGGGATGTATCGTTGTAGCAGAAATAAGGTAATGTACAATAAGGTCAACTTTAATGTAAGAGGATACAGCGAGGGAGTGTATAGCCGTGGCCAGGATAGCGCTGGTATCCTGGTGTATGAACAAAGCAACAATAATTTCTTTTATAAAAATTCAGCAACGCATAGTGGCGATGGCTTTTTCTTATGGGCTGGCCAAACAACAATGGATAACGGACAAGGTGGATGCAATGACAATATTATAATGAGTAATAATTTTTCCTATGCCCCGGCCAATGGCGTAGAAGTTACTTTTAGCCGAAACATTGTTAGTGATAACCGGTTATTTGGATGCGATTATGGAATATGGGGAGGTTACAGTTTCGAATCTAATTTCAGCAACAACAAACTTAGGGATAATCGTATTGACATTGCTATCGAACATGGACAACAGAATAAAATCACATACAACATTTTTTATGTTAGTAAGGAAGCTATTCGACTATGGGCTCGCAATGAACAGCCAGCCGACTGGGGCTATGTTAAATACCATGATATAAAAAGCAGGGACTATACCATTGCCTTTAATAATTTTAATCGTTGTCAAATAATTTTGAATGCTAACCACACAGAAAGGTTAAGTGTTTTCAGTAATATATATGGTGAGCATGAAAAGCTTTTTAATATTGATTCAACTGTTGTTGATCTTGATACTACCATAAACCAGGAACTGTATGATGAGCTTTCAGTTGACACAACCGTTTCTATTCCTGAAGTACTTAATCCAAATGATCCATTCAAAGACGGAGGCAAATTAGCAGGCAGAAAAAACATAATGATAACCGAATGGGGTCCTTATGATTTTCGTTCACCCATAATCTGGAATTCCAATCCAACCGATACAAACGGTTTAATGAAGTTTGATCTTCTCGGCCCAAAAGGAAAATGGAGGATCAAATCTTTCAAAGGAATATCGGGTATTTCAAAAATGAGCGGTGAATTTCCTGCATCAATAACTGCACAAAAAATAAATACCGGCAAAACAGGTGTTTTAATTGAATTGGAATATACCGGTTCTTCCATCATAACTGCCTTTGGAGAAACTGTTATTGCGGGAAAGCCATTCCGGTTTTATTTAAAAAGAGCATTTTAGCCTGAAAGTCAAGTCTGTTCAATGAGTGGTGGCTTTAAAAGCTCGAATTTTGTGAGCAAAATTCTTCTCTAAGTATTTGGATGATATAGCTCTCAACCATACCTTTGCACTCCCAATAAAAAATTGGGATTTTACACATGTCTCAGCGAATCAGGATCAAATTACAGTCATACGATCATAATCTTGTAGATAAATCTGCAGAAAAGATCGTAAAAACTGTTCGCAGTACAGGCGCTGTAGTAACAGGACCTATTCCTTTGCCTACACGTCGTAAGATATTTACTGTGTTGCGTTCGCCGCACGTAAATAAAAAAAGTCGTGAACAATTCCAGTTAGCAACGCATAAGCGTTTATTGGATATTTACACTTCATCATCACGTACTGTAGATGCATTAAGCAAACTGGATTTGCCAAGTGGTGTTGAAGTTGAAATCAAAGCGTAGAATGAAAATTTTTCCGATTTCAAGGGTTAAAAAAATAAAGCTCTTATAATATAATTATAGTTCATCTGTCAAATCCCGTTTCGGGACCAAAACAGCTCTGAAATTCTAAATAAAAACAAGCCATTCAGGGTTTGTTTACTACCGGTACTTCTATCATCTGCTCAAAGGGCGGATAGAAACAAAAGAAAAGGTCGGTGGCAAACGGGGATTGAAAGCCTTGGTTTGTGTCTTCACAAACCGGATGCATGTCCCAATAATCCTGCAGGCATAAATTGGCAAACCATGAAAGGTATTATTGGGAAAAAAATTGGAATGACAAGCATCTTCGATCCCTCAGGCAAACAAACAGCCTGCACGATCATTGAAGCAGGCCCCTGTGTGATCACACAGGTGAAAACTGAAGAATCTGATGGATATAATGCTGTTCAGCTTTCCTTCGGCGATAAAAAAGAAAAACATTCCAATTCTGCTGAAAAAAACCACTTCGCAAAAGCCAGCACTTCTCCTAAAAAGTTTACAAAAGAATTCCGCAACTATTCCATAGAAAAAAATATTGGTGAAACTGTTACTGTTGACATTTTCGCTGAAGGCGATAAAGTTGAAGTAGTAGGTACAACCAAAGGGAAAGGATTCCAGGGTGTTGTTAAACGCCATGGATTTCATGGTGTCGGTCAACAATCACATGGCCAGCATGATCGTCAAAGAGCTCCTGGATCATTAGGTAACTCCTCCGATGCAAGCCGTGTAATGAAAGGTGTTCGTATGGCGGGCCGCATGGGAACTGATCGTGTAAAGCTAAAAGGATTGAAAGTGCTGAAGATTTTTACCGACAAGAATTACATATTAGTAAGTGGTTCTGTTCCGGGTCATAACGGATCAATTGTATTAATTCAAAAATGATTCACTAGACCGGTAGGTTTAAACCTATCGGTCTTTTAAATAAATAATATGCAAGTTGATGTTTTAACGATAAAAGGAAAAAAGTCAGGTAGAACAGTTGAACTGCCGGATGAAATATTTGGGATAGAGCCAAATGATCATGCAATATACCTTGCAGTTAAGCAATACCTCGCTGCTCAGCGCCAGGGTACTCATAAAGTGAAGACCCGTGCTGAAGTACAAGGAGCAAGCCGCAAGCTGCATCGTCAGAAAGGAACAGGGGGAAGTCGTAAAGGAAATATTCGTAACCCTTTATATAAAGGTGGTGGTACCATCTTTGGGCCAAAGCCACATAGTTATGATATTAAAGTAAACCGTAAGGTTAAAGATCTTGCTAAAATATCGGCTCTTTCACATAAAGCGAAAGAGAAAGCAATCGTAGTAGTAGAAGATATTTCATTGGATGTGCCAAAAACAAAAACCTTTATGGGGATTCTTGATACATTAAAAGTATCAGATAAAAAGATACTCTTTATCTCACCTGAGTGTAATGATAATGTGGATCTTTCTATTCGCAATGTACCATTTATTTTAGGTGTGTTGTTAAGTGATATTAATACCTATGACATCGTTAATTCGGAAGTAATAGTATTAACTGAAAGTGCAGCAAAGATCTTTGCTGAGGAAGAAGTAGCAGAAGCATAATTAAAAACATTTTAATAATAAGAAATGAAACTTTCTGAAGTATTGATAAAACCCATTTTGAGCGAAAAAGCAAATGCACAGCAGGATAAGTTGAGGCGCTATGCTTTCAGGGTTTCAAAAAAGGCAAATAAACTGGAGATCAAAAAAGCAGTTGAAAGTTTTTATGGAGTTACAGTTGTGGCAGTAAATACGACTGTGGTTCCTGGAAAAAATAAATCAAGATTTACAAAGGCAGGAGTTATTTCAGGACAAAAACCTTCTTATAAAAAAGCATACGTTACAGTAGGAGAAGGTGATAATATTGATCTGTATTCAAGTATTTAAATTCTCATTCTCCTTTAGGAGTTAAGAACAGAATGGCAATCAACCGCCGCGAAGTGTTGGAATTTGAAAATTATAGTTATTAAACATGGCATTAAGAAAATTTAAACCAATTACAGCCGGCACACGTTGGAGGATCGGGAATGCATACGTTGAGGTTACTACTAATGTTCCGGAAAAAACTTTAGTAGAAGTTAAAGGCAGAACTGGCGGCCGTAATTCATCTGGTCATTTAACCATGCGTTATAATGGCGGTGGTCATAAAAAGAAATATCGTATTATCGATTTCAAGCGTAATAAAATGAATATCGAAGCCACGGTAAAGACAATAGAGTATGATCCAAACAGATCTTCGTTCATTGCTTTGGTTGAATATACTGATGGAGAAAAAAGATACATTATTGCACCGCAAGGTTTGCAGGTTGGACATAAAGTTATTAGTGGTAATGATGTGGCTCCTGAAATAGGGAATGCTTTACAGATGAAAAATATGCCGCTTGGTACCAATGTGCATAATATAGAGATGCAACCTGGGCAAGGTGGTAAGCTGGCAAGAAGTGCAGGTTCATCGGCACAATTGACAAACAAAGAAGACAAGTATGCTGTGTTGAAAATGCCGAGTGGTGAGTTAAGAAAAGTTTTGATCAATTGTTTTGCAACGGTTGGAGTTGTTGGTAACAGCGATCATAGTTTGCAAAGCATGGGTAAAGCAGGCCGTAACAGGTGGAGAGGTATTCGTCCACGTAACCGTGGCGTAGCTATGAACCCTGTTGATCACCCAATGGGTGGTGGTGAAGGTAAAGCCTCAGGCGGTCAGCCACGCAGCAGGAACAGCCAATATTCAAGAGGATTGAAAACACGTACCAAAGGAAAAGGAAGTGATAAACTGATCATTCAACGTAAGAACGGAAGTAAGATCTCTAAATAGAAAACTTAAATCTAAAATAATTACATGGCACGTTCGATAAAAAAGGGTCCTTATGTAGCCAGCCATCTTGAAAAAAAGGTATTGGCTATTAATGAGGGTAAAAACAAGAAAAGTGTTATTAAAACATGGAGTCGTCGTTCTACCATTACTCCGGATTTTGTTGGTCACACTTTCGCTGTGCACAATGGCAATAAATTTATCCCGGTGTATGTAACGGAATTTATGGTGGGTCATAAGTTAGGTGAGTTTGCACCTACCCGTCAATTCAAAGGACATTCAAGTAAGAAAATCGAAGCAGCTTAGTGCTTCAGAATAAATAAAACAATGGAAGCAATAGCAAAACTGAGAAACTATCCCACATCACCCCGTAAAATGCGGTTATTGGCTGATCTTATTCGTGGTCAGAGAGTGGACAAGGTATTAGCGGAACTGGAGTTCAATGCAAAACATCCTTCAGTGCCTTTGCGCAAACTTGTATTAAGTGCTATCAATAACTGGAAACAAAAGAATGAAGGTGGTGATGAGACACAACTCATAGTAAAAACAATTTTTGTTGATGGAGCAAGAACATTAAAGCGCATGAGGCCAGCGCCACAGGGCCGTGGCTATAGGGTTCGCAAGCGCAGCAATCATGTAACTGTGATAGTAGATGCACCAGCAGCTTAAAAGATTTGTAATTATTAAAATGAATAGCAAATAAAAAAAATTAAAAATAAAACTCTAAAGCTCACTTGATTTAGAGATTAAATTTAAAACATGGGTCAAAAAGCAAATCCGATCGGCAATAGGTTAGGTATCATCCGTGGATGGGAATCTAACTGGTATGGTAATAAAAGAGATTATGCCGGCAAGTTGATCGAGGATCAAAAGATCAGAACTTATCTGAATGCCCGTATCAACAAAGGAGGTATTTCGAAGATCGTTATTGAAAGAACATTGGGTAAGCTCATTATTACTATTCATACTTCGAAACCGGGTATCATTATCGGTAAAGGTGGTGGTGAAGTTGATCGTATCAAAGAAGAATTAAAAAAACTTACGGGTAAAGAAGATGTGCAGATAAATATATTAGAGATACGTCGTCCCGAGCTGGATGCAATGATTGTAGGTGATACAATTGCCCGCCAGATCGAAAATCGTATTAATTATAAAAGAGCTATTAAAATGTCAATCGCTTCAGCACTTCGTATGGGAGCTGAAGGAATAAAAGTAAAAGTAGCAGGTCGTTTGGGTGGTGCTGAAATTGCCCGTACAGAAGAGATCAAGCAAGTACGTGTGCCTCTTCATACTTTTCGTATGGATATTGATTACGCTAATGTATTTGCTTTGACAGTATATGGAAAGATAGGCATCAAAGTGTGGATATGTAAAGGAGAAGTATTGACGAAAAGAGATCTGAATCCAAATTTTGTTGGTGGTAAAAGTGATGTTAGTGATAGAAGAGAAAGAAGAGACGACCGTGGTGGTGATCGTTTCGATCGTCGTGATGATAGGAGAGGTGGCGGTGATAGAAGAGGTGGTGGCGGTGGAAGAAGTGGTGGTGGCGATAGAAGAGGGGGCAGCGGTGGAGGAAGAAGTGGAGGTGGCGGAGGAAGAAGAAGCTAAGAAACATTTCGGTTACCAGTTGCTGGTGGCCGGTCATTAAAATTGATGATTCACTACTGGTAACCAGAAACAGGTAACCGGTAACAAATAAACTGAGATATGTTACAACCGAAAAGAACGAAACACAGGAAAATGCAGAAAGGCCGTATGAAAGGTGATGCCAAAAGAGGCTTTACTATTGCTTTCGGTTCTTATGCTTTGAAGGCATTGGATCAGCATTGGATCACTGATCGTCAAATAGAAGCTGCCCGCCAGGCATTGACCCGTGAAATGAAACGTGAGGGTAATGTATGGATACGAATTTTCCCTGATAAGCCCATTACAAGGAAACCAGCTGAAGTGAGAATGGGTAAAGGAAAAGGTAACCTGGAATTTTGGGCTGCAGTGGTAAAACCAGGACGCATTTTGTTTGAAGTGGATGGTGTAGATGAAAAAACAGCTCATGCTTCTTTATCATTGGCAGCAGGTAAGCTTCCAATTAAAACAAAAATTGTTGCAAGACATGACCTGGCTACTGCCTGAGAATCATGTTAGGCAAATTGATAAAATAACAAATAAGTAAGATGTCAAAGAAAGCAGATTTTGTAAAAAGTATTCATGGAATGAATGAGCAGGATTTGAATGCACGGTTGGAAGAAGATAAACTTCGTTTGAAGAAATTAAAATTTGCTCATACTATTTCGCCTTTGGAAAATCCTATGAATATTCGGGGGCTTCGTAAAGATATTGCCCGTTTGAAAACAGAATTAAAGAATCGAAAACAACAAGCATAGTCAAAAGTCAGTAGTTCAGAGTCTGTCTGACTCAGAACTATGAACTCAGAACTCTAAACTTAATAAAATGGCTGAAAGAAATTTAAGAAAAACGAAAATAGGAGTGGTGACCAGTAATAAGATGACAAAGACAATTACTGTAGCTGTGGAAAGAAAAGTAAAGCACCCTATTTATGGAAAATTCGTAAAGAAAACAACCAAGTTTCATGCACATGATGATAAGGATGAGTGCAGCATTGGTGATATAGTAAAGATCATGGAAACCAGACCGCTTAGCAAAACAAAACGTTGGAGATTGGTAGAAGTAATGGAGAAGGTGAAATAAAAAGCAGTGCTGAGTATTTTGTATTCAGCAGGCAGACAAAAATTGAATTGGTAAAATCTAAGTGCTTAGTACTAAATACTAAGTACTCAAAAATCGAAGAAGATGATTCAGCAAGAAAGCCGGTTAAATGTTGCGGATAACAGTGGCGCCAAAGAGGTGCTTTGTATTCGTGTACTCGGCAACAGTGGCCAGCGCTATGCAGGTATCGGCGATACAATCGTTGTTACCGTTAAAGATGCTTTACCTGCCGGTGGTATTAAAAAAGGAACAGTTGCAAAAGCAGTAATAGTAAGAACAACTAATAAGCTGCGTCGCAAAGATGGATCTTATATCCGTTTTGATGATAATGCGGTTGTATTATTAAATCAATCAGATGAACCAAGAGGTACCCGCATCTTTGGGCCGGTAGCAAGAGAACTTAGAGATAAGGGTTATATGAAGATCATTTCATTGGCACCGGAAGTTCTGTAGAGGCAAGACACGTTTTGTTCTGCTGAATAAAGAACAGAAAGATGAATAGTGCGACGCAACGAAGATGATAGTAGCAATACAGCTGGTAACAAAAAAATAAATGTCATTAAGAGAAAGAATCAAATAAAATGAAAGCAAGATTTAAACCAAAGTATAATATCAGGAAAGGAGATAACGTAGTAGTA
>Ga0105247_10002306_pt1 | contig 13042 bp, 7 predicted proteins | sample KBSS24metaG_FD_81519 | JGI IMG/M metagenome (GOLD analysis project Ga0105247, IMG submission 81519) | Switchgrass rhizosphere microbial communities from Kellogg Biological Station, Michigan, USA - KBS S2-4 metaG | ecosystem: Host-associated > Plants > Roots > Rhizosphere > Soil | place...
CGATCGCGTCGAGCGCCGGCTCGCCGCCGCGGGCGACGAGCGTGCGGAGGCGCCCGAGCGACGTGGCGCCGCGCTCGAGCGATTCGGCGATCTGGACCGCGACGTCCGAGTAGCCCCAGTCGATCGGAATGGACGACGGGCGCTCCGACGGCGGGCCGAGATCGATCGGCTCGTCGACCTCGGGGTCGTGGAGGACCGCGGCGACGAAGAGCGAGCCGCACTTTTTGAGGAGCGCGCCGAGGTCGGCCACGAACGTGTCGAGGTGCGCGCGCTTGCCGTGCTCGCGCTCGACGCGCGCGATCGCCGACGCGAGCTCGCGCGGATCGCGCGCGACGAGGACGTCGATCGCGTCGCGCGCCACGAGGGCCATCGTGGCGCGCCGGGCGGGGCCGCACGCCGACGCCGGTCCGGCGTCGGGCCCGGCGGTCAGCGCGAAGCCTAGGTCCGACGCGGCGAGCTGGCGGCGCGCCTCGGCGAAGCGCGGCGACGACCACGGGCCGGCCGTCGCCGTCGTCGCGAGGCGCACGCAGGCCTCGAACATCGGCACGCGGAGATCGGCGTCGGGCTCGGCGAGCCGATCGTCGAACGCGGCGCACGCCATCGCCACGGGGTCGCGCGTCGTGCGCGCCTCGCCCTCCTCGGAGAACGTCTCGGCGATCGATCCTCCGTCCGCGGCGCGGCTCACCGCCACGACGAGCGCGGCGATCGTCGCGGTGCTCGCGCCGAGCGGCCCTTCGTCGAGCGCGGCGCGCGCCTGCCGCGCGATCGCGTGACGTACGCACTCGAGCGCCTCGCCCGGTCCGCCCGCGAGGCGGCAGAGGAGCGTGTCCCACCCGGTCGCGTCCGACGCGTCGCGCCCGAGGACGACGCGCGCGAGGAGGCGCGCCGCGGGGACGCTCCCATAAAATGCGCGTGCCAGCGACGGATCCGCCACCAGGAGCTCGACGTGACCGTCGGGCCGAAGAAACGCCAGATCGACTTCGTCGCTACCGGCCATCGTCCCTCCTCGAGCTGCCTCGAAGCGAAGCGACGAATTGCCTAGCAAATGACGAGCCTTGCTCGCGAGCTACTCGGCGGCGGGCGGCGGTCGATGTGGGGCGGAGTCCGAGCGACGAATCCGCACGAGAGAAACCGGGCCTGTGACGATGCCGGCGAACGTCTCGACCCCGCCGAGGGTCATCGACGCGCTCCGTGTGTCCAGTCGAGGGCGGACCCCATAGATACCAGAGAGGCCGAACGTCTTGTCGGGGCAAGAGGACGACACCAGGAGCGATAGAGACGTCGAGCCGCGCGGAGCGAGGGTCGACAGGAGCTCGCGGATCGCCGACCCACCCGTCGGCGGGCACTGCACAGTCCCGCCGTTCGGCTGGGTCACTTCGAAGCCCACTGTCTGTGCGCGGAGCAAAAATGTCACCCTCCGCGCACCCGTGTTGGTGACCGTGATCGTCCCCGAGAGATCGTCGGCGTCGCCCGTGTCGAGTCGTGGGCTCAGCTTCACCTCGAGGCGCGGCTCGACGTCGGTGGTCGCGACGGCGGGCATCGGCGGCCTGTCGTCGGTCGCGGCCGCGACCGCATCGGCGCCGAGCTTCACCGGCGCACCGACGATCATCTTCGCCGCGCTGACTCGAGGCGTCGCGGGCGCGGCGTCGGCCCCGCTTGGCAGAGACGGGATCGGTGCGACCACGAACGGCGGCGCCGGCCGCCCGTGCGCCGCCCATCCATATCTCGGTGTCACCGTCGCGCCGGCGACGAGCGTCGCCGCTTCATGCGCACCGAAGCAGAAGAAGCGCGGATCGAGCTCTTCCTTGTACACCTTCCCTGGGAGCAGCGCGAGCGGTCGCTCGACGTCGGTCGATGGGCGTAAATCAGCGGGAAGAGCGCATGTAACCGTCCGCGGACGCGGGGGTTTCGCCCCACGAGCCCGAGGGGACGTCCCCTCGACCGCGGCGGCCTCGGGCGGCGTGATTTCGAGCTCGAGCAGCCGAGGATCGGCCACGATCCGGAGCGGTATGGTCCCCGTGTTCTCGACGCGGAGGACCCACCGCTTCGGCGACGTCGTCGCGATCGACACCGTGATGCTCGGCGGGTCCTCCGGAGCGACGACGGGCCGCGCCGGCCGGCGCGGCGCGGCGTGCGCGGCGTGCGCCGGCCAGGCGGCGATCGCCCACGCCGCGCACGCGACGACGCGCGCGATCGCCGTGCGATCCACCGCGCGCGCGCCCGCCATCATCGGCGTCATCAGCCGCGGAGCGTCTCGAGGAGCTCGAGATCCGGGATCGCGATCGGAAACCGCGACCGGATGACCGCCACGTCGTGCTCCTCGAGGAGCCGGCAGAGCGCGAGCCCGTCGTAGAGCGCGATCGGGGCGGCGTTGGGCGTGGCCGCCTCTTCGCGCGCGCCGGACAGGACCTGGCCGGTGGTGACGAGCCAGCCGCACGCCGCGGGGCCGTAGTGGTGGAGCGCGCCGCGCACGTCGCTCACGCGCTCGCGCCCGATCTCGCGCCCGTCCTTCCGGAGGACGAGCGCGGTGCGGATCTCGTCGGTGCCGGTCTTGTGCACCGCCGCGAAGTGGGCCTCGCCGCCCGGCGATCCCGCGCGGCGGACCGGGCGCATCTGCGACATGCCGACCCGCTCGAGCGCGAACAGCGCGAGCTCGAGGAACGCGTGGCCGGGGAGCTCCTGGAGGCGGCGGAGCATCATGCGCCGAGCCCCTTCGCGGTACCGCTCGACCGCCGCGATGACGTCCTGCTCGAGGCGCACCAGATCGCCGCCGAGGGCCCAATCGGTCGGCGCGATCCGCGTCCCGTTCGAGAAACGGAAACGGGGGCGCTGCCCGCTCGCCTGCCGCCGGAGGTTGTCCGCGCGGAGGCACGCGGTGAGCTGCACCGTGGCCACCGCCGGATCGCCGGCGAGGCGCCCGCGGCGCATCAGGGCGTCGACGATGGAGCGGGCCGCGACCGGCCCCGCGCTCCTGTCGAACGCCTGGAGCACGAGGAGCGTCGCGTCCGCGAGCTCGCGCCCGGCGAGCTCCTCGCCTTCGCCGAGGGGCACGTCGATCCCGCTCGGCGCGCCGCCCGCCATGATCTGCTGGCGATCGCGCACCATCGGGCGCGGGGGCGGGGCGAGCGGGTCGCGCGCCGCCTCGCCGTTCGACGCGGCCTGCTCGCCCTCGAGCGAGCCCGACCCGCCGTTGCTCGCGGCCGGAGCTTGCCCTGCCTGTCCCTCGAGGCGCGGCGCCGACGCGCGGTCCTGGAACTCGCCCGGAGCGCCGCCCCGCCCGCGACGGCGGCGGCGGCGGCGGCGGCGTCCGCCTTCGCCCGCGGCGCCTTCGCCCACCGCGCCGGAGGAGCCGGGCGGCGCCAGGATCGGCTGATCGTCGTCGTCCTCGTCGTCGAACAGCTCGGCGCCCTGGGCCGCGAGATCGGCGCGGAGCGCGTCCTCGCCCGAGACGATCGGCTTCTCGTCGTCGTCCTCGTCCGCGTCGTCCATCGCGAACCCGGGGAGCATCGGCGTGGACGGCTTCGCCGGCGGCGGCGTCGACTGCGCGGCGGCCGCTTCGACCTCGAGCGCGTTGATCTCGGCGGCGGACGTCGGGTCCTCGGCCGGCTCGTCCTGCTGCGCGGCCGGCGCCGCGCCCTTCGCGCCGCGCTTCGCCTTCTTCTCGTCCCAGTCGCGGAGCGCGAACACGCCCGGCTTCACGCGGACGATCGGGTTCGTCTTGTCTTCCTTCTTCAGCAGGGCCGCGAGACGCGCACCCATCGTCACTTCGGGGCTCTTGCCCACGTGCGACAGCAGGTTCTTCTCGATCGCGAGCTCTGTGATCTCCTTGTAGTGGAGCGGTTTACCGGCGAGGCGAAGGACCTCCGCAGCGGCCTCGGTGAACGTCATATGACCCTATTCCGTTGGTTTTCGCGCTGCCTTCCCGGCATGCGCGGGGCGTGGCTCCGAGCCCCCCTCATGGGGGCTCACCGCGACGCGTCGTTTCTCTCGTACGCCCGACACGTCCCCGCATACACACGGGGGGCCGACACGCGTTCGTCGCTATAACCTGGGGTCTACCCCGCGTCAAATGCGGAAGATCGCGCGGGCGCCGCGGCCAATGGAGGGGCGGGCGGAGCTCGCGCGGGGGGACGGCCTGCGCCGCTCGCGCGGGCGCCGCGGCTATTTCGTGGGCGGAGCTTGCGCGGGGGCTGCGGGCGGCGGCGGAGGCGGGACGGGGGCGCTCTCCTTGGCGTCGCGCGCGTCCTTCGCGTCCTTCGCGTCGGCCTTCTCTTCGGCGAGGAGCTCCTTCAGCCGCTTCTCGCGCGCCGCCTCGTCGCCGAGGCCGCCCATCTTCGAGACGTCGAAGGTCAAGAGCGGGAGCTGGCCGCCGCCGTTGTACGTGGGGAGCTTGCCGTCCCAGTGCTCGAGCGCGCGGTACTGGAGGACCGCGGGGCTCGTCGAGAGCCGGATGATCTCGTTCGCCCGCGCCTCCGATCGGGCGCGGATGAGGAGCGCGTCGGCGTCGCCCTGCGCCTTCTGTCGCGCGGCCTCGGCCGCGCCGTGCGCCTGGGTGATCGCCTGGTCGGCCTCGGCCTTCACCTGGCGCACCTTGTTCTCGCTCTGGATCGCGTTCTGCGTCGCCTCCATCGCGCGGTTGATCGCGTCGGCGACGTTCTGCGGGAGGCGGAGCGCGCCGTTGATCGTGAGCTGATCGAAGACGAAGCCGTCCTTGCCGAGGACGTCGCGGCACTTCGCGCTCACCTCGCTCAGCATCTTCGACTTGCCGGCGCCGTAGATGTCCTGGACCGGGAGCTTCGACGCGACGTCGTTGAACGCCTCGCGTACGGTGTTGCGGACGTACCCGTCGGCGAGCAGGCCGAGGTCGTTCTGCCGGAAGCGCCCGTACAGCTTGGGGGCGAGGGTCGGCTCGATGTGGAAGGAGAGCCCCACGTCGGCGTTCACGTTCACGCCTTCGCTCGACGAGAACGTGATCGACTCGTCGATCGAGCGCCCCTCGTGCGGGCTCTGCGTCCACACGACGTTCTGCACGCTGGTCGGGAACTCGATGATCTGCTCGGTGAGCGGGTTGTAGAAGACGTAGCCCGTGACCACGGCCTGGTCCTGCACGCCGCGCTCGCTGCCCGCGAGCTTCACGCGGACGCCGACGTGCCCGGTGTCGATCCGCTTCACCGTCGAGCAGCTCACGACGAGGAGCGCGAGGAGGACGCCCAGCGACGTCACGATCCGCCCGAGGGCCCGGGTCTCGATGCGGTTACCGAAAGAGTTCGCCATGGATCAATCGCTCCGTCTCGTTCCGAACGCGCTCACCGCCGCGGCGATCCCGATCCCGACGAGGATGAGCGCGGCGGTCGCGAACTTGGCATCGTTCGCCGCGTTGAGCCAGGGCATCAGCAGGAGGAGCGCGCCGATTTCGGCGACGACGAGGAGCGCCGCGAGCCACCCGTGAGAGCGCCGTCGCGACGCCAGCTGGGCGCGGAGGCGCTCGTTCTCGGCCCGCAGGGACTCCAGCTCGTCGCGGTAGGGGGGTGTCACGCTCCCTCTGAGACTAGGGCCAAACGCGCGCGATACAATGGCCTTGCTCCGCGATAGGATTTCGAGGCAGACGGGGCCATGCGGAACGCGCTTCTCCTCGCTCTCGTCGTCGCGGCGGTGGGCGCCGCGTCGGGGGCGGCGTTCGCCCCGGCCCGCGCGGGGGCGCCCGGCTTCTGGGCGATCCTGCTCGCCGTCCACGCCGCGCTCGTGACGATCGCATTCCTCCGCGCCCGCTACGACGGGGACACGTGGGGCTGGATCGTCCCGTCGTGGGGCGACTTCACCCGCGGCTTCTTCGTCGCGCTCGTCCTCTTCGGCTCGGCGTACTTCGCCACGCGCGCCATCGCGCCGGCGGGGACGCCGCGCGAAGGGTGGCTGGTCCGCCTGTACCTCCAGCTCGGCAGCCCCGAGGACCTCCGCGCGCACACCGGCCTGGTCGCGCTCGCGATCGTCGCGATGGCGTTCGCCGAGGAGGTCGTGTGGCGCGGCCTGGTCACGACGCTCCTCGCCGAGCTCGTCGGATCGCGCGCCGCGTGGGTGTACGCGGCCGGGCTCTACGCGCTCGCGCACGTCCCGACGATGTGGGCGCTTCGCGACGGCGCGGCCGGGCCGAACCCGCTCCTCCCGCTCGGCGCGCTCGGCTGCGGCCTCGTCCTCGGCGCGGCGGCGCGGTCGTTCGGGCGGCTCGTGCCGGGCGTCGTCGCGCACGCGCTCTTCGACTGGTGCCTCATCATGATGTTCCGGCTGTGGGGGCCGAGCGTCTGAGATGGACCTCGTCGAGCTCGCGCGGATCATCGCGCCGGACGAGGCGGGCGCGATCTTCGCGCGACACGAGGCGCGGGCGCGCGAGGGCGGCGGCGATCGCCCGTCGGCCGCGGGCCGCGCGGGCCCGGATCGTGAAAATGAAAATGTAGAGTACACGGATCGCCGCGACGGGCCGCGCGATCCCGCGGCGCTCGCGACGCTGCTCGAGGCCGCCTATCCGGCGCTCGCGCCGTGGCTCGCGGCGCGGTGGGCCGACGTCGCGGCGGTCGCGCGAGCGGGGCTCGCCGAGCGGAGCTACGAGGCGCTCCGCGCGCTCGCCGCCGACGCGACGCGCGGCGCCGCGGCCCTGGGCGACGTCCGGGCCGCGCTCCGCCGGTTTGCGTTCCGCGAGAAGCTCCGCATCGCGGCGCGCGAGCTCTTGCCGCAGCCCGGCACCGACGTCGACGTGACCGCGCGCGAGCTGTCGGATCTGGCGTCGGCGTGCACCGAGGAGGCGCTCCGCGAGGCGCTCGCGTGGGCCGACGCGCGCTTCGGCGAGCCGGTCGACGCGGCCGGCGATCGCTGCGCGTTCGTCGTGGTCGGGATGGGGAAGCTCGGCGGCCGCGAGCTCAACGCGGGCAGCGACATCGACCTGCTCCTCTTCTACGCGACGGACGACGGCGGCACGCGCAAGGGCGGCGCGCTCACCGACACGACGCTCCACGAGTACTTCGCGCGGGTGACGCAGCGGATGACGGCGACGCTCGACGAGGCGACCGAGGACGGGATCGTGTGGCGCGTCGATCTGCGGCTCCGCCCCGAGGGATCGACCGGCCCGCTGGTGAACGCGCTCGCCGCGGCGGAGCGGTACTACGAGTCGTGGGGGCGGACGTGGGAGCGCGTCGCGCTCCTGCGGGCGCGGCCGATCGCGGGCGACCTCGCGTTCGGCCGTCGCGTGCTCGAGGCGCTGTCGCCGTTCGTCTGGCGGCGCACGGTCGATCCGCGGATCGCCGAGGAGATGAGCTCGCTCCTCCTCCGCGCGCGCGTCGAGATGGCGGGGCCGCCGGAGCGCGACGTGAAGCTCGGCCCGGGAGGCATCCGCGAGGCCGAGTTCTTCGTGCAGTCGCTCCAGCTCATCTGGGGGGGGCGCGACCCGGCCCTCCGCAGCACGAACACGCTCGACGCGCTCCTGCGCCTGCGATCGGGCGGGCTCGTCACCGAGCTCGAGGCGCGCGAGGCGGAGGCGTCGTACCTCACGCTGCGCAGGCTCGAGCACCGGATCCAGACGGCGACGGGCCTCCAGACGCACGCGATCCCGGCCGACCCGGCGCTGCTCCTCCGGATCGCGCGGTCGCTCGGGTTCGCGTCGACCGCGGCGCTGATGGACGATCTGCTCCGGACGCGCGCCGGCGTGGAGGAGCGCATGGCGTCGCTCACGTCGAGCGAGGCGCGCGTCGCGGCGGAGCGCGCGTCGCGCGCGTCCATCGAGCGCCTCTACGCCGCGATCGACGCGGGCGACGACGCGCGCGTCCTCGCGTGGCTCCCGGAGCAGTTCGGCGCGTGGGCGTCGCCCGACCTCGCGCGCCACCTGACGGCGCTCGCGCGCCCGCCCGACGCGCCGCTCGGCTCGCTGACGCGCGACCGGCACCCGGAGCTCGGGGTCACGCTGGTCGAGGCGCTCGCCGAGGCGGCGGATCCCGAGCAGGCGGCGCGGCTCCTCGCGGCGCTGTTCGCGCGGCTCGCGATGCCGAGCGTCTACGCGCGCGCGCTCGCCGTCGATCCGCGCGCGGTGCGCCGGCTCACCGGCCTCTTCGGCGCGAGCGCGTTCCTCGGGCAGGCGGCGGTGGCCCACCCGAGCCTCGTCGACTCGCTCCTCTTCGGCCGCGGCACGCCCGATCCGGAGGGGGCGGCGCGCGCGGTGCGCGACGAGGTGCAGCAGGCGTCCCGCGACGACGCCGACGACTTCGTCGGCGCGCTCCGCCGCGCCAAGCGGCGCGTCACGATGGAGGTCGGCCTCGCCGATCTCGCGGGCGAGATCGACGTGCGCGGCGCGGCGCTCGCGCTCAGCGCGCTCGCCGAGGCCACGCTCGCCGAGGCGACGCGCTTCGCCCTCGCCGAGCGCGGGCTCGACGCCGGTCTCGCGGTCATCGCGATGGGGAAGCTCGGCGGGCGCGAGATCGGGTACGGGTCCGATCTCGACCTGTTCTTCGTCTACGCGGACGACGCGCTCCCCGATCCGGACGACGCGCAGGAGCGCTTCATCCGCGTCGCGCAGCGGGTCCTGCGCCTCCTCGGATCGCCGCACGGCGCCGGCCCCGGCTACGAGCTCGACACGCGCCTCCGCCCGTCCGGGAACGCGGGGCTCCTCGTCGTGTCGCTCGACGCGTTCCGTCGCTACCAGGAGACCCGGGCCGAGCCTTGGGAGCGCCAGGCGCTCCTCAAGGCGCGCTTCGCCGCGGGCGACGCCGCGCTGGGCGAGCAGGTGATCGCCGCCGCGAGCGCCGCGGCGTACGAGGCCGGCGCGGCGCCGAAGGAGTTGATCCACCACCTGCGCATGCGGATGGAGAACGAGCTCGCCGGCGAGCGCCTCACCGGCGGCCGCGCGCGCTTCGATCCGAAGCTCGGACGCGGGGGGATCGTCGACGTCGAGTTCGCGGTGCAGTGGCTCCAGATGCGGCACGGCGCGGACCGGGCGGTGCGCACCACCGAGACCGACGCCGCGCTCTCGGCGCTCGAGCGGCGCGGATACGTCGATCGCGCGATCGCCGCGACGCTCCGCGACGGCTACCGCTTCCTGCGCCAGCTCGAGCAGCGCGCCCGCGTCCACCACGGGGGGAGCAGCGCGCTGCTGGAAGAGGCGGCGCCCGGGCTCGCGCTCCTCGCGCGGCGCATGGGGATGCGCGACGGGCCGCGCGGCACGGCGAGCGAGGCGCTCCTCGCCCACTACGTCGCCGTCACGACCGAGGTGCGGCGCGCTTACCTCGCGGTCCTCGGCCTCTCCGCGTGACGAGGCGCGCGCTCCGCGACGGAGCCGGCGAGGGCCGCCGCGCCGCGGATCGCGCGGCGTCGCCGGGCGGCGGCGCATCCCGCGACGGGCCGCCGAAGGTCGCCTACACTCGAGGGCGATGCGGCGGACCTTTGCGCGCGCCATCGTGCTGGGGCTCGCGGTCGCGGCGTGCGTGCGCGCGCCGCAGCCCGTCGAGTCCCCGGCGTCGCCGCCCGACGCGCCGGTCGCGGCGGACGACGACGCCGGAGAGCCGCTCGATCCGTCGCCGTACGTCGTCGCTGACGCGGCGCCGGGCCGGGGCGCGCAGGTCGTCGTGCCCATGGGGAAGGGGGAGGGGGACGGCGTCCTCCTCGACGGGCTGCGCGTCCTGGTCGGACCGGGCGGCGTGCGCGCGGCGCGCGAGGTCGCCGATCCGCCGCTCGCCGGCGCCGAGCGCCTCCCGCCGTGGCTCGGCGGCGGCTTCGTCGTCTGGAGTAAACGTGCGATCTACACGTGTCCCACGTTCGACGGGCCGCTGCGGCCGCTCGTGGCGACGCCCGCCGACGTCGCCGGCGTCGCGTTCGGCCCGTCGTCGCTCCTCGTCCGCGCCGAGGACGGCGAGCGCTGGGCGATCGATCCGCGGAGCGGCGCGCCGTCGGCGCTCAGCCCGGTGGGCCTCCGCCGCGTCGCGGCGTTGGGCGACGGGCGCGCCGCGGCGCTGACCGAGTTCGGCGGCGTCGTCACCACGTCGGACCGCGGCGCGCGCTGGACCGACGCGTCGCCCCAGCTCAACGCCGCCGTCGCGTCGGTCTTCACCGCCGACGACGCGCTCTGGATCGCCACCGACGGAGGCGACGCGCTCCGCGTGGAGCCGGGCGGCGCGCTCGCGCGGTTCGACGCGGGCCCCACAGTGAAGGCGCCGGAGCTCCGTGCGAGGGACCCGCGGTGGACCGCGAGCGAGGCGCCGATCCGCCGCGCGCTCCGGCTCGGCGCGCCGGTCGACGAGGGGCTCGCGGTGGTCGTCTCGGACGGCGCGCTCTTCAAGGTGAGCCTCCGCGACGGCGCGATCGTGGCGGCGTCGCCGGGGAGGCTCCCTCCCGACGCCACGTGCGAGGCGGTCCGCGCCCAGGACGACCTGGTCTTCGCGTGCACGCGGAGCGGCGGTCCGAGCTTCGTCGCGAGCCGGGTCACGGGCGGCGCGCCGCCCATCGTCGAGCAGACCTTCGCGTTCGAGGGGCGGTTCAGCGCGAGCGACGACGGCGCCATCGCGTTCGGCGGGCCGTGCTCGCGCGGCTCGGCGGCGCCGCCTCCCTCGCCCACCACGGTCTGCGTCCGCGCCGCGGCCGGAGGGTGGCAGGAGCACGCGCTCGACGGGCGCGCCGACGCGGGGGCCTCTCCGCCCGAGGTCGTGCGGTGGATCCCCCGCGCCGACGGCGGCGCGTTCGGGCTGATCGCGGCGCCGAAGCCGGCGATCGTCGACGCGCGCACCGGCGACGTGCGCCCGTGGCTGCTCGACGGGGTGCCGGCGAACCGCCGGACGAGCCTCGACGTCCGCGCGCGGTGGCAAAAGCGCGAGCTCGCGCGCGTGGTCGATCGGGCGTGGTCGTCGTCGCCGGGCGGCGGCGTCCGCGGGTGGATCGACGGCCTCGCGCTCGACGTCGCGCGCGACGGGGCGGTGACCGCGTCGCCGTTCACGTTCGACCGCACGATGTTCGCGGGGCCGCTCGGCCTCGGCGCCACGAAGGACGGGCGCCTCTGGCAGACGTCGGACCGCGGCGCGGCGTGGGTCGAGGTGGAGCGGCCGCTCTCCGCGCGCGACGACAAGATGATCGAGCCGCGGCTCTGCGGCGCTCCGGGGTGCGACCTCGGCTTGTGGTACCGCGTCGGCTGGCCGGAGCGCGGGCGCCTCGCGGCCGAGCCCCCGAAGATCGCGGCGCCGGCGCCCAGGCTCGCGTCGCCCGCGCCGCCGCGGCTCGCGTGCCGCCCCGCGGGGGACGCGAGGTCGGTCGCGCTCCAGCGCACCGACGCGAGCCCGGAGGACCTCGGGCTCGGCGCGACGCGCGTGCCGCGCGGCGCCGACGACGCGGAGCGGATGCGGGCCTTCCACGCCCGCGTGCCGCCGAACCTCGCGCACGGCGTCGACGTCGCCCCCGATCGCGACGAGGCGTCGCCGCGCGCGCTCTTTCACGGCTACGCGACGTCGAGCGGCGACGACGAACGGTTCGTCGTGATGGGACCCCACAAGGACCCGCGATCGCTCCGGCGCGAGGTGGCGTTCGTCGCGCCCTTCGACACCGCGGCCGCGGTGCGGCGGACGTCGTTCGGCGTGTCGGAGCTGATCGCCGCGGGGCGATCGATCGGCATGGGGACGCCCGACGTCCTCCGCGAAGATCCCACCGTCCCGAGCGCGCTCGCCGTGGCCGTGTCCCAGGACCCGTCGGCGCCGAGCGATCTCGTGTTCGTCGGCGACGCCGGGCTCGTCGGCGTGCTCCGCGCGGGGAGAGACGGCGCCGCGCGCGCGCGCGTGACGCTCCGCGTGCGCCCCACCGAGCCGGTCGCCGCGATCTCCGCCGCGTCGCTCGGCGGGGACGATCTCGCGCTCCTCACGCTCGAGAGCCGCGGGTACGAGCGCGTCGTCGCGTGGACCGCGCAGGGGCTCGTCGATCGCTTCGACGTCGCGGCGCCGGCGTCGAGCGAGGACTACCCGGCGAACCCGGACGCGCTCGCCGTCGGACCGCACGGCGAGCTCGCCGTCATCCGCACGGGCTCGGGCGGGACTCCGGCGACCGCGGGCGATCCGGCGCTCCTCTTCGCGCCGGGCGTCCCGCCGTCGCCGCTCGCGCCCTGGTCGACGCTCGTCGCCGACGCCGACCCGGCGTGCCGCGCCGAGCCGGGGTGGCGCGCGGTGATCGCGACCGTGCGCCCCTGGGTCTCGGTGGGCGGCGCCGGCTTCAAGCAGATCGAGGAGGCGCCGAGCTTCGCGCGCGTCCGCTGGACGTCGAGCCGCGTCTGCCTGGAGGCGATCGAGGTGCGCGTCGACGACAAGCTCGTCACCGCGCAGCAGCGCGAGGGATCACGAGGCGACCGCGACCCACGCGACGCCGGCGACCGGGCGCGCGTCACGCCGCTCGAGATCACGACCGAGACGTGGCTGGTCGCGCGCTTCTCCGCCGCTCCGTCGGCCGCGCGCGTCGGCGTCGGCCCCGGCGTCGAGGTCCGCCAGGCGCTCGACTGCGCGCTCTCCCGCTGACGTGTTCGAGGCCGGGTGACCCCGTGCGCCCGCGACCGCTCGGCGCCCGCCGTCAGCGCTTCTGGAGCACCGAGAGCCCGGAGCTCATGAGGCCGAGCACGATCGCCACCACGCCGAGGGTGAGCGACGTCCGCGCCTTCATGCGCGCCGCGTCGACGTCGTCGCTCCGCTTCGCCTTCGTCGCCTGGAACGCGAAGATCAGCCCCACGACGCCGATCGCGATGACGAACGGACCGCCCCACGATCCGATGATCGCGAGCGCGTTCAACGCCAGCGGCGCGGACGTGTTGACCTCGGGCGCGTCCGGCTCGCCCGCCGCTCCGTCGCGGCCCGTTCGATCGCGCGGCGCAAGATCGCGCTCGGCGTCGCGTCGCGTCGCGCGACCCGGCTCGTCGGGCGGCGTCGCGTCGTCGTCGGGCGGCGCAGGATCGCGCTCGGCGCCGCGTCGCGGCGCGCGACCCGGCTCGTCGGGCGGCGTCGCGTCGTCGTCGGGCGGCCGATCCATCGCTCCGAGAGTAGACGAGAGC
>Ga0105247_10002307_pt1 | contig 13041 bp, 8 predicted proteins | sample KBSS24metaG_FD_81519 | JGI IMG/M metagenome (GOLD analysis project Ga0105247, IMG submission 81519) | Switchgrass rhizosphere microbial communities from Kellogg Biological Station, Michigan, USA - KBS S2-4 metaG | ecosystem: Host-associated > Plants > Roots > Rhizosphere > Soil | place...
CGCTTCCTTGCCGTGGGAGATCACTAATAGCCGTCCATTTTCTGAATTGAACGAAGAAAAAAATAACGCTTTGCCTTTACAGCAAAAGTCGTCTGGTAAGGAAGAAGTAAATTTAAAGGAAGCGGCTACCAAAGCTGAATTTGAAACTATAATGTCGGTACTCCAACAAGTTAATTTTAATAAAAAGAAAGCGGCAGAATTATTAAAGATTGACAGGAAGACCCTTTATAATAAAATAAAAAATTATCAAACCTGATTACTGATTATAATTGATCAATAAATTACAGCCAGGTTTTATTGAAATAAAGCCTGGTTTTTTTATTTGATAATAAAACAATTCTGCAGTTATCAAGAAAAAGCGTATCCAACGTCCCTGATAAATTTTATTGTTTATAACTTATTCACAGTTTTTTGCGGGGGCATAATGTTTGTGAAAATTTAATACAAACATTTTCATATCCATTTTAAAATAATGGCCATGCAAACAAAAAGATCACCAAAAGAAATTATATCGCAGGTAGTAATGCTTGACATGAATCAATTGAACCGTCTGTAAAAAAAGTAACAAATGGACTTAATCGCCTCTCTTGTGTAAATAATTCCCCAAAAGGAAATAAAAACCAATCCAATTCATCCTGTTATTGCATAGTTCTTTCTGGCATAATGTTTTGTGATATAATATGGGCTAAAAGGCCAGTCCTTTGGCCGCTCAAGTTTTTCCAGAGATCATAAAATTGAAATCAATGAAGCAGATGTTGCTGTTAGCCGCTATTTACTCGCTTATCATTCATCAGAGTAATAAAAAAGCAAAAGCATTACCGGTACAAACTAATTTATCAAAAGGCGTAACCTTTAAGATCAATACTGAAAAGACAAATGTGCCGCAAGCCAATTTAATTGACAAAAATGCAGGCTTTGTAAGTAAGAATTTTTTTCTAGGTATAAGTGAAATTGAATAGGCTTAGTAGAAAGGAAATATTGTAAGAGAAGAAAACCTGTCTATGTAAATATTTTACATACCACCTCCACAATAAGCATAGAGATTGTGGTAAAATCGTCGATGAAAACATGCTTCAGAAAGTAAAGCACTCATTAAAAAATGGTGCTAGTAATAATGGTGGGAGTATTCCTGCATCAATCGATAAGGATATCAGGTCTTTATTGCTTGATACGGTGCCTGATCCCATTGCATACATCAACAGTCGTTACGAGTATTCTCATTTCAATAAAGCCTTTGCTGTCCTTTTTGATCTAACTTCTACTGCTATTAGTAGTTCGATCCGAACAAATGAAACAATCGGCAGACTAATGTTCCCTCAAATAGAAAAGGCAATGAAGGGAATAGAAATCCAATATGAAAGTGGAATTGCTACGAACAACAGCTATCGTTTTTTTACAATAACTGTTACTCCGGATATAGATGAGACAGGAAATGTAAATGGATGTATTATCCTTTTGCGTGATATAGCTCCGGAAAAAGCCCAGGAAAATGAATTTCACTATGGGAAACTTATGGAAAGTCTCCCTATGGCTTTATATACCTGCAATAAGGAAGGTCGCATTTTATCATATAACAAAGCTGCAGTTGAATTGTGGGGCAGAGAGCCGGAAATTGGTAAAGATCTTTGGTGTGGTTCCTGGAAAATATATCAACCAGATGGAATAACACCTCTGCCTTTTGATGAATGTCCAATGGCATTGACATTAAAAACCGAACAGGCAATAAAAGGAGAAGAGATCATTGTAGAAAGACCAGATGGTTTCCGCCTGAATGTTTTGCCTAATCCAATGCCTTTGTTTGGAAACAACGGTAAACTTATAGGAGCAGTTAACATGCTCATCGATGTTACAGAAAGCAAATCAAATGAACAAAAACTTGGTTGGCTTGCAGCCATCATACACTCTTCAGCTGATGCTGTTATTAGTAAAACCCTGGAAGGCATCATAACAAGCTGGAACGAAGCCGCCGAAAGAATGTTTGGCTATACATCTGATGAAATAATCGGCCAGTCAGTCACTAAGCTTATTCCTGATGATCGCCTGCAAGAAGAGCCAAAGATTCTTGCTCAATTAAAACAAGGAATACGCATTGAGCATTTTGAAACAAAACGTGTTACCAAGGACAAAAAAATACTTGATATATCACTTACCATTTCACCCATAAAAAATAACAACGGTAAAATAATAGGTGTTTCAAAAATTGCCAGGGATATAACCGCACAGACAAAGCTGAATGAAATGGTGCGGGAAAGTGAAGAACGTTTAAGGATGGCAAGTGAGTCGGCCCAACTCGGTACATGGGAGTTTCATCCGATTACTAAAAAATTAATTTGGTCAGATGAATGCAAAAAAATCTATGGCCTTTCTTATGATAAAGAGCCTACCAATGAATTTGTAATTGAACATACTTATCCAGATGACAGGGAACTTGTGCAGGAGAAAGTAAAAAACGCAATGACATATGGAAAGGATAATAATTTCCAATTGAAATACAGGATTAAGAGAGAATCTGATAAACAAATACGATGGTTGCAGGTGCATGGAAAAGTTCATTTTGATGATCATAAACAGCCTGAACGTTTTATTGGGAATATGCGGGATATAACAGAAGAGAAAAACGCTGAGCAATCAATAAAGGATAGTGAAGAAAGATTAAGAATGGCAGTGCAGTCTACTAAACTGGGCACCTGGGAATATTTACCATTAACTGATTCCCTAACCTGGTCAGATGAATGCAGAAAAATATATGATGTACCTGCCAGTGTGAAAGTAAATTTTGAATTCTTTTCTGATCATATTCACCCGGATGATTTTGACTTTACACAAACTGAGATCCAAAATGCCATGATGCCTGGAGGCAATGGCAATTATGATATACAATACCGCATTCTGCGATACAGCGATAAGCAACCAAGATGGATAAGAGCGCAGGGAAAAGTATTTTTTAATCAGCTGGATCAGCCCGAACGTTTTATCGGAACTGTGCTGGATATTACAGAAGATAAACAACAGGAACTTGAATTAAAAAATAGTGTCGAATTATTTACCACGATGGCAGATAATGTGCCCGTAATGATCTGGATGTCCGGCGATGATAAATTCGATGATTTTTTTAATAAAACATGGCTCGAGTTTACTGGTCGCACACTGGAACAGGAAAGTAATGAAGGATGGCTGAACAATGTGCATCCCGAAGATGTACAAAAATGTATTGATAATTATAATAAATCGTTCAGTGAAAAACGGGGGTTTTATACGGAATACAGGTTAAAAAGACATGACGGCAAATACCGTTGGATCGCCGATAATTCAGTGCCACGCTATGATGCACATGGTGAATTCAATGGTTTTATCAGCGCCTGCATCGATATAGATGAACAACAAAAATTCAGAGAAAAAATAATGGAAAGCGAACTACGGCTAAAAACAATTTCCAATGCCTCGCCTGTCGGATTATGGATGACTGATGTAAATGCGCAAAATACATTTGTAAATGATACCTGGATGGAATGGACAGGTGGTTCGTTGGATCAACAATTAGGGGATGGATGGATGAATTATGTATTAGAAGAAGACAGGGATAAAGCATATAACAAGTTTTTAAAGGCACTTGCGGCTAAGACTAATTACAGAACTGAATTCAGAATAAAGAGAGCAGATGGTGAGTTGCGATGGTATCTTACGGAAGGATCTCCCTATTATGATATCAATGGTGACTTTGCAGGCTATGCCGGATCGGTAACCGATATTACGGAGATAAAAAAATTGGAGGAACGTAAAGACGATTTCATAAAAATGGCAAGCCATGAACTGAAAACCCCGATAACTTCCATTAAAGGTTATGTACAATTATTGCTGACTATTTATGATGAATTAAATGAAGAAAATTTCAAGGCATCCAAGCCAACAGTTAAAACTTCACTTAATACAATAGCAAAACAGGTTTCCAAACTTACAAGACTGATCTCGGAATTACTTGATCTGACAAGAATAGAATCCGGCAAACTCGAGTTACGTAAATCAGCCTTCAACCTGGGAAACCTGGTAGAAGAAACAGTACAAGATGTAAGACAAACTACATCAAGCCACGCAATTATTGTTTATAACGATTTAGAAGAAAATATTTATGGCGACAAAGATCGGATAGCACAAGTGCTGCTTAACCTTCTTACAAATGCAATCAAATATTCTCCGGAAGCAGATAGTGTTGAAGTTTTTGTAATGGAAAAAAATAAGAAAGCAGTGATCCGGATAGTAGATCATGGAATTGGAATTGATAAAAAAGATCATCGGAAAATATTTGAACGGTTCTATCGTGTGGAAGGCAAAAGCGAACAAACTTATCCCGGTTTCGGTATTGGTTTGTTTATTGCGGCAGAGATCATACAACGACATAATGGGTCAATATCGGTGGAAAGTACCAAAGGAAAAGGTTCTGTTTTTACAATCACCTTGCCTATTGATCAAAAATAGATGCAAAAAAAAATTACACATAATTTTACAAATCCGACCATAATGAAAATCGTAACCAACTAATGGGATCACTTAACTCTAGCATACTGGTATTGGATGACGATCCGGATATAGGCATCATGATCAAGATGATGCTTGAGTATAAAGGCTATTCAGTGGTCGTAACCGATCGTGCTGAAAAAGCAGAAGAGATACTCTCTAATGAACAAATGGATCTTATTATTATGGACATGCTACTATCTGGTGTCAACGGTACGGACATCTGTGCTTCATTAAAGCAAAACCCTGCCACTTCTTCGCTGCCTATCATAATGATCTCTGCTCATCCTAATGCAAAACAGATCTGCCTTGATGCCGGGGCCAATGAATTTATGGCGAAACCTTTTGATATAATGGATATGCTTTCGAAGATCAAGAGACTTATTTCAGATAAAAAGCAGAATAATAATTAACATTTGATTCCCCTGTAGATTTTTCTCCTGTTTCCCGTTCATCGATGGCATAATTTTTATCTCTTATTCGAAAAGAGCAGTTAGGAAGATTTAAGGCAGCAACTTCAAACATTAAAAATAAAATTATGGAACTAAAAAGAAATGAAGCGACACTTAACCGCCCAAAGGGAGACCGTGTGCTGGATGCCTTGTATGTTTTTGTCGATATTCCCGCTTTTATCCAGCAACTCAAAGAAGAACCCACTTGGCAGAAAAACGATCGAAACGGTATTACTGTTTTTAAAACAGAACACCTTACAATGGTAGTAACCATTTTACATAAGGGTGCAGTTATCAAGGACAACCAGATTGAAGGTCTTGCCACATTACAGGTTATTGAAGGCTCCATTAGAATTAATACAATCGATGGTGATATTGAGATGAAGGAAAAACAATTGATCAGTTTGCATTCTAACGAATCGCATTCTATAGAAGCTTTATCAGATGCTGTTATATTGATCTCTAATTATGCCGGGGCAGGCGCTTAAAAAAAGAAAAGTACGGATTCATACGGATCATTTTAGTGAGTTACGGACTGCCTTTGCAGAATCGAGATGCATCCGAAGAGTCATTAATGTTTTGTCTGCAAAAGAGCTTACATCCGGATCTTTTGCATCATTAATGGCTTTCTGAAACAGGTCGATGGTGCTTTGATGATCATCAACCATTTTATTCATAAATGCTTTATCAAATTCTTTTCCCGTTTTCTTATTCATATTATCTATCGCTTTTTGATTGTCATCACTAATGGATGTTGGCAAAACAACATTCTTTTGTGAAGCCAGCGCTTTGACCTTATCATTTGCATCTGAATGATCATGAATCATCATAGAACTAAAGTCTTTTACTCTTTGCGATGCAGCCTTTTGCTGAGCAAGCTGGGCTAATTGGACTTCAGTCATTCCACCATCAGCAGCTTTTACAAGAAAAGAAGAGCTACCCTCGTCAATAACAGTTTTATTTTCATTAATAGCGCTATCCCTGTTAGCGGTATTTGCCGAATCCGCTTTTTCTGTAGAATCCTTTGCTTCATTATTACAAGCAATTACGATCAATGGTAAAACCAACCATAAAAATTTGTTTTTCATACTTTAAATTTTCGATTGAAAAATAGTTTACTGAATAAAACAAATTTTCATGCCAGTTTAAATTCATTTTATTGACATTATTAATAGGGCTAATGTGGAATTATAACCCCAAATTTTTTATAGCTTAAAATTTTTGGCATGAATCTTTTATCTATTGTTATAAATAAAACTTATTACCATGTCATTCAATTTAATAAAAACCATCCAGGAAAAACTGGGTTATTCACAACTTCAAAAGATAGATCCGAATACGCAGGAAGTTAAACCCGATGTCGCATCCGCATCAGCCAAACTTGGACAAGCTGCTATTCCTGCAGTTTTGATCGGGTTTTATAAATACATCAAAACCGATGAGGGATTAAGAATGTTCAATACCGGGGTTTCTGACGGATGGTTTGAAAGAATATTTGATGGAACTGCTTCGGCAGTGATCAGTAAGATTGCCGCTTATTCGGAATTTCCCCAAGCCGAGGTTGATCAAAGAGTTCATGGCATTGCTGATGAAGCTGTAAAAACGGTAAAAGAACAGATAACCAATAATAAGTCCGCCAATCTTTTAAATGTAAGAGATTATATGTCTTCGCAAAGAGCAGATATATTGTCACATTTACCTGCGGCATTACAAACGGGTGAAATATTGAATGATGATACAATAGATGACAGAACTAATAAAATGCATGGGCCTGTATCAAACTTTATGCACGGTATTGAGAATATATTTTCAGGACCCGGAAATAAAAATTCGGAACCAGATAACGCTGCCTGATTTAAAAATGTCCCTATTAAGATCTACCTTTTTCTTGTTACCAGGTAAAGTATTAAACCTATAATAAATAATACAATCAGAACCCCTACCCACACGCCTGCTTTGAAAATGCCTTCAACAACAGAACAACTGCTAAAGCAGGCTATGAATAATAAGAACATCGTCGCAAATAATAAACTATCCTTTTTCAAAATTCAACTTTTTATATTTAAGAAATGGGGCTGATATCTCAGCCCCTTATAAATTTTACGCTTCCATTTCCTGCGTAGACTCATAGTTCACGCTACTCTCGGCAATCTCTGTAAGCTTTTCATCAGCTTCTTTTTCCTCATTCAGGGTTTGCCCAAGAATATCTTTTACTTCTTCCTTACCCATTGTTTTTGCCAGCTGTGCTAATGAGCCATAGGCGGCTATTTCATAATGCTCTACTTTTTGAGCAGCTATAATAAGAGCCACATCCCTCGTTGCTGTTCCATCTTCTGTATCTTCAATTGCTTTCTCCCCTTCTTTTGTTAATCCTTCCATTGCATCACATTTCTTTGCCTGCGGCTTATGACCTAATATTTCAAAAACATTTTCCAATCTGCTTACATGCTCACGGGTAACTTCAAGATGTTCGTTAAGCGCATTTTTCAATTCTTCAGATGTTGCTGCTTTTTGAAGTTTCGGCAAAGCTTTCAGGAGATGTTTTTCTGCCCAATAAATATCTTTTAGTTCATCATGAAACAACTCATCGAGTAATGTGTTTTCATTCTGTTCTGCAGCGACATGCTCATTACTCCTCGTGATTTTTTTTGTTGTTGATCCATTCTTTTTCATATAGTATTGTTTTTAAAATGATCAGTTAATAATGTAAGAATGTCAAAAAAATTATGCCACGTTTTGCTTGCTTTTTATTCATGGGCAATTCAAACAATCATGAGCTCCCTGTGTTCTTATTGTAGAAAATGTTACCTACACATTCGTCAATTACACACATTTTCTGAAAAACAAGACTGCTGTCACGACTTCAACGGTTAAAAACGGAATAATAATTGTCTTAGAATAAATACAACAATGCAAAGGAGAAGAGAATTGAAAGAGTAAAACACCTCCAGAGGCCCCGAGTTATTCCTTTTGCATAAATTACATCACAGCCATATACCTTATTGCCGCTTAGAAAATTTTTATTTAGATGAAAGTATATCAAAGGAAAAATCAACAGAAGGACATCTTTGAAATGCTTCCCCAAGCCATTGCATCTCTTAAGAAAAACATTCTTACTCCATTTGTCAGGAATAGCCTGGTTAATAAATATAGCAACGAAAAACCTCCATTAAGGGCTGAGCTTTTCTCTGCCGAGCAAAATGAGCAATATGCAAAAGTGCTGGCAAAAAATCATGCCCAGCTTTCGCATAATTTATCTGAAGAGCTTTTACAGCGGCTCGCCGAAAATGAAAATGTGCTTCTTGAAGTTCATAAAATATTAAGTGAACTGGTAAAAGAAAACAGCAGGATAGTGCCGGCTGCCGAATGGTTACTTGATAATTTTTACCTCATAGAAGAACAGATCTATACCGGTAAAAAACATTTGCCCAGAGGTTATAGTAAAACCTTGCCCAAACTTGCTAAAGGTCCTTCCGAAGGTTTACCAAGAGTATACGATATCGCCTTAGAAATTATATCTCACAGCGATGGCAGAGTTGATTTGAAGAGCTTAACCGGTTTTATCATAGCTTATCAAACGGTCACTAATTTAAAATTGGGCGAGCTATGGGCTATTCCTATTATGCTCAGGCTGGCATTGATTGAAAATCTAAGACGATTAGCGATACAAATAGCAATTGATATCAGCAATAAGAAATTAGCTAACTATTGGGCAGATGAAATGATCGAAACAGTAGAAAAAGATCCTAAAAGTCTTGTATTAGTAATCGCTGATATGGCAAGATCAGATCCGCCTATGATAAGTTCATTTGTTGCCGAGTTGACAAGACGATTACAGGAAAAAGGATCTTCTTTGTCCTTGCCGCAAAGTTGGATCGAGCAACGATTGTCTGAAAATGGATTGACAACAACCGAACTTATTCACCAGGAAAATCAAAACCAGGCTGCCGACCAGGTCTCTATCAGTAATAGCATAAACAGTCTCCGGTTTTTAAGTACAAATGATTGGCGTGAATTTGTTGAATCAACCAGCGTTGTAGAACAGATACTTAAACAGGACAACGATACTATTTATGAAAAGATGGATTTTTTTACAAGAGATCAGTATAGACACGCAATAGAAAAAATTGCAAGATCAAGTTATTTATCAGAAACCGAAGTTGCACAAGCAGCAATTGACCTTACAAAAGCAAACATAGAAAAAAAGGACCCCGATTACCGCAAAGCACATGTTGGGTATTATTTATTAGGAAAAGGGTTGACCCTGCTTGAAAAAAAAGTAAAAGCAAAATATTCTGGCATTGAATTATTCAAGAAAATATTTAATAATCATCCTGTTCTTTATTATTCAGCAGGCATTATTTTATTAACAGCGCTTGCAAGCTGGGGCTTATTACTTAAAGCTTATGCAGAGCAGGGAAAAACATGGATGTTTGCAGGCTGGAGTTTATTGACAATTGTGGCTACCAGCCAGCTCGCAATAACATTGATCAATTGGTTAGCTACAGTTCTTGCCCGTCCATGGTTGTTACCAAGGCTTGATTTTTCAAAAGGCATTCCACCTGAATATAGCACATTGGTTGTAGTGCCAACACTGCTTACAAATATTCCGGATGCAGAAAATCTTATTGAAGGACTTGAGGTTCGCTTTCTTGCAAACAGGAACGAACATCTTCATTTTGCTTTGTTAACTGACTTTACTGATGCCAGGAGTGAGATTATGCCTGAAGATGCTCCTTTATTAAATTTTGTAAGAGATAAAATACTTGCGTTAAACAAAAAGTATGATCGTACTAAAAATGATTTGTTTTTTCTTTTTCATCGTCCAAGGAAATGGAATGCAAAAGAAAAAAAATGGATGGGATATGAACGTAAACGTGGAAAGCTTGAAGAGTTGAATGCATTGCTACGGGGAAAGGCCAAAGATTGCTTTTCGATGATCATAGCAGATGAAAGTCTTTTACGCACTATAAAATATGTAATAACACTTGATACTGATACACAGCTTCCAAGAGATGCCGCCTGGCAAATGATTGGCACTTCGGCTCATCCGTTAAATCATCCTTTATATTCGGAAAAGAAACAAAGAATTGTTGAAGGATATGCCATTCTTCAGCCTCGTGTTTCCAATAGCTTACCACTTACTAATAATTCATTTTATGCAAGGATACATGGAAATGACCAGGGTACTGATCCATATACCCGTGCCACATCCGATGTTTACCAGGATCTTTTCCAGGAAGGATCTTTTATTGGCAAAGGCATATATGATGTAGATGTATTTGAAAGAACATTGGCAAACCGTTTTCCCGATAACAGGATTTTAAGTCATGATCTGTTGGAAGGATGTTATGCCCGGTCCGGCCTGATAAGTGATGTACAGCTATATGAAGAATACCCAGCACGCTATAATGCTGATATGAACCGGCGACATCGTTGGGTAAGAGGGGATTGGCAGATCATGAGTTGGATACTTCCATTTGTTCCTGGTTCAGACAAAAAACTTCATCATAATCCTCTTTCATCTCTTTCCCGATTGAAAATTTTTGATAATCTGCGCAGAAGCCTTGTAGCATTGTCACTTTTATTATTGATGTTATTCGGCTGGATATTTACTGATGCCGGTTGGTTCTGGACGTTAGCAGTCACAGTCATTATAATGCTTTCACCTATTGTTGTTTTTTGTTGGGAACTATATAAAAAACCTGACGATGCTGTTTTATGGCAGCATACTATGTTTTCTATTCGTTCGGCAAAGAATAGTTTTTTTCAGCACATACTATATTTCATTTGTCTGCCGTATGAAGCCTTTCTGTATACGCATGCAATTCTTATTACGTTTTGGCGGATGTTCATCAGTGGCAAAAAACTTCTTGAATGGAATGCCTCGAGTAATTCATCCAATCATTCTGTCAGCACACTTTTTCAAACTTACCTGGCAATGTGGTTTGCCCCTGTCCTTTCAGCAGGTTTGTTTATTTATTTTACTTTCTATGCACCTCTTACTCTTATTACGGCTATGCCTGTAATGATTGTATGGGCACTTTCTCCTTTTATAGCATGGTGGGCCAGCTTACCGATTAAAAGAAAACAAGCTGATCTTTCTTACGCCCAGAATATCTTTCTTAAAAAACAGGCACGAAAGATCTGGGCATTCTTCGAAAACTTTATCGGTCCGGATGACAATTATCTTCCTCCTGATAACCACCAGGAAACTCCGGCAGAGAGAACTGCACACCGTACCTCTCCTACTAATATTGGTTTATACCTGCTTTCTAATCTTACTGCATTTGATTTTGGTTTTATAACCGCAGGTAAGTTTATTGAACGTATCAGTAATACCATCAGTACGCTGCAGCGAATGGAAAAATACCGTGGGCATTTATATAACTGGTATGATACTGTCTCTCTTTCCCCATTAAATCCAAGATATATATCAACTGTAGATAGTGGTAATCTTGCGGGTCATTTAATAACATTGAAGCAAGGTTTGTTAGATCTTGCAGATAGAAAGGTCATTCATGAAAATACATTCGATGGATTGCTTAATACCGTAAGGATATGCGCAGAAGAAAATCCTGAGAATAACGACCTGAAACAATTTCTGAAAGAATTGGAAAAAATATACGCAGAAAATCCTACAGGATGCAGGGAAATAAAGACAGTTATAGAATACCTCGAATCTTCCTTTGCAAGAATAGCTGAAAGCCTGGCAAATGAAAATGAATGGGTGCGAAAAATTACACTACAGATAAAAAGTATACACGATGATATAAATACATTCATGCCCTGGGTACTGCAATCAACTGCTTCATCAAAATTTGATAAAATCATTGATGCTGTATGTGAGGTTCCCACTTTTTCCGAGCTCGCAAGAATAGAAATGAATTTATTATCCCTTATCAACAAACATTATTTTGCTGACAATAGCGCACAGGAAAATGAATGGCTTGACGTTTTCAGATCAGGTATTACTGCCGCTGGCCGTCATGCAAAAGAAATGATCCTGATAATGGAAAGGCTTTCCAGGGAATGCCTGCAACTTTCCAATATGGATTATGATTTTCTGTATGACAGATCTCAACATTTACTATCGATCGGTTATAGCGTTGATGAGCGCAGAAAAGATAATAGCTTTTACGACTTGCTTGCATCGGAAGCGAGGTTGACCACATTTGTCGCCATTGCACAAGGCAAGCTACCCCAGGAAAGTTGGTTTGGCCTCGGCCGTCAGCTCACTAACCTGGGTACATCACCGGTTCTTCTTTCCTGGAGCGGTTCTATGTTTGAATACCTGATGCCACTTTTAATAATGCCATCTTATGAAAATACATTGCTTGATCAAACGAATAGATCGGTAGTGCAAAAACAAATTGACTATGGAAGAAAACGGGGTGTGCCGTGGGGTATCTCTGAGTCAGGATATAATATGGTAGATGGCGAGCTTAACTATCAATACCGTGCATTCGGTGTTCCCGGACTCGGCTTTAAAAGAGGTTTGGGAGAAGATCTTGTTATCTCTCCTTATTCATCATTTCTCGCATTAATGGTAGCTCCTGAAGATGCATACCGAAATCTTGAAGTTTTAAAAGAAAAAGGGTATGAAGGGAAATATGGTTATTATGAAGCAATAGATTTTACATCATCCCGCCTGCCACGAAGACAAAACAGTGCTATTATCAAATCTTTTATGGCACATCACCAGGGAATGAGCTTCTTATCTCTGGCTTATTTATTACTTGATCAGCCAATGCAAAAAAGATTTCAATCAGAGGTTCAGATCAAAGCAACATTATTATTACTCCAGGAACGAATACCACGTGTCACCACTTTTTATTCACCCAGTGTACATGTTTCTGATATAAATGTTGTTTCAGGAAGTGAAACGCCTATGCGTGTTATTAAGACAGCGCAAACTCCCGCACCCGAGATACAATTATTATCAAATGGACGCTATCATGTAATGGTAACAAATTCGGGCGGCGGTTATAGTCGCTGGAAAAACCTGGCTCTTACTCGTTGGCGTGAAGACGCTACCCGTGATAATTGGGGAACTTTTTGTTACATCCGTGATCTC
>Ga0105247_10002309_pt1 | contig 13032 bp, 11 predicted proteins | sample KBSS24metaG_FD_81519 | JGI IMG/M metagenome (GOLD analysis project Ga0105247, IMG submission 81519) | Switchgrass rhizosphere microbial communities from Kellogg Biological Station, Michigan, USA - KBS S2-4 metaG | ecosystem: Host-associated > Plants > Roots > Rhizosphere > Soil | place...
CGTCGCGCCGCCGCGATCGCGCTTGCGCTTGCCGGCGCCCGCGCCCCTGATCAGACTAAGGCCGAACCGCTCGAGCACGTCGCCGATCAGCGCCGCATCGCCGTGACGCGAGATCATGGCCCGCACATCGGCCGGGCGCTCCGGCTTGAGCTTCGGCAGCAGCAGGAATTGGCCGTGCCACATCGCCAGAATTTGCGGGTGCTGTGAGAACAGCTTGGCGTCGGTGTCCTCTGGGTCGCGCTTGATGCGGCTCGTGGCGTAGACCAGCGCGATATAGGCGGCGGCAAGCGCGCCGATCACGGCTACGGCGGGCTTCGATGCTAGCAGCCGTTTCAACATGACGCTTGATCCGGCTACTCGCCGGCCACTGCGACGGCCGCTGGGCCCCCCTCTGGGGGCGGGGCTGCCGCATAGCCTCCGGCAATGCCGAACTGGGTGCGATGCAGTCTCGTGTAGAGGCCGCCCTTGGCCACGAGGTCGTCATGCCGGCCGCTCTCGATGATGCGGCCCTGATCCAGCACGCAAATGAGATCGGCCTTCTTCACCGTGGACAGGCGGTGCGCGATCATCAGCACGGTTCGGCCGCGCATCAGCACCTCTAGCGCGGCCTGCACCTTCGCCTCGGCCTCCGAATCGAGTGAACTAGTCGGCTCATCGAGCAGGAGGATGGGTGCATCCTTGTAGATCGCCCGCGCGATGGCGATGCGTTGCCGCTCACCGCCGGAGAGCAGCCCGCCGGCCTCGCCGACGCGGGTGTCGTAGCCCCGCGGCAGGCCCATGATGAAATCATGTGCCGCGGCGGCTTTGGCGGCCGCGATCACTTGGTCGTCGTCAACTGGCTTGGAGCCATAAGCGATATTGACGCGGATCGTGTCGTCGAACAGCACCGGGTCCTGCGTGACCAGCGCAATGGCCTCGCGCAGACTGTCGACGGTGACGTGCTTGATGTCCTGGCCATCGATCAGAAGTTTGCCGCGCCCAGGATCGAAGAAACGCAGTGTGAGGTTGACCAGGGTGCTCTTGCCCGAGCCAGAAGGGCCGACCAGCGCCACCGTGCTGCCGGGCGGCACGATAAGGCTCACGCTCTTCAATACGGCGTTTTCGGATTCATAGGCGAACGAGACGTCCCTGAACTCGATCTCGCCCTGCTTGAGTTGCAGCGGCTTTGCGTCCGCCACCTCGATGAGAGTGACCTGGCGATCGACCACGCCGAGCACCCGGCTGGCGGCGGCAACGCCTTCCTGAAGTTGCGTCTGCAGCGTGGCGGCGCTCTTCAGCGGAGCGTAGATCAACAGCGCCGCGGTCATGAAACCCATGAAATGGCCGAGCGTCAGATCGCCGCGCACGCCCTTGGTGCCGGCGAAATAGATGGCGAGAGCGAAACCGAAGCCGGTCAAGAGCTCGATAGCCGGGCTCGACAGCGCGCGGGCGCGGGTGCCGCGCATTGTGAATTCCAGCGCGCGGTTGATGGCCGAAGCCGCGCGCGCCTCCTCACGATCCTCCTGGCGGTAGGCGCGCACGATGCGCATACCGCGCAAGGTCTGGGTGATCAGCGAGGATAGGTCGCCGGTTTCCTGCAGCGACTGCGTGGTCGATTTCCGCATCTTGCGGCGTTGGCGCGACAGCACGAACCAGGCGATCGGCATGAACAGCAGGATCAGCACCGCGAAGCGCGCGTCCATGTAGAACATGGTGCCGACCAGAATGACGACCTTGAGATAGTTCTCGCCCATCGTCACCAGCGAGCGGCTGGCGGTCTGGCGGATCAGCAGGGCGTCGGTGAGGAAGCTGGAGAGCAGCCGTCCCGAATGTACCGTCTGAATCCAGCTCAAATCGGCACGCGCCAGCTTGGCGAACATCTGGATGCGCAGGTCAGCGATGAAACGGTTGCCGAGATAGGCGACGGTGACGTCGGCGACATATTCGGCGATCGCCTTGATGACGGTGACGACGACGATAGCGGCGGTGATCAAGTAAACCATCTGCGCGTTCTTGCCGACGAACACGTCGTCGGCGGTGCGCTGGATGAGGAAGGGGATGGCCCCCGTCGTCGCCGCGGTAAGCAGCATGGCAAAGGTGGCGAGCAGCAAGAGCCCGATCCGGGGCTTGAGATGCTCCCGCCAGATGCGCGCCACGATGCTGCCGGTCGTATACTCGACTTGGAGTTCGTCCGCGCTCCGCGTGATCGCGCTGGAGTCCTTGAACAACTGGTCTTTCAAGCGGTTCCCCGATTTTCCCCGGCTTTGGCAGGAGGGCTTTAAGAGCCCGTCCGTCCTTCTAGCATGCTGGGCTCGACGCCTCTAACGCGAAAACGCGAAAAACCCAGCGCTTACGCATACCGCTATGGCGCCTCGGCGCCAGGGCTCTGGCCCGGGTCGAGCAGGCGGTGCAGATGCACGATGAAGTAGCGCATATGCGCGTCGTCGACGGTGCGGTGGGCGGCGTCCTTCCAGGCGTCATAGGCTTGCGCGTAATTGGAATAGATGCCGACGATGTCGAGCCGTTTCAGATCGCTGAACTCGATCTTGTCGAGCGAGGTCAACTCTCCGCCGAACACGAGATGAAGCAATTGCTGCCTCTTGGTCTTGGCGCCGTCCTTTGCGGCCATGGTCCGTCCTTACCCCACTCTGTCCTTTATTGTGCCGAGATGATCGCTAGAGGTCTACGCGGTTTGTGCGATCGATCAAGAGAGGATGCAGCGCCTTGCCGCTCGCGACGAGGCTCGGGAAGCGCGGGGAGGGACGGTTATAGACATGGGCCTCGCCGTGATGGCCGGTGATCGCCCCGCCGGCCTCCTCGACGATGATTGCGGCGGCGGCCAAGTCCCATTCGCTCTTGGCCGAGAGCGAGATGGTGGCGTCGGCTTGACCGCAGGCGACCAGCGCCAGCCGGTAGGCCACCGAGTTCACCCAGCGCGTCTTCACCTCCGGCCACGGCTCCTTCCAGATCTTCTTCTTGAACAAGCCGCCGCTGGCGATCAACAGCGCGCCGTCGAGCGTGCTCTTCTTGCTTGCTCCGATCCGCGTGTCGTTGAGGAAGGCGCCTTTGCCGCGCATGGCGTGGAAGAATTCTCCCGTCGCGGGATTGAACACGACGCCGAGCACCGGCACGCCGTCCTCGACCAGCGCGGCCGACACCGTCCATTCCGGCACATGCCGCAAGAAGGCGTTGGTGCCATCGATCGGATCGACCATCCACACGCGTCGGTAATTGAGCCGCTCCGAATCGTCTTCGGTCTCTTCCGAGAGCCAGCCATAGTCAGGCCGCTTGGTACGGAGATCGAGCTTGAGCGCGGTGTCGACGGCAATGTCGGCCTCGCTCACTTCCGAGCCGTCCGGCTTCCGGTTCACCAGGATCTGCTGCTTGAAATAGGTCAGCGCGAGCTCGCCGGCGTCGCGCGCAGCGAGCTTAAGAAGTGCGTAATCCTCCTCCAGAGAAGGAGTTTGCAACGGGCGATTGGCGGATTCGACGGCGGTCATGGGCAGCGGAAGACTCTCTAAACTTTTTGGAAGAGTTCTCTAAACCATGTGAGCAGCTTGTTGGCGCATACCGGACGTTAAACACGTCCATTAAGCGCTTCGGAAAACTTCTATGGCAGCATCATGGCAATCAAAGGCCGCCATAAGGTTGCCAGCCAAACGGGGAAGCTAACAGCAAGGCGTCATCCGGGCCTCAGGGCGAACCGCTCTGGGGCCCGGTTGCTTTTTGCGCGCCGATGGCCTGCCGCGCAACTCAGAATATTGCCGCAAGGGCCGCATCGGCCATCATCGCGCCGAGCACGATGACCGCAAAATCGCGATTCGAGCGGAAGCGGCTGAGGCAATTCTCGGCATTGTCGATGTCCAGCGTCGCCACCTGCCAGGTTAGCTGCGCGGCCGCCGCCAGCATGCCGATCAAAAAGGCCCTGCCGGCATTGGCCATAAGACCGGCGGTCGTGATGGCGAGCCAGGCGAAACCGTAGAGCGCGATGAGGCAGGGCTTGGTGGCGCGGCCAAATCGAAGGGCCGTCGACTTCAGTCCAATTAGATCGTCATCCTCGCGGTCCTGATGCGCGTAGATGGTGTCATAGCCGATGGTCCAGCCCACCGCGCCGGCATAGAGCACGATAGCCGGCCAATCCAGCCGTCCGAGTGCGGCAGGCCAGCCGAGCAATGCGCCCCAGTTGAAGGCGAGCCCGAGCACGGCCTGCGGCCAATGGCTGAATCGTTTGACGAAGGGGTAGAGCGCGACAATGGGGATCACGCCCAGTCCGAGCCAGATGGTCGTGCCGTTGAAGCTGAGCAGCACGAGCAGGCCGATCAGGCAGAGCGCAAGCATGAAGATGAAGGCGGCGCGGGGGCTTACCTGTCCGCTCGGCAGCGGCCGCGATCGCGTGCGCGCAACCTGCGCGTCGATCTCGCGGTCGACCAGGTCGTTATAGGTGCAGCCCGCGCCGCGCATGGCGACGGCGCCGACAACGAACAGAAGCAGCAGCCAAGGATCGGGATAAGGATCCTCGATGCTGCGGGCGGCAAGCGCCACCGACCAGAAGCAAGGAAACGCCAGCAGGAAAAAGCCAATCGGCCGGTCGAAACGGGCGAGCCTGAGATAAGGCAAGATCGCCTCCGGCGCGAAGCGGTCGACCAGATTGCGCGCGCGCGCGTCGGCAACGGCGCTGGCTTTGCCTTGGGTCAGCGGACGTGTCATGTGATGGCACGTGTCATTAGCTGTCGCGGGAACCCTTCACGGCCTAGATAAGCATCCATGTCATCGAAGCTCCAGCGCCTCTTCGTCACGTCCGCGCTTGCCCAAGGGGCGACGGTTGCGCTGGCGAAGCACCAGGCGCATTACCTCGGAAACGTGCTCAGACTCAAGCCGGGCGACGCGCTGCTCCTGTTCAACGGCAGTGACGGCGAGTGGTGCGCCGAGCTTGGCGCCATCGGCAAGAAGGGCGCAGACGCCCGCGCAACGCATCAGACCCGTCCGCAAGACGAGGGGCCCGACCTGCATTATCTGTTCGCGCCCTTGAAGCGCGCCCGCCTCGATTACATGGCGCAGAAAGCGACCGAGCTCGGCGCCAGCGCGCTGCGGCCGGTCATCACGCGGCACACCATCGCCGAACGCGTCAACACCGACCGGCTGCTCGCCAATGCCGTCGAGGCGGCGGAGCAGTGCGGCATCTTGCGCGTGCCGGAGGTGATGGAGCCGGAGCCGCTCGCCAAGCTCATCGCCGGGTGGGATGAGAGCCGACTGCTGATTTTCGCCGACGAGGCCGCCGCGCACGCATCCCCCATCGGGACGCTTCGGGCGCGGCCCCAGGCCAAGCTCGCCGTGCTGGTCGGCCCGGAGGGCGGCTTCGAGCGCGAGGAGCGCGCGGCGCTGCTTGCAAAGCCGTTCGTGCTACCCATCTCTCTCGGACCCCGGGTGATGCGGGCCGATACCGCCGCCGTCGCGGCTCTCTCCCTTGTGAATGCGGCGCTCGGCGACTGGCGGTAAGCATCGACTGTAACGATCGCTTGTCACTCTCATGCTAGGAGCGTCATAAACGCCCCTTTGGCGCCCCGTCCCACGTCGGCGGGGCGCCTCTCAACCGTTACGGAGCTCTCCTGATGTCGACACGGGTGGATGGGCCGCAAAGCCCTGTCATCGAGTCACGGGACGAGCTGGTCGCCGATCTCGAAGCGGGTTCCAAGCCGCCATCGGCTTGGCGCATCGGCACCGAGCACGAGAAGTTCGGCTTCTACCGCAACAGCTATGCGCCGGTGCCCTATGACGGCGAGCGCGGCATCCGGGTGCTGCTGGAGACGCTGCAATACCGCTTCGGCTGGGACGCCGTCACCGAGAATGGCAACATCATCGCGCTGCGCCGCAAAGACTGCCCGAAAGGCGGCGCGGTCAGCCTCGAGCCGGGCGGCCAGCTCGAGCTGTCGGGTGCGCCGCTCGAAAATGTGCACGAGACCTACGAGGAGCTCCGCCAGCATCTCGTCGAGGTCGGCGAGGTGGGGGGAGAGCTCGGCATCGGCTTTCTCGGCCTCGGCTTCTCGCCGAAATGGACGCTTGAGCAGACACCGGTGATGCCGAAAGAGCGCTATCGCATCATGCGCCGCTATATGCCGACGCGAGGGCGGCACGGCCTCGATATGATGTTCCGCACCGCGACGGTACAGGTGAACATGGATTTCGCCGACGAGGCCGACATGGTCGCCAAGCTGCGCGTTGGCCTCGCGCTGCAGCCGGTGGCGACAGCGCTATTCGCCAACTCGCCCTTCACCGAAGGAAAGCCGAACGGCTATCAGTCCTACCGCGCCCAGATGTGGCGCGACACCGACCCCGACCGCACTGGACTGTTGCCCTTCGCCTTCGATGCGGGCATGGGCTTCGAGCGCTATGTCGATTACGCGCTCGATGTGCCGATGTATTTCGTCTATCGCGACGCACGCTATATCGACGTGGCCGGCGCTTCGTTCCGGGATTTTCTCGCGGGCAAGCTCACGGCCCTGCCGGGCGTCAGGCCGACGCTCGACGATTGGGCCGATCATCTCACCACGTTGTTTCCCGATGTGCGGGTGAAGCGCTTCCTCGAGATGCGCGGCGCGGATGCCGGCTCCTTCGCCGCGCTCTGGGCGCTGCCGGCGCTGTGGACCGGTCTGCTTTACGACAGCCAGGCGCTCGACGCCGCCGTGGCGCTGACTCGCGACTGGAGCGAGGACGAGCGGCAGGGGTTGCGCGATGCCGTCCCGCGCCTCGGATTGAACACGCTGTTCCGCGGGCGCACCCTGCGAGATATCGGCCGCGAGGTCGTCGATCTTGCGCAAGGCGGTCTCAAGCGGCGCGCCCGGCTCGACCGCAGCGGCGAGGATGAGGCCAAGGCGCTCGCGCCGCTGGTCGAGATCGTCGAGCAGGGGCGATCGTCGGCCGATCGTCTGCTGGCCGATTTTGCCGGGCCCTGGCGCGGCGACATCGACCGCGTGTTCGACACCCAGGCATTCTAGTTCCGCTATCTCCGCGGCGAAGTATTATGCGAGGCGCGGTCGCACATCGGCCGCTTTCGCGCGAGATGGACCTGTCATGGACGCTCTGTCTGACGTGCTCTCGGCCGTCCGCCTCGACGGCGCGGTCTACGTCAATGCCGAGTTCACGGCGCCGTGGTGCGTGGCCACGCGCTATGGGCTGCACACCGCCGCGCCCAAATTGCCCGACACCGATCACGTCGTGTTCTTTCATCTCCTGACCGACGGGTCTTGTTTCGCCCGCCTGGCGGCCGGAGGCCAGGTCATCGCCGTCAAGGCCGGCGACCTGCTTCTTCTCCCGCACGACGATCTGCACGTCCTTGGCAGCGATCTTAAGCTCCCCTTCGCCGAAGTCAGGAATGCCCCACCCGAAAGTGGCGGCTTGCTCGAACTGCACGCTGGCGGCGGCGGCGAAGCGACCCGGTTCATTTGCGGCTATCTCGCATGCGACCGGCGCGCGTCGCGCGCGTTGCTTGGCTCTCTGCCGCCGATGCTGCGCATCTCGCTCGGCGATATCTCGCGCAGCGGCTGGCTCGCCGATCTGCTTCGCGTCGGCGTGCAAGAATCGCGGGCGCAACGGCCCGGCTCGCAGTCGCTGCTGGCGAAGCTTTCCGAACTCGCCTTCACCGAGGCGCTGCGTCGCTACGCGCAGTCCAATTCGCCCGACTTGAAGGGCTGGCTCGCCGGTCTACAAGAGCCTTACGTGGGCCGAGCGCTCGCGCTGCTGCATGGTGAGCCGACGCGTGGCTGGACTGTCGAGCAACTTGCGCGCGAGGTGGCGTTGTCGCGTTCGGCACTGGCCGAGCGATTCGTCGCCACGATCGGCCTGCCGCCGATGCAATATCTGATGCAATGGCGGCTCACTCTGGCGGCGCAAACGCTGCGCGCGGGCAGCGAAAGCGTCGCGCGCATCGCCGAGCGCAGCGGCTATGACTCGGAGGCCGCCTTCACGCGGGCGTTTAAGCGCGAATTCGGCGTGCCGCCGTCCGTATGGCGTAAGGCTGACGCGAGCGGGCCGGCTGGTGCTGCCGCCGGCCGCGCCGCATCTGCTTGAGCCCTGGCGTGGCTACGCTGCGCTTCGCCTGGCCTGCAAGGCCTTGACATCGGCTGTGGTGAGCGGCTTGCCGCCAAGCGCCCAATTGCCGCTGTTCACCTCTTCAATCACCACCCAGGTGAATTGGCGCAGGGGCTCGCCTTCGATGGCAACCATGGCGTCGGTGATGTCGCTCACCATCTTCTTCTTCTGCGTCTCGTTGAATACCCCCTCGATGAGTTTCACGTTGATGAGAGGCATGGTCATCTCCTTGTGTTTTGGGTTGGAAGTGGGGGAGATATCGTTGAGCGGGGCCAACAGCGGAATAACTGCAACGCCGCGATTCTTGACCGAGACGCCGGACTGAAATGCGCGCGCGTCAAAGCCGCACAATCGACGCCTGCCGCTTTACGGACTTCCAGTCGAACGCTAACCTTCTGGATCGCCCGCGCGGGGTCGCAGAATTTGGCTTCGCCAGAGTCTTTCACGGGTAATGGGAGAGCCGTGAACGACGATCGTGCCATCGGGCGGCGCAAGCACGCCGAGGGTAAGGCAAAGCACGCTCTGGACCGGAGGAGGGGGTAATTCGGCGCTCGATGCAGTTTGTCCGCAATATAGCGCGTCGTCCGTTTCGCCCGCTGATGCAAACATTGCGCAGGAGGGCGCCGAAGGACGGAAGCAATGTGTTGAACCTGATCGCCAGGGTCAAACGGCTTGGGCTCACCCACACGACCTTCATTGCCTTCACCGGCAGCTGCGGCAAGAGCACGGCCATTGCCCTATCCGAGGCCATCCTTTCCTCGGTGGGCAAATGCCGCAAAGGCATCGATCGGGGCACCACGCTCGCAGCCGATACCGTGCTCCGGGCCGACCGATCGACGGCGTATTGCCTGCTCGAGGCCCACGCCAGCTTTCCCGGCGGTCTGCGCAAGTCGCTCTGGGCGTTCCAGCCGCAGATCGGTGTGGTGACGACGGTCGGCGACGATCATTTTTCGAATTATCGCAGCCGCGAAGCGGTCGCTCGCGAGAAGGGCATCCTGATGGAAAGGCTGCCGCGAAGCGGCGTCGGCATTTTGAATGTCGACAATCCGCTGATCGCGGACATGGCCAAGCGGACGCGCGCGCGTCTGCTGACATTCGGCCGTTCTCCCGCGGCGGATCTCAGGGCGTTCGACATATCCAGCGATTGGCCCGGGCGGATGGCGATGAGTATCGCCTACCAGGGCGAAACCGTTCGCGTTCAGACCAAGCTCATCGGCACGCATTGGGTGACGTCGGTGTTGGCCGCGATTGGCGTCGGGCTGGCGTGCGGCGTCGATCTGAAAAGCTGTGTCCAAATCGTGGAGCGCACCGATCCCGTATTCGGCAGGTATACGATCCACCCCCGGGACGACGGCGCGTTTTTTGTGCTCGATTCGCACAAGGCGCCATATTGGACGATCGTCGAAGGATTGACCTTCGTAAAAGGCGTCAGCGCGCCGCGCAAGACGATCGTCTTCGGCACGATTTCGGACTATCCGGGGGCGGCGGGTCCGCGTTACCGCCGCGTCGCCCGCGACGCGTTGGAGGTCGCCGATCGCGTAGTCTTCGTCGGTCCGCATGCCGGACATATCGGCAGGCTGCTGCGGCGAGGGATCGGCACGGGCAGACTGTTTGGCTTCCAAACCACGTACCAGGCGAGCCAGTTCATCGATGGCGATGAGATCGCCGGCGAGCTGATCTACGTCAAGGGATCGGTTTCCCAGCATCTCGAACGCATCATGCTGGCGCGGCTCGACCAGGTCGTCTGTTGGCGAGAGGCATGCGGACGCAGGCGTGCGTGTATGAGTTGCCAGCATTTTCGCACGGTGCAGCCGCTCCCTCTCGGCATGACTTTTGCGACCGCCGAGGAGCATCAGCCAGCTTTGTGAGCCGCGCTCGGGCTTACGTGTCCCGGCCTTGACTGTAAGCCTCGCGCTAACCACATAAAGACGAAGTCATACGTCCCTTCCGCTACCCTGCACGGAGGGACGTTAGTCCGTCCCCCAAAAGACGGATGTCGTCGGCGACAGAGTCTCCTTTCTCTGTCGCCGATTTTTTTGCTCGAGCGGATTTGCAGCTATTTCATGTTGGCGAGCGCGTCGCCGAAGCCCTGCAGCGCGACGGGAATGCCGATGCCGGCCTCGGGCGTGTCGAAGATGATGAACATGGCCGTCGTGCCCGTTTTCATCTTGGCGATCACCTCGTCCTGCAATACCACCTCGGCGACGCAGCCGCGCTTGCCGCATTTGAGGAAGGGCGCGTTGCCCACGTCCTGGCCGTCGATCTTGAGTCCGAGGCCGGTGGGCAGCAGCACGCCGAGCGGCACCACCACGCGCAAGAGCTTCTTGTCCTCGCCGATCGCTTTATAGAAGACCACCGTCAGCCCGACATTCGGCCGGTCCTCGGCGGTGACGCTCTGCACCAGCGCGCATTTTTCTTCCTTGGCGCCGGGCGGCGTGCGGCAGGACACCTGCCAGGCGCCATGCGTCTCTTTCACCACGCTGCCGGGTCCGGTGGCGACCGGGGCCGCCTCGGGCGAGGCGCCTTGCGCCAGAGCCTGACCGGCAAAACCGAGCACGAGAGCGATGCCGGCAAGCGCCCGCAGGCCTGGCAGACAGAATGGAAATCTCGGCATGTCACCCATTAAGGCTAATGCGACCGGCGCATGCGCAGATACATCGGCGAACCGCCCCTGGCCAGACTAGATTGTGAGCTGAGGCGCCGTGGGGCGGAGATGCGCAGCATTGAAAATCGCCATCGCCGAGTATTGGGGCCAAATTTCGGCGCGAGCGGGGCCTGAAATCATTCGGCGGAGAAACCTTGTGCCGCAAGCGTGCATATGCCGCACGAGCGCCCTGAATCATGAGTGTTGCCAATCTATTTCCTTTATGATTTGAACACCGGAAAAGAGCCGCCGGCCTCGTGACATAGGTCAGGGTCGGGGCAGCAAATCGACGTTGGGGGCGACGCTCTTTATCGCTGTTGAACTTTCGCGCCGCCCTTGCTTCGATCAGGCGGCGTGGGCGAAGCTTGGTTCGCCCGCGCCTCGAGTTGTCGTTTGCTGCGGCTCCTGACGGAGTGTCGCGGCAGGCGAAGGAGCTGGCTTCAGGGAGTGGAAGGCATGGCGATTTTTGATCGACTCAAGGTGGCCGTTGGCGCGGCGGCAAGTCTCGTCCTGTGCGGGGCGGCCTATGCCAAGGAAGGCCAGCCGGCGCCATGGCAGATTGGCTTCCAACCCGGCGCCACGCCGATCATGGATCAGATCCGCTCCTTCCATACCTACGTCACCATCATCATCACGCTGATCGCGCTGTTCGTGCTCGGCCTGCTGGTCTACGTGATGGCCCGCTTCAACGAGAAGAGTAATCCCGAGCCTTCGCGAACCACCCACAACACGCCGCTCGAGATCGCCTGGACCGTGGTGCCAGTGCTGATCCTCGTCGCCATCGCCATTCCCTCCTTCCGGCTGCTGTTCGCCCAATACGATTTTCCCAAGCCCGACCTAACCATCACCGCCACCGGCAATCAGTGGTATTGGTCTTACGAATATCCAGACCAGGGCATTAGCTTCGATTCCATCATGGTGCCCGAGGCCGATCTGAAACCGGGTCAACCCAGGCTCCTGGCCGTCGATCGCGAGGTCGTCGTGCCGGTGAACAAGAATGTGATCGTCGGCATCAAATCCAACGACGTGATCCACGACTGGGCGGTGCCCGCTTTCGGCGTGAAGCTCGACGCGGTGCCCGGCCGTCTGCAGACCACGTGGTTCAGGGCAGAGCGCGAAGGTATCTATTACGGCCAGTGCTCGGAGCTCTGCGGGCGCAATCACGCTTTCATGCCGATCGAGGTTCGCGTCGTATCGCAAGCCGAATTCGACGATTGGCTCGCCAAGACCAAGGCCGCCGCCGCTCTCGATAGTGCGGGCAAGGTGGCCGCGGCTCAGGAATAATGCACCCGCTTTGCCAAAGCGGGACGATCGCGCTCAATCGAAGCAACGCACGACGGAAGAACAAGGAAGACAGCCATGGCACATAGCGCCCATGCCGAAGCAGCCCATCACGACGAGCATCCGAGTTTCATCAGGCGCTGGCTGTTTTCGACCAACCACAAGGACATCGGCACGCTGTACCTCATCCTGGCGATGATAGGCGGCATTGTCGGCGGCCTGTTGTCGATGGGCATGCGCCTGGAGCTCATGCAGCCCGGCATGCAGATTTTCGGCAATCCGGAGATGTTCAACGTCTTCGTCACCGCGCACGGGCTGATCATGGTGTTCTTCATGGTCATGCCGGCCACCATGGGTGGGTTCGGCAACTGGATGGTGCCGCTGATGATCGGCGCCCCCGACATGGCCTTCCCGCGGCTGAACAACATCTCATTTTGGTTTGTGGCCTCGGCCTTCGTGCTGCTGGTCATCTCCTTGTTCGTGCCTGGACCTCCCGGGACCAACGGCGTGGCCGGCGGCTGGACCATGTATGCCCCGCTGTCGAGCAAGGGCACGCCCGGACCCTCGGTTGATTTCGCCATCTTCGCGCTGCATCTCGCCGGCGCGTCGTCGATCCTCGGCGCCATCAACTTCATCACCACCATCTTCAACATGCGCGCCCCCGGCATGACGCTGCACAAGATGCCGCTGTTCGTCTGGGCGGTGCTGGTGACCGCCTTCCTGCTGCTGTTGTCGTTGCCCGTGCTGGCCGGCGCCATCACCATGCTGCTGACCGACCGCAATTTCGGCACGGCGTTCTACGACTCGGCGCATGGCGGCGATCCGCTGCTGTGGCAGCATCTGTTCTGGTTCTTCGGCCACCCCGAAGTGTACATCCTCATCATCCCCGGCTTCGGCATGGTCAGCCAGATCGTCTCCACCTTCTCCAAGAAGCCGGTGTTCGGCTATCTCGGCATGGCTTACGCCATGGTCGCCATCGGCGTGATCGGCTTCGTGGTCTGGGCGCATCACATGTACGCGGCGGGCATCAGCGTGAACACGCA
>Ga0105247_10002311_pt1 | contig 13022 bp, 9 predicted proteins | sample KBSS24metaG_FD_81519 | JGI IMG/M metagenome (GOLD analysis project Ga0105247, IMG submission 81519) | Switchgrass rhizosphere microbial communities from Kellogg Biological Station, Michigan, USA - KBS S2-4 metaG | ecosystem: Host-associated > Plants > Roots > Rhizosphere > Soil | place...
AAATTGTAGTTTTGTATGTACGGCGTGCGCAGGTTTGGATCGACCGTGAACACATCGGAGTCGAGAAAGTCTGTAAAGATCGGCACGCCATTCTGGATCACAGGCTCGGTCGAAAACGAGAAGAGGACCGGCGCCGGTCCAACGGGATTGAAAGCCGGTCCGGGATTGAACGTATTGAACGGGAGCTGGCCCGCAAAAAAGTCCTGCGAGAAAGCGTCGTAAAACAAACCCCAGCCCGCGCGCACAACCGTTTTACCATTTCCGTTGACATTCCATGCGAGTCCGAGTCGCGGCGAGAAGTTGTTCCAGTCGCGATTATAAAGACGTGGCAGACCCGCCGATCCCACTTGCACGAGGCCCACTGCCGGATCGAAGTTGCTCAGCAGATTGTCCTTCTCACCGATGACGCCGAAATAATCCCAGCGCAGTCCGAGGTTGAACGTGAGCTGCGGGCTCCAGCGAAACGTGTCCTGCAAATAGGTCGCGTGTGAGTTCTGGAAGGTGTTCCGGTTCGAGTTGCCGCGCGCCGCACGGCCGCCGCTCAGCGTTCCCGAGAGAAAGTCCTCGAGCGATGCAAAATCCAGGCGACCGCGATAGCCGGCATCGAAGAACTGGTCCACCGTCGTGCGGCGAAACTCGTAACCAAACTTCAGATCATGTTTCGTCAGCTTCCACGAGAAGTTGTCGATCACGTGAAAGTTACTGTCGACACGCGCGCGCGGGACAGACAGGGTGGCGCCGATGTTGGCGATTCCCAGATCATCCTGGATGCGAATTTGCGGCAAACCAAAGTCGCGGTCGTTGGCAATGCCGGTGTTCAGACCGATCGAGCGCGGGTCGAAATCGTTGTCTTCGGGGAAGAAGCCTTCGTCGAAGCGGTTGTAACCAAACCGGAACTCGTTGACTTTCGTTGGCGAAACGATCTTCAAATAAGAGATCGAGACGAGATGAACTGTGGTCGGCGTCGTCGTGTTGTAACCGGGAAGGATGTTGCCTGCGAGAATGGCGAGCGGGAACGACTGATCGCTCGTGCCGTAAAAATAGCGTCCGGTAAGCTGGTTGTCTTTGTTGAATGAGTGATCGATCTTCGCGATCAGGCTGTCGACGTCGTTGGACGCGGGCGTAGTGACGAAGAGATTCGGAGCGCCACTGTCGTCGAAGAGCGGTAACGGACGATTCGGTGTTGGCCACGGATTGCGAGCTAGCAAGCGAGCGATGACGGGGTTTGTTGGACCACCGAGCGCCGCAATCTCGCGCGGATCGGGAACACGCGCGGTTGAATTTAGCCCGACTCGTTCGCGCTGGCCTTCGTAAGCGAAGTAAAAGAAGGTCTGGTTGCGTTTGATTGGACCACCGAGGGCGCCGCCGAATTGATTATTGCGAAACTGGGTTTGCCCGTCGGGCTTCGGATTGAAGAAATTACGCGCGTCGAGCTTATTGTTTCGGAAAAACTCGAACAGCGAGCCGTGAAAATCGTTTGTGCCTGACTTGGTGACGATGTTGACGATCGCGCCCGAGTTGCGGCCATACTCGGCTTCAGTGTTTGAGAGTATCGCTGCTTCTGAAATCGCTTCGATAGGCAGGATGGTCGCGGGCGTTCCGAAAACGCCGGCTTCGTTGATGGCCGGCAGGTTTCGATAGCCGTCGTTCATGTCGGTGCCGTCGAGCAGGTAGTTGTTGGCGCGACCGCGATTGCCGTTCGCGCTAAACAAGCCGAACGAGCCGGGCGAGTCAGTTGCGCCTGATGGATCGCCGGTCGCGCCGGGAACGGTGGTGAGAAACTTCGTGAAGTCGCGGCCATTGATCGGCAAGTCTTCGGCGGCTTTGGTCGTGATCGTGCCACCGAGCGTGTTGGTGGTGGTTTCGACTTGCACGTTCGTCGCCACCAGCACCGTCGTTTCCGGAGCCGCAACCTTTAAACTCACGTCGACGCGTCGCTCGCTGGCTACTTCGACGGTTACATTTGAAACAATCGAGGCCGTAAAGCCGGGCTGCTGGATACGCACCTCGTATGGACCAACCGGCAACTCTGCAACGGTATAGTTGCCTTCGGAGTCGGTGGTTGTCGTACGCTCGATACCGGTACTCGTATTCTTGACCGTGATCGTTGCCCCGGCGACGACCGCGCCATTCGGATCGGTGACTGTGCCGAGAATCGTGCCGCGAAACGTTTGCGCGGATGCGACTACCGCGATCAGCGTAATCAACACGAGCGCATGGACCATCTGTTTTGCTTGCATACGTGACTCCTATGGCTGGGCGATACGTGAGAGGTGATCGGATTATAGCCTTGAAAGTACGCGGCGCGGATAGTTATTTTTAGCCACGGATTGCCGCGGAAAAGCGCGGATTTAATAACATGACCACGAAGTTGATACTTCTGAGCCTCCTGCTCGCCACGTCTTTATTCAAAGAAGTCGCGGAGCAGGTTGGGCTCAAGTTTCAGCATTACAACGGCATGACCGGGAAGTTTTACCTGCCCGAGATCACCGGCAGCGGCGTGGCGCTATTCGACTTTGATAACGATGGCGACCTTGATGTGTTTCTGGTTCAGGGCAACGTGCTCGATCCGAATACTCGGTCCAACGGCACATTGTTTGGCAAACTCTTCCGCAACGATCTAAACCTCGGCAAAACACTCTCGTTCACCGATGTGACTCAGAAAAGCGGCATCGTCGCCACCGGCTACGGCATGGGCGTGGCTACAGGCGACATAAACAACGACGGCTTGCCTGACCTGTATCTTTCGAATCTCGGCTCGAACCAGATGTATCTCAATAAAGGTGGCGGCAAGTTTGTCGACGTTACGAAAGAGAGCGGAACTGACGATCCGCGCTGGAGCACGAGCGCATCGTTCTTCGATTACGATCGCGACGGCTGGCTGGATTTGATGATCGTCAACTACGCCGATTTTTCTGTGAGTAATAATCCGGCCTGCTATGCCGCGACCACCGCAAAAGACTATTGCACGCCGCGCGTCTTTCGCGCGCCAGGGAATCGTCTGTTTCACAACAAGGGCAATGGAGTCTTCGAAGACGTAACCGTTATGGCGGGCGTCGACAAGGAGTTTGGACATGGATTGGGCGTTGTCACCGCGGATTTCAACAACGATGGTTGGATCGACATCTATGTTGCGAACGATGGAGATCAGAACCAGCTTTGGATCAATCAGAAGAATGGAAGGTTTGTGAACGATGCGTTGCTGGCGGGCTGTGCAGTCAATCGGAATGGTCAAGCGGAGGCGGGAATGGGTGTCGATGCCGGAGACTTCGACGGCAATGGCACTGACGACATCTTCATCACGCACCTGATGGATGAGACGAACACGCTTTACGTAAACCTTGGCGAGGCGCTTTTCGAAGATCGCACACGCGAAGCGGGGCTCGGGATGCCAGGTCGTCGCTTCACGGGTTTTGGCACGTTCTTCTTTGATTACGACAACGATGGCTGGCTCGACTTGTTCGTAGCGAACGGAGCCGTGCAATTATTGCCTGAGCTGGTGCGACAAAAGAGTCCGTTCCCGTTGGGCCAGCCCGATCAACTGTTTCGCAATACCGGGAAAGGGAGCTTTGTTGAGATTGTCGATGAGCCTGAGTTTTCGTTGCTCGAAGTTGGTCGCGGTGCTGCGTTCGGTGATGTTGATAATGATGGCGATACGGATTTCGTCGTAGCTAACAATAATGGACCAGCGCGGTTGTATCTCAATCAAATCGGGAACCGGAACCACTGGTTAGGCTTGCGACTGGTTGGGAAAGCGGGTCGGGATATGTTGGGCGCGCAGGTGGAGATCGTTGTCGACGATAAAAGGAGCTTGCGCCGGCGTGTGAGAACTGATGGCAGTTATCTTTCCGGAAACGACCCGCGCGTGCTTGTGGGACTTGGTGCTGCGACGCGAGTGAAAGCAGTGCGCGTACGTTGGCCGGACGGCGCGGTTGAAGAATGGAAAGATGTGCCGGTTGATCGATACACAATACTGAAAGAGGGCATGGTACGTTGAAACGCGAGGGATTTTTTCACGCAAAGGCGCAAAGGCGGGTCAAGTGCTTCGGTCGCGCCCGAGTCTTTGACCCGCCTTTGCGTCTTTGCGTGAAAATCCTTTTTTTGATCCTCGCCCTCAGCCTGTCCGTTCATTCCCAGGATCTAACAAATCTCGAACAGAGCGTTCGTGACCAGATCACAACCGCGCAAGCTGCTCTCGCTGCCGTCGTCAAAGACCCTTCAACAACCCCAACCACTCTGAGCGAAGAATATGGAAAGCTCGGCGAGCTCTACCACGCTTATTCACTCATCTCCGCGGCGCGCGACTGTTACCTGAACGCCAACCGGCTCGCTCCGAAAGACTTTCGCTGGATCTACCTCCTCGGAAAGCTGGACCAGCAGGAAGGCCGCTTCGATGATGCGATACGCCGTTACCAAGCCGCGCGTGCGTTACGTCCTGATTACATTGCCTCACTCGTCAACCTCGGAAACATCTTCCTCGAATTGAACCGCCTGGAAGAGGCCCGGGAAAGTTTCAATGCCGCGCTGGAGATTGATAAGAACAATCCGGCGGCGCATTACGGGCTCGGGCAAGTGGCCGTGTCGAAGCGCAATTATGCTGAGGCCGTGGACCACTTCGAGAAGACACTGGCGCAGGTTCCTGACGCCAATCGTGTCCATTACTCCCTCGCGATGGCTTATCGCGGTCTTGGAAATGCTGAGAAAGCGAAGGCGCACCTCGCCCAACAAGGATCGGTTGGCGTTCGCGTCGCCGATCCGCTCGTCGATGGTTTGCGGGATTTAATAACCGGAGAACGCGTGTATCTCGCGCGCGGCAAGGTCGCATTCGAAGCGCAAAGGTATGCGGACGCGGCGTCTGAGTTTCGCAAAGCGGTGGCTGCGAAGCCTGACAGTGTCACCGCACGCATCAATCTGGGCGCTGCACTCACGCAGGCTGGTGATCTGAACGGCGCGATCGAGCAGTTTGAGGAAGCTATTCGTCTCGAACCCGGAAGCGTAAACGCGCATTACAATCTCGCCGTACTGCTCGCGCGTCAAAACAAACACGAGCAGTCGATCACACATCTGCGCTCTGTTTTACGCGTTGACGAAAACGATCTCAACGCCAGGTTCCTCCTGGCCCAGGAGCTAAAAAACTCCGGACGCCCGGACGAAGCACTCGCGGAATACGCCCGGCTGTCTTATCTACTCGCCGCCTCACCAAAGACGGAGTTGCGCAATGGTGCCCGAGCCTTCGATCTCGCACAACGTATCTACACCACAACCAGCTCAGCGCAACATGGCGCGCTCGTCGCGCTCGCACTCGCAGAGCTCGGCCGCTGTAGCGAAGCAGCCGACTGGCAACGACGAATGATCACAGCCGCTGACCGGGAAGGAAACACAGACTTGTCTGGTAAGCTACAATCAGGTCTGAAGCTTTATGAAGGCACGCATTGTCGCCCGGGAAACGAAACCCTCCTGCGCGACCTGTTCATGGAGAAGAACTAATGAAAGCCACAAGAATGCACAAAAAGCACAAAAAGTACGCAACGCTTCTTTTCATGTCCTTGTGCCTCTTGTGCCTTTTCGTGGCCAATACCGCTGCGGAAGTTGAAAAGTCTGAGATGCGTTGCGGCTGGTTCAGCAATCCCACGCCTTCGAATGCCTCGTTACACGATCGCGACGCCGAATGGATCATCGCCGTGCAAGGTGGCTATCAAGCCGAAGGCGACTGGCCTGAGTTTGGCCCAAAGCAATGGATCGAAACGAACGTCCATTACGGCTACGGCTGCGCCTGCCTGAAGATGCGTGTAGATCGTAAGACGCATGAAGTGATTCAGATCGAGAGCGCCAGGGCGCGCCCGTTGTCAGCGTGCCGCAACGATCGGAAGTTGAAGCGCTGGGGCTTTAAGTGATGGTCCAACGGCTTTTCATCCGCTGCTGCCACTTGCTGCGCGGGATGTCGAGCGCTTCAAACTGTTCGCTCGCGTCTCGCAGTGACTCACCGCCTGCCTTGCGCGTCTTCAGATAAAGTAGCGACGCCATGATTGCCGTTAGCGGGGTGACGAACACATTCAACAACTGGTACAGCGCCGACGGTCCTGACATCGAGAAGTTGAATCCGACCTGCTTTGGTGACCAGTCGTCGTGAAACTGTAACGTGAAATCTGTGTGCACGGCGGCCTTCCAGACTAAAACCGGCAATGCGAACTGAACGAGCGTTATGACGAGCACCGTTCCCCACGCCCTGCGACTCAGAATTCTGCTGCGCCGCAGTGTGCCGCGCACTCCTTGCTGTTCCATGATCGCTACCGGCGCGTAAAGTCCAAACACGAGCGCAGCGATCAATCCGGGTATCACAAACAAGATCGAGCCAAGCAGAATCAACGTCAACACGAGCAGCGATGTGAGCGCAAAGACTCGCCAGCTCCTTTTCCGAGGAGTTGCTCGATCTGGTATTTGTTATCGAGTGTGTCCACGTCTCGCGTTTAAAAATTTGCAGCTTTCGTCAAATTCTTATAGGCTCTTCGTCGTTTACAACATGAAGATATTATTACTTCTACTCGCGTGCGTTGTCACCTCATATGCGCAGGAGTCAAAAGGCTCGCTCGGCAAAGTCGGCTCTTCGGTAATTACGTCGCAAACTACAAAAGACGTAGCTTCACCAACTCCGCCAGCGTCTCCCGATTACGCGTCCTACAACAAGAATCCTACGTTCAAGCGACCGCGCATCCTCGCGAAACCGGATGCTGAATATACGGAGGAAGCGCGCCGCAACAGCGTCCGCGGACAGGTGCTGCTTCGCGTATTGTTGGCAGAAACGGGTGAGGTCACTCGGATCAGGGTCGTTCAGGGCTTGCCGTTCGGCTTAACTGAGCGCGCCATTGCTGCGGCGCGGCAGCTTAAGTTTGAACCAGCGGAGTTGGAGGGCAAGAAAGTAGCGTATCCGGTGGCACTTGTATACAACTTCAGGCCTCATTGAGACATGAACAGATTTCGACTCGCCGTACTTCTTATACTTGCCTTCTTCACTACTGCGACTGCTCAGCGTCCTGATCAGGCGCAGCGTATTAATCCTCTTCAAAAGGCTGACGAGCTTTACAACGCGCGCCGCTACGATGATGCTCGGGTCGAGTTGCAGCGCGTTATCAAGTATGAGCCGGCAAATGCAGAAGCATTCTGGTTATTGGGTCGAGTAAATCAGCAACTTGATGAACAGGAAGCGGCGATTTCCGCGTTCAAGACGGCGATTTTCTGGGAGCCACATCTCATCGATGCGCATCTTTCGCTGGCGAGAATCTTCCTCACGCGCAACAAGCGATCGGAAGCAAAGAAATATATAAAGCTTGCGTTAGAGATTGATCCGGCTAATCAGGAAGCGCTGGCTCTGCATAAAGTCTCGCGTTAGATAACCCGAGGCGGCCCCGGAAAAACTCGATGATTCCGATTAACAATGCAGGCAAGTAGATCAGAGAGTTGATCAGAAACATCTCACCGGGTGAGTCACCCAGCCAGGTTGCGTAAAGAAGTAAGCTGGCGATTGTCAGGTAGAAGATTGACAGGCGTGGTGTGAAGCACAGGAAGAGAGCCAGCCAGCAGAAATACCAGGAGAAGTGCGGCGCGAACAGCACCGTCGTGGCAGTCGCAAGGACCAAAGCGTGTTTCAGATAATCCTCACTTCGTCCTCTTACAAGCACCCAAAGCCCAAGCGCGCTCATGACCAGCATTACCGCGATCAGGTAAGCGAGCGATGGCAACTCCAACCCAAGCTTGTGCGCCAGGCTCAACGCATAGAACTGTTGACCCGTAAATAGTCCTCGCTCTTGTGTGTATCCAGGCAACGACCCGAAGACCGCTGCTGGGCCAACGCTGAGATAGACGAGATAACCTGCGATGATCGTGACCGCAAGGATCGGTGCGATTAGCCAGCGATCGCGCTTGAGTATCGCCGGGACCAAAACGACTGGAAAGAGTTTGACGAGTGTGGCGCAAGCGAGCGCGACGCCTGCGCCGAGATCGGATCTTTTCTGCCAGGCAAGAAGTGCCAAAGCAATAAAGCAGATGGAAATGGCGTCGACGTGTCCGCTACCGGCAAACTCCCAAACGACGAGCGGGTGCCATGCATACATCAGGAGAAGTTGTCGCGGGCGGCCGAGTAGAGTGAGCAACTGGGCCACCGCCCAGATCGTTATTAACTCAAACAAGAGCATCGTTGCCTTCATCCATGTGACACTCTCGCTAATTCTGGTTGTGAGCAAGAAAACGACTTGAGCAACGGGCGGGTAGATCGTGTGGGCCCAGTCTTTTCGATTTATCTTCGGATAGATAGTTTCATCGCGCAGGTGGGCCAGTTCGGGCGCCGCGGGTATGTAACGGTAAGGATTGATGCCGGCGGCCTGCACCCTTCCATCCCAAACGTATCGATAAATGTCGTCGGAGAGGTACGGCGGCGCGAAGAGTATGCTCAGTCTAAACAGTATTGCGAACGCGACGGCAATCAGAACAGTTGAGTTTGAAGGCCGAGCGCGAATAACGATCCATGCGGCGAGCAAGTAAATCGCCGATTGCACGAACGCGACCTTCATAAAAAACCGGATACCACCAACGCCACTTGCGCTCAGACCAGTCCGGTAAAGCACAACCGAAACGCAGCCCAGCAAAATGAGGAGAATAGCGGTTTTAAAGTCGCCGTGGTTAAGTCGCATCGGCCCATGTTACATCATGGGATATCTTCTCTGCGCAGCCTCTGCGTTCTCTGCGCCTCTGCGGTTTACGTTTTTTTTTACCGCAGAGGCGCAGAGAACGCAGAGGTGACGCAGAGAGAAAACGTTAGATCGGGCTAATGTCCGAACTCGATTTCGAAGCGGGCGGCCATGCGGTAGAGGGTTTTGCGGTTGATGCCGAGGATTTCGGCGGTGCGCTTGCGGTTGTTGCCGGTGGCGTCCAGGACAAACAAAATGTAGCGGCGCTCGATCTCGTCCAGATTGGGCAGACCTGAAAAGAGCTGGTCGAGATCGTCCGAGGTGAGCGGCGGCGTGTCGTGCGATGGTTGGCAACGAATGCGCGCCGGGAGATCGTCAACCGTCATAACGCCACCCTGATTCAACGTTACCGCACGCTCGATCACGTTTTCCAACTCGCGCACATTTCCGGGCCATGAATAGGCAGTAAGGCAATGCATCGACTTCTCATCGAGTGCAATCTGGGACATTGGTCCAGGCGCGTGTTTGCGCAGGAAGTGAGCGACGAGCAGGTGAATGTCCTCGCGTCGCTGTCGCAACGGTGGCAGGTGTAACTGAATAACGTTCAGACGATAAAGTAAGTCGCCCCGGAAAGCGCCGGAAGCCGACAGCTTCTCCAGATCAGAATTACTCGCCGCAATCACGCGTGCTCCAACTTTGATCGGCTCCGTGCCACCAACCGGAACCACCTCGCGCTCCTGCAAAACACGCAGTAACTTTACCTGCAAGGCCGGGCTCGTCTCGCTGATCTCGTCGAGAAACACTGTGCCTTCACCAGCCTGCTCGAAGATCCCGCGCTTGTTCGCAATCGCGCCGGTAAACGAACCCTTAACGTGTCCAAACAACTCCGACTCGAGCAGCGTTTCCGTCAACGCGCCGCAATTCACGGCCACAAAGCGTTCATTCGATCGGGAACCGTGGTTGTGAATCGCGCGCGCCACGAGCTCTTTGCCTGTTCCGGATTCACCGGTGATCAGCACCGCGGCGCGTGAGTCAGAAACACGAGCAATCATCTTGTAGATCTCGAGCATCGCGGGAGTACGCCCGATCAGTCCCGTAGTGCGCTCTTCATTATCGAGTTCGGATCTCACTTGCTTACCCGTTCCATTTGCGAGTGCACGCCGCACAATCGCCACCAGCTCGTCGATATTGAACGGCTTGCTGATGTAATCAAACGCGCCTTCTTTAACCGCTCTGATCGCAGTCTCGATCGAGCCAAAAGCCGTCATCAGCACGACCGGAATCGACGGATACTCACGCCGCACCATCTCCAGCAACGATAGCCCGTCGAGCGGAGTCTTCATGCGAATATCACTTAGCAGCAGATCTGGTGGCTGCTGGGCCACGACCTCGAGCGCCGCTTCACCGCTATTCGCGAAAACCGCGCCGAAACCCTCGCGAGCAAAAACTTCGCAAAGCAACTCGCACGTAACCGCGTCGTCGTCGACGGTCAGGATCTGCGGGATCTTACGCGGCATCCAAACTCACCTCAGCAAATTCCGGCGCCACAGACTTAACCTCCACCGCCGGCAGGACCACTCGAAACTCGGCGCCTCTCTCAACTTCCATGCAGTCGATCCGGCCGCCATGTTCGAGAACGATCTCGCGGGCAATTGCAAGACCGAGGCCGCTGCCGGATTTTTTGGTGGTCCACATCGGCTCAAACAAATGATTCTTCGCTTCGTCGCAGATGCCTGTGCCCGTGTCGATCAAACGCACCTCGATCACTTTCGCCGCCGCGAGGTAATTCGTGACAAACCTCATCTCACCACCTTCGGGCATTGCTTCGAGACTGTTGTTCACGAGATTGAGAAACACCTGGTGCAGACTCTCGCGATCGGCTAACACCGGCGGCAGACCTTCGTCAAGCTGCTGCGACACGCGAATGTTGTGCGATTCAAAAATCGGCGCAACCAGCGATAACAGTTCCTCGACGATCCGGTTGATATCGGTGGGTTGCGGATCGATCGGCCGCCGGTGCGTGCGTTCGAGTAAACTCTTCACCGTTTGCACGATCGTAGCGACTTGCGCGTTGATGATCGTCAGGCGTCGCTGCGTGTCGCCACAGCTCGGATGATTTCGCGCCAGCAATTGCAGGTGTCCGGCGATTGCGTTCAGCGGCGTGCCGATCTCATGTGCGAGAGAAGCCGTCACCTGGCCGATCGCCGCCATTCGTTCCGCATGCGAGAGACGCTGTTGTGTGCGGATCAGATTTCCGTTAGCAGCGCGCAATTCGGTAGTGGCAAGGTGAACTCTCTTCACCAACTGGTTATTTAAACTGCCAATCTGGCTCAGCAACTCTTCGCGCTCCCGCGATCTGGACGCAATGTCGTCCATCATCTGATTGAAGTTACCGGCGATTTCTCCCAGCTCATCATCGCGATGCACGAGGGCGCGCGCCGAAAGATCGCCGTTGCGAGCGTGCGCCATCGTTTGGACGATGTCTTTCACGGGTTTGCGGAAAAAATAAACGAAGAGGAAATACAGCAGGAGCACCGACGCTATCACCGCGCCAAACAACACGAGGTTGTACTCGCGATGAAGACTGTTGACCAGATTGCGATGGTAACTCTTGACGACGAGCGCCTTGATGAAACCGGTGTGTTCGCCGTTGCTGATCGGAGTCGTGATCAGCCAGTAGACGCCATCGTTGCGATTGATCTGGGATGATGTGGCGCCGGTTGTGATCGTTGGTCCGCTGTCGTCCCAGGCGGAAAGAAGATTCGCGGTGCCCGAAGCAGTCGTAGCGATCAAGCGCGGGACAGTCTGCTGGTTCTCGTAGACGTCGATCTGCCGGAAGTCGGGTCGCGAGCTGACGACGAGTTGCATCTCCTGCTCGAGATCTTCGAGGTTTGAAAAGTAATCGAACTCCGCGATCCGGTTACCAAGCGCCATCGTCTGGCTGACGGCGTTGTCGTAGTGGTCTTTCTCGATCAGCGATCGAATTCTGCCGCTGTGGAGGTACGATGAAGCGAGCAGGATCAACGACATCGAACCCGCCACAAGCAGCAGAATTTTTTGCTGTAGGTTTACGCGCAAACGCATTGCGATTCAACGCACGGCAATTCCCGTGCAATTGAGTTAACGCCGAAGGCGTTCGCTAATTTCAGCCCAGGGTTGGAAGCGAAGCAACAACCCTGGGTTATAAATCCAAATTACAAGGAACCCTGAAAGGGTTCGCTAATTGCGGAACCCTTTCAGGGTTATCACGCCTTGTGATGTTCTGATCCCAGGGTTGTCGCTTCGCTTTCAACCCTGGGCTGAAATTAGCGAACGCCTTCGGCGTTACTTTTGTGGCTATTTGGGTCGGACGGGCAAAAGGGCCACAGTGGATTATTCGTAGCGCTCGATCATGCGATAGAGGGTGCGCCGGTCGATGCCGAGGATTTCGGCGGCGCGGGTGCGATTGCCGCCGGCGATCTCGAGGATGTAGAGGAGGTAACGTCGTTCGAGCTCGTCGAGCGCGGGCAGATCTTCGAAGAGTGCTGATAATGGCTGCCGCGCGGCGGTGCGCACCTGCGCCGACTGAAGTTTTTCCGGCAGATCTTCCGGCGCGATAGCGTGACCGCGCGCGTGTAGCACGGCGTATTCAATCGCCGACTCTAGCTCGCGCACGTTCCCGGGCCAGTTGTAAGCCACCAGGGTTCTGATGGTCTCTTCTGAAAGAGTTAACTGCTTGTGTCCTTCGCGATCGAGGACCATCGCAAGGAAGCGCTCAGCTAAAAGCGGAATGTCGGTGCGGCGTTCTTTGAGCGCCGGCACACGCAGTGTCACGACACTCAGCCGGTAAAAAAGATCCTCGCGAAACTTTCCTGCCTTCACCTCCTGCTCGAGGTTGCGGTTTGTGGCTGCAAGAATACGCGCGTCCACTTGCGTCGAGCGCGATGAGCCAACACGCCTAATCTCACCTTCCTGCAACGCACGCAGGAGTTTTACCTGAAACGACGGACTAGTCTCACCCACCTCGTCGAGAAAAAGCGTTCCACCCGCAGCTTCTTCCCAAAGCCCTTTACGATCGCCGATCGCGCCCGTGAACGATCCGCGCACGTGACCAAACAACTCTGCTTCCAAAAGCGTCTCAGTGAGCGCGCCGCAGTTGATCGCGACGAACGATCCACCGGACCGGGTACTGTGTTGATGAATCGATCGCGCGACGAGCTCCTTTCCGGCTCCCGACTCGCCGGCTATCAGAATCGTCGAGCGAGTCGGCGCCACGCGCGCGATCTCTTTGTAGAGTCCGATCATCACGGGAGAGCGCCCGAGCAATCCGCCCTGTTCGTAAGGCCCGGAAAGCTGCTCGGC
>Ga0105247_10002314_pt1 | contig 13013 bp, 8 predicted proteins | sample KBSS24metaG_FD_81519 | JGI IMG/M metagenome (GOLD analysis project Ga0105247, IMG submission 81519) | Switchgrass rhizosphere microbial communities from Kellogg Biological Station, Michigan, USA - KBS S2-4 metaG | ecosystem: Host-associated > Plants > Roots > Rhizosphere > Soil | place...
AGCGGCGTCGGTGTGCACCGTTTGCGCTGCGGCGAGGACCGGGCGCGCCCTCGACGCCCGCTCCTCGCGGCGATGAGTAGGCGTATTCCGGCCGGCTCGATCGTTGCGTACGCCAGGCGGAATGATGCGCCGACTGGCTCGAAGGATCGGCTCGGCTCTCCCCGTCGTTCTGCTGACGGCTGGAGCCGGGTGCGTATCGTCGGCCGGATATCCCGCTGCGCTGGAGAGCTCGGGGAGCCCGCACGCCGAGCTTCGTCAGCTCATGAGCGCCGAGGCGGTCCGAGTCCACGAGCTGAAACGCGAGCACCAGGCGGAGGTGGCCGAGAACGAGCGCCTCCGCGCGGAGCTCGATCGCCTTCGCGCCACGTTGCTCTCGTCGTCGGCCGACGAGCGGACGCTCGCCGTTGCGCTCGGCGAGTCTCGAGCGCGCGCCGATGCGCTCGAGGCGGCGGAGGCCGCGGCGCGAGAGCGCGCGCGCCTCATGAGCGATATCGCGATTCGTTTGAAGAGGTCGGTCGACACGGGCAATCTCCAGGTCACCCTCCGGGACGGCCGGATCGTCCTCCGCATGCCCAGCGACCTCCTCTTCGATTCGGGTCAAGCGACGGTGAGCCGGCGTGGACAGACGGCGCTGCGGAGCATCGCCGACGTCCTCAAGGGCGTCCCCGATCGGCGATTCCAGGTCGCGGGTCACACCGACGCCGAGCCCATCGATACGACCCGGTTCCCCTCGAACTGGGAGCTATCGACCGCGCGCGCCGTCAGCGTCGTCCGCGCGCTCGTCGCGCTCGGCGTCGCTCCCGGCGCGCTGTCCGCGGCCGGCTACGGCGAGTTCGACCCGGTCGGCGCGAACGACGCCGCCGCGGGGCGGGCGAAGAACCGCCGAATCGAGATCACGCTCCAGCCCGACGTCCGAGAGATCATCACGATCCCCGAATGACGGCGGCCACGCCATTCCCGTCTCCCCGAGGAGCTGTCCATGTACGCGTTCAAGCGCATCCCTCGTCCCCGCCGACTTCGACGACCTCGCGACCACGTGCTCGACGTCGCGATCGCGCTGGGCACTCGATTCCAATCGAAGCTCACGGGGTGTCGGCGGTTACGGCGAGCCTTGTCCCGACCATAGCTTGAAGCCGTACGAGCCGCTCGTCCCGCCGGACCTCGCCACCTTCACGGAGATCGACTGCCCGGGATTCAGCACGCCGCCCGGCAAGAAGACGCGGAAATACGGCTCTTTGGCCTTCGTCGTCGACGTCGCGTTGCCGACGGCGACGCCCGCCGGCAGGCCGGTGACGATCACGAGGAGGTGCGTGTCGATGACCGTGCCGCTCGTGTTCGTGATGACCCACGAGTCTTCTTGCCCCGACGAGGTGTCGAGGGCGATCTTCGCTTGCGCGGTCACGTCGAGGAACTCGAGCCCCTGGTCGCGCCGCGCGAGCGGATCGTCGTCGTCGATCGCGAGCCCGCTCAGCAGCGCCCCGTCCCTGGCGCCGAGCGCCGCCAGGTCGGGCCGGTTCTTCGAATAGGCAAGGTCGTCGGCGGTCGGCTGGAAGGTCGCGGCGAACGACGGATCGTAGAGCCCGTCCTCGAGGAAGTCGGCGATATCGTCGATCTGCGCCTCGGTCAGGCCCAGGCCGCGCGGTGCGCCGGCCCCGCGCGGGTTCGTGAACCGGGGCTCGATCGTCGCGGCGGCGCCCGCCGTCGGGTCCTGAGGCGCGCCGGCGTTGAAATAGCCGACGACGTCGCGGACCTTGGTGAACGAGCCGTTGTGGAAGAACGTGCGCGCGTCCTTGAGCTGGCGCAGCGTCAAGCTGCGGAACTTGAAGGCGTGATTGGGATCGTGGGTAATCTCCATCCGCCCGGTGTCCTCGGCGTGGTACGCCGTGGCGTGGCCCCGCGCCGCCGCGTTCAGCGCCTGGACCGGGTGATCGCCGATACCCACGTTGAAGAAGTTCTCGTCGACGAGCTGGCCGATCCCGGCGACGTCGGGATCGTTCGTCTGCTTGTTGAGCATCGGTCCGCTGTGGCAACCGAAGCAACCCGCGCCGCCGTCCTGGGCCTTGGTGAAGAAGAGCCGAGCGCCGCGAAGCTGGCCCGCGCTCAGGGCGGCATCGTCCCCGGCGATGAACTTGTCGAACGGAGTGGCCCGGGTGACCACCGTCCGAAGGAACGTCGCTTGCGCGCGGAGCTCGGTCTGGTCGTTCACCAGCTTCGTCATGTCCTTCGCCGCGTCGGCCTCCGCGGCCTCCTCGGGGAAGGCGTCGCGGAACAGCTTGACGAAGGCGGGGATCTTGAGGAGCGCGTCCGCCTGGAAGTTCAGCATGCGGTGCGCGTCCAGGAGCAGGAGCGTCATGTTCTCCCCCGCCGGATCGCCGAGCGGGTTGAGCCCGCCCGCCGTGGTCTGCGGCTCCCCGCCGAGGCCGCCGAAGAGGAGCCGGTTGTTGAAGGCGAAGCCGATCAACCCCGGCGACTGGCGCCCCACGCTGTCGAGCTCGTCGAGCCGCCCGCTCGCCGACAGGGTCAGGGTGGTGTTCGCGGGTAGAGGGTTATTGTGATAAAAGAGCGCCGGCGTCGTGACGGTCGTCTGGCCGTTCAGCACGAAGATGTCCGTCAGGGTCGGGAGCGCGTCGACCATCGCGTCGCCGGGGAAGATCGGCTGGCTCCGCAGCTTCGTGAGGATGGCCTGGGGTCGACGGCGGGGGACGAAGGTCCCGTCCGCCTCCGTGTAGCCGCGGCCTTCGCCGCCCGTGTTGAAGTTGAGGAGCTGGCCGGCCTTGCCCGCCGCTTCGCCGATATGGCAACTACCGCACGATCCGGTCTGCTTCGTCGCGGCGACGATCTGCGCGATGTTCGGCTCCGACGCCTTCACGGTGCCGCCGAACGCGGTCCCCGCCGGGAAGTCGAGGGGCTGGCCGGCGTTGACGTCGATGCGCGCGGTGCGGATCGGATCGTGGAAGAGCAGCTTGCCGAGGTATCTCTTGGCGGGGGTCGTCTTGTAGCGGCCAGGGCGCGCCGGATCCTCGGGCGGCACCGGGAGCGCCTCGTCGGCGGCCGGCACCGTCAGCTTGGCGAGGCCGCCGACCTGCGCGCCGATGAAGGTCCGCACCGCTCGAGCGCTCGTCGCCGCGGCCGCGGCGTCGTCGGCGCCGGCTCCCGAGTCGACGGTGCCCGGGCCGCCCGTCCCCGAGTCGGTGCCCGCGTCGGCGCCGATCCCCGCGTCGGCACCCGGTGATACGCCGCCGCCGTTGTCGTCGCTCGCGCACGCGACGAACGCGGGGATGAGCACGGCGCAGGGCACCCACCACGCGCTGTTCCACACGCCTCTCACCGAACGTGATCCATTGACAAGTGACATCGAAGCTCCTCGTAGTAGCTGGTTGAAAAAGGACTCCGCTCGAGCGCGGAGCGATCGCGCGCCGGTCCGTCGAGCCGCCGTTCCGACGGACCTCCGGCGACTCATTTCGGCGGTGCGGACTCAGGCACCTTCACCGCGGACGACGGATCGTCACCGCCTCGCCTCGCATTACGTCGCTCGGCCGATCGGTTTCGCATTTCGTGCGTCGGCCCGCGAGGCGGCGCCGCCGCAGCTCTGCGCGTCCTACGATCGCGGACGGGCCAGCGTCGGGACGAGCCACGCGCCGGCGATCGAGCCGATCACGGCGTGGCCGGCGTGCGAGACGCCGGCGTGGAGGGCGCCGCCGACGTCGCACGCCAGGTGGAGCATGAGCCCGGCCAGCGCGCCGTTCGCCGCGCCCAGCGCCGCGCCGATCCAGCGCAGGTGGAGGGGGAGCGGCGCGCGCCGGAGCGCCATGACGCCGAGCGCGAACGGCACGGCGTTCATCTCGAGCCCGGTCACGAGGCACCACTCGAGCTCCTCGCGCACCTTGGCCGGATCGGTCAGGAGGCGCGTCGCCGGCGCGGCGTCGACGCGGAGGAGGAGCGAGAGCGCGATCGCCACCACCGGCACCGCCACCGCGGCGGCCCGCGCGGCGCGCGTGTCGGCCCACATCGCCCCGCGGCGAGGGACGAGCGCGATCGCCAGCGGCGCCGCGAACGCCGCGAGCCACGCGAGCGCCGTCGCCCAGAACCACGCGCGCGGGAGCGCCGCCAGATCGCGACGCACGCAGTGGCTGTGCACGTGCACGGCGACCACAAACAGGGACGCCCCGAAGACGAGCGCGAGCGACCGACCTGGCGCGACGCGCGCGACCGGGCGCGGATCGCGGGCCAGCGCCAGGAGCGCCGGCGAGGGCGGCGGCGGCGAGAGCTCGCCGAGCGAGCGCAGCGCGGCGTCGATTCGCGAAGCCGTCGTATTCATGCGCCCTCCTCGGCCGCGCCCAGCATCTCGCGCAGCATGACGTAGCCGCGGTGCGCGCGGAGCTTCACGGCGCCCGGCGTGGTCCCGAGGATCGCCGCCGCCTCGACCAGGCTGTTCCCCTGGATCTTCGTGAGCACCACCGCCAGGCGATGGTTCTCGGGGAGCCGCTCGAGCGCCTCGAGCACCGCCTCGACCAACCTCTCGTCGTACGGCGGGCGCGCGTCGTCGGCGACCCCGTCGATGGCGACGGTCGCCTCCCGCCCGCCGGCGCCCTCGCGGGTCAGCCCGACGCGCGCGCGGCGGGCGCGGCGGAGCTCGTCGAGGCACGTGCGGTGCGCGATCGTGTAGAGCCACGGGACCGGGTCGGCCCCCGCGACATACGACCCGCGAGCCCAGTGCACCTTGATGAACGTCTGCTGGAGCAGGTCCTCGGCCGCGGCCCGATCACGGACGAGGCACGTGAGGTACGCGAGGAGGCGCGGCGCCGTGAGGGCGTAGAGGACCGGGAAGGCCGACGCGTCTCCGTCGCAGTAGCGGGCCATCGCGCCGGTCGCCTCCTCGGCGAGCGTGCGCTCGGGCGCCGCCGCCTCACGCCGACCGAAGCCGAGCACCCCGACGGCCACCGCGTCGCCATTCGAGCTCACCAAGTTTTTCCGCCCCTTGCCGTGACCACGATCGGCAGTCCTGCCGTCCGTCCGTTGGCCGACACTACGCGCCGTCGCGGGGGAGGTTTCGATGGTCGCCGGCGTTCCGGCGCAAGCGCTATGGACGCGCGCCCTTGACGACCGGACCGTCGATGTTTACGGGCGAAAGTGAGCCGGTTTCGAGCCGATCCAGCTCGACAGAACGAAGGTTGAAACCTCGGTCTCGACGGATTGGTTCTCCCCCGAAGGAAAGGAGGACACCATGTTGCGACGATCCGAACTCCCGCCTCTCCCTGAAGTGCCCGCCCTGGATGACGACCCGGCACTGTTCGACCCATCGCCCGAATGGTTCGTCCCCGGGCTCAAGCCACTCCTCCGCGAAGAGGCGGAGACGGAGGAGGATGGGCTCGGACTTCGCTCCCTGCTCGAACAGCCCGAGGCTCTCTCGAAAGCGTGGCGGCACACCAGCCGTGAGCAATCTGCCGACCGCGCGCGCCGCGCCAAGCTCCGCCATTCCGGGCGCTCACCGAGGTGGTCTCACGCCGCCTGAACGTCGAAGGCGGCGCGCGCGTCTTAGGACACTATCGCAATGCCGCATAACGAATCGCGCCTCGCAGCTTGACACACCTGACGGGATGAACATTTTTCCCCGCGCTGCGCCGAAGATCGCGGGACACCCGTCTTCCCACGAATTCGGCGGATACAAACTCGCCTCCCGTGTCTGCACGGACGAAGCTCGAAAGGAGGAATGTCATGTGGTCTCGCTTCAGTGATTTCGAAAACACCTTTGCGCTGATGGACGAACTTCGACGACGACTGGACCGCGTTTGGGAGGATGTTGACCCGTCGTGGCAGGGACCGACCGCGGATCCCCGCTCGCTCTCGGCGGCGGTCTTTCCTCGCGTCAACCTCTTCGACACGGGTTCGAACCTGGTCCTGAAGGCGGATGTGCCGGGACTTTCGGAGAAGGACGTTCAGGTCACCCTCGACGGGGGCGGTATTTCCATTTCGGGCGAGCGCAAGGTGATCGCCCCCGAAGGATACTCGGCGCATCGGCAGGAACGGAGCCCGGTGAAGTTCTCGCGCAGCCTCACGCTCCCCTGCACGGTCAACCCCGAGCAGACGACCGCCACCGTCAAGGACGGCGTCCTCACGATCACGCTGACCAAATCTGCCGAGGCGCAGCCTCGCCAGATCACCGTACGGGCGCAGTAAGGACGAAAAGGAAAGGAGAGATGATGCCATGGCCGATACGAACCTCGCAAAGCGCTCGGAGCGCCCCGCCGAGCCGGTGCAACAGCAACGAGAGACCGTCGTTCCTCCCGTCGACGTTTACGAGAACGGCGATGAGCTCCTGCTCGTCGCCGACGTGCCTGGCGCAAGCCACGACGGCATCGACGTGCAGCTCGAAAAGGGGCAGCTGACGATCCTGGCGAGGCGGAGCGACGAAGCGCCCAAGACCCCGGTCTCGACGGAGTATCGACCGCGCGACTACTTCCGCGCCTTCTCCGTTCCCCAGGGGATCGACGCGTCGAAGATCGACGCGCAACTGACCGCTGGCGTGCTCCGCCTGCACCTCCCGAAGTCGGAGTCCCTCAAGCCTCGTCGCATCGAGGTAAAGCAGGGTTGAGCGCGGCGCGCGACTGCCCTCCCCAGGAAAGGAGGTGACCATGGGCTTGGAGAATTTAGTGCAGTGAACGCGCAGCAAGCTCTCCCAGTTCACGGGCGGAGAGGTCCCCGTCGCGAGCTCACGTTCGCTCGACGCTCTTACCAGCGGAAGAGCGGCGGTGCCGCCACTCGACCTCTTCGAGAACCAGCTGTTCGACGCGGGGCGGCGCTGCGTGGAAGCGAAACCCGCTCGTAGGGAGGTGATCGAGGCCGGTGAGGTGCTCGACGACCGGAATGCCGGCGCCGAGGAGCGGCGACGTCGTCGCGCGTGACGTCCGCGCGCGGCACGTCCAAGCGAAACTATGACCACGGGTCTGGCTCATTTCAATCCGCCTTTGCGCGGCTCCGCTGCAGCGAGCGCCGAGCTCGAAAGACGACGAGAGGGGGTGCGTGATCGGCCCTGTCAGGATCATCGAGGTCGAAGTGGCGCGGGCGGCGCGACAGGGACAGGCTCGTCGCTCGCCGTGTCGTCCTCGACGCGCTGGAGCGCGGGGTGGAGGTGCGCGGCGGCGGCGGTGGCGACGCGGAGGCCGCCGAGAGCCACGAAGAGCAGCCCGAGGCCGCGCCCCGGGCCGACGCCGACGGCGCGCCCGATCGTCCCCGCGAGCGCGCCCCCGTCGGCGAGCCACGGCTCGAAGACACGATCCGCCAGCGGGCCTGCGACCAGATTGCCGATCGGCAGCGAGGCGCTGCCGATCATCCGGCGGAGCGCGAAGACGCGCCCCTGCATCTGGGGCGGGACCGCCTTCTGCCAGATGGCGACCGTGCAGCCGGCGACGATCGGCGCGCAGAAGAGGAAGAGCGCCGCGCTCGTCGCGATACGGGCCACCGTCGCCGGCAGCGCGCCGACGAACAGCGCGATCCCCGAGATGAAGGTGAAGGTGACGACGGCGTGCATCCGCCGCCGCGGTCCACCCCAAACGCTCATCGCGAGCGCGCCGGCGAGCATACCGAGGCCGGCCGTCGACAACACCCGCCCGAGCGCCGTCACGTCGCCGACGTGGAGGACCATCGGCGTGACGAGGACCGTCACCATCCCCATCACCACGTTCTGCGCCGCGAGCAGCGCGGTGAGCGCGGTGAGGCCGCGGCTCGCGCGCAGAAACCGCCATCCATACAAGAACTCCTGCCAGAGGGTGTCGACGCCACGGCGCTCCCCGCCGACCGACGTCGGCTCGGGGAAGCGCACGGCCGCGAGCGACGCGAGCGCGAGCGCGAAGGTCGCGAGGTCGACCTCGACGACGCTCTCGACGCCGAAGCGTGTGACGAGCCACGCCGAGACGGCGGGACCGGCGATCTGCCCGATGCTCTGCGAGAGGTCGATCAGCCCGTTCGCGCGACCGCGGTGCTCGGGCGGGACGAGCACGGTCGTGGCAGCCTGGTACGCCGGCAAGCGGAACGCGTCGAACGCCGACCACATCGTGATGGGCACGTAGAGATGCCATGGCCTCAGATCGATCGCTCCGTGCCGTCCCGCGACGAGGAGCGCCCACACGAGGAGCGCGCCGGCGGCGGCGCCGCCGTCGGCGAAGAGCATGGCGCGGCGGCGGTTCCACCGGTCGACGAGCGCCCCGGCGAGAGGCGAGAGCACGACCGTCGGGAATATCGAGAAGAACGTGGCGATCGAGAGCTCGGTGATCGAGCCGGACACACGATAGATCTCCAGGCTCACGGCGAATCCGGTCAGCGCCGACCCGGCGAACGAGACGAGCTGCCCGAACCATACGACGAGGAATGCGCCCAGCGGCCGCGCCGACGAGCTCACCGCATCGACCCCGCGAGGGCTCGAGCACCGTCGTGCGAGCGCGCGGGTCTGCGTGCTCGCGATGCGGCGGCCGCCGTGCCCTCGCTACGCGTCGCCATTCTGGATCTCGTCCACGATGACTCGGGCGAGGCCGCCGACCTGCGGTTCGCGGACGAGTCCGAGGTGATCGCCGTCGACGACCGTCACCCTCACCGAGCCGACCGTGCGTGCGCCCCACCCGAACGTGGGATCGGTCGCGGCGTGCGCGCGAGCGTCGCGCGTGGCCGACGCGCGCACGACGAGGAGCGGTCCAGCGTAGTCGACCGGCGGATGGTAGTCGTTCATCGCGCGACGATGCGCTTCGTAGACGTCGACCATCCGGAGGACGTCGGCGCGATCGGTGCCCATGCGGCGCGCGACGACCTCGGCGCGATCCTCGGGCTCGAGTTGCTCGAGCGTGCGCGGATTCAGACCGTGAACGCCGGCGTGCCCCGCGAGGTGGAGGAGCGCGCCGAGCGCCGTCGTGTCCTCGCTCAGACGCTCGTCGAACGCCACGTCGATGATCGTGAGCGACGCGACGCGCGCGCCGCTCGCCGCGAGGAGGCGCGCCGCCTCGAACGCGACGAAGCCGCCCATCGACCACCCCGCGAGGTGGTACGGCCCCGACGGCGCGGCGTGGCGGATCGCCTCGACGTAGTGCGCTGCCATCGCGTCGATGCGGTCGATCGGCGTCCCAGCGACGAAGCCGCTCGCCTGGAGGCCGTACACGGGTCGCCCGTCGTCCATCCGCTGCGCGAGTTGTTGCATCGCGTGCGCCGAACCGCCGATCCCGTGGAGAAGGAAGAGCGGCAGCTTCGCACCACCCGGGCGGAGCGCAACGAGCGGCGACGCGGCCGGCGCGCGCGGGGCGGCAGGGCGAGGGCGAGGCGGCGCCATGACAGGCACCACCTCCTCGGCGAGGACGACGATGTCCCGCAAGCGCTGGATGATCGACGTCGCGACGCGGTCGATCGTCTCACGACGATGGATCGCGGAGCCATAGCGGAGGTCTAGCCGCAGCTTACCGCCAAGGACGCTCCCGCCGATGTCGATCAGGTGCGTGCGCGTACGATCCGGCGCCTCGGTCGGGCCCGCCGACTCGGGTGCCGGCGTCAAGAGCCCGGACGCGTCGACCACCTGATCGAGCTGCCCGAGGTAGTTGAAGCTCACCTCCGGCTCGGCGATCGCGCGGAGCGCGTCGGCCACATCGCTCGGCCCCATGGCGCGGAGCGCGCCGAAGCCCAACCCCTCTCGCGGCACCGCGCGGAACGCGCGCTGGACACGCTCGAGCGCCGTCCGGGTATCGTCGTCCGCGCTCGCGGCGACGACGAGCGGGTACACGATCGTGAGCCACCCGACGGTGCGCGAGAGATTGACGCCGTCGAACGGCGCGTTCCGTCCGTGTCCCTCCATCGCGATCGCGACGGCGGGGCCGCCGGTCCACGCGACGAGCGCTTGCACGACCGCGGTCACGAGGACATCGTCGATCTGCGTACCGAGCGCGCGCGGCGCGCGCTGTAAAAGCGTGCGCGTCTCCGGGGCGGTCAACGAGACGCTCACGATCCGGCTCGCGCCCGCCGCGTTCACCCCATCGCCGTCCCGCGGCAGCGGACGCACGTCGCGCCACGGCTGCCCGGCCCAGAACCCGAGCTCATCGCGCGCGTCTTCCTCGGCGAAGACGGCGAGCCGGCTGCCCCACTCCTGGAACGACGTCGTCTTTGCGCTGAGCGCGATCGTCCGCCCGTCGGCGCGCTGGACGTACGCGCGCTCGACGTCCTCGAGCAGGATGCGCCAAGAGACGCCGTCGATGACGAGGTGGTGCGCCGCGAAGAGCAGGCGCGCGCCCCGCCCGCGGCCGAGCGCCATCCACGCGACCCGAAAGAGGCCACCCTCCCCCAGGTCGAACGACGTCTGGAGCCGGCTCGCCTCCCGCTCGATCGCCGACGCGATGTGGACGTCGTCGACGTCGTCGAGATCGACGACGATCAACGGGTCGGCGTCGTCGATCGGGCCGTGGTCCTGCGACCAGTGTCCGTCGGTCTCGACGAACCGCATACGGAGCGCATCGTGGTGAGTGACGACGGCGCGGAGCGCCTCGCGCAGCAGCCCGAGATCGATATCGGGCGGCGCGACGAAGAGGATGGCGTGGTTGAAGTGGTGCGGCGAGGCTTTGGAGCCGTCGAAGAATCGGCGCTGGATCGGCGTCAGGATCGCCGGTCCGGTCACGGGGTCGAACGCTCCGTCGCCCGGCCCGTCTTTCCTCGCGGCCACCCGTGCGAGGCCGGCCACCGTCGGGTCCTGGAAGAACTGCTGCGGGGTGATCTTGAAGCCCGCCGCGGCCGCGTGGGCCAGCATCTGGATCGCCAGGATCGAGTCGCCGCCGAGCTGGAAGAAGTTGGCCTCGACGCTCACGTGCTCGACGCCCAGGACGAGCGCCCACGACGCGGCGAGGGCCCGCTCCGCGTCGGTGCGCGCCTCCACGTGCTCCGCCGGCTCGCCTTTCGACGCGAGCGCCGCGAGGGCGCTACGATCGACGTCGCCACGCGGCGTGCGCGGGATCGATTCGAGCCACACGAGCCGCTCCGGTAGCGGATGGTCCGGAAGGAGCGACGCGAGCCGATCGTAGATCTCCCCATCCTCCACCGGCCCCTCGTCGGACGCGACCAGGTACGCGACGAGCGGACCACCGGTCGACCGATCGCGCGCCTCGACGATCGCATCGTGCACGCCGGGATGGCCACCAAGCGCCGACTCGATCGTGGCCAGGTCCACGAGCGCGCCGTCGACGCGGATCCGTCGATCGAGGCGCCCGACAAAGACGAGCGCACCGTCGCTGGTGTAGCGGACGATGTCGCCGGTGCAGTACATGCGCTCGTCGCGCGCCGCGAACGGGTTCGGGACGAAGCCCTCGGTGGTGAGTCGCGGGTCGTCGACGCTACTTCGAGCGATGGGTCCGCCCGCGACGTAGAGCACCCCCGGCGCGCCGGCCGGGAGAACGGCGCCGGCAGCGTCGAGCACGTAGACGCGTATATCGTCCCCGTTGGCATCGGCGTCGGCGAACGCGGACAGCTCGGGCGCGAGCTCGACGATCGACGACCATGACTCGCTCGGCGCCCACGCATCGAGGACGTGACGCGCCTCCGCCGGGGTCGCGAGGGGGAGCTCCGCGACAGGCGTCTCCGGCCGCTGGAGCGCAGCGCGCAACAGCACCGCAAAATGGTCGACGATGCGCGCCGCCGTCGACTCGTCGAACAGATCGGTGTCGTACTCGAGCACGCCGCGGAGGCCGTCCGACACCTCGCCGAGGAACAGCGTGAGGTCGAACTTCGACGTCATCGAGGCGCTGCGGAGCACGTCGACATCGAGCCCGCGCATGCCGAAGCCCGAGGTCGAAGGGTCCAGCGGCGCGAACATCACCTGGAAGACGGGGCTCCTGCCGAGCGACCGCTCGACGGCGAGCGCATCCACCACCTTTTCGAACGGCGCGTCCTGGTGCGCGTGGGCGGCGATGGAGTCCTCCCGCGCGCGCGCGACGAGGTCGAGAAAGGTCGGCGTGTCGGAGAAATCGGCGCGCATGACGAGCGTGTTCACGAAGAAGCCGATCAACGACTCGACCTCGCGGCGGTTGCGGTTGGCGATCGGCGTGCCGACGCAGATGTCCTCCTGCCCGCTGTACCTGTGCATCAACGCCTGGAACGCGGCGAGGAGCGTCATGAACGTCGTGACGCCGTGCTCTTTGCCGAATCGTCGGAGCGCCGACGCAAGCTCGCGCGGCATCGCAATCGGGGCGTGCGCCCCTCGATGCCGCGCGACCGGCGGGCGCGGGCGATCCGTCGGGAGGTCGAGCGGCGTGGTGCCCGCGAGGTACGTCTTCCAGTATGCGAGCTGCGCGTCGAGGACCGGGCCCGAGAGCCACTCGCGCTGCCACGCCGCGAAGTCGGCGTACTGGATCGGGAGCTCCGGCAAAGGCGCCTCGACGCCGCGCACGAGCGCCGGGTAGAGCGCGCCGATCTCGCGCACGAGCACGCCGCTGGACCATCCGTCGGATACCACGTGGTGCATCGTCGCGAGGAGGACGTGCTCGACGTCCGACACGCGGAGGAGCGTGGTCCGCAAGAGCGGGCCGGAGGTGAGATCGAAGGGCCGTGCGGCCTCCTCCGCGACGGCGCGTGCCACCTCGGCGGCTGCTCCGTCGGGACCGGCGGCGTCGACGCGCACGACCGGCATCGCCCAGTCGCCCGGAGGCTGGATCCGCTGGACCGCCTCGCCTGCGACGTCGTCGAAGACAGTGCGGAGCACCTCGTGGCGCCGGACCACCACGCCGAACGCGCGGCGCAGCGCCTCGGCGTCGAGCGCGCCGCGGAGCCGGAGGGCGATCGGGATATTGTACGTGGCGCCGCCGGGCTCGAGGCGATCCAAGACCCAGAGACGCTGCTGCGCGTAGGAGAGCGGCGGCGCATCCGCGCGCGAGGTCGGGACGAGCGGCGGCGCGTCGTCGACGCGGCCGGCGCGCAGCGCCTCTTCGACATGCGCGGCGAGCCCGCGCGGTGTCGGCGCGTCGAAGAGACTCCGCAGCGGCACGTCGACCGCGAACGCCGCG
>Ga0105247_10002318_pt1 | contig 13005 bp, 7 predicted proteins | sample KBSS24metaG_FD_81519 | JGI IMG/M metagenome (GOLD analysis project Ga0105247, IMG submission 81519) | Switchgrass rhizosphere microbial communities from Kellogg Biological Station, Michigan, USA - KBS S2-4 metaG | ecosystem: Host-associated > Plants > Roots > Rhizosphere > Soil | place...
CATCCTTCAGGCGCTCAAGGACCCGGAAGGTGCGAACCTCGATCGCGTTCAGATCATCAAGGTCTGGCTCGAGGGATCAGAGTATCGTGAAAAGATTTTCGACGCGGCGCCGTCAGGGAAGCGTCCGCCCGGAGTGGCCGTGCTCACGACAATCTGGCGCGACCCGGCGTTCGACCCATCACAGGCTGCTGTGTACTACGCGCGCGTGTTGGAAACTCCAACGCCGCGCTGGAGTACATTGCTTGCAAACAAGAACGAGCTGCCAGTTCCGCCCGAGCGTCCGTCCACGATTCGAGAGCGCGCCTGGTCCTCGCCTATTTGGTACACACCGGCTCCTCGAGTGGTGCGCGCACCGTGAAGGACCCAAACATCTCACGCCGCACTCTGCTTACAACGGGCGCAGCAGTCGCTCTTGCGGCATTCGGCGGCACGGCGCGCGCGGGCACCGGGCCGACGTCACGCCGCAAACCGAACATTCTTTGGATCGTCAGCGAAGACAACAATCCGTTCATCGGCGCGTACGGCGATCCGCTTGCACACACGCCTGTGCTCGACGGCCTCGCGGCAGCGGGGATCCGTTATGCGAACGTCTTCTGTAACGCGCCGGTATGCGCGCCCTCGCGATTCGGAGTCATCACCGGAATGTATCCGGAGAGCTGCGCGCCCGCGCAGCACATGCGAGCCGTCGGCCCGGTTCCCGGATTCCTGCACGGCTTCCCGAAGTATCTGCGTCAGGCAGGCTATTACTGCACGAACAACAGCAAGACGGACTACAACGCCGCCCTCGACGAGAAGGAGATGTGGGACGAGTCCAGCAATAAGGCGCATTGGCGCGACCGACCGGAAGGCGCGCCGTTCTTTGCAGTGTTCAATATCATGACGACACACGAGTCCCGGACCTTCCGACGGACCGAGGGTCGAGTGCGTCCGCAGGAGGTCCGCGTGCCGGCCTACTTGCCCGACACGCCGGAGGTGCGCGCGGACATCGCAAGCTACTACAACCTGATGGAGGTCATGGATGGCGAAGTGGGCGCGCGGCTCGCCGAGCTGGCCGCGGCCGGGCTCGCGGACGACACCATTGTCTTCTACTACTCCGATAACGGCGGAGTGCTGCCGCGCTCGAAACGCTATTGCTATGACGAAGGCCTGCGTACGGCGCTGATTGTTCGCGTGCCGTCGGCGTGGTCGCATCTCGCATCCGGTCCGCCCGGCTCGACGGTGACTTCTCCGGTGAGCTTCATCGATCTCGCACCAACGGTGCTCACGCTCGCCGGACTCACCCCGCCGCGCTACATGCAAGGAAGTCCCCTGCTCGGCGCAAGGCGCGCAGCGAAGCAGTATGCGTTCGGCATGCGCAATCGCATGGATGAGCGGTACGACATGATGCGCACCGTCACCGACGGGCGCTATCGGTACATTCGCAATTACGCGCCGCACCGGATCTACGCACAGCACGAAGCATTCGAGTGGCAAATGGATTCGTATCGTTCGTGGGAGGCCGAGCATCTCGGCGGACGACTGACTCCCGTGCAGGAGCGGTTCTGGCAGGAGAAACCCGCCGAGGAGCTTTACGACGTAGGCGCCGATCCGGATCAGATTACGAATCTGATCGATGCGCCGGAGCATCGGCGGCGCGTCGCAGTCCTGCGCCGCGCGCTCGATGCGCACCTGCTTGCCATTCATGACAACGGCTTCATTCCCGAGAGCTCGCGGCTCGAAGGTTACGAGCCAAGTCGCGCGCCCGGCGCCTATCCTTTGGCACGCGTGATGAAGCTCGCAGACCGTGCGATTCGGCGCGACACACGGAATGTTTCTGACTTCGTGCGGTTGCTAGCCGATGAGAACGAAGTGATCCGCTATTGGGCTGCGCAAGGTCTGCTGATGTTGAAATCAGCAGCCGCGCCTGCCGTCGCGGCACTGGAAAAATGCCTTGCACAAGACACTTCGCATCCCGTACGCATCGTTGCAGCGGAAACGCTGGCGCTGCTCGGCTCGCTCGATAGCTCCCTGAAGTACCTGATCGGGATGTTGGAAGCAGACGTCGACGCGCGCCTGCGCTTGCAGTCCCTTAATGCGCTCACTTTCATGGGCTCAGCAGCTCGTCCGGCGCTCCCCGCCATCGAACGGGCGGTCGAGCATGAGGTCCATGACGCATACATGCACAACTACATCCACGATGCTGGACGGTATCTCAGTCTCATGTTGAACGGAAAATATGAGCCAACCTCACGCATCTATCAGGGCCCGGCGGCGCGTGACGGATGAACACTCAGGGTATGCGGCATCTAGCTGGCGGTGAATTCACGATGGGCTCGGAGCGCTTCTATCCGGAAGAGCGGCCGCGCCGGCGTGTGAGTGTCGCTGCGTTCTGGATCGACGAGACGCCGGTGACAAATCGGGACTTCGCCGCGTTCGTTGCCGCGACCGGGTATCGCACGTTCGCTGAAGTTGCTCCAAATCCCGCAGATTATCCAGGCCTGCCACCGGAGTTGGCGCGCGCTGGCTCGCTCGTCTTCGAGCGGCCGCGCGGGCCGGTGGATCTGAACGATTTTCGGCAGTGGTGGAAATTTCGGTTCGGCGCGAAGTGGTCGGAGCCGCTCGGCGCGGGCAGCTCGATCGCTGAGCTGCTGGATCATCCGGTCGTTCATATCGCATACGCGGACGCCGAGGCCTACGCGAAGTGGGCGGGCAAGGAGCTGCCGACCGAAGCGGAGTGGGAATACGCCGCGCGCGGCGGGCTGCAAGGTATCGAGTTCGCCTGGGGGAACGAGCTTGCCCCGGATGGTCAGATGCTCGCGAACTTCTGGCAGGGCGAATTTCCCTGGGACAATCGCCTGCTCGACGGTTGGGAGCGAACTTCGCCTGTGCGCGTCTTTCCGCCCAATGGTTTCGGGCTGTTCGACATGATCGGCAACGTGTGGGAGTGGACCACCGACTGGTATACGACCGGAGGCGCGCTTCTGAAGGGAAGTTGTTGCACGCCGTCCAACCCGCTCGGCGGCCGCGAGTGCGAGAGTTATGACCCCTGCACGCCGGCTGTGAAGATCGGCCGCAAGGTGCTGAAGGGCGGTTCGCATCTGTGCGCACCCAATTACTGCCAGCGCTATCGTCCCGCCGCCCGCTATCCGCAGCCGATCGACACCTCGACGAGCCACGTCGGGTTCCGTTGCATCATTCGCGAAAGGTCAGCGCAATGAATCCAATGTTGCATGCTGTGCGCGCCGCGGCAGTTGCTGTCGTCCTTGCATCCGCTCCCCTCGGGGCACGCGCGGCCACAGAAGCCAAGCCGTACAATATCGTCTTCGTGCTCGTCGATGATCTGCGCTTCGACACGATGGGCTTTCTCACGCCTGGTCTGCAGACGCCGAACATCGACTTCCTCGCCCGGAACGGTGTGTACTTTCCGAACGCGGTTGTCTGTTCGTCGCTGTGCTCGCCGAGCCGGGCCACCATTCTGACGGGTATGACGACCCGCAATCACGGCGTTGTCGACAACAACAATTCCTCCGAGAAGGGATTGGAGTTCTTCCCGCAATACCTGCGCGAGGCGGGCTATCAAACTGCGTTCGTCGGCAAGTGGCACATGGGCGAGGCGTCGGACGCGCCGCGGCCGGGTTTCGACTACTGGGTCAGCTTTCGCGGGCAGGGAAGCTACTTCCCGACGGATGGCCTCTTGCCGCAGCAAGTCGCGGCGGGCGCGCGCCAGATGCTCAACGTGAACGGCCAGGAAGTGCCGCAGAAGGGCTACATCACCGATGAGCTCACCGATTACGCAATGCAGTGGCTGGAGCACGGCCGCGATGCCACCAAGCCATTTTTCCTCTACCTCTCGCACAAGGCCGTGCATTCGGAGGCGAAGCCACCCCAGCGTTACGAGCTCCAGTATGCCGATCTCGACATCAAGCTGCCGGCGAGCATGGCCAACACGGAGGAGAACAATCGCGGCAAGCCGATGTGGGTCCGCAATCAGCGCAACAGTTGGCATGGCGCCGATTTCTTTTACCACGGCAATCAGTCGCTGAAAGAATATGTACGGCAGTACTACCGCACGCTGAGCCCGGTCGACGACAGCCTGGGTCGAATTCTCGCCTACTTGCGCGTCAACAAGTTGGAAGATCGGACGCTCATCGTGTTCTACAGCGACAACGGCTTCCTGATCGGCGATCACGGGCTCATCGACAAGCGCAACGCCTACGAGCCGTCGGTGCGCGTACCGATGGTGGCGTATGCGCCTGGACTGTTGCCGAAGGGCGTCGTGAATCCGGTGCGCGTGCGCAATCTCGATCTGGCCCCGACGTTTCTCGATGTAGCGCACGTTCCGCAACCGAAGCAGTTCGAAGGGCGAAGCGTGCTGCCCGTGGCGAGCGGCAAGGTCTCGCCGGCGCAGTGGAACGAGCCTGACTTCATCTACGAGTACTACTGGGAGTGGACTTTTCCGCATACGCCAACGACGTTCGCGATCGAGCGGGGGCGGCTGAAGTACATCCAGTATCACGGCGTGTGGGACATCGAGGAACTGTATGACCTCGAGAAGGACCCGCAGGAGATGCATAACCTCATCAATGACCCGGCGTATCGGCGCATGAAGATTGACTTGCGCCATCGTTTGTACGGGGCCCTCGCCAATCGCGATGAAAAGCATGTTATTCCCTACACCGAGCGCGTGGGACCGGGCGTTGTCTTTCGCGACGTGAAGGGGGCGAAGGCAGCCGAGTTTCCACCGGAATGGCTGCGCCCACCAAATGCGCCGGACGCCGCGCGCGGGCTTCGTCCGGAGACGCCCGATTGAGACAGGCCAATTGAGACAGGCCAGTTGAGACAGGCCAGTTGAGACAGGAAATAGCGATGCGATTTTCGTTGATTGCGATGGTGCTGCTGCCGGTAGCCGCCGCTGCTGCGAGCACGCCAACTCACGACGAAGGTGTGGAACAACGTATCGAGTCGATCCTTTCTCGCATGACGATCGAAGAGAAGATCGACATGCTAGGTGGAGTGCGAGGCTCCGATGTCCCGGGCGTGCCCCGACTCGGCGTGCCTTCGATGGCAACGGCCGATGGCCCATTCGGTGTGCGCCACGGCTCGCGCAGCAACGTGATGGCGGGCGGCATCGCGCTCGCGGCGACCTGGAACACGGCATTGGCCGAACAGGTCGGGCGGGAAGTGGGACGAGACGCGCGCGCACGCGGCGTGCATTTCCTGATCTCGCCCGGCACAAACATTTATCGCTCGCCGCTCAACGGGCGTAATTTCGAGTATCTCGGCGAGGATCCGTGGCTCGCTTCGCGGGTCGTGGTGAGCTTCGTGGTCGGCGTGCAGAGTCAGGGCGTGGCTGCCACCGTGAAACACTACGTGGCGAACGATTCGGAGTTCGCCCGTCATACACTGGACGCGCACATCGACGAGCGCACCCTGCGTGAGATCTACTTACCGCCTTTCGAGGCCGCAGTTCGCGATGCTCGCGTGGGAGCAGTCATGAGCTCGTACAATCTCGTGAACGGCGAGCACATGACGCAAAACGGCCACTTGAACCTGGAAGTTCTCAAGCGAGAATGGCGGTTCGATGGCGTGTTGATGTCCGATTGGGACGCCACCTATGACACGCTTGCGGCGGCGAACGGCGGGTTGGACCTCGAAATGCCCTCGGGCAAGCATTTCAACCGCGCGACGCTGTTGCCGCTGGTCGAAGCGGGCAAGGTCTCGCGGGCGACGATTGACGACAAGGTGCGTAGGATCCTACGAACGTTGGCGCGTTTCGAGTGGCTCGATCGGCCGCAACTCGACTCATCGATTCCGGTACTGAATACACAAGGCCGCGCAGCGGCCTTGCAGACGGCGCGTGAGGGCATCGTGCTGTTGAAGAACGAGCGGGGTGTGCTGCCTCTCGACGTGTCACGCGTGAAGCGCATCGCGGTGATTGGTCCTGACGCGTACCCGGCCGTGCCTCATGGGGGCGGCAGCGTTACCGTCGCTCCGTTTCATGCCGTGAGTTTTCTCGAGGGGATCAGTGCTCGCGGAGGCCCGACGAGCGTTGTGCAGTATGCGCGCGGTATTCCTGAGCTGCGGCGTGTGGCGCGAGCCACGGTTTTCGAGACCGCCGCGAGCGCCGGCGAAGCCGGTGTTACGGTTGAGCAGTTCGACAATGCCGAGCTTGCCGGCAAGCCTGTGACCACGACGCTTGCGAAGTACATCGATCAGGGTACGCCGCTCGATCTCATACCGTTGGCGCTCGGCGAGTTCGAGCCGAGCCGGGCGGACCTGCGGCCGCAATCGATACGTTGGACGGGCTTTCACAAGCCAGCGCGCGCTGGCGCGCAAGATGTCTTTGTGCAAGGTGGTGGGTTCGGACGCAAGGTCGGCTATCGTGTCTATGTGGACGATCGGCTGGTGCTCGATCGCTGGGATCTCAAGAAGGCCGCGTTGGAGACGACGCGTGTTGATATGGATACATCGGCGCACAAGGTGGTGCTGGAGTATCACTGCCAGCCGGCTGCGATCGACGGTGGGGCGCCGTTCGCCCGTCTCGGTATTCTGCCGCGAGACGCATGGGTGGACACGTCAGCGTTGGAGCTTGCTGCCAAAGCCGATGTCGTCGTGCTCGCCGCAGGGTTTGATGCCACCACCGAGACCGAGGGTTGGGATCGCACATTCACGTTGCCTCCCGGTCAGGATGAGCTGATCGAGGCCGTCGTGGCACGCAATCCCAATACAGTTGTCCTGTTGACTTCAGGTGGGGGCACTGACATGAGCCGCTGGCTCGAGCGCACTCCCGCTGTGTTGCAGACCTGGTATCTCGGCCAGGAGGGCGGCACAGCCCTTGCGGAGGTTCTGTTTGGCGACGTGAACCCATCCGGACATCTGCCTGCAACATTCGAGCGGCGTTGGGAGGACAATCCTGTCCATGACAGCTACTACCCACAACCCGGAACCGTGCGTGCGGACTATCGGGAAGGCATTTTCGTAGGCTACCGAGGCTATGAGACGAAGGATACGAAGCCGCTGTTTGCGTTCGGGCACGGGCTGTCGTACACACGGTTCAAGTACGGGGCGCCGACCATCACGCCGATGTCTGGCGAAGAGGGGCAATACGTCGTCGAGTTCGACGTCACGAATATTGGCGAGCGGGCGGGTGCGACTGTCGCGCAGGTGTACGTAAGCCCACCTCCGGGCGGAGTACCGCGTCCGAGCAAGGAGCTCAAGGGTTTTTCCAAAGTACTGCTACAACCGGGAAAGACGCAGCGAGTATCAATCCCGCTCGGGGCGCGATCGTTTGCGTACTACGACGTCAAGCGTAAGCACTGGCGCGCCGATCCAGGCCTCTATCGCGTGCAGATTGGGGACTCGAGCGACCACGCAGATCTCATCACAAACGTGACACTCCGTCGCTCGCTCCGAGCGCAGTGAGATCTGTCGGGGTGGCTGGCGACCGCAGGTCTAGCGCGCGCTGGGCGCAGGCTCAAGGTTCTGACGCAGGACCTGCGCCGCGGCGCACACGGCGCCGATGAGCCCCGCTCGATCGCCAAGCCGGCTGGGTGCAATGGCGATGGGTCGAGAGAAGAGAGCGGGAAGGGCCCGTCGGACCCGCTCATACAGCTCCGGACGCACGCCGATGCTTCCCCCGAACACGATTAGCTCCAGATCGAGGAGTGATTGCAGTGTCGCTACGGCAAGGGCAACCCAGCGCGCCGTCGTGTCGAGGACCAACGCTGCCACTTGGTCTCCTTCCTCGATGAGCCTGAAAATGTCACGTACCGTGACGGCCGCGGTTCCACCTAGGCGGCGGTACCGATCCACGATGGCGAGAGAGCCCACCTCGAGCTCGAATGCGTCGGTGGCAGAGGGGATCGGTGAAGTCGGGTCGTGCCCGATTGGCAGGTCCGAGATTTCCCCCGCGGCGCCGCGCGCGCCGCGAAACAACTTGTCGTTGATGAGCAGGCCGAGCCCCGTGCCGGTTCCGAGCGACAAGAACGCCGCGTTACGGCACTGGCTGGCGCACCCGAGTGCCTGCTCGCCGAGCATCGCGAGATTCACGTCATTCTCGATCGCAACGTCCGGCCCGAAGCGGTCGCGCAGATAGCCGAGGATATCGAAGTCCTCCAGTCCCGTGATGTTTGGAGTCTGGGAAACACGGCCTGTGCGAGGATCGATCGCTCCAGGAACTCCCACCATGACATGACGCGCCCGCGTGACTTCGATGCCGGCGGCTTGCGCCAACTTGTCGGCGCAGGCGGCGATCTGTTCGGCCACGTATACGGCTCCTCGCCGGTCCGTGGGCTCGGTCAATTCCGCCACGATCCGGCCGCGCGCATCGGCCATGGCTGCGGCGAGCTTCGTGCCGCCAAGGTCCGCCGCAAAACAATAGGCAGTTTCGCGCATCATTGACGTGCGCTACGGGGCGGGGGAAGAGGCAGAGCCGCCGCGAGCTCCGCGACCCCGAAGAATTCATCATGGAGACGGCGCAAGCCTACGGACAAGGCGCCCACGACGCCTGCTCGATGGCCGAGCGTGCTGGTGCGAATCTCCACCTGCCGCGGCGCGAGCTGCAACAGCACGCGCGCGACCTTGTCCGCAAAGTCCGGACGCGCCCCGACTGAGCCACCCAGAACTAGCAGTTGCGGATCGACTGTTGCTATGACCGTCGCGGCCGCAAGGCCAGTCAGCCGCGCCGTTTCGTCGACCACGCCCGCGGCAAGCGGGTCGCCCGCCTCCGCTCGTTCAAACACCTGTCTGACCGAATCGATGTCAGAACCGCCGGCCTCCCGGTATCGGCGCAGGACACCCGCGGCGCCAACCTGGTACTCGAGACAGCCCTGCAGGCGGGACTCGGCTTGCAGCGGATCGCCACCGATCGGTAGATACCCGATCTCACCGGCGGCACCGTTCTCGCCGCGAACGAGCTGGCCGTTGACATAAAGTCCCAGTCCCACGCCTGAACCGAGGGCGAGGAAGGCCACGTTGGCGACGTTTTGCGCGCAGCCATGCCATATTTCCCCGAGCAGCGCGAGATTGATGTCATTTTCAAACACGACGGGACTGCCGAGTTTCTCACCCAGCAGGCCCACGACATTGAGATGACCCAGGCCGGTAATGTTGGGAGCCATGTCGATGGCGCCGCTCTTGGGGTTAACCACCCCGGGAGCGGCCAGCACGATGGAACGAATTCGGCTCGGGTGTGTGTGATTGTCACGCGCCAGACGGTCCGAGAGCCGGGCGATCTGGTCAAGCGCCCATGCTCCGCCGCGGCTGTCGGTGGGTTCGTCGGCCTCGGCGAGGACTCTGCCAGCAATATCCGCGAGGGCGACTGTCAATCGTCGGGCTCCCAGGTCGATGCCGAGCACGTGACCGCCTTCCGGGCTCAATTCGTACAACACGGCGGTCCGTCCGACATTGCCGCTCGTTCGTCCGACCTGGTGAACCAGCCCCTGCTGCTCGAACGCGTCGATGACTTCCGACATCGTCTGTTTCGACAGACCGGTCACCTTGGCAAGGTCCGCCCGTGAGATGGGGCTGCGATGCAGAAGGGCTTCGAAAACGCTCCGTCGCGACAACTGGCGGGTCACGCTGGCCATCGGCTGGGAAGACATAGGCGCTCTCATTTGATTCGTCATCTATCCGAACAATCATAGCCGCATTAGGCACTAAAGCCACCTCTACTTGACACCAAAGGAGGCTTCAATGCAACATTGGTTCGTCAAGCGCCCGAATCAATAGAGGCGGTAACGCGCAGGTGAACGCGGCAATAGGCCATCGGGGTCGACCAGCGGGAGTCGCGACGAAGCCATTTTTGGCGGCGTGCGGGTCCGCGATTGCCGTCGTGTGGCTGGCGGGGATCGCAATTGCGGCGACCGAGCGGTCAGCGACGACCGAGCGGTCAGCGAGGGAATCCCCTGCGGGGGCGCCTGCGGCACCCGCCTGGTCGCTGCTGCCCCAGCCCGCCGACGTCCGGCTTGCCCCGTCCGGCATGGTGAAGATTGCGGACGGTGCCCTGGTTGCGGTGCGTGGCGCGGACCCCCAGCAGGTTCAGCCCATAGCGGATCGGTTCATGCAGTTGGTGGCCAACACGCGCGGCCTGCAGTTACACACGGCGGCTGCGGCTGATCCGCACCTCCCCGCAGGGGATTCCCTCGCTAACCGCTCGGTCGCAATCACGTTCGACGTGGATCCTCACGCGAACGTCGTGGGGGACACCGGTTATCGCATCGTGGTGGGCCCCCAAGGAATCCGAGTTATCGCGCGCTCGCCGAGCGGTGCGTTCTACGGCGGTGTCACCCTGTGGCAGTTGCTGACGCCGCCGGGCTGGATCCGCGGCACTCCGGCTGAGATTGCCGAGGGCGTTATCGACGATCACCCGCGTTTCGCGTGGCGCGCGCTGCTACTCGATTCAGGCCGGCATTTTCAGAGCGTGGCCGACATCGAGAAATTGATCGACTGGATGTCGCTCGACAAGCTCAACGTGTTGCTCTGGCACCTGACCGAGGACCAAGGCTGGCGCCTCGAGATCCCCAAGTACCCCGCACTCACGAAAACCGGTGCGTGCCGCAAGGCGGTAGGCCTCGACATCGAATTAACCGGAGCGCAGCGGAGGGAATCCCGAGAAGCGCCAGCGGCGCGACGCGCGGGGACCGGAGCTCCAGACAAACCCTACTGCGGCTTCTATACCGAAGCCGAGGTGCGCGACATCGTGCGCTATGCCGCCGCCCGCTTCGTCACCATCGTGCCGGAAATCGACCTTCCCGGACACTCGCAGGCGGCGGTGGCCGCGTATCCGTCGCTTGGCGTCACCGGCGAGCGCCCGTCCGTGTGGACGGACTGGGGGATCAGTCCCTGGTTGCTGAAACCCGACGAGAAGACCTTGCAGTTCGTCGACGATGTGCTCGACGAGGTGATGCAGCTTTTCCCCTCGCGATACATCTCGATCGGCGGCGACGAAGCTGACAAGCAGCAGTGGAACGCGTCGCCCGAACTGCGTGCGCGGATGCAACGGCTGGGGCTCGCAAACATGGATCAGCTACAGGGCTGGTTCATCAGCCAGGTCGCTGACCATCTCGTCAAGAACGGCCGCACGCCGGTCGGCTGGGACGACGAGTTGGTTGCGGGTGAGAAACTTCCGGCGTCGGAAGTTGTGATGACTTGGCACGGGGAGCAGGTTGCCCTCGAAGCGGCCGCGCAAGGCCACGATGTGGTCCTGGCACCTACGGAGTCGTTGTACTTCGACTACTATCAATCGAACCTGCCAGACGAATGGCCGGGTCAGCCTCCTATGACAACGCTGCGGCAGGCTTACGACACCGCCGTTATTCCGAACGGTGCCACCGCCGCTCAAGCGAAGCACATCATCGGTGTGCAGGGCAATCTTTGGACCGAATTCATGCCGACCTTCGCGCGCGACCAACACGCGCTATACCCGCGCATCGCGGCGTTGTCGGAAGTTGGCTGGTCGGCGGCGAGCGCACGTGACTGGAACGGCTTCCTGCGGCGCATGCCCGCCGAGCTTGCGCGTTACCGCGCGCTCGGCATCCGCTATGCCGACAGCGCGTTTGCACCGGCGTTCGATGTGACTGCAGGTCAAAAGGGAATGCTGCAAGTCGCGATTTCCAACCAGGCTGCCTTCGGCGAAATCCGCTACACAACGGACGGCTCCGCGCCGACTTCGACATCCACGCTGTATGTCCGCCCGCTGGAGTTTTCCGCCCAAGGCAAAGTGACGCTGCGCGCGGCGACATTCGAGCGTGATGGGTTCGATCTCGCCGCGCCGCGCACGCAGGTGTTGGATGGCTCGACTCTGCTGAGCCGCGATGGCAGCGACCTTGCGTCCTGTTCAGACCGGCCGGCAATGCGCTTGGACGGTGACCGAGCGGCCAGCGAGGGAATCCCCAGCGGGGGCAATCAGTCGGCTCAGGGCCTGAGGCCGGTTTACAAGGTGAGTGTCGGCGACATGTGCTGGCTGTGGCGCCGCGCACCGACCGAGCGGTCAGCGACGACCGAGCGGTCAGCGAGGGAATCCCCTGCGGGGAGGGAATCCCCTGCGGGGACACTCGAAGGCATCGAACATGTCACTTTGACCGTCGGACGCGTGGCATGGCGCTTCGGCGACGACGCCAAGGAAGCCGTCGTACGCCCCAAGGCCAGCGCGGCCGGCGAGCTCGAGATCCATGCCGATTCCTGCAATGGGCCATTGCTCGCCAGATTGCCGCTGGCGTCCGCGGTGCGGGGAGATGGACAAAACAAACTCAACTCAAAAGTTTCCGCGCCGAAGGCGAATGGCGCTCGTGACCTGTGCATTTTCGCCACTGGCGATCCACGCGACGGCCAATGGGTGCTGGCGCGAGTGGCATTTTCGAAATAGGAGGTGAATCCCGTGTCCAACAAATATCGCAAGCACCCGGTGTCGATAGCCGTATCCATCGCGTTGCTCGCCGCCGCAGCGGCATCAGCCATGGCAGCAGAGAGCACGGGCGCCCCGGCGGATAACGCGGGAGCGCAGGGCCCTGCGAAGCAGGACGCGCCGGCAGCATCGCCGGACGCCAGAGTGGTGGACGAGAGCACAATCACCGTCTACGGCGTACGTCAGTCGCAGATAAAAGCGATCGAAGCGAAGCGCTTGGCTCCGAGTATCATGGACAGCATCTCGGCGGAGAGCATCGGTGCATTGCCCGACGTGACCATTACGGATGCGCTCCAGCGCATCACCGGCGTGCAAATCAACCGCGATGCGGGCGTCGGAACGTCGGTGGATGTCCGGGGCTTGCCTCAAGTCGGTACCATGCTGAATGGCGAAGTTTTCATTACGCCGGACCAGATCGACTCGCAACAACCCAATTTCACTTCGATGCCGGCCACGCTGTTTAATCAGGTGGATGTCATCAAGGCGCCCACCGCCAGCCAGACTGAGGGCGGGATCAGCGGTTCGCTCGATCTGCACACCTATCGGCCTTGGGATTTGCCCCATGGATTCACTTTCAGCTATTCCGGCGATGGGGAACGCGGCAGCGACAGTAAAAAAACAGG
>Ga0105247_10002323_pt1 | contig 12991 bp, 10 predicted proteins | sample KBSS24metaG_FD_81519 | JGI IMG/M metagenome (GOLD analysis project Ga0105247, IMG submission 81519) | Switchgrass rhizosphere microbial communities from Kellogg Biological Station, Michigan, USA - KBS S2-4 metaG | ecosystem: Host-associated > Plants > Roots > Rhizosphere > Soil | place...
GCTCACCTGCCTGGCCCGCTTCGGCGAGGCGGGGGAGACCCTCGGCCTGCTCGACGTCAACTGGCTGACCCCGGAGAAGAAGCGGGAGATCGCCCTGATCGGCGAGAACGGCCTGCTGCGGGCCAGCTACATCACCCAGGACGTCTGGTTCGTCGAGTCGGCGACGGCGCCGCTGCAGTGGGACGGCCTCTCGGTCCTGCGCGGCGATGGCGAGGGGGCCGCGGTGCGGTTCTCGCTGGCCAAGGCGGAGCCGCTGCAGGCCGAGCTCGAAGCCTTCTGCCGCTGTGTGCTCGACGACACGCCGGAGCCGATCAGCGCCCACGACGGCGTCAAGGCGCTGGCCGCGGCACTGGCCGTGCGCGAGTCGGCGGCCGTGCGCCGCCCGGTCGAGCTGCTCGACATTCCCGCACCGACTCCCCGACCGCTGGAGGTTGCCGCGTGATCCGCTTCGTCATCCCCGCTTACAACGAGGCGGAAAACATTCCCCGCCTGCTCGCCGACCTGGCGCCCGTCGCCCGTGAACTCGGCGCCCGGGTGATCATCGTCGACGACGGCTCCACCGACGGCACCGGCGAGGTGATCCGCGAACACGCCCAGGACATGCACCTGGCGGTGGTCACCCACACCGTCAACCGCGGCCTCGGCACCGCGATCAACACCGGCATCCGCTCGGCCCTCAAGGAGTCCTCCGACGACGACGCGATCGTCACCCTCGAGGCCGACACCACCTCTCGCCTCTCCGACCTGCCGCGGATGCTCGAGCTCTTCGAACAGGGCACCGACGTCGTCCTCGCCTCGGTCTACGCGCCGGGCGGCAAGATCGTCGGCGTCGCCGGCTGGCGCCTGCTGGCGAGCAAGTCGGTCTCCAACACCTTCCGCTACCTGGGCGGGCTGCGCGACATGCACACGCTCTCCTCGCTCTACCGGATCTACCGCGCCGGGACGCTGCGGCGGGCGGCAGACACCTACGGCTACCTGCTGGTCCGCGAGCCTGGCTTCGCCGCCAACGTCGAGCTGCTGCTGAAGCTCTACAACGCCGGCGCCACGGTGGCCGAGGTGCCGACCGTGAACGACTGGACGACCCGCAAAGGCGAGTCGAAGATGCAGCTGAAACCGACCGTGCTCGCCTACTTCCGCGTGATGGCGGCCCAGATGGTCGGCCGCATCCAGCCCCCGCCCGTCTCACCGCTCTCCGAGGCGACCGCTCCGATCGGCGTGCCCGAGCCGGGAGCGGCGACCGCCGTCGAGGGCGAAACCGCCACCAACGGCCACACCCCGCTGGCCTCGGCCTGATGTCCGCTGAATCCCCCCGTGTGGGGATCGTCGGCGGCGGCGTGCTCGGCATCTCGCTTGCTCTGCGCCTGGCGCAGGCCGGTGCCCGGGTGACCGTGGTCGAGCGCGGGCCCAGCCTCGGCGGCCTCGCCGGAACCTTCGACTTCGGCGGCCACGAGGTCGACCGCTTCTACCACGTGATCACCCCCTCGGACGAGCGGATGATCGCGATGGCCGAGGAGGTCGGGCTGGGCGATCAGCTGCGCTTCACGCCGGTCGGGGCGGGCTTCTTCGCCGACGGCGAGATGCACGATTTCAACGGCGTCGGCGACCTGCTGCGCTTCTCGCCCCTCAGCCCGCCCGCTCGTCTCCGCCTTGGGCTGTTCGTCGCCCAGTGCCAGGTCCGCTCCAGCTACGAGAAGCTGGAGTCGATCCCGCTGGAGACCTGGCTGCGGCGGATCTGCGGCAAGGAGGTCTGGGAGAGGATCTGGAAACCGCTGCTCGACACCCGCTTCGACGGTGACCCTTCGGGGCTGCCGGCCACCTACCTGTGGGCGCGGACCCGGCGCATGTCGGGAGCGCGGCAGGGCAAGGGACGGGGCGGCGAGGAAATGGGCCACATCGTCGGCGGCCACCAGCGCCTGATCGACGCGATGGTGGCGCGGGCGCAGGCGCTCGGCGTCGAGGCCCGCACCGACGCCGCCGTCACCGGCCTGGCGACGGGGCCCGACGGTTCCGTCACCGGGGTCGAGTTGGAGGGGGAAACCCTCGAGTTCGATCTGACGATCCCGACCCTGCAGCCGCCGGCGCTGCGTTTCCTGCTGCCGGAGCGGCACCGCGGCCTGCTGGCGCCCTACCCGCAGCGCTGGCTCGGCTGCGTCTGCCCGATCGTCAAGCTGCGCCGGCCGCTGATGCCCTACTACGCGGTCAACATCGTCGAGCCGACGCCCCTCACCAGCGCCGTCGAGACGACCCAGGTGCTCGGCACCGAGCACACCGACGGCCTGCACCTCGTCTACCTGCCCAAGTACTGCGATCCCGAGGCGCCGGAGCAGAGCGAGGACGACGAGTCGGTCTACCGGCGCTTCACCGACTACCTGGCGCGCCTGGCGCCCGGCTTCAGTCGCGATGAGGTCGTCGACTGGACGGTGCAGCGGGCGAAGCTGGTCGAGCCCGTGCATCAGGTGCGCAGCGATGACAATGGCGTCCGTATCGCGCCGGTCTGGCCCGGGGTCGAGGGATTGGCCCTGGCCTCCAACGCGCAGATCTACCCCTACCTCCTCAACGGCGACTCGGTGATGGGCTTCGCCGAAGAGGTCGCCGGCGAAGTCGCCGCCAAGCTTGGCCTGGACGGGAAACCGACGGCCGAGAGTGCGAAAAAAGGCCCAGTCGGCGCGTTGAGTAGCTGAGGGCCCGCCGCCACCGGTCTTGGCTCTCCTCTGAGCCATGTACCAGGTAGAAGCCTCCAAAGCCCTCCTCAAGCCGCGCCTCTGGGCGCGTGGCGCCTCGCGCCTGAAGGTGCCGCGCAACGTCGTCATGCTCGGCATGGTCAGCCTGCTGACCGACGTCTCCTCGGAGATGGTCGCGACGGTGCTGCCGATGTACCTGGTCTTCACGCTCGGGGCCAGCCCACTCGTCTTCGGTGCGATCGACGGCACCTACCGCGGCGCCGCCGCCGTGGTCCAGGTACTGAGCGGCTTCAGCTCCGACCGCTGGCGCCGCCACAAGGAGGTCGCCGGGCTCGGCTACGGATTGTCGGCGATCGGCAAGGTGGCCCTGGTCGCGGCCGGCAACACGATCGGCGGGATCGGCGCGATCGTCGCCGTCGACCGCGTCGGCAAGGGCATCCGCACGGCGCCGCGCGACGCCCTGATCTCGCTTTCCAGCGCCAAGGACCGGCTCGCCACCTCGTTCGGCGTACACCGGGCGATGGACAGCGTCGGGGCGATGCTGGGGCCGCTGATCGCCTTTGGGATCCTCTTCGCCGCGCCGGCTCGCTTCGACGCGGTCTTCGTGGTCAGCACGCTGTTCGCGCTGCTGGGGCTGGCCGTGCTCTTCCTCAACGTCGAAGGCAAGCCGCGCCGCGCCCCGCGCACCGGGACGCCGCCGCGCTTTCGCGCCGCCCTCGGCCTGGTCAAGGACCGCAGCTTCGCGCCACTGCTGCTGGCCGCCGGCGGGCTCTCGCTCGCCAGCGTCTCCGACGCGCTGATCTACGTCGGCCTGCAGCGCACGATCGACTTCGAGCCGGCGGTCTTCCCGCTGCTCTACGTGATGACGGCGGTCGCCTTCATGGCCCTGGCGATCCCGGCCGGGCAGCTGGCCGACCGAATTGGCAAGGTTCCGGTGCTGCTTGGCGGCCACGCGCTGCTGCTGGTCGCCTACGCGGTGCTGCTGATGACCTCGGTCGGATACATCCTCCTGATCGTCTGCCTGCTCGCCCTGGGCGGTTACTTCGCCGCCACGGAAGGGGTGATCACGGCGCTCGCCGGGGCGGTGCTGCCGGAGAGCCTGCAGGCCAGCGGGATCGGGATCCTGATCACCGTCGTCAGCCTCGGTCGCCTGGTCTCCTCGGTCGCCTTCGGGGCGCTCTGGCTGGAGCTGGGCCTGCACGAGGCGGTGACGATCTTCGCCGCCGGGCTGCTGGTGGCGATGGCGATCGCGGCACCGCTGCTGCTTCGGGCACAGCGGACGCCGGCGCATGGATAGGCGCAGCGGCAAGATCCTCCTGGTGCTGGCGGCGGTCTGTCTGGTCGTCGGCGGTGGCTACGTGGCGATCGCCGCGCTCGGGCCCAGCGAGACCACCACCGACGCCCGGCCGCAGGCGACTGAGGTGCTCTCCCGCACCCACGTGATGGTGCGGGCGGTCGACCCCAAGAAGCCGACCCTCAACGGCCGCGTCTTCGTCGTCGACCGCGGCCAGGTGCGGCAGCTGCCGGGAGACATCGCCTGCGAGCGGGTCTACTACGCCGGCGGCGAGGGCCTCTGCCTGGGGGTGGCGCCCTCGGGCGTCGACTACGAAGCGACGACCTTCGATTCGAGGATGCAACCGCAAGACAAGATCACCCTGACCGGCCTGCCCTCGCGGGCGCGGGTCTCAGAAGACGGCCGCTACGGGGCGATGACCGTCTTCGTCAGCGGCGATTCCTACCTGCAATCGCCGACCGCCTTCTCGACCCGGACGACGATCGTCGAAATGGCCACGGGGAAGCAGATCGCCCAGCTCGAGCGGTTCGACGTCAGCAAAGACGGCAAGCCCTTCGACGCGGTCGACTTCAACTTCTGGGGGGTCACCTTCGCCAAGGACCCGAACACCTTCTACGCGACGCTCGGCACCGGCGGCGAGCACTACCTGGTCGAAGGGAACGTGCGCGATCACTCGATGCGGGTGCTGCGCACCGGCGTCGAGTGCCCCTCGCTCTCGCCCGACAATCGCCAGATCGCCTACAAGAGCCGGATCGGCGACAGCGAACGCTGGCGCCTGCGGGTGCTCGACGTGGCGACGCTGAAGGATCACCCGGTGGCCGAGGACCGCTCGATCGACGACCAGGTCGAGTGGCTCGACGACGACACCCTCGCCTACTCGGACGGGACCAACGTCTACACGGTCCCAGCCGACGGCAGCGGCGAGGCGGAGCTGCTGGTCCGTGACGCGACTTCCCCGGTTCGGCTCAATGCGGGACAAGAATTGCCCGGTTTCGCCCGTTAGTTAGGCAATGGGCCAAATTGCAGCCCCCGAGTTCGACGCCCCCCAAGCCGCGTCCGCCGCGGACGGCTCTGGAATGCGCGAAAAGCACGCCCACGCCGGCGTGGCAATGGCGGTCGCGACCCTGGCGATGGGTCTCGCCTCGGGCATCCAGGCGCTGCTTTACCTGAGCTCCTTCGGGATCAACGGCCGCACCGACGGTTTCTTCATCGCCTTCGCGCTCTACTCGAGCTTCGGCGTCTTCAGTCAGAGCATTCGCGTCACCTCGGCGCCCCTGCTGGTGGGCAGGAAGCCGCGCCTGACCCCGACCGAGCTGGGCCTCGCCCTGGGGGCGATCGCCATTCCAGTGGCTCTGGCGACGATCCCGTTGGCGGGCCCCCTGGCACAGCTGCTTGCGCCGGGCCTCGGCGAGGCGGGGCGGGGGACCACCGAATCGGCTCTGCCAATCCTCGGCGGGGCGATGATCCTGCAGCTCTGGGCGGCCGGCGCGGCGACGCTGCTCGCCGTCCGCGACCGCTTCGACCGGATCGCCTTCTCCTACATCGCCGGCGCCGGCGCCGGGCTCGTCGTCTACCTCGTCGCCTCCCAGTTCGCCGGTGAGCTCTCGCTCGGCTGGTCGATGCTGGCGATGGCGGTCGTGACCAGCTCGGTGATGTTCGACGGACTCCGTGCCAGCCGCACCCGTGGCGCCGGCCTGAGGATCGCTGGCGGCGTCCGCCGCGCCTTCCACTGCATCTGGATGGTGTTGAGCAGCACCGCGGTCTACCTCGCCTTCAACTGCCTCTACGTGATCACGCTCGCCTTCGCCAGCAAGTACGGGGCGGGGGGAGCGACCGTGCTCTCCTACGCCTACCTCTTCGCCAGCTACCTGGTCGCCGCCACCGGCTTTGCCCTCGGCATGTCGCGAATCGCCGACATGACCCGCAGCGCCACGATCAGCGGACGCGAATTGATCTCCGACACCGTGCCCGGCGGCTTCCGCTACTCGATGCTCCTCGTCGCACCGGCCCTCGGTGCCCTTATCGCCGGTGGAGCCACCCTGATCGGCGAAGTCCTGCCAGCCAGCTTCGACCCCTCCCAGGTCGAGCAGCTGCGCGTCTTCACGGCGCTGCTCTGCGCCTGGACCGTCGTCGCCCTGTTGGTGAACCTGCTGCTGCCTGCCCTCTTCGCCCTCGGCCGCACCCGCCTGGTCAACGGCCTGGCGCCGGTCGTCGTTCTCCTCCATGCCGCGGTGACCGCCCTCGGCGGCGTCCTCTTCGGCGTCAACGGCGTCGTCGGCGCCTTCTGCATCGTCCCCGCCGTCTTCGCCGCCGTCCTCCTGCTCGCCGGCGCCGGCCGCGGCTGGCCCAGCATCGCCCGCGAGCTCGCTCGCGACGGCCTCCGCTTCGCCGTCTGCGCCACCGCCGCCTTCGGCCTCGGCTACCTGGTCGCCACCAGCTTCTTCCACGGCATCGTCGCCCCGCTCGTCGCGATGACGATCGGCCTCGGCCTCTATGGCCTCACCAGCACCCAGCTCGCCCCCCGCCAGATCCGGCTCCTGCTCGGAGCCGTACGCCCGTCTTCGGCCGAGACGCCAGCGGGCGAAGCCGCCTGACTCGCCGCACCTGATCGCACCGGGACACCCCTCGTTTGCAGGGATTGAGTGGCTCTGTACGAGGGTATGCCGTACGTATGGAACGGGCCCATGGCAGTAGAAGCCGGAAGAGGTGGGAGAGAGGCGCCTTGGTTCTCGCGGCTATCGGTGGAGTGCTCGCGGGTTGCGGCGTCATCCCCAGCGGAATCGGATTCTTCGCCGTCTTGCTGATCGTGGGGCTCTGCGAGGCCGTGGCCAGACGAGCCGATCAGCCGCGGCACTCGGGCACGTTCGGAAGGTGAGCACGAAGGAACTCCACGCCCTGCGGCTAATCGCCGTCATCTTCGTCGGCCTCGCCACGTTTCAGGCCGCCTCGGGACGCTGGGTCTCATCTGCTGCGGTGCTGGGCCTGCTCCTGGTCTTCTCTGTCGGGGTGGCTTTGAGAAGCAAGAAGCTTCCCGCTGCCCAGGAAGAGCCCGAAGAGGCGGAGGCACGGATTCGCAGGAACGCCGCGCGGGTCATGCCATTGCTCCTCGTGCTTTTCATCGGACTGATTGTGCATGACCTCATCGATGAAGACTGGGCCGGAGCCGGATACGCCGCCTTTTGCGTCGGAGTCGTCGTGATCGCTCTGTATCTGAATCGACGGTGGCTCTCGGAGGCTCGGCCTCGGCCGAAAGCATGAGTGCGAACCAACCAGCGCCGCTGAGAACCACGAGCGGGACCCCGAGGACGTGAGCGGCTGCGCCACCGCTGCCTTCGGCCTCGGCTTCCTGGTCGCCACCCACCAAGCTGGTCCCGCGTCAGATCCGCCTCCTGCTCGGGGCCGTACGGCCGTCCTCGGCCGAGGCTCAGGCGTCGGCCGGCGAAGCCGTCTAACCCTGAATTCACCGGGCCCCATGCATAGCGATGCTGGGGAATCGCTAGCCGGGGATCTGCGCCTTGGGGGGTCCGCCGCGGCGTCATGATCACTTTTCCCGCTCGCAGACCACCCGTTTCCCAAGGTACTTTTTTTGGCCGGTGCAAATAATGAAAACCTGAGTGTTGTGTGTAAATAATGCGTGGCGGGTGAGGGCGGTGAAAATGACATTCGAGATCTTCGAGGTAAGGCTGTCCCCATGAACGCTGTGGCCGTCATCTGTGTGGAGTGCGGCGCTGGCAACCCCGGCGCCAATGCCTACTGCGGAGAGTGTGGTGAACGGATCGTCAGGCGCGAGGGCGGTATCGCGCTTCACCCGGGGTTCAAGGGACCACGGCGGTTGCTCATTGCCAGCGGGATGGTCTTTGCCATCAGCGCGGCGGTCGGCGCGGCTAGCTTTCTACTCATTCAAGCGTCAGACGCGGCTATCGGCGGGCCTATCGTCGGGGGGCTTCTCGATGCGGCCGGCGTGAGCTCAGCCGGCGGGTCCTCCAGCGATGTCCTCTCGTTTTTGTTGGTCGGCATGTTCTTGCTCGCTTCGGTGTTCGGGACGACGAGTGCCATCTCAGGGGTAGTGGCCGGAATCTGGTGGTTAGCTCGCTGGCGAGACGGCGACGGGCCTGCTCGTGTCGGCACCGCGGTCGCGGCGGCCGGAGAGGCTGGCCGCCGGGGGCTGGAGGATGCCCACAGGCTGGGCGCCAGGAGCATAGAAGCGGCGAAGCCAAGGCTTGCGGAAACCGCAGAGCGTTCGCGGACGGCCGCAGGGCAAGCGAGGGAGAGCGCTACTGAGCGCTACGAGGAGGTGAAGCCCGTCGTTCGCCGGGTCGCGCGTGAAGGTCGAGCGACCTTTGACGCGGAGGTGGCGCCCCGCGTGTCCGGAGGCGTTCGCAGGGGGACCGCACTCTGCCGTGAGTGGATCAGATTGCGCCGGGAGAGGCGCCGCGGCGAAGCCGACCGTTAAGACTGCTGCCCGTGAGAATGTTCCGCCGCCAAAGGACGGACCCGTTGCCGCAGGACATCCTGGCTCAGATGGAGGAGCGCGGCCGGGTTCGAAGTGAGGGCTTCCAGAACCCACTGACCATGACTCAGGAGCGACACTTCCTCAACCTCGGCCAGACGGAGCAGGAGGAGTACGTCGATGCGTTGGCGGAGGCGGTTCTGCCAATCGGTGGGTGGGCCGTACTCGGCGCGGCGGATCTTCTCGTCAAGGTGGTCTTCGAACCCGAAGACCAACCGTCGTACGTCCGCTTGCTGCTTGCGGCGCTCGAGTTGAAGCGTGCGGCTCGCGTTTCGGACATCGCGCTGAGCACCTACGAGGGGGAGTTCTGGCGGCGGCACAATCCTGGCCGTGATTGGCTCGAACCGAAATTCCCGCCGACCCGCGTTGACGCGCAGATCTCTCCTCTTGCTATCGGGGAGGAACGGGAAGTGGGCCGCCATACCTCGTTCCCCACTTCCAACCGGGTCCTTGTCAGGCGGACTGCCGAGGACAGGTACCTGGCCTTCGTCGACCAAGAGGTCGAGCGCGGGACGCCCGCCGAGGGAAGGGTCGAGGCACCGATGCGCGAAGCCGGCAGCCTCTACGAGCTTTTCGTCTTCCTCGGAGAGTCGCCATTGGCGAACTTCTGGAACCACCCGGAGCTCGAGCCGTTCTGCATCTACGATCGCCCTCGAGATGCCAACCTCTAGGAACCGCCGGCGATCACGGCGAGGAGGACCGCCTCCGTCGATCTCCCGGGGGCGTTAGGGGCGGAAGGAGGCGACAGCCGCAACGATGCGGGAGATCTCCTCGTCGGTGATCGACGGGAAGATCGGCAGGGAGCAGCTTTCGGTGGCTAGGCGCTCGCTGATCGGGAGGTCGCCTTGGTGGGGGGGCAGGCCGCTGTAGCAGGGCTGCAGGTGGATTGGGGTGGGGTAGTGGATCGCGCTGGCGACGCCCTGCTCGGTGAGGTGGGCGCGGAGGGCGTCGCGGTCGGGGGTGCGGACTACGAAGAGGTGGTAGACGTGGTCGCCGTCGCTGGCGACGGGGGCCGGGGGGGTGATGGCGGAGTCGGCGAGGGCCTCGCGCAGGGCGTCGGCGCCCTGGCGGCGGTTCTCGTTCCAGTCGTCGAGGCGGCGCAGCTTGACGCTGAGGATCGCGGCCTGAAGGGAGTGGAGACGGTGGGTGCCGGAGGCCATCTCGTGGTGGTGGCGGGTGCCCTCGCCGTGGGAGCGCATCAGGCGCAGGCGCTCGGCCAGCTCGGGGTTGGCGGTGACGATGGCGCCGCCGTCTCCCCAGCCACCGAGGTTCTTGGTCGGATAGAAGCTGAAGCAGCCGGCGTCGCCGAAGGTGCCGACGCGCTGGCCGCGGTAGCGGGCCCCGTGGGCCTGGCAGGTGTCCTCGATCAGGCGCAGGTCGTGGGCGCGGCAGAGCTCCAGCAGCGGCTCCATCTCGACCGGGCGGCCGTAGAGGTGGACCGGGATCACGCAGCGGGTGCGCTCGGTCAGCGCCGCGGCGACGATCTCGGCGGTGATCAGGGCCGTCTCCTCGTCGACGTCGACGAGGATCGGCGTGGCGCCGGTCGAGGTGACCGCCTCGGCGGTGGCGATGAAGCTGTTGCTGGGCACGATCACCTCGTCGCCGGGACCGATGCCGAGGCCGCGCAGGGCGAGATCCAGGGCGTTGGTGCCCGAGGAGACCCCGATTGCGTGGTCGGTCTCGCACCAGGCGGCGAACTCGTTCTCGAAGGTCTCGAGCTCGTCGCCGAGGGTGAACGCGGCGCTGGCGGCGACGCGCTCGATGGCGCTGAAGATCTCCGCGGTCAGCTCCGCGTCGGCGGAGTCGAGCCGGATGAAGGGCACGTTCGCCGACGCCGGCGGGGTGGCAAGTTGCTGGGGGCTCATGCGATCGGTTCCGCGATCGCCTCGCGGGGCATGCCGAAGTCGTCGTTTTCGCCCAGTGGGATCGGGCCGCCGACGCCGATCAGGCCGACGCTGCGGGCCTGCTCGGGATCGAGCAGGAGCGCGGTGACCTCCTTGCGCGAGCGGATGCCGAGTTTCGTGAAGGCTGAAGAAAGATGGCTCTTGACGGTGCTCTGAGCAAGCAGCATCCGTTCGGCGATCTCGCTGTTGGTGAGGCCCTTGGAGACCAGCGCCAGGACCTGGCGCTCGCGGTGCGAGAAGGCGGGTCGTTCGATGCTGGCCCGGAGCTTGCGCGGGACCACCGACTGGCCGCTGGCGACCGCGAGGGCGGTGACCGCGAGGGTGGTCTCGATCTCGGGCTCGAAGACGATCGCGTCGGCGCCGGCGTCGAGGGCGCGGCGGACGCTGGTGCCGGTGGCGGGTGGCGAGATGACGATGATCGCGGCATCGCCCTGGTCGCGTCGCAGGCGTCTCAGAGCGGCCATGCCGCTGGCCTCGTCGATGTCGCAGACGAAGACGAAGATGGTCGACTGATCGACGGCGGTGGTGTCGATCTCCTCGGGCGAGGTGATCGAGTGGACGACGGTCAGGCCGCCCTCGCCGAAGCTGTCGACGATCCGCTGCGAGACCGCGGCGTTGTCGCTGAGAACCTGCAACCGGGGCTTGGCCCGGAGGGTCTCGTTAATGAACTGATCGGTTTCTGCCTTCACCAGGGAAATAACGGTGGGAGGGCGGCCGCACTTCCGCGACCGAGGCGGAAAGTTGGCTACTAGGGAGTAGCCGATTTGAAGTGGGCGGAGACTTCGGCGGCCGAGAGGGCGCGGTTGTAGATCGCGACCTCGTCGAGGCTGCCGGCTCCGAACAGCGAGGAGCTGCCGCGCGACATGAAGTAGAGCGTCGAGTTGGCGAAGTTGCCGGCGCCGGTGCCGCTGTTGGCCTTCGTGTAGGTGACCGGCGCGCCGTCGACATAGGGGATGACCTGCTGGGCGGCGGCGGCTCCGCTGTTGAAGACGAATGCGTAATGGTGCCAGACGCCGGCGCTGGGTCGTACGAAGTAGGCGGTGTTGCGGGTCAGCAGGCGGCCGATCCCGACCCCGAAGCGGCCACCCTGTTCGGGCGAGTTCGGGGAGATGAAGAAGCCGCCCGCGTTGAGCGTTGAGTTCGACGTGAACTCCATCGCGAGGTCTTCGTTGCTCGAGAAGGAATTCCATTTCAGCCAGAACTCGACCGTCAGCTGTGAGGTGCCGGTGAGATTCAGGGAGGCGGTGGCGGTGTCGTTGGTGCCATCGAAGGAGACGGCGGTGTTCGAGTCGGTGCCGAGGCCACCGGCCACGCCGAGAGTCGGGCCTCCTGAGGTCGTCGCCGTGTGGCTGCCGACCCCGTCCGCGAGGCTGGTGCCCGAGGTCTCGGCCATCCGCCAGTAGTCGATCAGGCCGCTGGTGCCGGCGATCGTGCCGCTGTAGTTGCTCTGCACGTTGAGGACGACGCTGGTGGTCCCGGTGGCGCCGAGATTGTCGGTGACCCGCAGCCCGATCGTGCGGTTGCCCGAGGTAGCGAAGGCTTTAGTGGTGGTCGCGGTGGCGCCGGTGCTCGTCTCGTAGGTGCCGTTGCCGTCGAGGTCCCATTCGTATTTGGCGACAGTCCCGTCCGGGTCGCTCGAGGCGGCGCCGTTGAAGCTGGCCGTCGAGCCAACCGTGACCGGGTTCGGCGTGATCGTGAAGGAGGCGACCGGGGCACGGTTCTGGACGGTGATGACTTTGCTGGTCGTCGCCGTGGCGCCGAGGTTGTCGGTGACCCGCAGCCCGACGGTGGCGTTGCCGACGGCGCTGAACGTTTTGCTGGTCGTCGCGGTGGCGCCGGTGTCGGTCTCGTAGGTCCCGTTGCCGTCCAGATCCCATTCGTATTTGGCGATCGTCCCGTCGGGGTCGGTGGAGCCGGAGCCGTTGAGGGCCACCGCGGTGCCGGTCGGGACCGGGTTCGGGGTCGCCGTGAAGGACGCGGTCGGGGCGCGGTTGCTGACGGTCAGGGCTTTGCTCGTCGTCGCGGTGCCGCCGTTGTTGTCGGTGACCCGCAGACCGACGTTGAAGTTGCCGGCGGTGGCGAAGACTTTGGTCGTGCTCGCGATGGTCGTGCTCGCGTCGTAGGTCCCGTTGCCGTCGTAGTCCCATTCGTATTTGGCGATCGTCCCGTCGGGGTCGGTGGAGCCCGAGGCGTTGAGGGTGACCGACTGGCCGCTGGTGACCGGGTTCGGAGTCGCGGTGAAGGAGGCGGTTGGGAGGCGGTTCTGGACCGTCAGGACCGTCGTCGTGGTCCCCTGGGCGCCGGCATTGTCGGTGACGCGGAGGCGGATCGTCGGCGTGCTGGCGCTGGCGTAGGTTTTCGAGGTCGTCGCGGTCGTGCCGGTGTTGGTCTCATAGGTCCCGTTGCCGTCCAGATCCCATTCGTATTTGGCAATCGTCCCGTCGGGGTCGTTGGAGGCAGAGGCGTCGAAGTTGACCGCGGTGCCGGTCGGGACCGGGTTCGGCGTAGCCGTGAAGGAGGCGACCGGGGCCCGGTTCTGGACCGTGATCGCTTTGCTCGAGGTTGCGGTGGCGCCGAGGTTGTCGGTGACCCGCAGGCCGAC
>Ga0105247_10002324_pt1 | contig 12990 bp, 6 predicted proteins | sample KBSS24metaG_FD_81519 | JGI IMG/M metagenome (GOLD analysis project Ga0105247, IMG submission 81519) | Switchgrass rhizosphere microbial communities from Kellogg Biological Station, Michigan, USA - KBS S2-4 metaG | ecosystem: Host-associated > Plants > Roots > Rhizosphere > Soil | place...
CCGAGCGGGCCCATTCCGGAGGAGAGTCCGACCATCGGTATCGGACATGCCGCGAAAGAGTCGGAGAAGATAAAACACGACAAGACCGCCAAGGTGAAGGTCGACCTGACGGTGTTCGCGAAGGACGCAAAACTGTCGCAGCACCTGCTCGACTCGCTGGAACATTTCGCCGGACGCAAGATCAGCGCCGACGACGTCAAGGCCGCCGCTGACGGCCTGTCCGCGGAAGAGCTCGACAAGATTATCGCCGGCAACGCGTCCTATCGCATCCTGACCTCGGTCTACACCCAGGGCTGGAATGAATTCACGGCGGCCGGCGGCAAGGAGGTGGACGCCTTCTTCATGCTTGAAGAGGCGCTGTTGGAACAGCTTGCGCGCGGCAATCCCACTGCCGCAACCAACAAGCTGGAGATCGGCCACGGCAACCTCACCGGCGAAGACAAGATCATCGGCATTCGGCATCGCGACCGTGGCTGGATGCTCTACGACGAGACCGGCACGCCTTATCCCGGATTCTCAGGGATGGGTTATCGCGACGAAGGTTTCGTCGGCTCCCGCGTCAACCCCGACGGCAGCATCCTCAATTCCTTCCAGCTGAACATCGCGAAGATCGAGGATCCCGGTCTTCGGGCGTTGCTGAATTCGCTGCGCATGACAATCGGCGATCCAACGCGGGTGACGATCCAGGCGGCCGAATTCATTTTCGACAATATCGAGATTCTCAAGGACGGCATCATCCAGGAAGTCCCGGCCAAGATCAAAGAGGGGCTCAAGGATACGGTGAAATACTTCATCGGCTTCATGGTCGGTGAGGCCGCCTCATCGTTCATGATGCGCTCCGCCAATCCGACGCTGATGGGCATCGGATTGGCGCTGAAAGTGCTCCTGAAGGCCGCCGAATACGAGATGGACGTCCAGATGTTCGGCGACATCGTCGAGACCCTCCACGAGGCGGGCCGGCATCTGGTGAAGGTCGAGAAGCGCCAGGACGGGACATTCACGAAGCTGTCCGAACGCCACCTGCGCGACGCGAGAGCGCCCATCGTGAGCCTCCTGACGCAGATCGGCATGCTTGGCGCCATGAAGGCGGGCGGCAAGATCATCGGCATCATCGCCAGGCTGCGCGGCGGGGGAAAAGCGGAAATCCACTGCTCGTTCTGTACGATCACGGACGCTGCCGAAGCGCCAGCCGCGGAGGCCAAAGGCGAGACCGGCAAGGCCGAGGCGAAGGGAGAACCCGGCAAGGCCGAGGCGAAGAACGAACCGGCCCCGGACAAGGGACAGGAGAAAGGGCAAGACAAAGCGCCCGCCGAACCGCCCAAGCCGGAACCGCCAATGGCGGACGACCCCAACGCGCCAAAGGAGGGCCAACAGCCGAAGCCGACGGACCCCAGCGCCAAGGAAGCTGGCGAGCAGGGCAAGGGAGCCGAGACGCCGGAGGCAAGACGGGATGCCGCCAAGCGCAGCATGGAAACCGCGCAGGCGCGCACCGGCCGGTTCAGGTCGTTGGTCGAGGCGCTGGCGGCCGCTCGCAAGCGGCTGCAAGAGGCCAAGAATCGTCAGGTGATCCAGCGTGGCGGCAATCTCGAATCCAACGCCGCGGTCCGCGACGCCAACGCGCAAATTGCGGACATCCTGAGCACGATCAAGAAGGAGTTCGACGTCGATCCAATCGACTCGCGCGCCATGGAATCCAAACGCCAGCAACTCACCGACGATTTCAAGCAGGCCAAGGACACCTTCGATCCACTCGACGTGGCGCTGAACCCGGCAAAATATCGGGCCAAGTTGCCATGCTTCGTCGCCGGTACCCCGGTCGCAACTCCGCAGGGGCTTCGGCCGATCGAAGCGTTGGCCGCCGGCGACCAGGTAATCGCGTTCGATTTCCACTCCGGGCAATTCGGGCCTGCGGTCGTGGCCGGCGTCCACAAAGCCAGCACGGACCGGCTGGTCCACGTCCGGGTCGCCGGCCATGAGATCGTCGCGACCGGCCGGCATCCATTCTGGGTCGAGGACATGGAGGGATGGGTCGAGGCCCGCGCGCTTCGCGCCGGCATGCGGCTCAAGACCATCGATGGGAGTGCAACAATCGAGCACACCGACGTTTCGCATGCAGTCGACACGCCGACCTTCAACCTCCAAGTCGAAAGCCTGAGCAGCTTCTGCGTCGGTCCCGGCGTGCTCGTGCACAACGAAGGCGTCGACGCCGGCCAGGGCGGAAGCTACATTATCTATCGCCTCACCAATCCGCTGTTTCCGGGAAAGCGCTACATCGGCCAGACTACGACCTCGAGCAAGTCGGGCAAGGCCCGCGGCGCAGAAGTTCGCAAGGGCGAGCATATCAAGGAAGCCGAGATGGAAATCGAGGCGATCAAGGCCGAGCTGGGAGGCAAGCCGGCATCCGCCGAAGTCCAGGCGAAGCTCGATTTCTTCGAGTTCAAGAAGGGCGCCGAAATCGAGGTCCTGGTTTATGGAATCGCCAATCAAGCCCAGGCGGACTGGCTCGAGCAACAGAATATCGACATCGAACGAGGCGGCCCCGGCAAGGAGGATCCCAACGTCATGAACCGGCGCAATCAGATCAGCAAGGAACGTATGCAGGAGGCGAAGAAGGAAATCATGGAAGACCCGAAGATCAAGTGTCCGTGAAGGCGTAGCGCATGGCGTGGTGGACCGTTGGCATTCACGACGACGAGATCGGCGACCAGCCAGCCAATCTGGTCGAGATCGCCCTCGACGAATTTGCGTCGGCACGACGGGCAGACGGCACCCCGCTGCCGACGCCCGCGGCGTTCCTCGACGCCCTCGCGAACGCGATGATTCGGCATGGCGGCCCGTCCGCCGTGCGGGGAATCGAGGAGCGCGCGGCAGGCAAAGACCCGGTTCTTCATCCGGGCCGCGGCGTTGACGGCGATCCGCAGCTCGCGGCGCTGACTGACGCACTGGTCGCCAGCCTCCTCGATTGCTATCGGCGATATCTGGAGCGCGACGCGCGGCCAAGCGAACTGTGCGCGGTCATCGCCTTCGTGCTGCGGCACGAACCTGAACGATTCCTGGCGCTCGCAGAGAACTGGAATCTGCAGACCCTTCGCCCGATCCCCATTCCGAAATTGCCTGATCATGGTGAAGCACAATGATGCGAAGTGGATGGCCGCAGGGCGGACCGCGATGATGGCGCGGTCCGCCGCCAGCCGCAGCGCAAGCCTCTCCGGTCGGGGAGCGCGGCGTGCCGCGCCGGTGAAGCACGGGAGAACGGTATGAAGACCGCCGCGGCGCGCGAGACCGAAGCAACGTCTCCCTGCGCGACGCGCCGGAGCAATGGAGGATTCGCCCTGAGCGCGCCCGGACATGGCACGCCGGTCGTGGTGCAGCGACGAGCGAGCGCAGGTATCGGCGCAGTGTTCGGAGCGGCCGCGAAGCCGGCCCGGGCCGCCACAAGCGGGCCGCCCGCCAACCGCACCGGGCTGCCGGACCAACTCAAGGCCGGCGTCGAAACGCTATCCGGCCTCGCCATGGACGACGTGCGGGTGCACTACAACTCGTCGCGCCCGGCGCAACTGCAGGCGCTCGCCTACACCCGGGGCGTCGATATCCATGTCGGGCCGGGGCAGGAGAAGCACCTTCCGCACGAGGCCTGGCACGTAGCGCAGCAGAAGCACGGACGCGTGGCGGCGACCTTGCAGATGAAGGGCGTGGCAATCAACGATGATGGCGGGTTGGAACACGAAGCCGACGTCATGGGCGCAGCGGCCGCGCGCGGTGGCAGCATGGTGCGCGGCCGTGCCGCTGCCGCTCGTGGCGCGGATGCGGTCGCCGCAGCATCGGCCACGCCGGTCGTGCAGCGACGGCTGAAGACGCAACTCGGCGGGGCCGTCATCACGAAGGCGACCGACCTGCAGCAGATTGCGTCGCGCCGCATCCTCAACAAGGATCGGCCGAGCGACGGGGTCAAAGGCCTCATCGCCAGCTCCGAGACCTTCTATCTGCCGGACAATCTCGACGTCGACCTTGCCGCGCCGCAAATCCGCGTGCTCGAGGAGAAGAAATATCTCCTGGGTGAGGGCCACTATTCGCAGGCCTGGGAGAAGCGGACCGCTCCCTGGAGCTACATTCCGAGGATGAGCGAGGCTCATTCGGCGATCCATTCGGAGGATCCGCAGAGCACCGAAGCGCTGAGGGCCCTGCCTGCCCCGGCGATGCTGCCGCTCGAAGAGCGTCTCACCAAGGCCGTGGGCAATGCCCTTTATTTGCAGCACCAGATGAACGAATACAGCCGGCTTGCTACGACCTATCGTGACAGGACCACGAAACTCACGGACGCCACCCTAAGGCAGCAGGGCGAGACCGTCCTCTGGGGCTCTATTCGGGCGCTGTACAATCCGATGCGCTACGTCGAGGCGAACCTCGCCGAGCTCGAGCAGGTTGCTGGCATCAAGGAATTCGCGGGCTTGGCCGGCGTTGCCACATCCAAATGGGGAGTGCTGCTGAGCAAGATTGCGCCGATCATCCACAAGCGCGACAGCGGCCCCCCCGCTCAGAGTGCCGCGCAAGTCGCCGCCCCCTGGCCGAGCGACGCGGAATTTCTCGGCAAGTTCGCCAAGGCGTTCGGACCCGACAGTATCGCGCTCATCCAAGACGGACTGAAAGGCTATATTGACGTCCTCCTGGCCATCATGACGGCGCGGCGGATGAAGCCCTCCCAGCAGTTCGTCACCGACGCGCGCGCGCTCGGTACGGCTGGAAGTCGGCAGAGCTACAAATGGGCGGAGGCGGTCGACCCGGAGCGCGAGCGTTTCATGCGCGCACGTATCGCCGGCGCGCCCGCCCCGCTCCTCGTCCAGCTCGGCGATTCACATCGCGAGCGCCTCGAGCAGGTGGGACTGCCTGCCGGCACGGTCGCGGTGGCCCGCTGCGAGCCGGCGTCCGACGCTGGAACGGCGCGGGACCCGTTCGTGACCCTGACGACGCGGTCGATCACATCGACCAACTGGCTGGCCTGGGGCCTGCTCGCCGCAGTCGTGGCGGTCGGTGCGGCACTGTGGCTGCGCAGCGGTAATGCTCGCCCGCCGCCTTCGAAGTGATGTCGGTGCTGGTGCTGCGATCCGACGTCACATGTCGCGACATGGCCGTGCGAGCAGCCGCCGGCCGGGCTGCAGGCAACGCTGACATGCCGATCATCCCGCTACTGTGCATGGGGTTGCTTTCGAGATTTTGGTCGGGGGTCGGCCGGCCAAAGCTTGCCCGAAATGTCTTCGCTGTTCATGTCGCCCCCTCATCGCATATTGGCTCAATTGACTCTGGGCTCGGCACCAGCATGCGCGGCGGAGGAACGTCCGGATGAAGACGGAGGCAGCACGCGAGACCGACGCAACGTCGCCCGGCGCCGCACGAGGGAGCGGTCGGGGTGTTGCCCTGAAGGCGCCCGGACATCACATGCCGGCCGTGGCACAGCGACGACCCGGCGGGAGCATCGGCGCGGTGTTCGGACCGGGCGTGATGCCGATTCGGGCCAGACGCGAAGCCACACCGGTCGACGCCTCCTTGCAGCATGGTGCCGACTCTGCGTCGTCACCGGCGCTTCGAGATCCGCTCCGAGCACGGCCGTCCCGAGCCGCGCCGCGTGCCAACGGCACCGGTCTGCCGGATCGGCTGAAAGCCGGCGTCGAAGCTATGTCCGGCTTCTCGATGGACGACGTGCGGGTGCACTACAACTCACCGCGGCCGGCGCAATTGCAGGCGCTCGCCTTCACCCAGGGTGCCGACATCCATGTCGGGCCGGGGCAGGAACGACATCTGCCGCACGAGGCCTGGCATGTGGCGCAGCAGAAGCAGGGACGCGTGCGGGCGACGCTGCAGACGCAGGGCGTGGCGATCAACGACGACAGCGCGCTGGAGCGCGAGGCGGACCGGATCGGCGCTCGGGCCGCGCAGCCAGGCGCATTGGCGCTGTCTCCCGGCTGCGGCTGCGCGACGTGTGCGAATGGCTCAGGCGTTCCGGGCGGCGGCGCGCATCGCATCCTGCCTGCGGCGCCGCCGAACCAGATCGGCCAGCGATTCATCATTCAGAAGGCCAAATGTCCGAAGTGCGACACGCCGGTCAAATCCAAGCAGACGGAATGTCCAGGGTGCGGATACAAGATGCCCGCGACGTCGGCCAGTGCTGCGCCCAGCAAGAGCAATGAGGGCGCGGCGCCAAAAGCCAAAGCGGCTAAGGACAAGGGCAAGCCGGCGGAGGCGAAGCCGGCTGCGACCAACTCGGTTCGAATCCAACTGCAATTGGAGCATCCCAAGGAGGTAGACATGGCGGAAATCGTCGAGCATGACGACGGAACACCCATCACCCAGGAAGAGGCAATCGCGGCGCTCAATAAACTGCTTGCGAAAGCCAAGGGAGCAAAGGGCGTGACTCAGGCGATCTGGACCGCCGCGTATCAGGAGGTCGGGCCAAAAGTCGTCACCAAGATCAAGCAAGGTGCGATCGCCCAGAGTGCATCGACATATTTTAACAGTGGGTCGAGCAATGCGAAGGAGAGAAGGAACCGGATCGATGTGGAAAACATGAGAGGCGCCGGGAACTTCTCCCCGGCGGCCAGATCGGCTGCTGCAGGGGCCGATGCGGCGGCGGCCGCGCCCGCGGCAGCGGCGGGTGCAGCAGCGCCGGCAGCCGCGGCGGCGGCGGATGACTAAGGGTCCAGACTCAATCAGGCCAATATACAAAGGCTGTCTCGCCGGAGCCCACAGGGCGAAGGCGGACCGGTGCCTCGTGGGTTTCGGCTAGCCCAGGCAGCACTCCCCAAAAATATCGAAAACAACCCCATGCAAAGTAGCCTGACGGTCGCTGGCCTGCGCGATCCCGCGACAACATTTGACTCGTCGGGCAAATCACTGGCACGATGGCAACCTCGCGCAATTTGCAAGACGCATCAAACCCTGCTCGGGTGATCGTGACCACTGACGCGCTCAACTGTCAGCGCGCCGTCGCGGGACCAGGACGCCGATCAGATCCCAAACTGCTGTCAGCGACGTTCTACGGAGACGCTCGGCGCGATCGTTCCGGGCCATGCCACGCACAGCCTCGCATGTCCTGCGGAAACCGGCCCCCGTGCACGCGACGCTGCAGATGGAGGGCGAGGCGATACGACGAGGGCGGACTCGAACGCGGTGCGGATGCGATGGGATCGCGAGCGCATTGCGTTGGGAGTGTCACCGATTCCGCATCGCGATCCGGTCCGCAATCTTTGGATGTATGAACCTACTCACATTTCATGATTGAAATTTAAAGTTGCTGCATCCGTGAACGTTACCTAATGTCGATATCCAGCTGCAGGGGATCAGCGGCAAGGGGTTCACCTCGGCAATCGGGCACATGACCGCGTCGCTGGAATCTTTTCCGGCAAGCGCGATCCTCTGGGAGGGCAGCATGGCGCTACTTGCGGGCGAGATCGCGGAGATCGTGTGGGCCGAGACCAGGGCGCTCGGCGAGGCACCCGGCGACGGCAGCGGCAACGTCAATGGCGTGCGGCGACTTGTTGCGGGGCTCGCCGCCTCGACCGGTGGGAACGGTTTCGACAAGCGAGAGCCGCTTCCGTCGGTCGACGACCGGCGCTACGGCGAAACCGCGCGCGCCATCATGCGGATCGCCGAGGACGCCAAGGCCGTCACCACGCCGCAGAACCGCTTGATCATCTGGGAAACCAACGACGACACCGCCGAGCTGAACGTCAGCACCGATCCGCCGCCGCCCGCGCCCTGGGGTGAGATTGCGCCGGGCCAGGTCATCAGCCACCTGCGCCAGCAATTGCTCCCGAACGGCAATACGGTCGATGTGTTCGCGCGGCCTCCCCGCGACACCGGCACAGATGGCGCCGTGTTCGTCAATGCGCTGACCGGGACCGGGGTGCCGGAGGGGCGCGCGCCGATGGCGCAGGCGAAACCGACGACAACAGCGCGTCCGAGGCTCGGCTTCTGGATGTTCATCGCCGCATCGGTGCTGTTCGTGCTGTCGGCGCTGTGCGCCTACGGCGTCGGCATCGCCTCGCGGCTGGCACTCGCCCAGTTCGAGCAGTCGGCACAGATTACAGCGGGCGGTGCCGGATCTGGGCTGGTCTGCGCCGCGACGGCATCCGGCGCGTCGACCGCACTCGATACCGTGAACTGGCGCCCCAATCCCGATCCGGCGAAGGATTGCCGCAGCCAGTTCGCAGCTGCACTCTCTCAGGTGAGCAGTGGCCAGTACCCGCCCGATCCGCGCGACGCCAAGGCGGTGCACAAGACGACATGGCCCGAATGGTTCGCGTCCACGGCGTTATCGTGGTCGCGCGCCGCGGGCGCCTCGGTGTCGCTGGTGGTTCCAATGGCGCTCGCGCTGGTGGCCTTCGTGCTGCTGTTCGTCTCCGCCGGCTACGGCATTTCGGGGCGGGCGCTCGGCCCGATCATCGACGACCGCAACCGCATGAGCCTCACGCTCGCGCAACTGGTGATGTGGTCGCTCATCCTGCTGTCGGGACTGCTGGTGCTCGGACTCTACAATTACGGTTTTGGCGGCCTGCTGATCGCGCAACTGGAGCAGCAGGCCGCCGCGGCCACCGCGGCCAACGAAACTCCGAACAAGGCGAAGCTGGCGCTCGACGCCTACCACTTGTTTCCCGCCATTCCGTACTACCTGTACTTTGTCGCCGGGTTCGCGGTGGCGACGCCGTTCCTGTCGCGGATGATCTCGGACACCAACATGGTCGGCACGCCGGACCAGACCGCCCCCGACCGCAACGCCCCGGCTCCCACGCCGAAATATCTGCGCACCAACACCATGGTCTCGCAGGCGGCGCTGGCCGACATGGTGACGCAGGAGGTGAAGGGCCACGGCGACCGCGTCGACACCTCCCGGGTCCAGCACGTGGCGATCACAGGCATTCTCGGCATCAGCTACCTGCTGGTGCTGTTTGACGCGGTATCGGCCATCGATGCTGTCAGCATCGTGTACGCCGCCGGGCAGAATGCATCCGTGCTTGCCACCATGCCGCAGATCGACGGCACCTTCACGTCGCTGTTGTTCGTCAGCCACGCCGCCCTGCTCGGCAGCAAGGTCTACGACAAGAAGATGACACCGGGCACCAACACGGCCCAGAACTGAAGAGTGCTCGAACGGGGCGCGGGCACCGATATGAAAACAGTGGCTGGGCATGAGAGCACGGCAACGGGCACCGGTACGGCACGGCGGACCAACCGAGGTGTCGCGCTGCGTGCGCCCGGGCACGGCATGCCGGCCGTCGCGGAGCGAATATCGAGCGGGGACATCGGCGCGGCAGTTGGAGCTGCACCCCCTCCCAACAATACCGGCCTGCCGGATCGGCTGAAAGCCGGAATCGAAGCGCTGTCCGGGCTCGGCATGGACGACGTCCGGGTGCACTACAACTCGCCGCGGCCCATGCAGATCCAGGCGCTCGCCTACACCCAAGGTACCGACATTCACGTCGCACCCGGGCAGCAACGGCATCTGCCACACGAGGCATGGCATGTGGCGCAGCAGAAGCAGGGCTGCGTCAAGCCGATGCTGCAGATGAAAGGAATAGCGATCAACGACGACGGTGCGCTGGAGCGCGAAGCGGACCGAATGGGTCGCCAAGCCGAGCTAGTTTCGGGCGGCGGCTTAGCGCTGACGCCCGGCAACCAAACCGCGTTCAGTCGCGGCGGCTATCCCGCCGTGGTGCAACGCCAGGTCGATACCTGGGCCGGCACATTCAAGGCCGACACGTACGAGGTGTATGAGCGGGACGACTACGGATTGAATGGCGTCGATATGCGACTCAGCTTCAAGCCCAATGCATATGCGGACGCGACACGCATTGGCCTGGTGCAAGCCGTGTTGGCTACCCAGGAAGGCAAGACGCTGGTGATCAAGCATGAAGCGAACCCTCAGTATTATGACCCGGGAAATCCGGAGGTTGAAAAAGTAAACAAGCAACGCCAAGTGCCGGAAGGCCAACCTGAGGCGGGTTGGGCAATTGACCGGGTAGCGGATCGTGGTAACCCGATCTATGCGGGTGCCAACCCGGAAGGCAAACAGACGCTTGCGACGACACCGGAAGAAAAACCTGACGTTTGGGGCGAGTACGGCTATCGATTCACTAGTGCTGATGGGAAGGAACTCACGAAGGACGCGACGCTGTTTGATAAGCCTGGGATAATGAGACAAGCCGCCAATGCGGGGCAGGTCTTCGAGACAGCGGCCCTGGCCCTCGACGGCAAACACGCCGGCATCTACTACGGATCGGTCGAGTGGGGCTGGCAGAAGCGTGGCGCAGACGACAAGCCCACGAAGCTGCCGTTGAGACTCGTCAGCAAATTCGCCCCCAGCATCAATTTCTTCCACGCCGCGGTGTACTGGGACAAGACTGGGAAGACTTCCGAGGGAGCACCCGTGCTTAAGCTTCTCCCCGATCGCGACGCAAAGGCGGCGGCGGGCGCAGGCGGTGCTGCGGCGGCAGGCGGCGAGGCACCGCCATGAAAACCGTCGCTGGGCGCGAGAGCGAGGCAACGGGCACCGGTGCGGTACGGCGGACCAGCCGCGGTGTCGCGCTCCCTGCGCCCGGGCATGACATGCCAGCCGTCGCGGAGCGAATATCGAGCGGGGACATCGGCGCGGCTATTGGAGCTGCACCCCGTGCCAACAATACCGGCCTGCCGGATCGGCTGAAAACCGGAATCGAAGCGCTATCCGGGCTCGGCATGGAGGACGTGCGGGTGCATTACGACTCTTCGCGCCCGGCGGGCGTGCAGGCGCTCGCCTACGCCCAAGGCACCGATATCCATCTCGGACCCGGCCAGCAGCGGCATCTGCCGCACGAAGCCTGGCATGTGGTGCAGCAGAAGCAGGGCCGGGTGAAGCCGACGCTGCAGATGAAGGGTGTGGCGATCAACGACGATCGCGGACTGGAGCGTGAAGCGGACGCAATGGGGGCGGCGGCGCTGCAGGGCGGTTCGATCTCGGCCGGACTGTCGGGATGGCGCGCGCGGACCGATGCAGGCGTCGGCCTGTCGGGCAGCCATTCGACCATTCAGCGGGTCGATATCGTGGTGGCGATGCCGGATGTGCAAGTAGCGCAGGCCGCCGCGCCGGATTTTCTGACAGGTGCCGGGCTTCCGGCGGATATGGGTGTCATCAACAGAGCCAGCGCGCTGGCCAGGAGCAAGGGCACGACCGTGGTCCCGATCGACGAAGCCAAACTCGGCGGTCTCGGCGCCAATGACACCCTGCATATCTATGGTCATGGCAGTGGCAGCGCGACCGGAGGCCAGATGGACCTTACCGCGACAGCGCTCGCAGCCAAGCTGAAGCAGCGCGGACTGCAGGCCGGAAAGAAAATCATGCTAGCCGGTTGCGGGTCGGGCGCCGGTTACATCGTGGAGGTGGAGAAGGCGCTGCGGGATGCCGGCATCCCATGCCATACGATCAGTGCAGCGATGGACAACACCACCACCGATATCCATGGCCAGAATTACGTTCGCTCGGCCGATTTCAAAACGGACATCAACACAGCCAGGCTCGGTGTCAAGCCGCCTTCCGATCCGTTCGATCCTCTTGAGCAGGAACGTTACCGGACCGAATTGCAGAAGGCGGAGGCGGACGTTCAGAGCAAGAGCGGCGTTCCGAGCGCGATCAAGGGGGTGGCGCAATCCCTCTCGCCACAGAAGTGGGTGCCGATGACCCCGGCGTCCGACCAGGTCCAGGTCATCACCAACGGCGTCAAGAAGATCGAGGAGCCTCCCGATTTTCTGACGGGATCATGACGACCCCTGCCGCCATCACCAAACGGCCGAGACGCGTTTCCGGATTTGAAGAGCCATGACGACCGAAGACCAAGCCACGGCTGATCCTGTCGGGCACCGGATCGAATCGCGACGGGCATTCGCAAGCTCGCATATCTGGCAGCTGCAGCGTCGCTATTTCGCCGAGCGCGGTGTCGAGGCCTGGCGTCAGGGCGAGGTGCCGCATTACGTCACCAGCAATCTGACCATCGCCAATGCCTACGCCGAGATCGTGCTGGCGCTGCGGCGCGATCGGGAGCGGCTGTTTCCGGGCGAGCAAGGCCAGGAGCCGCTGACCATCGTCGAACTCGGCGCCGGATCGGGCCGTTTTGCCTTCCACTTTCTGAAGCGGCTCGCGGCGTTGTGCGCGGACGCGGAGGTCGCACCGGAGACGTTTCGCTACGTGCTCACCGACGTCGCCGATGCCAACCTCGATTTCTGGCGTCGCCACCCCTGCTTCGAGCCGTGGTTCGCCGGCGGCGTTCTTGACATGGCGCGTCTCGACGTCACCCAGCCGGAAGCCCTGGCGCTGCGCGTCAGCGGCGCAACCATCGCGGCCGCGACGCTGCGCGGCCCGCTGGTGGTGATCGCAAATTACGTGTTCGACAGCGTGCCACAGGATCTGTTCCGGTTGCGTGACGGGCGTGCGCAGCAATGTCTGGTGTCGCTCTGGCTCGATGAGGCCCCTGCGACGCTCGACGTGGCGGAAACGCTTGCCAAGCTGCGGGTTGGCTACGACTACGCCTATATCGACGAAGCGCCCTATCCGGAGCCTTGGCTGCGGCGATTGCTGGCCGACTATCAGTCGACGCTGCGCGACACCCATCTGCTGTTTCCAGCGGCGGGCTTGCGCTGCCTGTTGCATCTCGCCAGCCTGTCGCGGCAAGGTCTGCTGCTGTTGTCCGCCGACAAGGGCGAGCACCGGCTGGCGGCGCTGGACGGTCGCGTGGCGCCCGGCCTGGTCCGACAGGGCTCCGTCTCGCTGCCGGTCAACTATCACGCATTGACGCAAGTCCGAGCCCAGCCCGAAGCCGTCGTGCTGGTCCCGGACAGCCACCACAACACCATCGACGTCATCGGCCTGCTGTCGCTGCCTGACGCCGCCAGACATCACGACACCCAGGATGCCTATCGGCGCCACGTGCGCGAATTCGGGCCTGACGCCTTCTACAGCATCACCAAACA
>Ga0105247_10002327_pt1 | contig 12984 bp, 10 predicted proteins | sample KBSS24metaG_FD_81519 | JGI IMG/M metagenome (GOLD analysis project Ga0105247, IMG submission 81519) | Switchgrass rhizosphere microbial communities from Kellogg Biological Station, Michigan, USA - KBS S2-4 metaG | ecosystem: Host-associated > Plants > Roots > Rhizosphere > Soil | place...
CGCCGCCGCCGCGCCGTCGCTCACCACCACGCTGCCGTCCCCCGGCGCGCGCGGCAACAACCGCCCGATGGCGCCGCCCCCGTACGTCCGCGCTCCGGCGTCGCCGGTCGCCGCGTCGCCCGCGCTCACCGACGCGTCGCCGCCGCCCGCGCCGCCGCGCCGGGGCGATCCGTCGCCGGTCGCCGCGCCGCCCCCCTCCCAGGAGGAGATCGTGACGCCGCCCGTGCCGGTCCGCGGCTCGGCGCCGGCGATGGCGGCGCACGGCGCGCAGGTGAACGTCGCGCGCCGCCCGACCCCGCTCGATCAGGTGCGCGCCCCGGGGTCGCCGCCGTTCACCGGGCCCGCGAGCGCGATCACCGTCACGTACGACGCGCAGTACGGGCCGCTCCTCGTCGGCGTGTACGCGCCCGCCGATCAGCCGCCGCGCCTGCGCTGCTACGCGCTCCAGGCGCAGTCGATCGCGTGGCAGGCGCTGAAGGGCGAGGCGCGGCTCACCGAGGCGTGCGACCTGATGATCCTCGGCCGCGAGGTCTATTTCGGGCACCGCGCGGAGCTCGAGGCGTTCGATCTCGTGACCGGCGGGCAGCTCTGGTCCTCGCGCCTCCCCGACAAGATGGACGCGGCGCTCGACGGCACCTTCCTCGTGGAGGCGGGCGGCGGCGCGCTCCCGCACGTGCTCCTCGTGCGCACGACGAGCGGCGCCGCGGTGTCGATCGATCGCGCGACCGGGCAGGAGCGCGCCCGGCGCAACCTCGGCGGCGGCCTCGAGCTGTGGGCGGCCGAGGGCGGGCAGGCGGCGGTCCTCCGGTACCGCGCGGGCGACCGCTACCTCCTCGAGGTGGTGAACCCGATCACGCTCGAGCCGATCGGCTCGATGGGCAAGTCGCTCTTCGGCGACGGCTCGACGTTCCTCCAGGCGAGCGTCGACGGGACGTTCATCATCGCGCGGGTCGAGGAGTGGGGGCTCCTCGGCGCGAAGGGGCTCCTCGTCCTCGACACCGCGTCGCAGCGCGAGGTCCTCTTCCTCCGCGAGTCGAACGTGGACCCGGAGGTGTCGCCGGTGTTCGGGCGCGGCGTCGCGTACTGGGCGACGACCGGCAAGACGCCGATGCTCCAGTCGGCGCCGGGCGGCAGGAGGGTGGCCCCGCCCTACGCTTCGCACCGGATCCTCACGCTGAAGCACGCCGGGGCCGCGATCCTCGTCGCGCTCGAGGACATCGCGCAGCCCGGCGTCACGCGCCTCGCCGCGTGCGATCCGCAGACGCTCGCGGCGCGCTTCCAAGGGGTGACGCTCGCGCCGCCCAGCGTGAGCTCGCGCCACCAGCGCCGCGATCCCACGCGCTACGCGCTGACGCACGGCCAGCTCGTGTTCGCCGCGGTGATCCGCGAGGACAACGGCGGCGTCGAGCTCCGCGCGATCGAGGCGAGCACCGGCGGCGTCGTCTGGCGGTTCCCGCTCCACGACGTCGGGCCGATCGACGCGTGGCACATGGCGGGCCCCGCCCTCGTCGTCAAATCGCACGGCGTGATCCTCGTCATCGATCCGAGCCGCGGCGTCCCGGTCGCGCGCTACGTCGCCGGCTGAGGGGACGTCGCTACGCGCCGCGCGCGGCGACCGGGATGACGAGCTTCTCCGCGGTGAGCGCCTCGGAGAAGCGCGCGACCTTCGTGTCGACCAGGCCCGCCTCCTTCGCCGCGGCGCGGACGTCGGCCTCGGTCACGGCGGCGGAGGAGCCCTTCGGGCGGAGCACCCAGATCGCGCCGGCCGGGCGGATCGCCCGCTTGCACGCGGCGAGGCGCGCGAGGTCCTCCTTCGCCGCGATCCCCAGGAAGACGAGATCGCAGCCCTCGGCGAGCCTCGCGTGCACGTCCTCCGTGCGGGCGGCGAGCTCCGCGGCGAACGCCTCGTCGGCGACGCCGAGGAGCGCGACGCGCGCCCCCGTCTTCACGCCGAGCTTGTCGATCCGCCCCTTCGGGCTCGTGATCGCCTTGGCCCACGCCGCCGCGTCCTTGCCGAGCGCGAAGGTCGCGCGATCGTCGCCCCACACGATCGCGAGATCGTCGCCGTCCGCCACCGCGCTCGTCACCTCGCGCAGCGGGATCTTCAGCCGGAGCTTCTCGCTCCGGAAGATCACCTCGTCGGTCTCGAGGAGCGCGCGCCCCGCGGCGGTCACCCTCCCGTGCTTCACCCGGCACTCGACCTCGCGTCCCACGGCGTCCTCCGCGCGGCGCCGAGCGTCACCCCGCGCCCGAGCGGCCGCGCGACGAATAGCACGCGGCCGTGCGCGGGGCGAAGGCGCGGGCCGGGCGCGGCTATTTCTTCGCGTGCTGGTCGAGCGTCGCCGCGGTCTGCCCGAAGAGGATCTTCTTGGCCTCGTCGTTCATCGGCGTGGCGCTGGCCTGCACCTCCTTGGCGCGCTCGTAGGCGCGGATCGTCGCGGGGCGCGCCGCGATCGCGTCGAACCAGCGCTTCAAGTGCGGGAAGTCGTCGATGTTCTGCTTGTGCGCCGCGTACGGCACGATCCACGGATACGACGCCATGTCGGCGATCGAGTACGCGCCGGCGACGAACTCGCGATCGGCCAGGCGCTTGTTGAGGACGCCGTAGAGGCGGTTCACCTCCTTCGTGTACCGATCCATCGCGTACGGGATCTTCTCCGGCGCGTAGAGGTTGAAATGCCCGTTCTGTCCGGCCATCGGCCCGAGGCCGCCCACCTGCCAGAAGAGCCACTGGAGCACGTCGGCCCGGCCGCGCACGTCGCTCGGGATGAACTTCCCGGTCTTCTCGGCGAGGTAGAGGAGCATGGCGCCCGACTCGAAGATCGACAGGGGGGCGCCGCCGTCCGCCGGCTCCTGATCGACCAGCGCGGGGATCCGGTTGTTCGGCGAGATCGCGAGGAACGACGGCGCGAACTGCTCTCCCTTGCCGATGGCCACGCCGTGGATCCGGTACGGCACGCCGGCCTCCTCGAGGAACATCGTCATTTTGTGGCCGTTCGGGGTAGGCCAATAATAAAGGTCGATCATCGTGTGCCCTCGTGGCGCCGGACGTTCGGCGAGCCCGGGAGCTTGCGGTCGGAGCGGCGCCCCGTAAAGGGGTCTGGCCGGCAATGACGCATCGCGCCTGTCCGTCCGCGGTCGCGAGCCCGCGCTCGTTCCCGTGCCCGCGGCCGGCGCTCGTCTCCGTGCTGGCCCCGGCGCTCGTGCCCGCGGCCGGAATCGAACCTTTCTCTCCCGGCGGTGTCACAGTCTCGGCGGGTCGCGCGACGATCCCGCGTGTACGCCGCCATGAGCCCCCTCACCGACCCGGAGTTCAGGAACGCCCTCGCCGCGATGGTGCGGCGGAAGGTGCCGGAGTCGGACGCGGAGGACATCGTGCAAGCGGCGCTCGCCGAGGCGCTCGCGTCGGCCAGCGCGCCGGCCGAGCCCGACGCCCTCCGGCGCTGGGTGTGGGGCGTCGCGCGCCACAAGGTGGCCGACTTTTACCGCCGCGCGCGGCGCGAGGAGATCACCGAGCCCCCCGAGCTCGCGGACGAGCCGAGGCACGCCGAGCGCGATCTCTTGCGCTGGGCGGAGCGCGAGATCCCGCCGCACCCGGCGGCCCGCGAGACGCTGGGGTGGCTCCTGCGCGAAGGCGAAGGGGAGAAGCTCGAGCACATCGCGGCGAGCGAGCGCCTGCCCCCTCCCCAGGTGCGCCAGCGCGTCGTCCGCCTGCGGAAGCACCTGCGCACGCGCTGGGCGGCCGAGGTCGCGGCGCTCGCGGCGATCGGCGTCCTCGTGACGATCGCGCTCGTCCTCTGGACGCGGCGGCGCGATCCGCCTTCGCCGATCGCGCACGATCCGAGCGGAGCTCCGGCCCCGACCGCGCCCGCGCCGATCGCCCCGGAGCCGCCGCGCGACCGCGCCGCGCGCGAGCGGGCCCTCGCGTTCGACGCGTGCGACCGGTCCGCGTTCCGCGCGTGCCTCGACGCCTTCGATCGCGCCGCCGCGCTAGATCCGGGCGGCGATCGAGACCCGGCGGTGCAGGCGGCGCGCGCCGCCGCGACGCGCGCGCTCGCCCCTTCGCCCTCGCCCTCGCCCTCGTCCGCGCCGTCGTCCGTCGCGCCGATCCCGTCGGGGACGCCTGCGCCCCCGCCGGCGCCGACGTCCAGGCCGACCACGTCGCTCACCTCTTCGCCCCCCGACGCTCCGACGGCGACGCCGCCGCGCGCGTCGAGCGTGCCGGCCCCGCCGCCTCGGGCCCGCAAGACGACGGGGCGCGGGCTCCGCGATACGAGCAGCGACCCGGGCTCTTCGACCGGATCGGACTGATGGCGCCGCCGCGCGTCGCGCCGGCGTCGGCTCAGCGGACGATCATGAGCCAGAGCGTACCGACCAGCGTGGTCGCGATCGCGATCGGGACCCCGGCGCGGAGGTACTCGCCGAAGCGCAGGCCGCCGACCGCGAGCGACTTCTCGGCCACGATGACGTTCGCGACCGACCCGAGGAGCGTGAGGTTGCCCGCGAACGTCGACGCCATCGCGAGGAGCTCCCACCCGAGGCGCACGTTGGGGAGGCGCGCCATCTCCGCCTGGACGAGGAGGATGAACGGCACGTTGGTGACGACGTTGCTCCCGACGAGGAAGTAGCCGGCGGTGCGCAGGTACGAGGCGATCCCCTCCGGCGGGAGGAACAGCGGCACCTTCGAGAAGACGAACGCCGGCGCGCCGCTGCGCAGGAAGCCGTCGACCGAGATGAAGAGCCCGCCGAAGAAGAGGAGGACGGACCAGTCGATCCGCGCCCACACCTCGGCGGGGTCGGTCTGGTGCAGGATCAAGAGGAGCGAGAACGCGGTGAGCGCGGTGTACGTGATCGGCGAGCCGGCGACCTCGAAGGCGAAGGCGATCGCGATCACGGCGAGCGTGAGCGTCGACTTGCGTGTGAGGAGCGGCCCCTTCGCCTCCTCGAGCGCGAGGTCCTCGTCGAGGTCCTCGCGGAAGAGCAGCGCGAGGATCGCGTGGTTCACCGCGAGCGCGAGGATCGCCGCGGGGAGCATGTGGACGAGGAACGGCGCGAAGCGGAGGTCGCCGAGGCTCGCGCACAGCATGTTCTGCGGGTTGCCGACGAGGGTGGCGACGCTGCCCGTGTTGGCCGCGGTCGCGAGCCCGAGCAAAAACGGCAGCCGCGGGAGCTTCCACCGCTCGATCCACGCGACGACGAGCGGCGCGGCGAGGACGCACACCGCGTCGTTCGTGAGGAGCGCCGACAGCCCGCCCGCGCCCCACACCAGGGCGGCGAGGAGGCGCCTGCGCGTCTTCGCGCGCGCGACGACGCGCACCGCCAGCCGATCGAAGAAGCCGTCGATCGACAGGAACGCCCCCATCCCCATCACCGAGAAGAGCAGCACCATCGTCGAGTGATCGACCGCCTGCACCGCCTCGTCCGGCGTGCTGCTCCCGATCACGACGGCGAGGACCGCGCCGACGAGCGCGCCGGCGGCGCGATCGATCCGGACGAACCGGAGCCGCCGGACGGCGATGAGGACGTACGTCACGAGGAACGCGAAGCTCCCCACGATCATCCGCTCGCGGTCCATCGTCACCGCGTACCAAATCCGCGCGAGCGTCGTGGCGTTATATTGTGCGCCCCGCGCGCTCGCGATCGGAGTCCCGTCTGCGATACCCTGCGCCATGGCCGACCGCCTCGACTTCTGGTTCGACTACAGCTGTCCGTACGCCTACATCGCGAGCACGCAGGTGAAGAGCCTGGCGGCGCGGATGGGCGCCGAGCTGGTCATGCAGCCCATGCTCCTCGGCGGCGTGTTCCAGGCGAACGGCACCGCGCAGAACCTGAGCGAGGTGCTCATCCCCCCGAAGCTCGCGCACAACGAGAAGGACTTCGTGCGCTGGGCGAAGCTGTTCGGCGCGCCGCTCCAGAAGCCGGCCGCGCACCCGATGCGGACCGTCGAGGCGCTCCGCGCGACGATCGCGACGGGGTGCGATCCGCGCGTCGTCGACGGCTTCTTCCGCGCGTACTGGGCGGAGGGGCGCGCGCCGTCCGATCCTTCGACGGTGGGCGACGTCGTCGCCGCGGCCGGGCACGACGCGTCCGCGGTGCTCGCGAAGATCCAGACCGCCGAGGTGAAAGACGACCTCCGGCGCCGCACCGATCGCGCGATCGCGCTCGGGATCTTCGGCGCGCCGTCGTTCGTGGTCGACGGCGAGGAGCTCTTCTGGGGGCAGGACCGGATGCACTTCGTCGCGGGCACGCGCGCCGACGACGTCCTGCCGCCGATCCGCCGGCGCGCGCGCGCCGCGGGCGAGCCACCGCCGCGCCTCGACTTCTACTGGGACTTCTCCTCGCCGTTCGCGTACCTCGGATCGCTCCAGGCCGAGGCGCTGGCCGCGCGCACCTCCGCGTCGCTGTCGTGGCGCCCGATGCTCCTCGGCGGCCTGTTCAAGTCGATCGGCCAGCCGATGGTCCCGCTCGCGACGTGGAGCGCGGCGAAGCAGCGCTACGTCGGCAACGACATGCACCGCTGGGCGAAGTACCACGGCGCGCCGTTCACGTGGCCCACGCACTTCCCGACGAACTCGCTGAAGGCGATGCGCTGCTACATAGCGCTCGACGACGCCCACCGCGGCGCGTACCGCGAGGCGACGTTCAAGGCGTACTGGGCCGAGGACCAGGACATCACCGACGACGCGGTCCTGCGACGAGCGATCCGCGCCGCGGGCGCCGACGCCGACGCGGTGCTCGCGCGCTCGTCGTCGCCGGAGGTCAAGGCGTCCCTCGTGGACGCGACGGAGCGCGCGGCCGCCGCCGGCGTCTTCGGCGCGCCGACGTGGGTGGTCGACGGCGAGCACCTCTTCTGGGGTCAGGACCGGGTCCCGCTCGTGGAGCGCGCGCTGGTGGAGTGAGGCGGCGACGCGCGTCGAGCGCGACCGTGGAGCGCGGCTCGAGACGGCCGAGGCGCGATGTGACGGAAGGATCGCCGATAATCGCAACGACCCGTCGATCGCGGCGCGAAACTATCTATTCGTAACCAGGTATTCCGTCCGCGCAGGTGGTGTTCTTGCGGGATGAGCCGTCGTCCGCCTTGACCGAGCCGGTCTCCTTCGGATTTCGTGGGCGTCGAACGCCCGAGGAGGGTCCTGCATGTCACGAAGAATCGCTCTTATTTCGTATTTCACCATCGCGCTGCCCGCGCTCGCGTGCTCCAGCGGAGACAGCTCGCCGCCCGACGTCGGGCCGGCGTCGGGGCCGGCCGGCAGCACCGAGGTCGTCCTGACGAAGGACGCGCTGCCGGCCACGCCGGCGTGGGAGCAGTCGGCCGACGTGCAGGCCGATCGGATCATCTTGCCCGTGAAGGGGAGCGAGGACGCCGTCGCGAGCGTCGTCCCCGGGAAGGTGCTCGTCGGCGCCCGCAGCGACCTGCCGGGGACGAAGAACCCGGAGGGGTTCCTCGTCCGTGTGACGAGCGTCGCGCGCGACGGCGACAACCTGGTCGTGATGACCGCGCCGGCCGTGCTGACCGACGCCGTCGCGCAGGGGAGCTTCTCGATCGATCAGGCCGGCGTCGACTTCAACGAGGCCGGCGGGACGGCGACGCAGAACGAGGGGAGCGTGTCGAAGAAGTTCCACTACGCGCTGACGCCGCGCGACCTCTACTCGTTCGCCGAGGAGGTGACGGGGACGAGCGGCGTCGCGTCGGTGAACGGGAAGATCGCGATCAAGGAGGGGCACTTCGACTTCACGCCGACGCTCTCGTACAAGGTCGACGTCCTCAAGACCCTCTTCGGCGGCGGCGGCTTCACCCTGAAGGCCGAGGGCGATCTCGACGCCGCGCTCACCGTCACCGCCGACGTCGTCGCCGCGGCGGGCGGGCAGATCGACGCGAGCTACGCGAAGTTGATCGGCGGGCAGCCGGTCACGCTGTTCCAGGGGTCGCCGAAGGGGCTGCCGAACGTCAAGCTCGGGCCGCTCAACGTGTCGTCGAGCGCCTCGCTCAAGATCGAGGCGACGTGCTCGCTGAAGAACACCGGCGGCGAGGCGCACGCCGAAGGGGGGGTCGCGGTGAGCGGGAGCGCGACGGCCACCGCCACCTACGACGGGAGCTGGAACAACTCGCTCGATCACTCGCTCACCGGGACGCCGTCGTTCACGTACAGCGCCGACGGGCGCTTCAACGGCGACTGCCGGCTCGACGCCACGATGTCGATCAAGCTGTTCGGCGCCGCGACGTCGTCGGTCAAGGTCGGCGCCTACGCGCGCCTCGCCGCGTCGGCCAAGGACGCGAGCGGCGCGGAGGCCGACGTGAGCTGCGACCTGGTCGCCGGGGCGCAGGGCGACTTCGACGGGAAGCTGAGCGCGTTCGGCTTCAACCTCGGCGAGAAGAGCATCAACCTGTTCAAGGTCGAGTGGTCGGCCGACGCGTGCAGCGGCACGACGGTCGACCCGGCGCCGGTCGACCCCGACGGCGATCGCCTCTGCGCGACGAAGACCGAGACCGACCTCTATTGCGGCTCCGAGCTCGGCGCGAGCGACGAGAACAAGAACAAGCGGTACGAGTGCGTCGAGGGGAAGTTCTTCGGCGTCGACGTCTGCTCGTCGTGCGAACGGACCGCGGACCAGACCGTCTGCAACCCCTGAAGCGCACGGCGCGCCGCGGATCCCGCTCCTCCCGCGGGATCCGCGCCCGCCGCGCCGCGCCGGCCCGCCGCGGTCCGGGGCGCAGGCGCGGTCGTCGCCGCGTCCTGCCGACGGCGCGCTGGTGACGGCGCGCGACATGGCGCGCGACGCGCGCAGGGCGTTGTCACAGAGCGAGCTCCTCCCGCGATGACCTCGTGACGCGGGCGCCGAAGGCGAGCCCCGCCGGGAGGTTCGACGATGAAGGGGAGCTCGATCGGCGCGCGTCGCGCGCGCCGGACGGTGGGCGTGGTGTGCCTCGCGCTGTTCGCGGCGGTCGGCGCGGCGGGGAGGGCGAGGGCGGCGGCGGACGACGTGGGCTACGAGCCGAAGGCGCCGCCGTCCACGCCGATCGCGTGGACGCGCGGCGAGGTCCGCGGCCTCGCGCTGAAGCCGGCCGACGGGGCGCCTGCGCGGCCGCCGATCGTGCTCCTGCACGGGCGGTGCGGGCACGTGCAGAACGCGTGCTCCGAGTTCCGCGGCGCGGCGCACCCGTTCGGGTGGCTCGTGTGCCCGAGCGCGAACGCGCGCTGCGCGGGGGGCGGCGCGTCGTGGGCGGGCGACGCGCGCGAGAAGCAGGCGATGGTCGACGCGGCGATCGCCGCCGTGGCCGATCGCGCGAAGGGCGAGGTCGACGCGTCCGCGCCCGGGCTCCTCATCGGCTTCTCGCAAGGCGCGTACGTCGGCCTCGACATCGCGCTCCGAAACCCCAAGAAGTACCGCGCGCTCCTCCTCATCGGCGCGGAGGTGGCGCCGACCGCCGCGTCGCTCCGCGCGGCCGGCGTCCGGCGCGTCGTCCTGGCGGCCGGCGTGTACGACGGCGCGCGCCCCGCGATGGACGAGGCGGCGAAGAGGCTCGCGGGCGAGGGGTACCCGGCGCGCTTCGTCAGCCTCGGCGCGGTCGGGCACACGTACATCCCGGACAAGGCCGGCGTGCTCGACGAGGCGGTGGGGTGGCTCGAAGCGCCGTGACGCCGCGCCGCTCGTCCGCCGCGCGCCGCTCGTGGCCGCGGCGGCGAGCGCCTCCAGGCTCGCGACGGCGGCGTCGAGGCTCGGGGACCCCGGCGTCCTCCGCCGCGAGGCGTCGCGCGTTCCGTCCGAAGGACGGCGTCGTCAGGGCGTCGCGCGATCGGCGAGCCGAGTTGCCCCTTGACGGCGCGGCGCGCCGTCCCGAGTCTGCCGCCATGGAGAATCGAAGCCTCGGCTCGTCCGGTCTCAAGGTGAGCGCCCTCAGCCTCGGCGCGATGACGTTCGGGGAGTCCGCCACCTTCATGAAGGGCGTCACGTCGCCCGACGACGAAGCGCGTCGCGTCTTCGACGTCGCGGTCGAGCGCGGGGTGAACCTGGTCGACACCGCGAACGTCTACAGCGAAGGGCGGAGCGAGGAGCTGACCGGGGAGTGGATCCAGGGGAAGCGGTCGAAGGTGCTGCTCGCGACGAAGTGCCGCTTCCCGGTCGGGGTGAGCGCGGTGACGAAGCCGGGGCCGCACGACTCGGGGCTCTCGCGGCAACACATCCACGCGGCGTGCGAGGCGTCGCTCCGCCGCCTCAAGACGGACGTCATCGACCTCTACCAGGTGCACATGCAGGACACGACGGTGCGGATCGAGGAGACGATCCGCGCACTCGACGACCTCGTGACCGCGGGGAAGGTGCGGTACATCGGCTGCTCGAACTACGCGGGGTACCGCCTCGTCGAGTCGCTCGCCGCGTCGAAGGAGCTCCGCGCGAGCCGGTACGAGTCGGTGCAGCTCCAGTGGTCGCTCCTCGAGCGGGGCGCCGAGCGCGAGGTGATCCCGGCGTGCCGCGCGAACCAGGTCGGCGTGCTCGTGTGGTCGCCGCTCGCGAGCGGGTTCCTGAGCGGCAAATACCGCCGCGGCCAGCCGCCGCCCGAGGGCTCGCGCCTCGCGGAGTGGAAGGACACGATGAAGCGCGTCGGCGCCGAGCGCTCGTACGACGTCCTCGACGCGCTGGCGAAGGTCGCCGCGCGCCGCGAGGCGACGCCCGCGGCGGTGGCGATCGCGTGGCTCCTCGCGAAGAAGGAGACGACCAGCGTCATCCTCGGCGCGCGCACGGTGAAGCAGCTCGAAGACAACCTGAAGGCGGCCGAGCTCACGCTCGCGGCCGAGGACACGAAGGACCTCGACGAGGCGTCGGCCCCCGACTGGGGCTACCCGTACTCGTTCATCGGCCGCCTCCAGCCCTGGTGAGCCGAGCGAGCGGCGGGTCCTAGCGGCGGCGCGCGGCGACGACCTCGACCTCGATCAGGCAGTCGGGGTGGAAGAGCGCCGCGACGCCGAGCAAGGTCGACGCGGGGCGCGCGGAGGGGGCGAAGAACGCGTCGCGGTGGCGGCGGAACGTCGCGAGCCGCTCGGCGTCGAGCCCGACGATGAAATAGCTGGTGCGGAGCACCGTCTCGGGGCTGCACCCCGCCTCGGCGAGGGCGAGGCGGAGGTTGGCGAACGCCTTCTGCATCTGCGCGTCGAAATCGCCCGCGCCGACGATCTTCCCGTCGGCGTCTATCGGCACCTGGCCGGAGAAGAAGACGAGCTCGTCGGGCGACGACGCGGCGTAGCTGTAGCCGGGCGTCGCGGCGAGGCCGGGGACGGACTTCATGAGACGGACGGGCGCGTCGGACATGGCGTGGGGTCTCCTTTTGTGAGCGTTCTCGATCGTCGATCGTTCGCGCGCAGCATGGGCGCCCTGGACGGACCGGTCTGCAAGGAGCGACGACGTGAGCCTCGTTTTATCCGCGCTCCGCGCGCCCGGCGCGCGGGATCAGGGCGCGGACGCGCCGGCGCAGCAGCGGAAGCCGGTGGAGTAGTCGTGGTACGTGACGGAGTGGGCGGTCGTCTTGTAGGCGCAGCCGTCCCCGTGCTGGTGGGTGTCCTGGTAGTAGCCGCCGTAGAACGTGCCCTTGGCGTCTTCGACCCACTCGTGCAGGTTGCCGACCATGTCGTAGACGCCGTAGCCGTTCGTGCAGCCCTGGCGATCGCCGGCGCGCGACAGCGTGTCGTCCATTTGATTCAAGAACGGCGCGTTCATCTTGTCCCAGGTGAACGTGCTCTTCTTGAACCCCCACGTGGCGACCACCGGGCTCCGCCCGTCGTCGTTGCAGCGGCCCGGCTCGTTCACGTCGCCGTACGGGTAGCGCGTGCGCGACGGGCCCATGCACGCCGCCGTCCACTCCGCGGCGGTGCACAGGCGCTTGCCGGCGCGGCGGCACGCGTCGCCCGCCTGCTGCTCGCTCACGTAGGCCTGCGGCATCGCGCCGCGCTCGCTCACGGCGCGGACGATCCGCGCCCGCCCGACCGGCAAAAACGGCGACCACGGGCGCTCCTCGCCGTTCGGCAGGATCTCGCGGAGCGACGCCTCGAAGCGGTCGACGCAGTAGCGCCCGTCGATGCTCGCCATGTCCGGCGGGCATCCCCCTCGCCACCCCTCGCGGTCGCCGATCTCGATCGGCGCGGCGGGCGCGGCCTTCGCCTGATCGGCGCCGCCCTTCGCGTCGCCGGCGCGCGTCGCCGCCGACGGCGCGCGCGCCTCGCCGGTCCACGCCATCGCCCCCGCGCCGCACGCGATGACGCAGGCGCCGAGCGACCCCAGACCGATCGCCCGCCGCGCGCGCCGCACGCCGGGCTCGATCCGAGATCTGCACTCGCTCACGAACCGGGACGTCGTCCGCACGGCCGAGCTCGATGGTGAGGCAAGCCGCCCGCGCGTGCACGGGAAATGGTTCCACAGTGGCATCCTGAACGCTTGTGCGGCTCGAGGCCCCTCGGTAAGGATCGCCTCATGGTCGCCGATTTCGATCCGGTCCCCGTCCTCGCCGAAGACCTCTCGCTCCCTCGCGCCGCCGTCGCCGCGGTGTGCAAGCTGCTCGCGGAGGGGGCGACGGTGCCGTTCATCGCGCGCTACCGCAAGGAGGCCACCGGCGGCCTCGACGAGGTGCAGATCCGCGCCGTCGAAGAGCGGCGGCAGTACGTCCTCGAGATGGAGGAGCGAAGAAAGACGATCCGCGACGAGATCCAGAAGCAGGGGAAGCTGACCGACGACCTCGCGAAGAAGATCGCCGCGGCGAAGACGAAGAGCGAGCTCGAGGACCTGTACCTCCCGTACAAACCCAAGCGGCGCACCCGCGCGACCATCGCGAAGGAGCGCGGCCTCGAGCCGCTCGCGGACCTCCTGTGGGCGCAGGGGCCGGGCGATCCGAAGGCGGACGCCGCGAGGTTCGTCGACCTCGCGAAGGAGGTGCCCGACGTGGCGGCGGCGCTCGCCGGCGCGCGCGACATCTGCGCCGAGCGCGTCGCCGACAGC
>Ga0105247_10002328_pt1 | contig 12982 bp, 12 predicted proteins | sample KBSS24metaG_FD_81519 | JGI IMG/M metagenome (GOLD analysis project Ga0105247, IMG submission 81519) | Switchgrass rhizosphere microbial communities from Kellogg Biological Station, Michigan, USA - KBS S2-4 metaG | ecosystem: Host-associated > Plants > Roots > Rhizosphere > Soil | place...
GGTCGGAGGGAACATGGCGTGTTGGCGCCAGCCCCCAGACGAGTGCCCCGACGACCAGCATGAACGACAGGACGGCGATGGCAACCAATCCCAGCGGAGAGCGATCCGCCCACCGCGCCGCGAACAATCCAATCGCCAGCAGTCCGGACGCCGCCCACGCGCCGCGCATCGCGCCGTGAAACAGGCGGAGCAGCCGCCACCGTGCGCGCGCGCGATCGACCAGGTCGCGAATCGGTTGATGTGGGTCCATCTAACTCAGATACCGGATACAGAACGCCTGCCGCTGACACTCATTATGTCCCGGCTCTTCGTTGGCGCGCCCTGCGCGGAGCAAATTGCGGCTGACGAGCGCGTCATCGACCCTGAGCGGCAGATCCTGACCGGCCATCCACTCGTCGAGGTCGAGACGGAGAGTGTGTCGAAGGGATCGCAAGGCCGGCTGACAAACGAAGCCAACGAGCCCGTCGTTTCGTGCCATCATGTCGCAGGGCGCGCGGCTCATTTGCTCCGGCGTCCGACAAGCAACAAAGGCACTGGCTTCGCGATTCGACTTCGAAATCGAAGACAACTGTCGACCTATGGGAGGTCTCGTGCGATGAGCAGCATACGCATCATTGTCGCGGGAGGCTGATGAATGTCGTTGAATCCCTACCTCTATTTTGACGGCCAGTGCGAGGAGGCCTTCAAGTTTTACGAGAAATGCCTCGGCGGCAACATCACCTTCATGATGACATACGACGGTTCTCCAATGGCCGGCCAGGCGCCGCCGGGCTATGCCAGGAAGATCCTGCACGCCGGGCTGGCCTCGAGCGACAGCGTATTGGAGGGCTGTGATGCTCCGCCGGGGGAATACAAGAAGCCGCAGAGCTTCTGCGTGATGCTCAGGCCGAAGGACACTGCGGAGGCAGACCGCATCTTCAATGCTTTGGCGGAAGAGGGCACGGTGCAGATCCCCTGTGGGGAGACCTTCTGGGCGCTGCGGTTCGGAATGGTCGTCGATCGATTCGGGATGCCGTGGTTGATAAACTGCGAAAAACCTGCAGCATGACGTTACCTGCGGCCGGCGGCGCCTGCTGAAGTACTGGCCAAGTGGGCTCAGAGTGCCATCGAGCCATCCACTGACACTCCCTCCTACGCGGTGCGGCTCGCCACGATGCCTTCGACCGCAAGCAGGGCGACCGTCAGCGCGAGCACATAGGTCCACAAATGCTGACGATCCTCGCGTTGCTCCGTCTCGACCTTTGCTTCCGCAACACCGACGTCTTTCAGCCGCGTCACGGCGCTCTGAAAATCGTCGGGCGACAGCCGGGCGAGATCGGATTCTCGAGGATCGACGTTCACGGCCACGCGCCTGACGGCACCGGTTCCACCTGACGGTTGGATTGTCGCGATGCCCGGAACCGGCGGCACGCCGGCCGGTACGTCAGCGATCAGATATTGCCCTTCCTGTGGCCGGCCGCTCCCGAGATAGCCCAGCGTCTCGTGGAGAAACGGCACGAAGGTGGCGCGAAGAGGAAAATCGTTCCATCTGTTGTCGAGATCTGACGCGAGCACGATCGCGTGTCCTTCGCCTGCCGGACAGTCGAGGAGCGCTGTTTCTCCCGTCGTGAAGCGAGCGACAGCCTGGCACCCCACCCCGTCAATGCGCGCCACCCGTCGAAACTTCACCAATCCGAGCGTCGCGGCGTCCGGTCCGAACGCACGGAAAACCGGATGCCTGACATCGCCGGGGATGAGCGAGCGCTCGATCGGCGGGCCGTCAGGAACCGCGGCGACACGGAGCGGCAGATCGTCGCCCAGCACGTCGGCCACGATCTCGCTGTCGATGTCCGGGCCGGCCGCGATCAAGAGCCCGCCGCCGCCCTTGATGTACTTCGACAGTGTTTCACGGCCCCGCCGCTCCAGTCCACGCGTCGAGAGCAGCATCACGGCGACGTTCGTCGCGAGCCTGGAGGCATCGACCGCCGACAGCTGCGTCGCGGTCATGCCTGTCGGCTGATAGGCTCCGCCGGCCGGTGCTGTCCCACCCGCCGCCGACAGTGCCTGCCGCACATAGAATCCCTCGCGTCCCTGATCGCCGCTGGATGTGATGACGAGCACTCCGGGCCGGGTCGTCGTGTCGAGCAGCGCGTAGCGCGCGTTGTCGGCAGTCAGCCCGTCCCGATCGTCAACCGTCACGGCGACCGCCGTCGCGTTCGCGGCACCTGGGAGCTCGACGTCCACGGATGCGCGCCCGCCGACCGCCACCGTCGCCTCGCCGGCGGTTCGGCCATCGAGCGCCAGGTGCGTCCGTGCGTCACGCGGCGCGGCGCCGCTGTTGCGTATCGTCGCAATCACGCGGTCGCCTTCGACCCGAAGCGCGGTCACCGCGAGATTCGTGGGCACTGGTCCAACGTCGAGCAGTTCGATGCGCGCCGATTCCGGCACCGACGTGCGTTCGCCGGCATCCCAGCCGCTCTCCTGCAGGTCGGTGACGACGACGATCGTCCCGCGGCGGCCGCCGAGCGCCTGAACGGCCGCGCTCACCGCACCGCGATACCGTGTGGCCCCGAATCCTGGCGTCGCAGACTCGATCGCGGCGAGCGCCAGCGCGCGATCCGGCCCCGGGGCGACCGCCACGTTTGGCGCATCCGAAAACGTGATCACCCCCACGAGATCGCCCGCGCCGGCGCGGTTGACCGCGGTTCGTGCAAGCGCCTTCGCCCGATCGAACGCGCCGGGGGCCGACATGCTGTAGGACGTGTCGAGCGCGACGATGGTCGCTCCGGTCGATCCGATTGCGGTGGCCGAGGTCAGAAATGGGCGGGCAAAGGCGACGGCGACCAGGATCAGCATCGCGACCCGGAGCGCGAGAAGTACCAGCTCGCGAAGATGCCGCTTTTCGGTGTATTCCACCGGCGCGCGCTTCAGCAGTCTCACGGCCGGGAATTTCACGCGCGGTTCAGGCTCCCGCTTCAAGAGGTGCAGCACGATCGGCACGGCCGCTGCGAGTGACCCGATGAGAAACAGAGGAGACAGAAACGTCAGCATCTCGGATCCCTGCAGACCTGAAGCTCCGCCCTACACGTGACGGCGCGTTCGTGCAGCGACGCTCTACCGCAGAATTCGCAGAGCTCGCCGAGAATTCCTACACCGTGAGGCACTTGAGTTGACGATCCGCAGCGGGGCCGGGCGAAACCACATCAAACGTTCGAATCGAAGCTCCAGTCCCGCTGTGAAGCGTCAACTCAAGTGCCAGTCGCGGAAAAACTATCACGATGCGGCTCTGCGGTATCGGTAGTAAACGTGTTTCTTCAGCGCTTCAGCCGGACCGTGCGGCGTCATAACGTCCTCCCGCGGGTCGAGAGGTAGGAGAGCAACGCCATCTCCAGCGGATCGGTCGTCTTGAGCAATTGATAATCGATGCCCGCGGCGCCAAGCTCGCGACGATACCGATCGATCAAACGGTGGATTTCCCGCAGATAGTGCTCGCGTACAAGGCCGGGCACGGCCATCACTTCCTCGCTGGTCTCGAGATCCTCGAAGCGGGTTGCGCGATCGAACGGAAACTCCAGTTCGTCGGGATCGAGCACCTGGAACACGATCACGTCCGTGCCCCGATGCTGAAAGTGCTTGAGGCCCCGAATCACCGCGTCTGGCTCGTCGAGCAGGTCCGACACGAGCACCACGAGGCCGCGTTTGCTCAGTGAATCGGCAAGCTGATGCAAGGGCGTGGACACGTCGGTCGCCTGCCCGGGCCGCAGCCGCTCGAGCGAAACGAGCAGCGACCGCAGGTGTCCAGCACGGGCGCTCGCAGGCACCATGTCGACGATGCGCTGGTCGAACGCCATCAGGCCCACGGCGTCGCGCTGGCGATTCATCAGGTACGCCAGCGACGCCACCAGACAGGCCGCGTAATCGAACTTGGTCACCCCGTGCGAGCCGTACGCCATCGATCCGCTGGCGTCGATCATCAAATGACAGTCGAGGTTCGTCTCCTCCTCGAACTTCTTCACGTAGTAACGATCGGACCGCGCGTAGACCTTCCAGTCGATCGTGGACAGGTCGTCGCCGGGGATGTACTGCCGGTACTCGGCGAATTCCACGCTGAAGCCCTTGAACGGGCTGCGGTGCAGGCCGGAGAGAAACCCCTCGACGATCGTCCGAGCCTTCAGCTCCAGTGTGCCAAGTCTGGCGATGACAGCCGGGTCGAGAAACTGGCGCGCTCGCGTGCTCGCGGGCGCCATCGCTACATTCCGCTCCTCGGCAGCGGCACGGCCTCGATCAGCCGCTCGACGATCACGTCGGGCGTGATGCGCTCCGACTCGGCGTAGAAGTTGGTCATGACACGGTGGCGGAGAATCGGCTTGGCGAGCGCCTGGATGTCCTTGATCGAGACGTGATAGCGCCCGTGCATCAGCGCCCGTGCCTTCGCGCCGCGAACAAGCGCCTGGCTGGCGCGCAGGCCCGCGCCCCACTTCACCCATTTGTCGATGAAGTCCGGCGCGCCGTCCCGAGGCCGCGACGCCTGCGTCAGCCGCACCGTATAGCGCGCGATCTCTTCGGCGATGACGACCTGCCGGACGAGCTCCTGATACTGCAGGATGTCGGGACCCGACAGGATCCGCTGCGGCGGCGGGCCATCGTCACCCGTCGTCCGCGTCACCACGCGCACTTCATCGTCTTCGCTCAGGTAGCTGATGACGATGTTGAACATGAAACGATCGAGCTGGGCCTCCGGCAGCGGGTACGTGCCTTCGAGCTCGATCGGGTTCTGGGTCGCGAGCACGAAGAAGGGGCGGTCCAGGAGATACGTCCGCCCGGCCGCCGTGACGTGATACTCCTGCATGGCCTCGAGCAGCGCGGCCTGGGTCTTGGGCGGCGTCCGGTTGATCTCGTCCGCGAGAATGATCTGCGCGAAGATTGGCCCCTTCACGAACCGCAACCGGCGCGTGCCCTGCTCTTCGTCGAGAATCTCGGTGCCGGTGATATCGGACGGCATCAGATCCGGCGTGAACTGGATCCGTTTGAAGTCGAGATCGAGAATGGCAGCCAGCGTCTTGATGAGGAGCGTCTTGGCGAGGCCGGGCACGCCGGTAATCAGACAGTGGCCGCCAGTGAACAAGGCAATGAGCACCTGCTCCACGACCTCATCCTGACCGACAATGACCTTCCGCAGCTCGGCGAGAATGCGCGCGCGGCCTTCTGCTACCTTCTCAGCGCCAACGGTAGCGTCCACAATCCCTCAGTTCAGAGATATCGATTCTTCTCCGTGTGTTCGTGTCTTCGCGGCCAGGTCGCGATTGGAAATCAGGCAGATACGTCACTAGTGGGTCAGCGAGTAGACGATTTCGTTGATCGCCATCTGGTAGGCCATCGACGTGTATTTGACGTAGCCGGGGAACTCCACGACGTTCGACCATTCCCACCCATCACCCATGTCGGTGTTCCAGTTGATGAACATCATCGGCCGTCCGGTGTCGTCGAGAATCGTTCTCAGATGCGGGACGAATCCGCCCTTCTCCCACGTCCGCCCCTGCATGAACGATCCGATCCCCGCCACCTGCGGATACCCGTCGATCTTGTAGAAACAACTGAACACCGGATGATCCTTCGGGACCTCCACGATCTGGCGATTGGGGAACACGCGCTTGATCTCGTGCTCGAAGTTGTCCCATTCGAGCGGGCCATGAAAATCGTCGAACATCGCGACACCGCCGCGCAGGAAGAACTCCCGCAGGATCGGAACCTCCGTCTCGAGGAGCTTCAGCGTGCCTGGCTCGACGAAATAAATCCACGGCGACTCGAACAGGCGCGGATCGTCGATCGACAGGACGATCGGGTCTTCGACCTGAATCGCGGTCGCGGTCTTCACGCGACGCGCCAGGTTCTGCTCGGCGGCCGGGCCATCGATGAACCACGGCTCGCCGGCAAACTCCTGAGGAATCGACGTGCCCTCGGTGAGGTAGTGGTACTTGATCCGTACGAAGCGCCACTGCAGACCGGCATGACGGTCGTCGGCCGGGCTCGCCGCGGCCGAAGGCGGGGACGCCCCGGCGTGCGGCTGGATCAACAGCGTGAAGACGACCAGCGCGGCGAGGCTGAGCGCCACGCCACCCGCCGACACCTTCACGGTTTGGTCTCCACGATTTTCAGCAGCAGATCCTGCGCGCGGCCGTAGGTCGGCGCGATCTCCAGCGCGGCCAGCGTCTGTTTCTTGGCTTCGTCTCGCTTGCCGACTTTGAAATAGCTTTCCGCGAGGTCGGTGTACGCCGATGCCTTGTCGACCGGATTCAGCGCCAGCGCGACCTTGAACTCCTGCGTGGCGGTCGCGGCGTCGTTGCGATCGAGCGCCAGGCGTCCGAGCACGCTATGCGCGTCGTTGTCGAACGGGTCGATCGCGACGATGCGCTCGTTCACGGTACGAACTTTGGCGGCATCGGCCACGCCTGCCTGTTTCATCAGAGAGGAGAGCTCGCGGGCGGCTTCGATGTTGTCGAAGTCGGTCGTCACGACGGCCTGCAGCTCGGCGATCGCTCGCGTGCGATCTTTCTTGGCGAGCGCGATATGCGCCAGTTCGCTGTGAGGGACCGGCGAGATCGGCATCAGCGCTGCGGCCGCTTCAAAGGCCCGGGTGGCCGCGTCGACGTCGCCGGCCTTGGCCAGCGCCCGGCCGAGCGCCATCTGCGCCGGATAGTTGCCCGGCTGCGCCAGCGCGATGATCTTCAATTCATCCAACGGCTTTTTCGAGAGCGCCGCCGGATCTTCCCCCTTGAGCGCGCGCCGGATGGCGCCGAAGCGGCGCTCGATCATCTGATCGAAGCCCGGCTGCATGCGATCGAAATCGGTGTCGAGCGCCGACTTGAGCGCGGCATCGGTATCCAGCCCCTGGCCGTAGGCGCGCAGCAGCCTGTTGAGGCCTGCCTGTTTGTAGGTCTCGAGCAGATAGTCGACGACGACCGAGCCCTGAAAGTACGCCATGCCGATCTTCCGCGGATCGGTGAAGGCCGCGTTCAGGTCGCGCAGCTTGATGACCTTGTCGTCGTTCATCGCCGCCGCGAACTCGAGATCCATCTGCCGGGCCCATTCCGGCCGCGCGCGCTTCTGCTCGACCTCGGAAATGCCTTCGGTGAGCCATCGCGGCACTCGCTGGTTCGACATCTGAATCGTCACGACGTGCGCGAGCTCGTGCCAGAGCGTCGCTTCCCACTGGAAGTTGCCGCTGGTTCTGGCTTTCGGCGAATCCATCGTCACGACGCGGCCGAAACAGGCGCCGAGCGCGCCGATCATCCCCGGCAGGCCGACGTTTCTGACGGCGAAGTCATCGTGCTTCGGAAAGATCTCGATGAGGATCGGGCCCTTCGGCATGAACTCGTAGCGTTCCGCATAATCGTTCAGCGCCTTGTGCGCGAGCGGAATCGCGTATTCGCGAAGGACCGACAGCTCGTCTTTGTGGAAACGCAGGACCAGGTCGCCGTCGGTGACGGTCACGAACTTGTCGAGCGTGTCCAGCAGCGTGAGCATGTTCAGCGTCGGCTTGTCGCGCGGAAAGATCTTGAACGAGGCTTCGAGCGCCGCGCGCGCGCCCGGCTCGTCGCCGGTGCGCAGCAGGTGGCCGCCGAGCTCCGAGAGCATCTCCGGATTCTGCGGCTGCAGCGACAGGCCGCGCCGCACCAGCGTCACCGCCTCGTCGAAGCGGTAGTTGTGCGCAGTCAGCTCGCCGGCGATCCGGAACACCTCACCGTAGTTCGGCGCGATGGCCAGCACCTTCGCCACTTCCGCTTCGAAGTCCGCGGTCTTGTCCTCGACGTACGCCATGGCCGCAAGGGTGGCATGCGCATCGAGGCTCGATGGATTGATGGCGAGCGCTTTCTGCAGCGCGTCGCGTGCCTCGGCCTTGTGATCCTGATCGAGCGCCTGCTGGGCCAGGAATACGTGCGCCTCGACATACGACGGGTTGATCTCCAGCGCCTTCTTTGCCGCCCCGATTGCCTGCGGCGGATCGTCGTCAGACAATGCCTGGGCGGCGCCCAGAAAGGCCGGCGTCCAGCGTTCGTCGCTCTCGAGCGCCATCTGAAACAGTTCGAGCGCGTCGGCCTTCTGGTGCGCATCGAGGTACAGCTCGCCCCAGGCCGTGTTCACCGCCGGATCCTTTGGCGCCCGTGCTGCGGCGTTCCGAAACACGCCGTTCGCATCGTCGAACAGGTCGAGCGCGTGCAGCGCACGGCCCGCGACGAGCAGGTCGGCGGCATCGCTGGCAACGCGCCTCAGCATGGCGGTCGCATCGCTTCGCCCGAGCATCTTGCCGAGCAGTCCCAGCTCGAGGGCGGCGGCGCTCGCCGGCATCCGGGCGGCCACAGGCTTCAGCGCGGCTTCGGCGTCCGCATAGCGGCCTGTCGCGATGAGCGCGCGCGCCTTCAGCGCAACGACGCCTGGATCGTTTTGATCGAGTGACGCCGTCAACTGATTGACTTCGTCGTACCGCCCCTCGAGCCACGCCCGAGTCGCCTGCTGCAGCGGCGGCTGACTTCGACGGGCCGTCTGAGCGGCGACGGTCGCACCGAGCTCCAGCACGACGAGGACGAATCCGACCGAGACGACAAGCGCCCAGGCACAACGGCCGCGAGAGAGTGACGGCATTCGGGCATTATCACATAGGGGTTGGGGATTGGGGATTAGGGATTAGAGGGACCAGGGTTCAGGGATCAGGGATCAGCGTTGATCGCGTTGAGGGCGTGCTCCTCGACTGTGAGTCGCTGTCGTATCAAGACGCCGAAGCTCAGCGTCGCGAGCGGGCCCGTCAGCCACGCGCCCGTCATGATGGCCACACCGACGAGCTCACCGATGACGGCGACGTAGTTGGGATGGCGGCAGTAGGTGTATGGTCCGCTCGTGACGAGCGTTGAGCGCGGCACGGTGATGACGCGGAACGTCCACGACGGCCCGAGCTCGAGAATTGCCCACCATTTGAGCGCCTTCGCCGCCGCGAACAGCGCCGCGCCGGTCAGCACCACGGCAGGGGGCGGCAGGCCGCGCACAGCTCCCTCGACGAGCATCACCAGGAAGGCTGATGGGTACGCGACCCGCATCGAGCCGTAGACGTCGCCCGGCGCTTCTCTGCCACCCCGCGCCAGCTGTGCACGCTCATTCGCCGCGGCGCGCCGCGCCTCGATCAGCATCGGCGCGAACACCATCACGAACAGGATGAGCGCGAGCAAGTTAATCGAAGGTACCCAGACCCGGCGCCACGGTCAACCGCGCGCCGGTGGCCGCCTGCACTCTGTCGACGGTCGTATCTGCGGCAATCTCGCGAAGCACGAGGCCGCCAGGCGTGACGTCGATGACCGCCATCTCGGTGACGATCATGTTCACCACCTTCAAGCCGGTGAAGGGCAGGGTGCAGCGCTGCACGATCTTGTGACCGCCCTCACGCGTCAGGTGCTCCATCGCGACAATCACATTCTTGGCGCCCGCGACGAGATCCATCGCGCCACCCATCCCCTTGACCATCTTGCCGGGAATCATCCAGTTGGCGAGGTTGCCCTCCTCGTCGACCTGCAGCGCGCCGAGCACCGTCAGGTCGATGTGACCGCCCCGCACCATCGCAAACGAATCGGCGCTGCTGAAATAGCTGGTCCCCGGTACTTCGGTGACGGTCTCCTTGCCGGCATTGATCAGCAACGGATCGATCTCGTCCTCGCGAGGGTACGGACCGACCCCGAGCATGCCGTTCTCTGAATGCAACGTGATGTCGATGTCTGCCGGGATGTAGTTGGCGACCATCGTCGGCATCCCGATGCCGAGGTTCACGTAGTCGCCGTCCTTCAGCTCGCGCGCGACACGCTTCACGATCCGTTCGCGAATGTCCATAAGGGCCGGGGCAGAATTGTACGACGGATAAGAACCTGGTGGGACGAGGGGCCTGGCCGGTGCGCGCGAGCGGAGGACCGCTCGCGCGACAGTCGTCGTGCCGATACTATTTCTTGGCGGGCTGGACCGAGGCGGTCCGGACCGAGATCTCCGACGCCATCATCGTGCCCTTCGTTTCGTGGAACTTGACCACGACCTGATCGCCGACGTGCACGGCGTCCGGCACGGTCAACCCGGGCTTGCCTGCCTCCTTCGCCTCTTTCGTCTTCGCGGTGGCGCCCCTTGCGGCGATGTGGGTACTCGAGTCCACGGTGAAGGTCCCGACGATGCTTCCACGCTCGACGGTCACGGATGAACCCGAGACCGCCTTGACCACGCCAACAAAGCTCTCGGTCTTGGTCCCCTGCGCGGCCGCGCTGCCGATACCAAGTGCCAGCACCGTCGCCAGAGTGAGATACGCGATCGATTTCATGTCATTCCTCCAAGTGGCATCCGCGTTGACGCTGCCGTGGCCGCTCACTGGCCGGGCCACTGGCAATTAATCGAAACATACGGCCGCAGGCGCCTCATGGTTCCGCCTGGGAGGGCCTGCCGGCGCAGGACCGTCCGACGTTCGATGACCGGTTGCATCATACTCGAAGGCGATCTCCCTGAGAGTGCATTGCGGAATTATGGCTGAGGGCTGACGGCCGAGAGCTGAGGGCTTCAGTACCGGCGCTTCTGCTGCCGTACGATGTTGAACTTCGCGGTATCGGCAATAGCCATGACGGCCATCACACCGGCCTGCACCGGATCGGATACCACGAGGTCGGCGACGTCGGGGACGCTGCCGGCCATATTCAGCGAGATGACGATAAGCCCCTTCTGCCGGACTTCCTCGACCGCGGTCGTGATGGCGCCCCCCATGATTGATCCGGCGAGAACGAGCAGCCGCACGCGAGGCAGCCGGACGACCGCGCGGACGGCGCTCGCGAGCGCCTCCTCGCCAACCAGCGGAATGGTATCGACCGAAATACGCTCGCCCCGGATGTTGTGACGATCGGCCTCGGCAATCGCACCGAGGGCCACCTGCCCCACCTGCGCGCCGCCGCCCATGATGATGATGCGCTTGCCGTAGATCTTCGTGAAGGAGGGAGTCAGCTCGACGTGCTGAACGCCCGGCAGCTGCCGTAAGTCGTCGACGATCGTCTCGGCAGCGGCGTCGGCCGTGAACTCGAAGTAGATCGCGGCGTGCTCCTCGTCGTGCGGAATGATATCCACCGAGCTGACATTGGCCTGATGGCCCGCGAGCACGCGGGTCAGGCCAAACAACATCCCGGGTTGATTGGAGACAGTGGTCAGGACGGCGTAAGCAGACATCGCATGCAGAAGTTTGAAGTGAGAAGTCTGAAGTCCGAAGTCTAGAGAGCCCGGAGCCCGAAGTCCGGAATCAGCGCGCACCCGAGGTATTCAGCACTGTCAACCCCCAGGGCCGATCGCCAACGGGAATCTTCTTCACGACCTGCTGCGTCATCAGATCCACGACCGAGACGTCATTGGACGGGCCGTTCGCGGTGTACACGGTGCGGCCATCGGGCAGGAGCGCGACGCCCCAGGGACGCTGGCCAACCGCAATCGAACCCACCGGGGCGTTTTTCGCAGGATCCAGCAGAAAAAGTTTTCCAAACGAACCGGTCGTCACGTAGATCATCGTCCCGTCCGGACGCACGGTGATGCCCATCGGCCGCGGGCGCGGGGTGCTCTCCGGATCGGCGAACGCAATCCGCTGGAGGAACTCGTGACGCTGGCTGTCGATGACCGCGACCGCCGCATCGTTTTCGAGCGTGACGAAGGCCCGCGAACCGTCGGGCAGAAATCCGATCCCGCGCGGCCGTGGCCCGACCGGAATCCGCTTCAACACCATGGCCGTGGCCGTATCGATCGCTGCAACGTCCCCGTCTCCTTCGCTCGTAACGTAAACGACCTTCCCGTCGGGACGAAGCCTGACGCCTTCAGGCTCGTCCCCGGTCTTGGCGGTGGCGACGATGGTGCCGGACTTGACGTCTATGACGCTGGCCTGGGCGGCGTCCTCATTGGCGACGAACAGCCGCGTACCGTCGGCGCTGATGTCGAGCTGCTCGGGATCGTTCCCCGCGTGGATGACGCGGATCAGTTGATTCTTCGCCAGGTCCACTTCACCGATACCGTCCGCCGAGCGATCAGGTGGCGGCAGCGTCTTCGGATCGACGCCCGGCCCCGCGTTCGGGGAACCGCTCAGCGCCGCGTACAGCATCTTCCCGTCCGGGCTGACGACCAGCCCGCGAGGCCGCTTCCCGACCTTCACGGTGGCGATCACGGTCTGCGTCGCGGGATCGATGACGCTGATGTCACCCGACGCCTCGTTCGTGACGTACACCCGGACGCTCGGCACCGAAGGCGACGTCGTGCATGCCGTGGCCACGATCAGCGCGAGTGCCCCAACCACGGCCTGAATCGTGCGGTTTCCGTTTTGCGTGCTGGGTTCAGGCTTGTGTTCAATCATGTTGTTGCCCATGGTGAAGGAGTAAAGCCGTGTCGGCGGCTATTGTAGCGCCGCGACGCCGCAGTCTCCGGCCGTACTGATCATCCGCCGCAGGACGCCCGGCAGCAGGCGGGCGGCGAACGCGCTCCCCTGAACCATCGATGGATAAGTGACGAGCGACCGCAGCACCCGGTTGAACCGCCATTTTGCGCCGAACTCGCGCACGCGCGCGGCGTGCAGTCGATCGTGGACACCGCTCCAGCCGGTCGTGAGCGCCCCGAGCGCCGCGCCTGCGGCCAGCGCGCCGCCCCTGATGGCGAACCGCAAGCCATCACCGGTCATCGGGTCGATGAATCCCGCGGCATCTCCAGCAAGCAGCAGACCGGTCAGGTCCGCATTTTCGACGTCGACTGCGAGCGGCCCCAGCACGACCGGTGGTTGTACGGGCCGCGCGTCGGCGAAGCGATCTCGCAACCACGGATCCCGGGCGAGCTCGGCCGACAGCAAAGTGCCGAACGCGGGGGCGCCTTCTCCGACGCCGAAAGGGCGCACGAGGCAGACGTTCGTCAGGCCGCCCGCGATCGGCGCGACGCCGATATAGCGTCCGCGACGCACGTGCATCTCGCCGAGAGA
>Ga0105247_10002330_pt1 | contig 12976 bp, 9 predicted proteins | sample KBSS24metaG_FD_81519 | JGI IMG/M metagenome (GOLD analysis project Ga0105247, IMG submission 81519) | Switchgrass rhizosphere microbial communities from Kellogg Biological Station, Michigan, USA - KBS S2-4 metaG | ecosystem: Host-associated > Plants > Roots > Rhizosphere > Soil | place...
CCGCGGCCGACGCGCCGCGCCCGCTGTCGCAGATCGGCGTGTCGTGCGTCACCTGCCACGTCACGGGGGACGGCGACGCGGTGCTCGCTGCGCCCCTCGGCGCCGCGTCGGTCGCGACGAGCGCCGCGCCCCACCGGATCGTCCGCGACGCGCGGTTCGCGACGCCCGCGGCGTGCGCCGGCTGCCACGAGTTCGATTTCCCCGATCGCTCCCCCGGGCAGCGCCCCGAGCGGATGCAGGCGACGATCACCGAGCACGCCGCGTCGCCCGCTTCGTCGACGCCGTGCGCGTCGTGCCACATGCCGGCGCAGGGCGCGCGGCGCGGCCACGCGTTCGCCGCGTCGCGCGACCCGGCGATGCTCCGCGCGGCGGTGGCCGCGACCGCGTCGCGATCGACGCCGACGACGATCACCGTGCGCCTCGCGCCGGCCGGCGCGGGGCACGCGTTCCCGACGGGCGACCTGTTCCGCCGCCTGATCGTGAGCGCGGAGGCGGTGGGCGACGACTGGACGGTCGCCGCGGAGGGGTCGCGCCCGCTCCACCGCCGCTTCGCGATGGAGGAGATCACGAAGGGCCACGTGGGGCGCGTCCTCGTCGGCGACGATCGCGTCGGCGTCGGCGGCGCCGCGCAGACCGTGTCGCTCGACCTCGGCGAGGCGGCGCGCGGCCGCGCGATCGCGTGGCGCGTCGAGTACCAGCGCGTCGAGCACCCCGCCTTCGGGGACGACGCGGACGACGTCGTCGCCTCGTCCACCACCGTCGCGGACGGACGGCTCCCCGCGCGCCGCTGATCGGCGCGGACGAAAGCCAGGCCCGCGCCGCCGATCCGGCGCGCCGGCGCGCGACACCGGCGGAGCTCCCGGACGCGGCCTACGGCTCGATCGTCTCGAAGGTGCGGTGCGTCGGGTGCGTCGACGACGGCGGAGGAGCGGGGACGCCGGGGCGCAGGAGGGCGCCGGTGCGCATGCCCGCGGCGCGCGCCGCGTCGAGCTCCGCGATCACGTCGGACAGGAAGAGCACGTCGCCGGGCAGCGCGCCGATCCGATCGGCGATCGTCCGGTACGACGCCGGCTCGCGCTTCGGCCCGACGACGGTGTCGAAGTACCCCGACAGGTACGGCGTGAGGTCGCCGTCCGTGCTGTGCCCGAAGATCAGGCGCTGCGCGTCCACCGAGCCGGAGCTGAAGACGAAGACGCGGTGGCCCGCCGCGGTCCACCGCTCGAACGCGGGGCGCACGTCCGGGTAGACGTGCGCGCGCATCGATCCGTCCGCGTACGCCGCGCGCCACAGCTCCCCCTGGAGCTGCTTCAAGTGCGTCTCTTTTCGATCCTCGTCCATCCACAGCATCAAGCGATCGATCGCCGCGCCGGCCGACACGCCGCTCGCCGCGTCGGCCGACGCGCCGACGTCCCTCGCGATCGCCGCGCGCAGCGGCGCGAGCGACGGGTCGTCGAAGCGCGCGCGCACGTACGCCGGGATCTCCCGGCGCGCGAGCGGGAAGAGGACGTCGCGCACGAACGCGAGGTCGGTCGTGGTCCCTTCGATGTCGGTGAGGACCGCGCGCGCCGTCACGTCAGCCCGGGTCCGGTCAGCTCGGGTGCTTCGGGAACAGCTTCGAGATGTCCGAGCCGGTGAACTGCGCGATCCACCCGTCGGGGTTCCCGAAGAAGCGGATGCACTTGAAGTTCGGCTCGTCGCCGAAGTCGAACCAGTGCGGGATGCCCGCGGGCACGTTGATGAGGTCGCCGCGCGTGCAGAGGACCGCGTAGATGCCCGACGTGTGGTGGATGCAGAAGAGCCCCGACCCGTCGACGACGAAGCGGGCCTCGTCCTCCGCGTGGGTGTGCTCGGTCAGGAACTTCGTGCGGAGCTCGCCGACGTTGGGCAGCTTCGACGTGACGTTGATGACGTCGTTCGACTGGAAGCCGCGCTCCTTCATCAGGCGCTCGACCGCGCCGCTGTACGCCTCGAGGATCTCGGCGGGCGTCGAGTCGGCCGTGAGCGGCACCTTCGCCTCCCACCGCTCGAAGCGGACGCCGGCCTGGGCCAGCGCGCGCGCGATCGACTCCTGCTCCTCGTAGCTCTCGGGCGCCGTCTTGCCCGTCTCGTCGCGATATACGTTCAGGTGGCTCATCGTGCGCTCCGTTGTCGTAGCTCGCAGTCGAAGAGGTGCTCGAACGCCTCCACGTGGCGCCGCGCCTCGCCGAGCGAGGTTCCCCATGTATATAGCCCGTGACCCGCGATGAGGTAGCCGTGGAAAGCCGGCCCGTCCGTCATCGTCCGATCGACCCGCGCGGCGAGCGACGCCATGTCCTGCGTGTTCGAGAAGATCGGCACGGTGACCTTCGCCTCGTGCGTCGTGATCCCGGCGAGCGCCTTGAGCATCTCGTAGTTCGTGAGGACGAGCGCGCCGTCGGCCTCGCAGAGGCGCGAGATCGCGGTCGCCGACGGCGAGTGCACGTGGAGCACGGCCGCGGTCGTCGGGCTCCGCCGGTAGATCTGGCAGTGGAGGAGCGTCTCGGCCGAGGGCTTCGCGCCGGGGGGGTCGATGGCCCGCCCCTCGAGGCTCACCGTCATGATCGCCGCCGGCGTGAGCGCGCCCTTGTCGTGGCCGGAGATCGTGATCGCGATCGCCTCGTCGCCGGCGCGCGTCGAGAAGTTCCCGCTCGTCGCCGGCACCCAGCCGCGCGCGTGGAGGTCGCGCCCGGCGCGGCACAGCTCCTCGAGCGACGCGGTGGACGGCGGCTTCACGGGCATCGCCCACTTTAGCTCGTCCGGCCGGTTTGTCGCGTCGCGCGCGGGCGCCGGCCGCCGCGCGCGCGCGGTCCGCCCCGCGGCACGCGACGCGTCGGCCCCGTCCGCGCGACCTTTCACGCGACGGCGACGTCGAAGACCATCCCCGCGTCGCGGAGGCGGTCGATCAGGCGCGTCCCCATCGCGGTCGCGGGGGTCAGGACGCCGGCGCGCGAGGGGAGCCGATCGCCGTCGAGCGCGAGGCACATCGCCGACTCGGAGAGCATCTTCGCGGTCTCGCCGTACCCCGGGTCCGACTTCCCCTCGACCCGTCCGGTGAGGCGCACCGGCGCGCCGCCCTCGCCGTCCGTCTCGCCGAGCAGGCGGATCACGAAGTACCCCGCGTCGCGCACCTCCTTCGACGGCCCCTCGCCCGGCGCGGGGAGGACGTGGCGCTGGAGCGCGCGGCGGATCGGCGTGACCTGCGCGGCGCCGACGAACGCCACGAGCCCCGCGGCGACCGCGGTCGCGCGCGCGAGCCCCTTCGGCCCCTTGCCGAAGCTCATGGCCTCGGAGTAGCGGAACGACGGGCCGTAGGCGTGGTCGAGGAGCGCGTTCGACCGGCGGACGACCCGGGTGTTGACCCCGGCCATGACGAACGGCCCGGTCCACATCCCGAGATCCTGGTCCCAGCGGACGCCGAGCTGATCGGGCCCGTCGGGCCCGCGCTCCGCGCGCGGCGCGGGATCGAGCGCGTACGGGTTCGCCATCACGCGCCGGATACCGCGATCGGTCTTCGCCGTCTCGAAGAGGCCGAGCATCGACGCCACCGACCCGCCGCTCACGCCGCCCTTGCTCTCGCCGGCGAAGTAGCGGACGCGCGCGAGCTTCTTCCCGAGGGCGCGCGCCTTCTCGTGCAGCATGAGGACGCCGAGGTCGGACGGGATCGAGTCGAAGCCGCACGTGTGGACGATCCGCGCGCCGGTCTCCCTGGCGCGCGCGTCGTGCCGGTCGATCGTGTCGCGCATGAACGGGACCTCGCCGGTCAGATCGCAGTAGTGCGCGCCGTTCTCGGCGCACGCGGCGACGATCGCGCGCCCGTACGTCATGTACGGGCCGACCGTGGTGCACACGACGCGCGCGCTCTTCGCGAGCGCGTCCATCGCCGCTTCGTCCTGGCTGTCGCCGACGACGAGCGGGAGGTCGGCCGCGCCCGGGGCCGCGCGCGCCACGTCGTCCCGCACCTTCGCCAGCTTGTCGCGGCTCCGCCCCGCGAGCGCCCAGCGCAGGTCCTTGGGGGCGTGGGCGGCGAGGTACTCGGCGACCAGTTTCCCAGTGAAGCCGGTGGCGCCGAAGAGGACGATGTCGTAGGGGCGGGAGGTCATGGGGCGGCGAGACTACCGTCACCCGCCGGCGTGGGCCATCAGCGCCGGCAGGACGCCCGGGCTCCGGTACAGGTTCGTGTGCTGCCCTTGCGGCACCTCGATGAACGTCGCGTTCGGGAGGGCGCGGCTCACGCGCTCTCCTTCTTCTTCGGGGATGACGTCGTCGAGGTCGCCGTGGACCACGACCGCCTTCGCGTCGATCGACGGCGCCTTCGACAGGGTGTCGAACCGATCGACCATGATCCACGACATCGGCAGCAGGGGCACCGCGTGCCGCGCGAGGTCGACCGTCGACGTGAACGGCGCGATGAGCACGAGGCGCGCGCCGCGGCGCCGAAACGCCATCTCCGCCGCGACGCCGGTGCCGAGCGACTGCCCCCACAGGACGACGCGGTCCGGGCCGACGCCGCGGGCCGCGAGCGCGTCGAGGAGCGCCGCGGCGTCGAGGTAGAGCCCCTCCTCGGTCGGCGGGGCGGCGCGCGATCGGCCGTACCCGCGGTACTCGACGAGGAGGACGGAGAGCCCCTGCTTCACGAGCGCCCGCGCGAGCCACTCGTTGTGGTCCGCCGTCTCGGCGTTCCCGTGGAAGTGGACCACCGTGCGGATCGATTTCGGCGCGTCGAAGGCGAGCGCCCGGGCCTCGACGCCGTCGGCGGCGCGCGCGGTGAAGAGCGCCGCCCCCTCGGGGAGGGCGGCCGGGGCGTCGTCGGGCGGCTGGTAGACGACGTGGCGATGGAGGAGGCGCGCCGCGAGGACCACGAGCCCGTACGCCGCCACCGCGAGGAGCGAGCGGCTCGCGAAGCGGATCGCGCGGCGGCGCCAGCGCTCTGACGGTGTCTCGATGCGTGCCGGCTCGACGTTCGTGTCCATCCGCCCGCGCACCTTCGCAGCGATCCGCCTCGGAGTGGAGTAGATTCGGCCGCGATGACCGGCGCCGCCGCGTGGCTGAGAGCGCTCGACTTCCCGCTCCTCCGGCGGGTGATGAGCCGCCGCGCGTTCGAGCTCGCGCTCTCCAGCGAGCTCAGGTACGCGCGCCCCCCCGCGCTCACCGACGACGGCGTCACGGCGGTCCTCGTCGAGGGGGGCCGCGCCGCCGGGGGCGGGTCGGCCGAGTACCGCGTGGTCATCGACATGCCGTACGGCGACAGCGCGCTCCTCGGCGACTGCTCGCGGTGCATGTCGACGTTCGGGCCGTGCGTGCACATGGCGACGCTCGCCGTCGATCTCGCCGCGTCGGCGCCGATGCGCGAGGCGCTCCTCGCCCGGCGGAGCGCCGCGCAGCCGTCGTCGCGCGCGCCGGAGGTCCGCTTCGCCCGCGCGCTCGAGCAGCGGTTCGACGCCGCGCTCCACGCGTGGCTCGCCCCCGCCGCGGACGGGCAGAAGGTCGAGATCGCCGCGTCGCCGTCCACCGAGGGCGACGCGTACGTCGGCCGCGCCTACGGCGACCGCGGCGATCCGCAAAGGACGCGCGTCGTCACCATCGCGGTGCGCCGCGCGGGCGAGCGCAAGCTCCTGGTCGCGCACGAGATCACGCAGCTCGCCGACTACGGGAGCAGGGACCGGCGCGTCCTTTCGCACGCGAAGGAGCGCGGGACGTCGCGCAAGGCCGCGTTCGCCGTCGGCGTCGAGGCGTCGCTGGCGATCGAGGCGATGCGCCTCCACGGCGGCGTCTTCGCGGCCGGGTACCGCGAGCTCCTCGATTTCCGCGCGACCCCCGTGCGCCCGCGCATCGTCGTCGCGGCGGGCGAGGGCGACGACGCGGCCGCCGAGTCGCTCTCCCTCGGCTGGATGACCGACGCGGGCGGCGTCCCGATCGCCGCGGACGAGGCGGTCTTCTTCCCCGGCCCGTTCCCCTACCTCTGGACGTCGAGCGGCGCGATCTACCCGGTCGCGCGCGACGTCGACGTCGACCTCGCGAGCCACCTCGCGGCGTCGCCCGCGCTCCTCGTCCCGCCGGGGCGCCTCCGCGACGTCGGCGCGCGCCTCCTCCGCGCGGTGCGCGGGCGCGGGATCTCGATCCCGCGATCGGAGGCGTTCGGCCTGCCGCCGATCGAGACGCCCCGGTTCGTCCTCAGGCTCGCGGGCGAGCCGCTCGCCATCGAGGGGGAGCTCGTCGCGATCTACCCCGCGCGCACGGTGCCGCTCTTCGGGCCGCTCGCGGCCGGCGCGGCGAGCGACGACGGGCGCGACCTCGACGGCGAGGAGCGCGCGCGCGCCGCGGCGATCCGCGCCGGCGTCGTCCGGAGGATCCTGCCCCCGCCGCCGTTCGACGGCGAAGAGGCCGAGCCCGAGGCGCTCCCGGTCCACGCAGGCGGTGCGGGCGGCGCGGGCGGGGACGACGCCGCGCCGGAGGGCCTCGCCGTCGCCGTGTCGGGCGAGCGCGCGATCGCGTTCTGGCAAGGGGGGCTCCTCGCGCTCCGCGGGTCCGAGGATCCGCCGATCGACGTGGCGCTGTCGGAGCGGCTCGCGCGCGTGCGCGTCGGCCCGCCGCTCGCCGCGCGCGTGCACGTCGCGCTCGAGGGCGACTGGCTCGCGACGCGCGTCGAGTTCTCGTCGCAGGAGCTCCCCGTCGAGCTCGTCGCGATCCGCGCGGCGCTCGCGCGGAAGGAGCGGTGGGTCGCGCTCAGCGACGGGACGCTGAGCCGCATCTCCGCGTCGATCGAGTCGCTCGCCGACGAGGCGGCGGAGGTGATGGGCGCCGGGGCCGAGGCGAACCTCCCGGCGCACCAGCTCGGGCGGATCGACCGGTGGATCGAGGAGAACGACGGCCGGATCGACGCGTCGATCGCGAGCCTGCGCAAGCGCCTCCGGTCGCTCGCGGTCGCCGAGGAGCCCGAGATGCCGTCGGCGCTGAACGCGACGCTCCGTCCCTACCAGCGGCGCGGCCTCGCGTGGCTCCAGTTCCTCCAGGTGCTCGGCGCGGGCGGGATCCTCGCGGACGACATGGGGCTCGGCAAGACGATCACCGCGCTCGCGTACCTGCTCCGGCGCAAGGAGGCGGAGGGGCCCGCGCCGTCGCTCGTCGTCTGCCCGACGTCGGTCGCGACCAACTGGGTGCGCGAGGCCGCGCGCTTCACGCCGGGCCTCTCGGTCCTCCTCCTTCACGGCCCGTCGCCGGGCGCGCGCGCGCGGGCGGCGGAGAAGATCGAAGGGAGCGACCTGGTCGTCACCACCTACGGCCTGCTCCGCCGCGACAAGGACCTCCTCGCGTCGACGAAGTTCCGCTGCGCCATCCTCGACGAGGCGCAGAACATCAAGAACGCCGACAGCGACACGAAGCGCGCCGCCTCGCGCCTCGACGCGTCGATGCGCCTCGCGCTCTCCGGCACGCCGATCGAGAACCGCCTGCGCGAGCTCTGGTCGATCATGAGCTTCGTGAACCCGGGCATCCTCGGGACGTCGCGCTCGTTCGAGACCCGGTACGAGCGGCCGATCACCGCCGACCGCAAGAGCCCGCTGGCCGCGGAGCTCCGCGCGGTGGTGCGCCCGTTCCTCCTCCGCCGCACCAAGGACGACGTCCTCCCCGAGCTGCCGCCGAAGACCGAGATCGATCGGATGGTGACGCTCACCCACGCCGACAAGCGCATGTACGACGCGCTCGCGCACACGCTCCGCGAGAGCATCGCGCGCGCCGTCGAGAAGAAGAGGGACCGGGACACGTCGTCCCTGTCGCTCAGCGTCTTCACCGCGCTCACGCGCCTGCGGCAGATGGCCTGCGATCCGCGCCTCGTCGACGAGAACCTCCTCGCCGACGCCCGCGCCCTCGCGCTCCCCGAAGGCGCGCCGCGCGCTCCCAAGGGGCAGAAGGCCGCGGCGGCGCGCCTCTCGGCCGCGCCCGCGTCGGCGCGAGGCGCGATCGGCGTCCGCGATCGCGTGATGAGCGCGAAGCGCGAGGCGTTCCTCGAGCTCGTGCGCGAGCTGGTCGCCGAGGGGCGGCGCGCGCTCGTCTTCTCGCAGTTCGTGCAGCTCCTCACGCTGTGGCGGAGGGACCTCGACGCCGAGGGGATCGCCTACGAGTACCTCGACGGGTCGACGACCAAGCGCGACGTCGTGGTCGCGCGCTTCCAGGAGGGGACCGCGCCGCTCTTCCTCATCTCGCTCAAGGCGGGCGGCGCCGGGTTGAACCTCACCGCCGCGGACACCGTCATCCACTGCGACCCGTGGTGGAACCCGGCGGTGGAGGACCAGGCGACCGACCGCGCCTACCGGATCGGGCAAGACAAGCCGGTCACGGTGGTGCGCCTCGTCGCGCGCGGGACGCTCGAGGAGAAGATCGTCTCGCTCAAGGCGAAGAAGCGCGAGCTCACCGGCGCGGTCATCGGCGACGACGCGGGCGCGCTCGCCGGGCTCCACGAGGACGACATCCGCCTCCTCCTGGGCGAGAGCGACGACGACGACCTGGACGACGAGGACGACGACTTCGCGACGGACGACGCGCGCGGGCGCGAGCGCGAGCGCGAAGAGGCGGAGGCGAGCGCGGCGAGCGCGACGAAGCGGCGCGCGAAGACCGCCGAGCTCGCGACCGACGAGCGCGTCGTCGACCCCGAGTTCCACGCGGTCGTCCGCGAGGCGCAGCGGTGGCTCGCCGCGACGGGGCGCATGGAGAACGACCTCGCCGACGTCGTCGACATCCCCGCCGCGTACGCCGCGCGCCTCGCGCAGGGCGAGCCGTTCCCCTGCTCGCGCGCCGTGGGCGATCGCATCCGGGCGCGCCTCCGCGCCTGGACATGACCGCGATCGCGCGCGGCGTCTACGCGATCACGCGGACGAAGCGGCGGCGGCTTTTGTGGTGCGCGTGGTGGACCGGCGAGCCGGCCGCGTCGCCGTTCCGCGCGCCCGACGCGTGGGCCGGCGGCGCCGCGGACGAGGACGAGGCGAGGGCGGCCGCCGAGGCCAGAGCGGGGCGCCCGCTCACGCCGATCGACGGGCGCTGGGCCGGCGCGTGGGTGCGGGTCCGCGCCGGCCTCCCTCCGTTCCCGTCGCGCGCGCCGCGCGATCCGGCCGCGCCGCGCCCCGCCGCGGTCGCCGATCCGCACCGCGTCCTCGGCGTCGTCCCCGGCGCGTCGCTCGGCGAGGTGAAGGCGGCGTTCCGCGAGAAGGCGCTCGCGCACCACCCCGACCGCGGCGGCACCGACGAGGCGTTCATCGCGGTGAAGCGCGCGTACGACGCCGCGATCGCCCGGATCGAGCGCGGCGGCCGCCCGCGCCGGCGCAGATAGCGCGGCGCCCGGGCCCCCCCGCGCGCTCGGCGCTCGGCGCCCCCCGGCGCGCTCAGCGCCCGGCGAGCGCGGGCTCGGGCGGCGCGATCTCCATCTGCGCCTCGCGCGCGACGTAGTCGACGTAGCGGTAGTCGCGGATGAAGGCGACGCGCTCGCCGCTCCACTCGATGAAGATGAAGTACGCGGGGCGCGCCTGGTCCTTCTCGGTGTAGACGAGGAGCGCGGGCCTCCCTTCGACGGCGCCGAGCGCGACGCGCGCGTCGGGGAGGGCGTCGTAGCGGGCGAAGTACCCGTGCACCTCCTTGCCGCGGCGCGCCGCCTTGGCGACGAGATCGAGCCGGCACTCTTCGGCCATGAGCGCGCGCAGCCCGTCCCAGTCCCGGGCGTTGAAGAGCGCGACGTAGCGCTGGAGGCGCTCGCGCTCGGCCCCGTCGCCCGCCGAGGCGGCGCGCCGCCGATCGCGCCGCGCGCCGCCCGCGCTCGCCGCGAGCTCGTCTTCGTCGTCGCTCGCCGCCGCCAGGTCCCCGTCGTTGGCGGCGACCGGCGCGGCCGAGCGGGCGCGCGCCTCGCGGAGGCCGGCGCGCCCGCGGACGAGCGCCGCCTTCACGGCGGGCACGGTCGTGCTCATCGTCTCCGCGGTCTCCTCGAGCGAGTGGCCGAGGACGTCCTTCAGGACGACGGCGCTGCGCTGGACGACCGGGAGCTCCAGGAACGCCGCGATGCCGGCGCGCACCACCGCGGGGTCGACGGCGTCGTCCGCGAAGCCGACGTCGTCGAAGTCGGCGCGCGCCTCCACGTGCCTCCGCTCGTAGCGGCGCAGGTAATCGATCGACGTGTTGTGCGCGACGCGGAACAGCCACGGGCGGAGCGGCGGCACGTCGGTCGAGAGGCTCAGCGCGTAGAACGCGCGCGCGAGCGCCTCCTGCACGATGTCTTCGCCGTCGACGACCGACCCGGTGAGCCGCGCGCAGTACCGATGGAGCTCGGGCCGCACCTCCGACACGAGGTGGAGGAAGCGCTCGCGCGCCTGCCCGAGCTCCTGGGGGATGGTCCTCGCGGCTTCGCTCATCGACACGGTCTTATCAGCTCTCGCCGCCTCCGGGCGGGGTCGGCGGCGGACCGGCCGGCGCGCGCCGGCGCAGGGCTCGCGGCGCGGATCACGCCGGGGGACGCAGCAGGGTCCGCACGTCGTCCTCGAGGGTCTCGAGGATGTACGCGAGCGTTCGCCCGCGGAGGCGCGTCTTCGTCGCCTGGAACGCGGGGCGGGCGAGGCCGGCCAGGCGCTTCGCCTCGTCTTTCGCGCGCGCGAGCACCGCGTCGGCGGGGACGACGGCGTCGAGGTAGCCGGCCCTGGCGGCGTCGTCGGGGCCGTAGATCTGCGCGAGGAGCGTCGCGCGCGTGAGCTCGGTGGGGAGGAGCCGGTCGCGCGCGAGCTCCATCGCGAGCGCCGGGACCGGCATGCCGATCGACACCTCGTTGAGGCCGATCCGGTACGCGCCGGCGGCGCCGATGCGCGCGTCGCCCGTGAGGACGACGAGCGCGCCGCCGGCGAGCGCGTGCCCCGTGCACGCGACGACCAGCGGGAGCGTCGCGCCGTACAGGCGCGTGAGGAGCTTCGAGCCGCGCAGGAGCAGCGCCTTCGCCGCGTCGGGGCTCGCCATCATGACGCGCAGATCGAAGCCCGCGCAGAACCGATCGGGCCGGCCGGCGAGGACCATCGCGGTCGCCTCGCCCTCGGCGCGCGTGAGCGCTTCGAGCAGCCCGTCGATCATCGCCTCCGAGAGGGCGTTGGCCTTGCCGTCGTCCATCCGGACCACGGCGATCGTGTCTTCGAGGGTGTAATGGACGACCTGGCTTGTCACGGGCGGCACCCTACAACGCCGCGGCGGCGAATGGGTCCGTGGACCCGGCGGGCGAATGATTTCACGCGCCCAATGGGTCCGTGGACCCTCCCGGCGGGCGTCATCGTTCGCCGAATGACTCGCGGGAGCTGGTTTGGGAGGGGAAAGACCCTCAGGGTCGGCTCCGCGGAGCTGATTTTGGGTGCTCGAGGACCCAATTTTGGCTACCCGGAGCTGATTTTGGGTGCTCGAGCACCCACGGGGTGACTCGAAGGAGTCGACGTTGGGTGCTCGAGCACCCCATTTTGGCTCTGACGAGCCGATCGAGGGGGTCACGCACGGAAAACGGCAGCCAGAAAGGTTCGGCGCCGCACGGCGCGCATCGTGTGCGACACCGGCGCGTTGGTCGACGTGGCTCTCGAAGCCTTCTTTCGACCGCGTGAACCGGGTCATGCAGACGCTGAGCGCCTGTACGCGAAGCTCCACCACCGCTGCAGCCTCGCCGCGTCGCGGCGTCGGTTCCCCCAAGCGCTCGCCCTGCTCGCGCCGGGGGGGCACGCCGCGTCGCCAGAGTCGCCGCTACTCACGAGTTCAACCTGGAGAGACGGGCGCCCCAAAACGGAGATGGCCGTCCGGGTCGAGACGGCGCGAGGCGCGGTGCGATTCAGAACGGACATGGTGGCGTGACGCACTTGAAGGAAGCGGTCACGAAGCGGGTGGCGGTCATCGAGACGGAGCACGTCGGGCTGGTGCCTCCGCACGCACCCGACCATCCGGTGAACGTGGAGTGCGGGAACGCGCTAGCGGTGAGCGTGACGTTCGTCGCGTACGGGAACGCGGCGGAGCACGCGAACATCCCGGTGGTGTCGCAGTCGATTCCCGTCGGCGTCGAGGTCACCTGGCCGCCTGCCATGCGGGCGCTGGTCGAAGTCGCCGTGACCTGGAGGGTCTGCGAACAGCTGGTGGTGACGCCGTTGCACGCCACGGAATCGGGCCCGGTGGAGCACTGCAGGTTCGTCCCGCTACACGACACGACCGCGCCGTTGCTGCACGTGACTTGGACGGTGCAATCGCCGGTGCCCTGGGGGCTGATGGTAGTCGCTCGGTCGGAGACGGCGGGAGCTTCGTTCGCGCTCGGATCGGGTGGCGGTCCGGAGCACGATGCGCAAGCGACGACGACGGCGATGGATGCGACGGCTCGGTACATGGTCAACCTCGTGAGTGGGCGTTTCGTCGTGGGAAGCAAGGCATATGGGGCGGTGCGGTCACCGTCCATCACCCGGCGGGGTGATGCGGCGGGGTGGCATGATGTCGGGCGGGCGTCGCGCCTGGCAACGAGCGAGTTGGATCCGGCGCTTCCAATTCGCGCCGATGACCGCGGGCCAGGTGCAGTGGTGGTCTATCGCTACGGCGGCGGCGTGCGCGAGATCGGTCGGACGAACCTCGTCGAGCCGACCGGGGCCTTCCACGGGTCGGAGCGCGAAGGATGCCGTAGCGAAGTGTCACATTCGTCGCCTCGTAGCTGGGTGGTACGCTCGTCGCCAATGAGAGGGCTCTTTTCGTATGGCGTGGGTCAGGCGGACGCCGTCGACGGCTTCAGCGAAACGGCGATCGACTACGTCCCGCTGACGCTCTTGGCGAATAACTCACCGTTCAACGAGTACAACGTGGTCGTCGCCTTCAACGACAACAAGTCGCCTTTTCGGATCCACTGGGCCGTCTCGACGAATCACGGCGTGAACTGGACAGTCCACAACTCGACCACCAACGTCGACGCGACATTCGACTTCCCGCACGG
>Ga0105247_10002333_pt1 | contig 12956 bp, 8 predicted proteins | sample KBSS24metaG_FD_81519 | JGI IMG/M metagenome (GOLD analysis project Ga0105247, IMG submission 81519) | Switchgrass rhizosphere microbial communities from Kellogg Biological Station, Michigan, USA - KBS S2-4 metaG | ecosystem: Host-associated > Plants > Roots > Rhizosphere > Soil | place...
GCGTCGAGCGCCGCGACCTCGCCCCCGCCGTCCTGCTCCCACCCGATCTCGCCGTCGAACCCCTCGGCGCCCTCGAGCGGTCCGAGCGTGTACGTCGATACGGACCGCCCGCGCTGCGCGTCGAGCGTCGTGACGATCGGCCCCGAGAGGCCGCCCTGCGCGATGGTGCCGCGCACCTCGACGCTCACGACGCCGTCCCACGCCGCGCCGCCGGTCGCGGCCTTGAACCGCTCGAGGAGCGCCGCGGCCGCCGGCGCCGCGCCCTCGCCGGAGCTCGCCCGGGCATCGGCCTTCGCCGGCGCGCCTGCCCCCGCCGGCGCGCCGCCGCACGCGCAGGCCGCGATCGAAACGAGCCCCACCGCGATCGTCGTCCTCATGACCTCCTCCTCGCCGCCGCGCCCGCGGCCTTGCGCTCCACCTTCGTTGAACGTACCGCGATCCGGACGTGCCGGTCGCGGGCGCGGGCCGCACGCTGTGGGCCGCGCGGAACTCCGGCTCGAGGCGGGCCAGGACGCTCATCGCCGCGCACCGCCCGCGGAAGAGCGCCTCCTCGAACGAAGGGACACCGACGTTGTTGCTCGCGAAGTACACCCTCCCCGCGGGCTCCCGGAGCGGCAGCACGTTGTGGAAGTGGCCCGGCCCGACCACGTGGATCGAGCTCGGCCAGCGGTTGGTCTCGATGAGACGGATCTCGATGCCGCGAGCTCCGCGCGCGCGCGCGACGGGCTCGAGCATCGAGCGCACCCGGTCCACCGCGCGCTCGGCCTCGCCGAGCATCTGCGCCTCGCCCAGGTCGCGCGCGCCGCCCGCCGGCCCGAGGGGCTGATAGATCGTCAGGATCCCCACGTCATCTTCGGGGTGGCGCTCGAAGTCCCGCATCCCTTCGTAGCCGCGGATCTTCGGATCCATCCAGCGGCCGACGATGACGTCGGTGGGATCGAGCTCCGAGTAGTCCTCCGCGCGCAGCCAGAGATCGTAGGTGGCGCGCCACGGGTGGCCTTCGACGAAGACGTCGTGGACGGCGTAGTTCGTATATCGGATCTTCGATACGGCCTCCGCCTGCTTCGGGGCGATCCGCGCGAGGCCCTCGATCACCCGGGGCGAGAGGCCGATCGGCGCGGCGAAGACCACGGCCTTGGCGCGGACCGAGCGGGTCTGTCCGTCCTCGACGTAGAGCACCTCCACGGAGTCGCCGCGATGGATGATCTTCCCCACCGGCGCCTCGGTCCTCATCCGGACGCGGCGCCCGCGGGCCAGGAGCTTGGCGATCATCGCGTCGGAGATCACGCCGGTGCCGAGCGAGCCGGCGAAGCGGGTAGTGATCTCCGAGATATAGAAATTCAGGAACGCCAGGGCCGAGATCTGGTCCGCGTTCGTGCCCAGCGCGGAGCGGCAGTAGAGATCGAGGAAGCGCCGCACCTCGGCCATGGGGGCCGCGCCGTCCAGGCGCTCGTCGGCGAGGAAGCGAAGGTAGACGCCTCGGGTGCGCGCGTCGTTCAGCCGCGCCGCCTGCCCGGGCATCCGATCGATGAGCTCGGCCGCGCTGATCGTATCGAGCTCGACGGCGAGCTCCGTGCGCGCGAGCTCCAGAGGCTGGATCGGCACCTCGAGTTCGAGGCGCTTGATCATGTGCTTGAAGAGCCGAAAGCTCTGGGGGAGCTCTTGGACGGTCTCGTCGCTCCAGACGTGGAGATAACACCTGCCGTTCCATAGATAACTGTCGATCGGCTCGGGGATCGCGAAGCGCTTCTTGTAGTCGTTGATCCCCGCGTGCTCGAGGATCCTGAGCTCCGGCTGGCTCACGCGCGTCCAGTAAGCGCCGCCCCTCGCGTAGCTCGCGCCGGCGCGCCGGCCTCCGGCGGCGAGGCCGCCGAGCGTCGCGTCCCTCTCCAGGATCAAGATCTTCTTCCCCTGCTCCGAGAGGTAAAGCGCCGACGTGAGCCCCGCGGGGCCGGCGCCGACGACGATCGCGTCGTAATCGACGGCCTCGCGGATCGCGTGGGCTTCGTCCACCGCGGGCAGGAGCGAGCCCTCGTCCCCGCCGCGGAGGACGATCGGATAGCCGTGCTCGGGCGTGTAACGGAGCTGTTCGGGGCGGACCCCGAAGCGCTCCTCGAGCTTCCTCAGCTTATGCATCCGGTGTCAGCCGCCTTCGCGCTCCGATCGTCGCTCCCGAAAAAGGCAATGCGGGTGCCACGAGGGCTGGTCCGGAGGACGCCGCCGACCCCGACCGCACGTGCGATCGGGTTCGGCGCGGTCGAAGCGCACGGACGTGCTCGCCGGTGACCGGCCGCGGCGACCTATCGCCTCCTGGCGAAGACGCCGACGCGCGTCGAGGCGCCGCCGAGGGTCGGATCGCCGATCGGCCCCGCCTCCGAGGAGGTGGCGCCGTCGAGGCCGGTGGACGCGTCGTCGATCGGCCCCGCGTCGTCCGTCGGCGTCACGCCGGCGTCGTCGCCGGGGATCCCCGCGTCGGTGTCGGGCACACCGGAGTCGTCCGTCGGCGTCACGCCGGAGTCGTCGCCGGGGATCCCCGCGTCGGTGTCGGGCACACCGGAGTCGAACGTGATGACGCCGCCGTCGTCGCCGGGGAGCCCTGCGTCGTCGCCGGGGAGGCCGGCGTCGAGCGAGGCGCCGCCGTCGTCGATCGGGCCGCCGTCGTCGGGCGGCGGTCCGCCGTCCTGACTCTGGCAATCGCAGCACGACGCCGTGGCGTCGTCGGGCGTCGAGGCCGGCATCAGCACGCCGTCCTCGGGCGAGGGCGGCGAGAGGAACGCGCACTGCACGACGCCGCCGATCGGCTGCGTCTGCGGCTTGTTCGCGACCGCGTTGGGCAGGCCGTTCGGCGACGTGAAGATGCCGCCGCCGGTGTAGCCGTTCCCCTCGAGGACCTTCTTCATGATGTCCTTCGTCAGGAGGGCGATCGCCGAATAACAGATCTTGCGGAAGTAATCGTTCGCCACGCCCGGCTTCGTCAGCCCGGCCGTGTAGCTGTTCACCCCCACGAGCGAGTTGCTGGAGGTGCGGTTCGCGCCGCCGGAGTCGCCCTGGTGCAGGACGCCCTTCGGGTTCTTGTCCGTGGCGCCCGGGCGCTGGATGTGCGCGATGAGCGCGCTCTGCGCCCAGATCTCCGTGTCGACCTGGTACGTCGTGGCGGTCCCGTTGTTCGGCGTGTAGCTCCAGTCGTTGTTGAAGTCGTTCTGGTTGGCGGTCGACTGGTTCTGTCCCCACGTCGTGAGCCGCCCGGTCGTCGCGACGGCGGACGCGGGCGTCGGCATGTCGTTGAGCTCCTGGGCCGTCGGGCCGCCGTAGCGGTCCTGCCACTCGAGCCTCGAGAAGGCGAGATCGGAGCGATCGCCGACCTTGGTCGTGTCGATCCCGCAGCCGGCGCCGCCGCCGCCGAACGCGGTGTCGTCGGTGCTCCGATAGAGGAAGGTGAGCTTGCCGTTCGCCGCCGCGCCCGCGTTCAACTTGGGGAAGACGACCGCGAAGTTCTTGGTCGAGATGTCGCCCTTCGTGAAGTTCGCGTCGCGGAAGAAGCAGTGCGCGGCCGACGAGACGTAGTAGTCGTCGTCGAGCTTCACCAGGCTCACCGTGCACCACGGCTTGCCGTTCTTGGTCATGATGCCGTCCCACTTGCTCGTGCTCGCGACCCCCGTGACGAGGGACTCGGGCGCGGTCGCGGCGACGTCGCGCCGCGCGGTCGCGACGTCGTCGGAGCACGCCAGCATCGCCGCTCCGCCCGACGCGCTCAGGATCCCAATCAGCACCAACTGCTTTCGTGTTCGCATCCCGGACCTTCCTTTTGGCTAGACGCGGCCGCCCTCCGGCGCCGCCGGGTCGTGTGGTTCGGCCGCGCGCCTCGCGTGGGCGCGGCGTGTTTTCGTCAGATCAGCCCGCGCGCGCGGGCGGCGATCGCCGCCGCCCACGCGAGCACCGCGGCGAGCACGGCCAGCGCGATGCACTGCGCCTGGCTCGCGTGGAGCCCCAGCGCGACGTATTTCGGATTCGTCCGCCAGATCTCGATGAGCAGGCGCTCGAGCGCCAGCACCGCCACGCTGGCGCGGAACGTCGCCCCGTCGCCGCCGGTCCGCGCCGCGCGCCGCGCGAGCGGCACGGCGGCGAGGGCGCATATCGCCGCCTCGCAGAGCGACGTCGGGAGCACCGGCGCGGGGGGCGGGCTCATCGACCACCCGTAGCCGACCGCGAGCGACGCCGGGAACCACGCCGCCGCCTTCGCGTCGGCCGCGAGGCCCCAGCAGCCGTCGCCCGCCACGTGGCAGCCGAGGCGGCCGATGGCGTACGCCGCGAGGATGGCGGGGCCGGCCGCGTCCGCCACGACGATCTTGCGGAGGTCGAACCGCTCGGCCAGCCACGCCACCACCAGCGCCCCGAGGAGGAGGCCGCCCCATACGCTCCTGGGCACGTCGTCCGCGAGCGCGCCGCGGAAGTCGTGCTCGGTGACGGCCAGGGCGATCGACCCGACCTGCCCCGACGCGTACGCCGCGAGCGCCAGCCACCAGAGCTGACGGAGCGTGTCGGCCGGCGTCCGCTCGCGCCCGTGGTGGAGGCGGACGCCCGCGCGCCGCCGCCGCTCGAGGACGCGGTGGGTGACGGCGAGCGACGCCGCCACCCCCGCGAACGTCAGCGCGCCGTACGCGTGCTGGAGGACGTGCACCATCGCCTCGTCACTTCTGATCGGTGACGCGCACGGCGGTGGACGCCATGTAGACCTTGTTCTCGCCCGGGATGATCCCGATGTTCTCGTACATCGTCCGGGTGGTGCCGTCGTCGTAGCGGACGCCGCGGAAATACGCCTTTCCGTCCGACTCGGTCACCTTGAACATGAAGCCCTTCTGCGGGTAGTTCACGACCCGCTTCCCGAAGACGGATATCTGCACCGCCTTGTCGAACTCGAAGTAGACGAGGTTGGGATCGTCGGGGTCGGCCCGCAGGTACTTCAACGTCCAGGTGTCGCCGTCGTACGAGATCGTCCCGGTGAGCTGCTTCTTGTCGGCGTCGTAGTTGCTGAGCGTGTACGTCGCCGCCTCGGTGGCGTACCTCAGCTTCCCCGAGTTCTTGAGGAACGCGGCGGTCGCCTTCAGCGCGCGGACGTTGTCCGGCTCCGGCGTCTCGGCGAAGACGAACGTGGTGAGCGGGAACGGGAGCCACGCGAGGTTCAAGCAGTCGTCGGCGAGCGGCGCGCACGACGAGCCGGGCGGCGGCGGCGCGGCGCCCGAGCCGGTGTCCACGCAGGTCCACGAGCAGTACGAAGGGACGATCTGATACGGGTTGCCGTCGTCCCCGGCGTCGCCGCCGCCCGCGTCCGGCCCTGGGGGCGGAGGGTCGCCGCCCGCGTCGATCCCGGCGCTCGCGTCGGTGTCGACGGGGGCTCCCGCGTCCGTGTCGATGACCGCGCCGGAGTCGTAGTCGGGCGCGCCCGCGTCGAGGGTCCCGGAGTCGTCGCCGGGGGCGCCGGCGTCCGGTCCCGTCGGCGCGCTCGCGTCGTCGAAGAGGACGGCGTCGAGGCGCAGCGCCGCCTGCGTCGAGCCCCCTTCGCGCGACTCGGCGCAGGCCCCCAGGGCGACGCTCACCGTCAAGAAGACGGCGCCGACGCGCCGTTTGAAATCCGCTCGAACATCGAACATGGCATTCTCCTTTCGTCTCTCGCGGACTTCGTTTTATTTGTTGGCCGGGATATCGAACCCGGACTCGTCGGCCTCGTCCTTCTGCGGCTTCGCGGCCGGGGTCGTCGATCCCGACGGCGCCGGGAGGAGCTCCTTGCGCGGGACCTCCTTCTCTCCGCCGCAGCCGAGGCTGAAGACGAGGCCGTACGCGCCCAACGTCGCGGTGAGGAGGAACAGCGTGACCGTCTCGGTCATGCGTTGGCGATTCATGAATCGGCTCCTTTCGGGCGCGTGCTCACGGAGCGCGTCGCTCGACGGCGCGCTTTTGCAGTCGACGTGCCGGCGTCGCGGCGCGATCTTTCCCGGCGATCCGGGGGCTCGCGCGGCTCGAAGGGAACGGGCGCTTCCCTTCGAGGGCGCCCTCGAAGGGAACCTCGGGGCCGGATCGCGCGGCGCGCCCGCGGCGCCCTTCTTGCTGCGGGCGCGGCCCACGAGCAGAGCGCTCGTCAACCATGGAGGATCCATGAAACGTGTCGTACCTCGCGCGTGGGCGGGCCTAGTGCCCGCGCTCGCGATCACCCTCGCGGCGGCGTGCTCGTCGCCGTCGCCCGACCCGGCCGGCGCGCCGGCCGCGGCGGCGGCCCGCGATCCGGTCGCGGAGGGCTATTCGGCGTATCAGGCCGCGATGAGCGGAGCGGGCGGAGACCGGTGGAGCGTCACGGTCGCGCGCGTCGGCGCGAGCCCCTGGCACGGGGTCGAGCAGCTCTCGCGCTATCTGGAGTTCGTGAAAGCGGCCGATCACCGCGTGGAGGGCGGCGAGTCGGGGCCGCTCGCCTTCGCGCCGCACGCGCTGGCGGGCGCGATCTCGATCGCCGACGCGGGCGTCGTCGACTCGGGGCCGACCGACGACGCGGGGGGGGCCGAGGCCGACGCGTCGACGCTCGACGCCGGCGCCCCCGACACCGACGCGGGGACCGCGGGCGACGACGGCGGCGCCGTGTCGACCGACGCGGGGACCGTCGGTCCGTTCCCGCCCGGCCCGCCGCCGCCGGATCCGGGCTATTGCGTCGAGATGGTGGGCGACACGTGCGTGTGCTTCTCCAACTACCCCTGCGCGCGGCTCCCCGTCGACCCCGACTGCGACCAGCGGATCCAGCCGTACCTCTCCCGCCTCTACGATCCCAACTTCGATCCGTACGATTATCCGGACCTCCGGTACTGCGTCTTCGATATCCCGTCGACGTTCTATCCGTACGAGCTCGGCCCCGATGATCCGTGGGGCACGGGGAGCACGAACCCGTTCGACTCGGGGGGCTCGGGCGGCCTGGCGAGCCCGGCGGCGAAGGCGTCGGCCGCCGGTAAAATCACGTCGCTCGGCCTCTACCGGGTCACCGTCCGGATCGGAGCGGAGACGCGGCGGCACTTCGCGCTCGAGATCGTGCGCGCCGACGGCCGCGTCCACGTCTACGATCCGGTCCTCGCGGGGGCGGATCGGTTCGTCGCCCAGGTCCAGGCCCAGGCCGGGCGCGGCATCAACGACTGCGTCGGGGGGCAGGCGCTCGACGGGAAGTCGAACTCGCAGGCCTCGGCGGCGGCGGTCGGCACGACGGTGAGCGTGCAGTGCGGTCCGTGCGCGTGGGTCGAGGTCAAGAGCGTCGCGCCGAAGAACGACTGCAGCGACTGGTACTACTACTGCCGGAAGACCACCGAGCGGGCGTGGGATCGCTACAAGAAGGACCAGCTCGTCATGAGCGAGCTCTGGGATCGCGCGCGGCTGATCGCGAAGGCGAAGATGACGTGCGGGATGCTGGACATGCCCGCCACGCAGCCGCCCGCGAAGCGCTGCGGCCTCGTCGGCATCACGACGATGGGCACCGACTCCGATCGGACCGAGTCGTCGTACGCGCGCCACACCGAGGCGGAGAAGAAGCTCGAAGGCGGCGTCAGCTTCATCGCCACGTCGATGTCGACGATCCCCGGCCCGCCCGGCGATCAGAGCCTCCAGATCAAGGACGGCTTCCAGCTGCCGATCGGCTACGCGATGCGCCTGGTCGGCGGCGCGCAGCTCTGGGGCAAGGCCAATCTCCAGAAGCAGGACGCCGTCAACACGAACACCAGCGTCGGCTACCAGAACACGAACACGACGAGCGGCCAGCTCACGCAGCCGATCCCGATCCAGTTCTCGAACACCAACGGCTGGACGGCGAACGGCAGCGTCAACACGAACAGCACCATCAACTGGGGCCGCCAGGTCGACATCGTGGCGGAGAAGAACTTCAACGAGTGGGCCGAGATCCGCTGCAAGCTCTCCGATCCGACGAAGGAGTACGCTCCGTAGCTCGAGAGCCCTCGAGCGGCGCCGAAGGCGTCCGCGTCCAGGACCGTCACGACCGAGCTCGTCGGGCCTCTCCGGCGAGCTCGCTCCTCAGCGGCCGCTCTTTCGGGGGCGGCCGATGGCGAGCGCGTCGAGCTTGTTCCCGAGCGTGCGGCGCGAGACCCCGAGGATCTCCGCCGCGCGCTTCTGGTTTCCGTTGGCCTGCGCGAGCGCGTCGAGGATGCGTTCGCGCTCGGCCTGCCCCGCGGGCGCGCGGGGGGGCTCGGCGGCCGGCGCCGGCGCGGGCTGGCGCGCGCGCGGCGGCTCGGCGTCGCCGGCGACGACCTCGGGCGCGGCGTCGCGGAGGACGTCGAGGGTGAGCGCGCCCCCCGCGCACATGACCGCGCTGCGATCGAGCACGTTCCGGAGCTCGCGCACGTTGCCGGGCCACGCGTACGTCGAGAGGGCAAAGAGCGCCTCGGGGGCGAGCGACGGGGCGGGGCGCGAGACGCGCGCGGCGAAGTCGACCAAGAACGCCTCGGCGAGCGGCTGGATGTCGCCGGCGCGCTCGCGGAGCGGCGGGATCGTGATCGCCATCCCGTTCAAACGGAAATACAGGTCCGACCGGAACTGACCGCTCCCCATCAGGAAGCGCAGGTCGCGGTTCGTCGCCGAGACGAAGCGGACGTCGACGCGCGACGGCTTCCTGCCGCCGATGCGGAGCACCTCGCCGTTCTCGAGGACGCGCAGGAGCTTCGCCTGCACCGAGAGCGGCAGATCGCCCACCTCGTCGAGGAAGACGGTGCCGCCGTCCGCCGACTCGAAGAGCCCGGGGCGGCCCTGCGTCGCGCCGGTGAACGCGCCGCGCTCGTATCCGAAGAGCTCGCCCTCGAGGACCGACTCGGGGAGCGCCGCGCAATTGAGGCGGAGCAACGTGGCCTCGGCGCGCCGCGAGCGCGCGTGGATCGCCTCGGCGAAGCGCTCCTTGCCGACCCCGGTCTCGCCGAGGATGAGGACGTTCAGCGGCGACGGCGCGACGATGTCGAGGAGCGCGAAGAGGCGCTTCATCGTCGCCGACCCGACGACCGGCGGGCGCTCGTCGCGCGGCGGCGCGGGCCGCGGGACGGCGCGCGGGATGCGGGCGCGCTGGACGACGATCGTCGCGCTCCCGAGCTCGATCAACGTGCCGAGCGCGATCGGCTCCGGCGCGTGCGGCCGGAGCCGCGCCCCGTTCACGCGCGTGCCGTTCATGCTGTCGAGGTCCTCGATCGTCATCTCGCGCGGACGGAGGACGGCGTGACGGCGCGACACCGACTCGTCGGCCACGATGACGTCCGCGTCGCGCGTCCGGCCCAGGACGACCGCGCGGACGTCGCGCTGCAAGGGCACCGCGGCGACGCCGTCGGCGTGGCTGATGAGCAGCGTGAAGCCGTGTCGGCCCTCGTCGTCGCGCGGCTCGAGCGGGCGCGTCTCGCCGTCGGACGAGCGTCTGTCGCCGGCCTCCATCGGCGACGTTGTAGCGGCTGCGCGGCCCCGGCGCATGCGAAACGTCGACGAGCCGCGCGGCGCTTCCTGTGATTGGGGTTTCATTCACCAAGCGGCGCCGAGGCGCCCGCGTCCAGGGTTCATGCGCCGCGTCGCGCGCCTCGCCGGGGAGCCCGCGCGAGGCCCCTCCGCGGCCGCGGCCATCGACACACGCGCGACTTCTCTTTACCGTTTGCTCGATGGCGCCGCGTCGTCACGGCCCCGAGGTGCGCGAGTCGGACGCCGTCACGCGCAGCATCGAGGTCGCCGAGGGCGACGGGCTCACGCTCCTCATCAGCGCCGCCGACGGCGTGCGCACCTTCCGCGTCCCGCCGACTCCGGAGCTCGTGATCGGGCGCACCGAGGACGCCGATGTGGTCGTCGCGGACCCGTCGGTGTCGCGCCGGCACGCCGTCCTCCGCCTCGCGGGATCGATGACGGTGGAGGACCTCGCGAGCTCGAACGGGACGCGCGTCAACGGCGCGCGCGTCACGGCCGGCGAGCGCGCGCCGGTGACGGTCGGGACCCTGATCGAGGTGGGCAACGCGACGATGGTGGTCCAGCGCTCGAGCGCCGTCGCCGACGCGAAGCTCGGACGCCGCGCCGACGACGCCGCCCCTTCGACCGCGTCGGAGGCGGCGTCCGCGGTGGTGCGCGACGCCTCGATGAAGCGGATCTACGCCCTCCTCGACGTCATCGGCCCGTCGCCGCTCCACGTGCTCCTCCTCGGCGAGACCGGCGTGGGGAAGGAGGTGTTCGCCGCGGCGCTGCACGCGTCGTCGCGGCGGTCGGCGGCGCCGCTCCTCCGTCTCAACTGCGCGGCGCTCCCCGACTCGGTGCTCGAGGGGGAGCTCTTCGGGTACGAGCGCGGCGCGTTCACCGGCGCGACGCAGGCGCGCCCCGGCCTCTTCGAGTCGGCGGACGGCGGCACCGTGTTCCTCGACGAGGTGGGCGAGCTCCCGATGACGACGCAGGCGAAGCTCCTGCGCGTCCTCGAGAGCGGCGAGGTGCTCCGCCTCGGCGCGCGCCGGACGACGCGCGTCGACGTCCGCTTCCTCTCCGCGACGAACCGCGACCTGCGCTACCTCGTCGCGAGCGGCGCGTTCCGCGCCGATCTGTTCTTTCGCCTGAACGGCGTGAGCATCACGATCCCGCCGCTCCGCGAGCGGACCTCCGACATCGCGCCGCTCGCGGCGCTCTTCCTCTCGCGGATCGCCGAGCGGTCCGGCGGCCGCGCGCTCCGCGTCGCGCCCGAGGTCGCCCTCGCGCTCGAGCGCTACGCGTGGCCGGGGAACGTGCGCGAGCTCCGGAACGTGATCGAGCGCGGCGCGGTCTTCTGCGCGGGCGCGGAGCTCCGGCTCGACGACCTCTCGCGGGCCGCGCCGGAGGTGCTCGGAGGCCCGGACGGCTCGATCGCGCTCCCGCAGGGGGAGGACCCCGGCGCGCCCGCGCCCCCGGCCCCCGGCGCCGCCTCCGCGATCGCGGAGACGGCGATCGCGCCCGCGCCGAGCGCCGCCCCAGCGCCGCCCGACGCTCCTCTGCGCGGGCGCCTCCGCGACCGGGTGAGCACCGTCGAGCGCGAGCAGATCGAGTCGGCGCTGAGCGCGGCGCACGGGAACCAGAAACGCGCCGCCGAGATCCTCGGCGTGTCGCGGCGCACGCTGATCAACAAGATCGAGGCGCACGGCATCGGGCGCCCGCGCAAGCGGAGCGAGGGCGGCTGACGCCGTCGCTCGCGCGCGCGGCCGGCCGCCGGTCCCCCGCCGTCGCCGCCCGCCCGCTCACTCGAAGCACTGCGAGCACTGCGTCGGGTCCTGGACGTCGCCGCCCGCGTTCGTCGACGAGTTCACCGTCGGGATGGCCTGCGACCAGAGGCACTTGTAGTTGGTCGCCGGGTCGAGGCCGTACGCCGCGGAGAACGGCACCTTCGTCGCGAACGGGAGGCCCCCGGTCGACCCGGGGATCGCGGCGCCGTTCGGCCCGATCCCCGGCGACATCGTCGCGAGCGTGAGCGACGCGCCGGCCCGCGTCGCGGTGACGTACGTCGACCACGCGAGGAAGCCGGCGTAAAAGCCCGAGTCGGGGAGCGTCGGCTGGCTGCACGCGCCGAGCCCGACGCGCACCGCGCTCGTCACGTTGGCGCGCGCGTCGCCCGCCCCGCCGGTGAGCACGCCGCCGAGCGCCGCCTCGGCGCGGTACAGGTCGTCGCGGCGCGCCTGCGCGCTCGCGAACTCGGAGCCGGGCTGCGCGGCCTCGGCGTACGCGCGGACGGCCGACTGGAGCGCCGCGACGAGCGTGAGCAGCGCGTTGCCGCGCGACATCCTGGCGATCGTGACGGTGCCGTCGGGCGACGGGCCCACCGTCACTTGATCGGGGACGAGGTACGGGCGCTGCGCGTCGCCGATGTTCGCGTCGATGTACGCCTGCATCGACGCGATGCTCGCGATGTCCGCGGTCGTCGGCGGCGGTATGACGACGGGCTCGCCGCGCGCGCCCGCGCGCTCGCGATCGAGCCCCGGGAGCGGGAGCGCGGCGTTCGCGCGGCAGAGGAACCTCTGGACGGTCTGCATCGCGCACGACGACGGATCGGGCGGCGGCGCCGTCCCGCCGTCGAACTGGAGCTCGAGCGCGACGTCGACGCCGTAGAGCGCGAGCTCGGTCCTCGGCGAGTCGGCGAGCGTGACGAGCGCGGGGACGGTGCCGCTCTCCGTGCCCGACGGCGACCAGGGGACGCCGTGGAGCTCCGTGGTGGACACGCAGATCTCGTCCTGCGTCTGGGGAGCGCCGGCCTCGGGGCAGACGGGCAGCGCCGCGATGTCGTGCGGTGACATCGCCACGAGCGCGGCGCCGATGATCTCGCCCGGCGGCGCCGCGTCGACGTCGACGTCGATCGCGCACGTGCAGATCGGCCCGCCCGCGTCGCTCCCGCCGTCGTCGCCCGGTACGCCGGCGTCGATCGCCGCGCCGCCGTCGGGGCTCGGGAGGCCCGGGTCGTCGGAGCCGCCGTCCGTCGCGCCGCCGTCCGCGTCGAGGGGATCGCCGCCGTCGACGCTCGGGGCGGCGTCGAGCGTGACGGACCCGCCGCCGGGCCCCAAGGAGAGGACGCGCGCGCGGGGCGAGACGACGCGCGCGTCCACGGCGCGGCACGCCTGGATCGCGCTCGTTCGCGCCGCTCGCTGCTGCTCGCGGGTCGGTGTGGACGATGCTCCGCACGCGGCGGTGAGGACCGGTGCGGCGAGGAGGAGGAGGAGCACGCGCGGCGTCATGGTCCGCCGTTCGAAGCAAGCGGCGTGCTGACGCGAAACGAGCCCGATTCGCCGCGCGCCATCTCCGCGCCCTGCACTCGAAGTGCAGGTCCCTACATCCGAAGGGCCCCGTGCAGGTAGCACGGGGCCACGTCCGGTCTACCGTCCTCCAGGGCCCCGTGCAGGTAGCACGGGGCCACGTCCGGTCTACCGTCCTCCAGGGCCCCGTGCAGGTAGCACGGGGCC
>Ga0105247_10002335_pt1 | contig 12951 bp, 13 predicted proteins | sample KBSS24metaG_FD_81519 | JGI IMG/M metagenome (GOLD analysis project Ga0105247, IMG submission 81519) | Switchgrass rhizosphere microbial communities from Kellogg Biological Station, Michigan, USA - KBS S2-4 metaG | ecosystem: Host-associated > Plants > Roots > Rhizosphere > Soil | place...
GACAATAAAAAGGATGACTCCTCCCATCAGTAGGATCGTTAGCGGTTCTAACAAGCTTGTGAGCCGAGACAGGGCCACCGTTACCTCCTCATCGTACGCATCAGCCGCCCGCGACAACATTCCTTCCAGCTCGCCGCTGCGCTCACCCACTGCGATCATCTGGGTTAATAACGCCGGGAACAGCCCACTACGTCGCAATGGTGCAGCCAAACTCTCGCCTTCTTGGACACTTATTCGCGCGTCTTCCACCGCACCACGTAACACTGAGTTGCTGAGCAAATGAGTGACAATGCTCAATGCCGTCAGAATCGGCACGCCGCTGGCAAGCAGCGTGCTTAAGGTGCGGGCAAAACGGGCAACGTTCAAACGCTGGAATAAACGCCCCAGCCACGGTAATCGTAACAGGGTACGATCGTACCACTCACTCCCTTTGGGGGTGCGCGTAATCCGGACGGCAACCAACGTCCCGCCGGCAAGAAACAAGAGTATGCCCCACCAATAGTTCGCAAAGAACGACGAGCATGCGAGTAAGATTCGCGTTGCCAATGGCAACGGACGACCGGTGTCGGTAAAAATCCGCGTGACCTGGGGTACGACGTAAGTCAACAGAAAAACAAGGATGGCGATTGACACAACGATCATAATCAGGGGATAGGTGAGTGCGGACTGCACGGTACGAACAAGACGCGCCTGGCTTTCACTGTAATCGGCAAGCCGGGTCAGCACAGCCTCAAGCGTACCACTTTCCTCTCCGGCGCGTACCATATTGACGTAAATCGCAGAGAACACCCGCGGATGCGCTTGCAACGCATCGGCCAGTGATCGTCCTTCACGTACTTGTTGGCGAACGTGTGTCAGTATGCGTTTGAGTCGCGCTTGTTCAACCTGCTCAATTAACGTCCCCAAACACTCAAGTAACGGCAGCCCTGCGCGAATCAGCGTCGCAAACTGCCGCGTCAATAAAGCCAGGTCTTGTGCGGGGACCCGTTCAAACCTGGAACCAATTGTTTGAGACATCACCCCGACAGAGGCCGCCTGATGTGTTCGTTCTTCCTCGACGGCGGTGGGAAAAATCCCCGTACGACGTAATGACACTCGTGCGGTCTTGGGGCTGTCGGCATCGATCACCCCAGACACCGTTCGTCCTTGCGGAGTCAGCCCGGTGTAAGCGTAGATAGGCATGGGTACAACAATTAAGAATTAAAAATTAAGAGTTAGGAATTATTCAAGAGTGGATCTTTGGAGATTCTTTTCAGCATTCTTCATTTTCAGTCTTAATTTTTTCGTTCTTCCTTCGTTAGATCCCTTCCTCCTGCGTTACCCGCACCACTTCTTCCACGGTTGTCAGTCCGGCCAACACTTTTTCCGCACCGTCGTTACGGAGAGTTGCCATGCCATGCGCAGTTGCGGCGTGGCGGATTGTTGCGGCATCCGCTCGTTCCATCACTAACGGACGAAGGAGGTCTGAAATCATCAATAGTTCGTGTATTCCGACACGACCACGATACCCCTTGTGTTGGCAGGCGTCGCAACCCGCTCCGGTCCGATAAAAAGGGCGCCCGCTCACATACTCCGGGGTCAACCCAATCTCACCCATTTTGCTTTCGTCCGGGGTATAGGCTTGTCGACATTGCGGGCAGACGCGACGAACCAAACGTTGCGCCATCACTCCCAGTAACGATGATGATACCAAGAACGGTTCGACTCCCATATCGAGCAGGCGCGAAACAGCACCGAACGAGTCGTTCGTATGTAAGGTCGAGAAAACCAGATGACCCGTGAGAGCGGCTTGAATAGCGATCTCCGCGGTCTCAGCATCACGGATTTCACCGATCATAATGACATCAGGGTCCTGACGAAGAATTGACCGTAGTCCCGCCGCAAACGTAAGGTCGATCTTCGGGTGTACCTGCATCTGTCCAATACCGCGTAGTTGGTATTCAATCGGGTCTTCAATCGTGAGGATATTTTTTTCACTTGAGTTGATTTTACTTAGGGCCGCATAGAGCGTGGTCGTTTTTCCAGATCCGGTAGGCCCAGTCACCAGCACAATCCCGTGACTTTGATAAATGAGGCGATTCACCACATCGAGGTTGCGTCCGTTCAATCCTAACTCTTCTAAGCCGAGTAAGGCGCTGGAACGGTCGAGCAGCCGCAAGACTACCCGCTCACCGAAAGCAGTCGGAATCACTGAGACGCGCATATCGATATCTTTGCCGGCAATTTTAAGGCGGATACGACCGTCTTGCGGCAGACGTTTCTCGGCGATGTTGAGGCCTGCCATGATCTTAATACGCGAGATCAAGAGAGGTTGAATCGCGCGTGGCGGACTGACGGCATCGTACAAAATGCCATCGACACGGAAACGGATCAGCAGTTCCTGTTCAAATGGCTCAACATGAATGTCACTCGCCCGCTCTTTAGCGGCTTGGTAAAAGAGCGAGTTCACGAGACGAATGATCGGCGCTTCGTCGTCGGCTTCAATGAGATCCCGGGGCTCTTGCCACTCTGCGGCGTCGAGATCAAGTACTTTTTCATCGAGTGTATCGAGCAGCGCTTGTGTGGATTGCGACGCGCGGTCATAGGCAAGATTCAACACGTCATGGAGCACAGGTTTGGGCACGACTAGTGGATGAACTGGGCGGCCAAACAGTAACCGCAAGTCATCCAGAGCCGCGACCTCGCGCGGGCTCGCCGTCGCCACGGTGAGCGCATCGTCAGTCAGTGCTAATGGGAGCAAGTGGTACTGTTTGGCGAACGCCAACGGAATACGAGAAAGTAACTCAGCGTTTTCTCCATCCCACTGCAGGGTTTCACGATACGAGAGGCCGTAATAGGCGGCTTGGGCTTTCGCCCATCCCCTGGCATCAAGCACCCCGAGCTCGCGTAAAGCATCGCCGAGGTCCTTGTCAGGCCTCACACGCTCTCTCGCTTTGGCCAGGGTCTCAGCGGGGATTCCCGCTTCGTGGATGAGAATCTCCTCCAGCAACCGCACAACCACCTCCACCATTCAGTGGGGATATTACCATGCCTCGCGTTCGAGCAAAAGCTGGAGGCAAAGCGATATGGATGGTACAGTGGTTAATTCACATCCCAACTATACTGAGTCGCCTTTCGCGGCTGAAATCACCTTGGTATCACAAGAGCACGCCCCATCAGCGCGGTTGTAACCCGGGCGTCGCACTAAAACGTGCGAGTTTGTTGATCACGAACAGTCGAGAGTCGGGGTAGTACACGCCGTTCATTTGGAGAACGCGTTTGTTCGGACGCTCGTTAACTAACATCTCCAGCCACTCTTCGGAACCTTTCACATGCAGCCCAGGGTCCTTGCGAGTCACGTCCGACATGAACCGCCCCGTAGAAAAATTGCGATCAGAGCATTGCACGTTCTGGACAGCGAAGCGAATTTTTTCGTCTTTCACTTGCAGTGTTGCGACATCAGAACCGGGTTCAACTTGTACCGTACCATAGAGGCTCACTATCCACCCATTGCCAGACATCTGGGCGAAAACATTGGTCGGAATAAGGAGGGTGTATAGCAGTGCTACAATGATCCAAAGTCCTAAGCTTGCGGATTGCCCCCCGACGGAGAGGGCAGGCGGATTGCGGATTGCGGATTTTCTTAGTTGCCTAGTTTTGTCTCCCCTTTGCCTTTGGACTCTAGAGCCCAGACTCTGGACTCTGGGCTGTCTGTTCGCCTTTTGTCTTTTGCCTTGCATACTTCGAGTCCTCTAGGTCAAAACACCTTTCGCACGGAACGCGGCGATCTCGTCCGGCGAATATCCCAAAACACGTCGCAATACATCGTCCGTATCTTGTCCGGCACACGGCGCAGGCCGCCGGACTTGGCATGGCATATCAGAAAATATCCACGGCACGCCCGCATGCCGACGCACACCGACTTCTGGATGTGGTAATTCGACGAAGAATCCGCGGTTCTGTAAATGTGGATCTTCGGCTAACTCCTTGTTGGTTACGGCAGGAAATGCAGCCACACCTACGGCTTGTAATTTTTGTGTGACCTCTTCTGCAGTGAGCATTTCAGTCCAAGTCGTAATAAGCGCTTCGAGCGCATCTTCGTTCTTCTTGCGGGCTTCGAGAGAAGAGAAACGGGGGTCAATCGCAAGTCCAGGTTGCCCGACACCTTGGCAGAATCGCTGCCATTCTTCTTCGCTGGCTACGACGATACTTACCCACCGGTCCTCTCCCTGGCAGTGGAACAAGCCGTGTGGCGACATATGCGGATCGCGATTGCCAATACGTGACGGCGGCGTACCGTTCATAGTGTACGCCATCATACCTTCACCAATAATCGCGATGGACGATTCCCACTGCGAGAGGTCAATGTATTGGCCTTCACCGGTGCGGGCACGGTGCATAAGTGCGGCCAGTACGGCAAATGCGCCATGCAAGCCGCCGTTCGGGTCGCCATAAGAAAAGCCGACATGCATCGGCGGGAAATCAGCAAATCCGGTTAACGAAGATAGCCCACTTAAGGGTGCTTGCGCCGGACCGTACGAGACGTAGGGGCTTTCCGGTCCGACTGCTCCATACCCGGACATAGAAATCATAATAATGTCCGACTTGATTTTACGCATGACCTCGTAGCCGAGGCCCATCTTGTCCATCACGCCAGCAGCAAAGTTCTCGGACACAACGTCACTGGCCGCGACAAGCTTCTTGGCGATTTCCAGCGCTTGCGGGTCTTTGAGATTGAGAAAGATTGACTCTTTGCCTTGATTGTATTGATTGTAATAACCGCTGCGATTCACTCCCGGCTGCCCTTCAGCGAACGGAGGAATACGGCGCGTGACACACACACGCTGCTGGGTCTCAATACGAATGACCTCAGCTCCAAGATGGGCGAGCTGCACCGTGGCAAACGGTCCGGCCCACACCCAGGTAAAATCCGCGATTCTTACTCCCGATAATGGCAAATTTTCAGACATAATTCCTCAAGCACATAATTATCGTTCGACAGCAGGGCTTTAGGAGTTGGGAATTAGGCGTTGGCAAAAGAAAAGCTAAATCCTAAATCCCAACTCCTAGATCGTCCCTTGTTGTTTCAATTCGTTAATCTCAGCCTGAGACAACCCAATCCGCCCATACACCTCGCTGTTATGCTGTCCGAGGCACGGAGCCGGTCGGCGCAATGCCCACGGCGTGGCCGAGAAACGATAGGGCGCACCGGGATATTTCAGGTTGCCGGTTTGCGGATGGGAGATTTCGGCAAAGAAGCCACGGGCATTGAGATGCTTCGAGTTGATCAGATCGCCCATGGTCGATACCGGGGCAAATGGCACCCGTCGCGCTTGGGCGGCGTGGTAAACCTCTTGCAATGATTTGTCCGCCATCCACTCTTCGAGTAACGTTTTCAGTACATCCCAGTTTGCCGAACGCGAAGGAAAATCCTGAAAGATGTCCATCGCCGCCCAGTCGGGATTACCCATCAGTTCAACCGCGCCTTTCCACTGATGGTCTTCAATCGCTAAGAAGTAAATAAATCCGTCACGGCACTGAAACACATCCTGTGGGATCAAACGAAAGCCGAGACGCGAGGAGATGCTATGGTCGTACGGCCAGGAGATGTAGTTGTTCTCCATAATCGCCACCAGACATTCCTGCACTGAAATATCGACGTGCTGCCCTTTGCCACTACGGAAGCGGCCGAATAGTGCGGCCAAGGAACCATTGGCGGCATTTACTCCGCCCTGGAATCCCGCCTGCTGTCCGAAGGTTTTCAGTGGCGGCATATCAGGACGACCAGACACCCCTCCAAGATAGACAATCCCGCCGGCACTCCACATGGTCAATTCCTGCGCGTGAAGGTTACGGTTTGGACCCGTCTGCCCGAACGGTGAGATCGAGGTCATAACCACACGCGGGTTTATTTGACGTAATATGTCATAATCCATCCCGACTTCTGCCATGCGCGTCGGATGATAGTTATGAATGACCAGGTCAGCCTCTTTCACCAAGCGATGGAGAATCTCCTGTCCCTTCGCCACCTCAAGGTTGAGTGTCACTCCGAGCTTGTTCGTGTTGAGATATAAAAAGGTCCCACTTTTTTCTGGATGCGGTACGTTGCCAGGATACGGACCCCGACGACGCGAAGCATCTCCAGCCGGGGACTCAACTTTAATGACCTCCGCGCCCAAATCGGCCATCAACTTCGCCGCATAGGGCGCGGACACCATGTTGCCGCATTCGATGACGCGAATGCCTTGTAGGGGACCTGAGCGCGAAGCGTCCGGCGTCCGAAGTCCGGCACCCGAGGTCTGAAGTTGGGCATTAGAAGTTGGAGAATTAGTGCTACTCATTGTTCATTCCACAATCTACAATCCGTATTCCGTAACTTGCATACGGTTACTCATTTTCGATCTTTTCATTCAGCATTCCATAATCCGCAATCGGCACTAATAGCGTCGCATTCCCGGCTCGACCTCGACCGCCCAAGCGTCGATGCCTCCAGCCAGACTCATCACATGCTCGAAGTCCCTCTGCGCGAGAAAGTTAGCGACACGCAAGCTGCGCACACCATGATGACAATACACGATAGTCTCTTTGTCAGGATCAAGTTCATGTAACCGACCGGGCACTTCGCCCATAGGGATGTGAACCGAACCAGGCAGGCGCACAATCGCGACTTCTTCTGGTTCACGAACATCGAGCAGCACAAACTGTTCGCCACGGTCGACTTTATTTCTGAGATCACCAGGAGCAATTTCACCTACCATAAGATTTCCGTCTTTTCGTAAAAGGGCGTATTTCTCAGGTTGCGGACGCATTAACACCGCCATCATAAGGAGGATTCCAACCAGTGGAACCGCACCCCAAACATATGAGCGCAATCAGATTCCCCCTCTTTCAGCTTTTTGATCCTAGACTCTGGACCCCGGACTCTAGATATTGCCCCTTACTGCTTTGACTGACGAACGGTAGGTCTGATAGTAGACAACCGGTCTCTCGCTCGCAAGGGTTAGAGATTCAGAGAAACAAAGGAGGAGCAACACATGGCAGAATCAGAACGCTGGCAAAAAGGTGCGGCGAAGATGAAGGAACTCTTTGGTCGCGAACCGCAACCCGGGACGATGCAGGAAGATTTCCTCAAAATAACGGTCGAAAATTTATTTGGTGATATTTGGAATCGGCCAGGGTTGGAACTGCGAGAGCGGTCGATGATTACTGTCGCCGCACTCACGGTGCTTGCGCGCGAACGTGAGCTGAAAGTCCATCTCCGTGGTGCGCTCAATGCCGGTATCAGCCGCGAGAAGATCAACGAGATCATGATTCACCTCGCCCACTACGGCGGCTGGCCCACTGGCGTGAACGGTTTGCGTATCGCCAAGGAAGTGTTTGATGAGATCGATGCAAAACAGAAATAGGCTATAGGCTTCAGGCTTCAGGGAAAAAGAAAAATCCTCTTAGCTTGAAGCCTCGATTTCCACTGATCATTCGGAACGCATGGATCTCGTCAGAGTGCGCAGGCTGCTCGCGCAAGGAAGAGCGGTTCTCCGCTTTGCGGATCATGCCATTATTGAAGGAAGAAAAGACGGCTTGACCAGCGAAGACCTCGAAGAAGGTGTTTTCCGTGGAGAAATAATTGAAGATTATGGAATGCGAGGGCTACTCCTGTACTTCACGCGGAGCGATGGGATACCGTGCCACATCGTGTTAGAGTACGTCCCAGGAACAGATAAAGTGAGTGTGGTAACTGCCTACGTTCCTGACGCAAAACTATGGCAATCAGACTGGAAAAAACGCAAACGAAGAAAACGCAAGTAAAGCGATGCCTGAGCGACTGCCCAGGTCAACCTCAATCTGATGTAATTACGCGCGTCTTTCGTCGCACCGGAAGTGCGGTCGAAGTGATCATCGAAGAGATCCCCGCTGATCTCTGCCCGGTCTGTGGGCGGGCCTTTTTTTCCAGAGAAGTGGCGCGCGGACTTGACCAGATACTCTTTCCTTTTCATGGCAAACATACTGCTATTCCGGATTTACCACCGGCAAAAGTTATTATCGATTTTGCTGCAGCTCGAAAGCGGAAAGCTGCGTAATCAAGTCATGTTGCCACCGGTGCCTTGATTATTTGCTCATAAGGAGGGGCTGTGACCGACTACACTATCAAAGACAAAGTCGCTATCGTTGGCATCGGTGAGACACGTTACTACAAAGCCGGGCAATCGCCGGTGAGCGAGTTTCAACTCGCGCTCGAAGCGATCCAGAAAGCCGTAGCCGACGCGGGATTGCAGGTTGAAGATATCGACGGCTTTGCTTCGTATAGCGATGACCGCAATGATCCGGTTCGTCTTGCGGCGGCGCTCGGCATCCCGCAGATTCAGTTTTCCAACATGCACTGGGGAGGTGGCGGCGGGGGTGTCGCCGGAGCCGTCGGTAACGCGGCAGCGGCGGTTGTGGCGGGCTATGCCAAACACGTCGTGGCCTTCCGTGCACTTGCCCAAGGGCAGTTCGGTCGCTTTGGGCAAGGCCACGCCGGGGCACGTGTACGTGGTCCAATGGCATACTCAATGCCTTATGGTTTGATGTCCCCAGCACAGATGTTCGCCATGCGTACGCAGCGGTTCATGTACGAACATCAGATCAGCCAGGAAGCACTGTGTGGTATCGCTTTAGCTTCTTATAAACATGCCCAACAGAATCCTCGTGCAATTATGTATGGTCGCCCACTCACACGCGAGTCGTACTACAACTCGCGGTGGATCGTCGAGCCGTTTCACTTGTTCGATTGCTGCTTAGAGAATGACGGTGCGGCAGCGGTGGTACTGACGACCGCTGAACGGGCGCGAGATCTTCAACAAAAGCCGGTTTACCTCATGGCCGCCGCGCAAGGTTCAGGGTATCGCCAGTGGACCGCAGCGCACAACGACCCGGATTATGCGACGTCGAACTTCAAAACCTTAGCCCCTCGACTCTTTGGCATGGCAGGTATTACGCCTAGAGACGTCGATGTCGCTCAGGTCTACGAAAACTTCACTGGCGGGGTGCTGATGAGCCTCGTCGAACATGGTCTATGTGCGCCTGAAGAAGCCGAAGCATTTTGCACCAACGGCAACCTCGAATGGCCGAACGGCAAGTTGCCGCTCAACACGAGTGGCGGCAATCTCGCCGAGGCGTACATGCACGGTCTCGAACTCGTTCTTGAAGGCGTGCGACAGATGCGCGGCACTTCAACATGCCAGGGAAAAGACGCGCGAACCTGCCTTATTGCTGCCGGGCCGATGGTCGCGCCGGTCAGTGATTTGCTCTTGCGAAATTAGACAAGAGCCAGTGCTAGGATCACGTAAGCCGCGAAAGGAAACTCGCATGTCCCACGATTCGACGACAACCTCCTACTTTCCCGAAGGCATGCCCCTACCCGCTCCGATGCCTGACGGACTCGATGCCCCGTTTTGGGAAGGTACCAAACAGCACAAGCTGCTGGTCCAACGCTGTAAAGCTTGTAGTTCTTTCCAATTTGGCCCGGAGTGGATTTGTCACAAATGCCGTTCGGGAGAAATCGCGTGGGTCGAGTGTTCAGGCCGTGGCAGAGTGTACGCCTTTGAGCGTGTCTGGCATCCAGTCCATAAAGCGCTCAAGGACCGTGTGCCGTATCTCATCGTGTTGGTCGAACTCCCGGACGCAGGCAACGTACGCATGGTAGGCAATCTCCTAGGTGACCCGCAGCAAGATGTAAAAATTGGTGACGCGGTCAGCGCCGCGTGGGAAGATCATGAGGACGTAACATTAGTGCAGTGGCAACGAGTGTAGGCCCAAAAGTGATTATCACATCTCATCGCGGTGCAGGCTCACTCGAACCGGAGAACACCCTGCGTGCCATGCAACGTGCCATCGCCCTTGGTGTCGATCAAATCGAAACCGACGCGCAGCTCACGCGCGACGGCTATTTGGTGCTAATGCACGATCCGACTGTTGACCGGACCACCAACGGCACAGGAAAAGTCGCGAAATTAACGTTCGCTGAGATTCGGCAGCTTAATGCCGGTCACGGCGAACGCATCCCGACGCTCCAAGAAGCACTCGCGCTCACGCGCGGAAAAGTCGTGCTGCAGATAGAACTGAAAGGACCCGGCACCGCTCTCCCTGTAGTGCAAACAGTAGAAGCTGCGGATGCAGTCGATCAGGTAATTCTGACTTCCTTCAAACATCAATGGCTAGTCGAAGCGCAGGTACAGAATCCGAAGCTCCACACCGGTGCATTATGGCGTCGACTTCCAACAGACACTGTCCGGCAAACTCAGCAGCTTGGCCTCCACGCGCTTCATATCTGGCACGAGTTCATCGACGAACAATTAGTGAAAGACGCACACGAACGGGGATTACTCGTCCGTGCCTGGAACACCGAGAAAGAAGACGACATGCGACGCCTGATTGGCCTCGGCGTAGATGCGATCGGTTCCGATCGCCCGGACCTCTTACTCGACGTGTGTCGACAGATGGGCGTGCGATGAAAAGGCGAGCCCAGCCCGCCGGGGTAAAACGGGGAAACGGCGAAACGGGGAAAGGAAGAACAAGAGGAGAAGTTTGTCCTTTTTCTTCTTTTCCATTTCTCCTTTTATCCATTTCCCCTTTTCCCCTGCTTCTCCCCTTATCGTTCTGGCGCAATTTCTTCCAACGTCCGTCCCCGAGTTTCCGGAAATGTCGCCATCACTAGAATGGGACCGAGTACCGCAAGCGCCGCCAGTAAGGAGATAGCTTCCCAGTGTGAACCGAGGATTCCGTACAGAACCGATTCAAGGGCGAGCCCAATGCCTCCCCCAATTGTCGCGACAACCACTCGCGCGCCGGCGGCAGTCGAACGGTAGGAGGTCGGAAACAACTCAGCGCCATACGCGGCCAGCGTCACATTGCCGCCGAGAAGTGTAAAAATCATCAGTATCCAGAAAGGGACGACCAACACCGCGGAAGAATGGTAATACGCGAGCGTAAAGACGACTTCACAGAGTAAGAAACCAACAGTGACATATTTGCGTCCGATGCGATCACTCAGCCAGCCCGCAAAGGTATTCCCCACGATCGCAAACGCGCCACCGAACACTGTTAGCAATCCAACCCCGCTCGGTGTCCAGCCGTGAACTTCTTGCAGATATTTCGGACCAAAAAACCCGGCCGCCGCTTCCGTCACGGCCAAGATGAACACCACCGAAGAGAGGATTGCCATACGCTCTGGGTACATACGCAGGAGGTGTCGTAATGGTTGCAACGCGTGTTCTGACTGGCCCGTATCTATGCGTTGCTGTTGGTATTCGGCGAACCGCTCGGTCTCCGGTAAGGTACGACGCCATTGGGCAATCAACAACAACGGCAGGAGACCAACGAGATAGAGCACACGCCAGCCGTGCTCCATATGTCCGACCAGGGCGAAGAGTAGCGCCGCCAACCCGGCGCCACACGACGCGATCGCCGCATAGGCACCAATCCCCCAGCCGCGGACGGCGGGGTCAAATTCTTCGGCAATGACAACAACTGCGAGTAAGGATTCTGCGACGGCAAAGGTACGGGCAAAAAACTGACAGACGACAAAAAGACGCGCATCCGCAACGAATGCCGTCAGCCCGGTAAACAACGTGTAAGCGAGGATAGTAAACAACAGCACGCGCCGCCGGCCAATACGGTCAGCCACCAACGCCACAAAGAACGCGGGTAGAGCGCCAAAGCGGACGATCGCCCCTAACAGCCCGAGCTCGGCTTCTTCAATTGCGAGCCCCGCCTGGATTTGTCTGAGCGCCAGCGTAAACAGGTAGAGATCATATTGCTCGAAGAACGAGACCGCCGCAACGAGACCTAGCACTCGCCATTGGCGTCGTGTAAGCGCCGGTGGTCGGCCAATAAAGAAAGTAAGGTTGAGCCACCACGGCCGATAGGTACGCGTGTCGTCCGTCCGCTCCGAGACCGGCTCTTCTTTATGAACAGGAGTTGAAGCGTGCGACACGTTACACGCCACCAAATTGAATCAATTCGATCACGGTCCCGTCCGGATCAGTAAAGCAGACAAACAAATCACTTCCCCCCGTGCGATTGGGGATAACCTGCGGCTCAGAGAAAAACTCTACTCCTGGAATATTGGCCGCTTTCACCTTGTCGCACAGCGCTCGCAACGTGTCAGTCACGAGGGCGATCCGGGCCATGCCAGCGTGGTACAGATGTGGATACGCTCGACCTTCGGTCTTGGGATTCTTCCATTCAATCAGATCAAGACGCGTAGAGCGTCGATCATCACCAACTTGCATGAGTACCGCACGGCCAACTGGCTGCGTGATTTTAAGCGCACGTTCAATGTATTTGCTTCCCACTTCACCAAGGTCCCGTACAATCTTGAAGTCAAGGAGTTGGTAAAAGGCGAGCGACCGCTCGAAGTCAGTGACGTTCACATTAATATGGTAAATGCCTTTGACCATAACCGTCTCTCCGTTTGAGGATGCTGAATGCAAAATGATGAATGATGCACGGAAGACTAAAAACGCCTTCCGATTTGCCGTTTATCGTTCTGCATTCATCGTTCATCGTTTTTCTCATCCTTGCAGCACCACCGCCCCATCTCGCACCGCCGGGGCTCCCTCGGCATTGCGCACCTCGAAACACACCGCATTACCGTCGGCGGTTTTTTCGCGCGATAAGATCCGCACGGTAATCTCCGACGGCATCAACACCATTGCGTTAAACCGACCGGCAATACGCCGTACTCGTGACGGCTCGTTATTCGCTTCGAGTTGGACAATCTGTGACACTGCTAGCGCCAGCGTCGCCGTGCCATGCAGGATCAGTCCGGGTAAACCAGCCCGATCAGCAACCGCCGTGTCGGTGTGCACCGGATTCCAAATTCGCGCACATTCGGTATACACATGCGCCGCTAGGGCAGAGATGGGAACGTGCACCTCTGCTCGTATTGACGTACCGGGCGCAGTAAAGTTCGGCAGTGGTGGGATCTCCGTC
>Ga0105247_10002339_pt1 | contig 12937 bp, 10 predicted proteins | sample KBSS24metaG_FD_81519 | JGI IMG/M metagenome (GOLD analysis project Ga0105247, IMG submission 81519) | Switchgrass rhizosphere microbial communities from Kellogg Biological Station, Michigan, USA - KBS S2-4 metaG | ecosystem: Host-associated > Plants > Roots > Rhizosphere > Soil | place...
CGATTCCACCTGCATATGAAGCTGACCACCCTGCGAGCGATGCACAGCAGCCTTGAGCACCGATGGCAGCGCCCGCGCAGCCTCCAGCAACTCCGGCATCTGCGTTCGCAGGCTCCTGAACACCTGTCGCACACCTACCCGCTCGCGCATCCACTCGCGCAGGATCGGGCTAGCCGTCTTCCAGATGTCCAGTTGTGGATACAAGTCGCGGCCGAGGCCTTCCACGTTGAGAAGCGTCTTCTGCAGCAGAATCAACTGCGGCTGCACCTGCATGTCGAAGCGGCGTGAAATTTCAAAGAGCCGCACCAGGATCTGCCCGAAGGAAATGTCCTCCAGAGGCCGGTCGAAGATCGGCTCACACACCGTGCGGATCGCCGACTCCATCTCGTCCACCCGCGTTCCGGGCGGCACCCAGCCCGACTCGACGTGCAGCAGCGCCACCCGCCGGTAGTCACGATCGAACACCGCCAGAAAGTTCTCCGCCAGGTAGTTCTGGTCACGCGGGTCGAGCGTGCCAACAATCCCGAAGTCTACGGCCGCATACCGCGGATTACGCGGATCGTCCACCAGCACGAAGATGTTGCCCGGATGCATGTCCGCGTGAAAGAAGTTGTGCCGGAACACCTGTGTGAAGAAAATTCGTACGCCGTTTTCCGCCAGCTGTGCGATGTCGGCTCCCACGGTGCGCAGGTGTTCCATGTCACTGATCGGAACGCCGTGGATACGCTCCATCACCATGACATTGATGCGGCAGTAATCCCAGTGGATTTCCGGCACATACAGCAGGTCGGAGCCCAGGAAGTTGCGCTTGAGCTGGGAGGCGTTGGCGGCCTCCCGCATCAGGTCGAGCTCATCGAGAATGGTCTTCTCGTACTCCGCCACGATCTCGAGCGGCCGCAGCCGGCGGCTCTCACTCCAGTAGCGCTGCGCGAGACCGGCGAGCGCATACAACACTTCGAGATCGCGCTTGATGACCTCGCTCATGCCCGGCCGCAACACCTTCACGACCACCTCCGTGCCATCACGCAGGCTGGCTACGTGAACTTGAGCGATGGAGGCCGCGGCGAGCGGTGTCTCGTCAAACGTTGAGAAGGTCTCAGTGACCGGCCGGCCATGGGCGCGCTCGATGATCTCGCGCGCTACGGCACCTGGAAACGGCGGCACACGGTCCTGTAGTTTCGCCAGCTCATTGGCGATATCCGCGGGCAGCAGGTCACGCCGCGTTGAGACCGCCTGGCCGAATTTCACGAAAATCGGGCCCAGCTCCTCCAGCGCGAGCCGAAGCCGCTCGCCCCGGTCGGCGCGCCGCTTGCGCTCGAACCACACACCGGGCGACAGGAAGAAAAGAAATCGCAGAGGCCGGTACAGATGAGTGGCCCGGACGAAGTCATCCAGACCGTGCTTCAGCAGAACACGTTGAATCTGGATCAGCCGTGCGAGTACACGGAGCTTCACGGGCGCGTCAGAAGATCGATGCGCGCCGCGACACGATCGACGTCTTCACGCAATGTGTCAACGCCCTGTAGGAATTGCTCGGCCTCGCTGCGCGGGACGAGATCTCGCCGCTCGTGGCCCAGGTACTCGGCGACGTTGCGCACAGTCGTCGCGGCGGCTTTCTGAGTCCAGCCAAATGCCGCCCGTGCGAAACGTCCGAGCTGATGCGCGGGCACATCGCCCAACACGAGCGATAGCTCCTCTTCAAGGTCGGGCTTCAGCAGGAGCGCCAGCTCGCGAAATTTCTGGGCAAGCTCGGCGTCGCCCTCAATCCGTACGTCACCCCGCTGCAGCACCGCCTCAGGAGCAGACCCCGACAGCGCCAGCAGACTGAGTGGCCCACCCGAAATCGTCGCGCCCGCCACTTCAGCTTCGGGCGTACCTCCTGACGTGCCGGCTGTCACCAGGGACAACTTCAAGGAGTCACCGGTGGATTCAACGACGATGTAGCTGCCGCCGGCCAGGGCCGGCACGATCGCGATGGCCACTTTTCGCCCCGCCAGCTCAGCACACAGCTGCTGCGCGCGAGGCGAGCGCGGCAAGCCGCGATTCAGCACATTTTCAAGGGTAGAAGTCAGCATCGGCCGGCCGGAAATACAGTGCGCGCGATCCTATACCGCGCCCGCCCCGTCCGCCATCGAAACGGGTCAGCTACGCTGCCGCCGCTTGCGAGGTTTGCGCGCCGCCTTGGTCGGATCGTCGTCCCTGCACCCTGCGCTCACCAGGAACCCATAGAACGCCTTGATGCATGACATGGACACAGTGAGGTACTCACTCACATCCTGCTCGGTCGCACTGATCAGCGTCTTGTGCTTCGCCTCGATCAACCAGCGGTCGAACGCATCCAGATCCGCCCGGTAAGCTGAGAGCATGCCTTTCGGCAATCCCTGTTCGATGCACAGCACATCGAAGAAACGCCGGATCACATCCTCCGAAATTCCCGACCATGGATCAGCCGCCGAGGGTGGGTCAGCTGCCCCAACATGCACGTGATCAATCGTGGGAATGAACTGCTTCATGCTCGCGCCAACTCGTCCCTGTGTCGGGTGCTTCCCAAGGCGGCCGCGGCCGCTCAAGGTGCCGATGTAGCCGGACCGCTCGAATGTATGTCTGTCAGATAGCGATCCACATCAGCCAGATAGTCCTTCAGCAGCTCGTGCGCCTTCACTGTGAGCGCCACGAAATCGCGCCGTCCATCGCGCGCATCGGGTACCCGGTCAACATAGCCGCGCGCGGTCAGCTCGCCGATCCGCCGCAGCGAGGTGGTTGCCGAGACGCCGGGAATCGAAATGGTCAGCGCCGAGACTGACAGCTTGTGCTCGCCCTGTTCCGTCCGCAGCAATTCGAGCAGCAGCTCCCAGGCAACATCATCGAGTTTGTGCTCGTCATAACGGCTGCGCAGCCGCCGCAGCCGCTCGATCGTATCGAGCACGGGCACCTTGGCTTTGCGTCCCGTAGCCTCGACGGCTCCCGGAAGCGCGTGCTGGGCCACATCCGGCGCACGGCCACGATGGATCAGGCGGTCCTGGCGCGCCCGCTCCAGCGCACGGCTCACGGCCGCCACCAGGTCCGCGGTGCTGACGGGCTTTACCAGAAAATCGCAGGCACCCCCGCGCAGCGCGCCGATGGCCGACTCGAGGGACGGCTGTGCGGTGAGCAGCAGTACGCGCGGCGTCGGACGGCCGAGCGGAGTCTCGCTCAAGGCCTGCGCGAATTGCAGGCCGTTCATATGAGGCATGTACAGGTCGGTCACCACCACGGCGATCTCATCTTTGGCCGCAACGATCGACAAAGCCTGCTTCGGATCGCTGCTGCTGCAGCAGTTGAAGCCCGCACCACCCAGTGCGCGCTCCAGTACTGTCAGCGTCGTGAGATCGTCGTCGAGAAGAAGGATGGCCTCTTTCATGTCGCAGTCTGTGGCTTACGCTGGTCCCAATATAACAACGTTTCCCTGAAATCCATTCCTGCCGGCTTTCGCCGACATGTTTAAGCGTAGCCTGACGCCACCCGCGCAGTCACGGTCACAAGTCTCATTGCCCGCCCGCGTGCGCTCGGCACGGCGCTGTTGTTATGGGTCGCGCGGCGGCCGCGCGACCGGGACGTAAGCCGCACCGTACAGCCTTGTTCATTGCCTTGTTCATTAATACAGGCAGGGGGGAGGCGAGTCAGGACTTGTAGCCGCGATGGACTGCGACGATACCACCCGCGAGGTTATGGTATCGGCAGCCTTCGAGTCCCGCGGATTTCAGCATTTCCAGCAGCGCCTCCTGGCCGGGATGCATGCGGATCGACTCCGCCAGATACCGGTAGCTGGCCTCATCCCGCGCTACCAGCTTGCCGAGCAACGGCAGTACGCGGAAGGAGTATGTGTCATATAACGGCTTCAGCCCTGGCAGGACCGGCCGTGAGAACTCCAGAACGAGCAGCTGGCCACCGGGCTTCAACACCCGGCGCATGGAGGCGAGCGCGGCGGACTTGTCTGTGACGTTGCGCAGCCCGAAGCCGATGGTGATGCAGTCGAAACTGGAGTCGGCAAACGGCAACTGCTCGGCATTCGCCTGCACATAACGCAGGTTGCCGGCGTTGCCCGCATCGAGTAGGCGTTCCCGTCCGCGCTCCAGCATGGCCGCATTGATGTCAGTTAGGACCACGAGCCCCTTAAGGCCTACCTGCTTCGCAAGTCCTGCCGCAAGATCGCCGGTACCGCCCGCCACGTCCAGCGCACTCTGTCCCGGGCGCAGATTGGCCAGCGACAGCGTGAATTGTTTCCACACCCGGTGGGCGCCCCCTGACATAAGGTCGTTCATCAGGTCGTAGTTGCCAGCCACCGAGTCGAACACGCTGCGTACGCGGCGTGCCTTCTCCCCCCAGGGAACGCGCTCGAAGCCGAAGTCCGTAGGACCCTTGTCTGTCATTAGCTGTGCTTGCCGATTCTCGCCAGACGTCATTATGGCACTGCGAACAGCCCGGGGTGCCCCGTGAGGGGCGTGCCCCGTGAGGGCCACCGTTGCGCCTGGCTCTCAGCCTCCCGCCTGGGATTCACCCCCTTGCGCTTTTTTTGTTGCTTTTTTGAACCAGCGCTGCGCAGAATCGGCACGGATACGGGGGTCTTGAGAACGGAAAAGGCCGGGCCTTGAAAAGCCCGGCCTTTTTCTTGCCTGCCGCGATGATGTGTTGCAGCGCGTCCAGTCCACGCGAACTGCTTGTTCCAGCTAAGATTCTGATGTCGGTTCCCAGACACACTGCTAGCATCAGTGGATGGGGAATGCGGACACTGAGCCTTCTGCGGGCGGTGCGAGCGGGCCGGCGGATGATCCGGGACGGGCCGCACTCGTAGCCGCCGAGCTGGTGCGGGCGCAATACCGCAATATCCCGACCGCGGTCGCCGTCAACGCCATCATCGCTGCCCTCCTGTGCCTCGCACTGCAGGAAACCGTTTCCCTGGGGCGGCTGATCGGGTGGTTGGCCGCAATCTACGTGGTCGCCGCTACCCGCTTCCTCGTCTGGTATCGGTTCAACAGGACGCTCGTGACCGCCTTCACGGCCCCGCAGTGGCGACGATTCGCCCTCCTCGGCTCCGGTGTAAACGGATTGACGTGGGGTCTGGGTGGCATTCTGTTGTACGCAGCGCATAGCCCGGAGAGCCAGTTCCTCCTGCTCGTCACTCAATTTGGGATGGGCGCCGGGGCTGCATATGCCTCCGCGCCGGCTTTTGCCGCCGTCATGGCGTACATGCTGCCGAGCGTAATGCTCTCGTCGGTTCCGTTCTTCATGGAGGGCGATTCAGTACACGTGACGCTCGGCGCCATGCTGTTCGTGTTCGTGGCTGCCGCCACGCACTTCACCTACGGCATCTCCCGCACGATCGCCCGCGCCATCGCCCTTCGTTTCGAGAACATCGATCTCATCCAGGAGCTTCGAGACCAAACGCTGGTTGCCGAGCAGGCCCGCGAGGCGGCGGAGGAGGCCAACGTGGCCAAGTCGCGCTTCCTGGCCGCGGCAGGTCACGACCTGCGTCAGCCGCTGCATGCGCTGGGTTTTTTTGTCGACGCTCTGCAAGAGCAGTCCCTTCCGGCGGATGGGCGGGCGGTCGTCGGTAACATCCGACGTTCAGTCGACGCCATGGAGGATCTTTTTAACTCGCTCCTCGATGTTTCGCGGCTCGACGCCGGTATCGTGCGTCCCCGCATAACGACAATTCCCCTTGCGCCGTTGATGGAGCGAGTGCGGGTCGAGTACGAGCCCGCCGCAAGCCAGAAAGATCTTTCACTCTCGGTAGTACGCAACTCGCTCTTCGTACGTAGCGACCCCGTACTACTCGAACGAGTCATGAGAAACCTGGTCGCCAATGCAGTTCGTTACACCGACCGCGGCCGGATCATTCTCGGCGCGCGACGCACCAATGCTGCGGTACGGATTGAAGTCTGGGATTCCGGACGCGGGATTCCCAAAGACAAGCATAGGGAGATTTTTCAGGAGTTTCGTCAACTCGACAATCCGCAACGCGACCGCCGAAAGGGGTTGGGCCTCGGGCTGGCCATCGTCGAACGGCTTCTGAAACTCCTCGATCATTCACTGGAGCTGCGCTCGCAGCTCGGCAAAGGATCAATGTTTGCCGTATCGGTGCCTCGCGGCCGACGCGAGGAGTTTGTACCCGCGGAGGCGGACGGTCAGATCTTCGTCGATCGCGACGTAGCCAACTCGTTGATTCTGTTGGTAGACGACGAACCCGATGTGCGGGACAGCATGCTCGCGCTGCTCGGAAAATGGCGCTGCGAAGTCGTCGCCGCTGACTCCTGTACACAAATGCTGGAGAAACTCGTTACCGTGCAGCGTATGCCCGATCTCATCGTGTCCGATTACCGTCTGCAGGGCGATGAGAACGGCATCGATGTAGTCGCGCGTTTGCGCGAGGAATTCAACGCACAGGTCCCTGCATTGCTGATAACAGGTGATACAGGGATGGAGCAGTTACGAGAAGCCGAGGAGAGCGGACTGCACGTTCTTCACAAACCCCTGAATCCGTCTCGGCTGCGAGCCCTGATTGCAAACCTGCGCCGCGAGCGGACGCGGGCAGCTTGAAGACAAGGGAGATGCGACGATGGACGCTGTCGAACTACTTGCGCGGCGAGGGCTGGGCGCCGGCTTTGGCGCGCCGTTCCAAGTAGCGGGCCCAATTCACGGCCTGATCCCGTCCGAGCTCGTGCAGATACCGCCAGGTGAACAGGCCGGTGTCATGACCGTCGTCGAACACAATTTTCACGGCATATTGTCCGATCGGCTCCACCGCACGAACACCGACATTCTCTTTACCCAGCACCAGCACTTCCTGCCCAGGGCCGTGGCCTTTGACTTCGGCCGAGGGCGAATGCACACGCAGGTACTCGAACGGCAGCTCAAACCGGCTGCCGTCGGCAAAACACACTTCCAGCAGCCGGGATTTGCTGCGTACCTTGATTTCAGTCGCGACAGGGTCAGCCATATATCCGCCAGTATAGGCCCAGGTCTATAGACCATGGGCAGCTGCTGATAGGATCGCGCGCCATGCAGACACTGGATGTCGATTCCTCCATACGCCCGGCAGTAGCCGCTGCTCTCGAGCGCTCGCTGCTGATCCGCGCCGAGCAGATTCGCGCGCAGTTCCGGATTATGCCCGGCGCGGTGGTTGGCTCCACGCTCGTTGCAACGGTCGTTGTTGCAATGCTTTATGACAGGCTGAGCCTCGGTGTGCTGCTGCCGTGGCTGGGCGCAATTTACATACTGTCGGCGGCGCGTATTGCACTGTGGCGTTGGTTCAAGAACGCCAACCCAACCACATCGAAGATCGCGCGCTGGGGACGGCTGGCCATTACGGCAGGTGGCCTCTCGGGCCTGTTGTGGGGAATTGGCGGAATCGTGCTGCACGACCGCACGAGCCTGTCGCATCAGCTGTTCGTGCTGGTCGCCACTACCGGTCTCGGCTTTACCTCCACCTACATGACCGCGCCGCTGATGCCGGCATTCCTGGCGTTCGTTTGCCCGAGTTTTCTGCTGTCAGCCGTGCCTTTTCTGCTCGATGGCGATCAGGTGCATCTTGCGATCGGGATCACCACCGTGCTGCTGCTACCGGTCGTGGTGCAATTCGCCGCGCGCGTCTGCCGGGCGTTCCTGGACTCAGTGAACGTACGGCTGCAAAACTCAGACTTGATGGAAGAGCTGCGTCGCCAAAAGGAGGCTGCCGAGGAAGCCAACGTGGCGAAATCACGCTTCCTCGCCGTCGCGAGCCACGATCTGCGGCAACCGCTGCATGCCCTGGGGCTTTTCGTCCAAGCGCTCCAGGAGTCTACGATTGCCTCCCAGGAGCGGCACATCGTCGGCAACATCCGCCGTTCGGTGGACGCGATGGAAGAGTTGTTCGATGCGCTGTTGGATATTTCCCGGCTGGATGCGGGCGTCGTGCGGCCGCGTTTCGAGACATTCGGGCTCGCCTCGGTATTCGATCGTCTGGGTTTCGAGTACGGGCCCATCGCGAAGCAGAAAGGCCTGTCGTTGCGGGTCATGAAGACAGCAGCGTTCGTCTGCACCGATGCTTCGTTATTTGAGCGGATCGTGCGCAACCTCGTGTCGAACGCGATCCGCTACACCGATCGGGGTGGCCTCGTTCTCGGGTGCCGGCGTCAGGATGGCGGGCTCAGGGTTGAAGTGTGGGACACCGGCCGAGGGATTGCGCCCGACAAGCACCGCGAGATCTTCCGTGAGTTCGCGCAGCTCGATCCTTCCGACCGGGACCCCCGCAAGGGGCTCGGCCTGGGACTCGCCATCGTCGATCGGCTGGCCAAGCTCCTCGACCACGAGGTCCGCCTGCGCTCGATTCCCGGCAAGGGCTCGGTGTTCTGCGTCACTGTACCTCGCGGCCGCGAACAGGACGTGATCGCCAACAGCTCCGTCGAACATACGACGGCGTTCGATCTGACCGGTGTTCTGATCCTGGTCATCGATTCGGAGCCCGCGGTGCTGCAGGCAATGGAAACGCTGCTCGCCAAGTGGAATTGCGATGTCATCGCAGCCTCCTCGGGTGAGGAGATCAGGGACAGGCTGGCCCTCGTTCCGCGCGTGCCGAGCCTGATCATTTCCGACTACCGGCCGCGCGCTCCCGCGACGCTGGGCGCAGGTCCCACGCTGGCCGTCATTGACATGCTGCGCAGTGAGTTCAACACCGAGATACCTGCGGTGTTGTTGACCGGCGATACCGAGCGCCCCACGCGCGATCAGGAAGTCGCGGGCCTACCGGTGCTTCACAAGCCGCTCAACCCGGCGCGGCTGCGTACCTTGATTGCGAATCTGCTGAGAATGGATGAGGCGCACGAGCGTCCTCGGCGCGCCAGCTGACGGTGAGGACCCACCTCGGGGCCGAGGGTCCGCTGATCAGCTTGTGATCATCCCCACTCGTCGGGCGACGAGTACGGCCTGAGTCCGGTTCACCACTCCCAATACCTTGAAAATGGCGGTGACGTGCGCCTTGACCGTCTTTTCCGACAGCCCCAACTCCGTGGCGATCTGTTTGTTGGTCTTGCCCTGGCACACCCGTGAGAGCACCTCGAGCTGGCGTAACGTGAGCAGCGCGACGTCGGGCTCGGCAGCAGACGCCGAGTCGCCGAGGGCACCGGGCAGAGCATGCGACACAGGGGGTCCGGATGACTGTAGGGCGAGCGGTACGGTTACGTTGCCTTCGAGAACCTGCTGCAGCACTTCGATCAGCACGCGCGTCGCGGCTGACTTCGGCACAAACCCCATCGCACCCGCGTTGATCGCGTGGCGGACATTCTCGGGCTCCTCGAGAGCTGACAGCACGACCACTGGCAGAGACGGCAGCCGCTCGTGGAGTTTGCCGATGAGGTTGAATCCACTCATGCCTGGCAGGGCGAGATCCAGCAACACGAGGTCGAGGTCTGGATTTTCCGCGGCGAGGCCCAAGCCCTGTTCGGCATCACGCGCGGCCATGACAGTAACGTCATCCGCGAGGGATTCGAGGGCTGCTGAGACACCCTCTTGCACGAGAGGATGATCGTCGATGACTAGTACTTTCAGAGGCATTTTTCTGGTGAGTTCAGTCAGTCAGTCTGCGGGCCGTCAGGCGTTGCGCCAAGTGGACCTTGGTCCCACTTCGCTTGATTTGATGAGCTTGCTCGTGTTGCCGCTGTTGCGCTACGAGGATCGGCACCAGCTTGAATATACCTCCGGCATGCGTCGCCGCCGTGCGCCAGTCGGGTGGGCGTGGCGTTTATTTGTCCGATCGTGAGACATGTCGCAATTTGCCGGCGCTGCTCGGCTGCGACAGCAAAGGCCGAGGGCCAAAGGCTACAAATTCGTACTGCGTCGCTACACACTCGTACAAGGCTCACCTTCGTACATTGCTCTCTTTGGCCTGGGAGCGCACTGCGCGGTTGGGTGTAGGATCAGACACATGTCTTCCCCGGACGTCCCAAAGGGCACGTTGGCGTCACACGCGGATCGCGCGTCGCTGATTGCGGCCGAAAAAGTCCGCATCCAATACCGGAATATGCCCACTGCGTTCATTGGAAGCGCAGTGATCTGCAGCCTGATGGGATTCGCTCTGGCCAAGGGCGCGGGGTTTGCGAAAGTCCTCTGCTGGATGGCTGTTGTCTACACCTGGGTCCTGGCGCGAATGATCCAATGGCGCGCCTTCAACAGAGTCAATCCGTCGCCCGCCGACATGCAGGTGTGGCGCCGCCTCAGTATTGGCGGCTCCGCTGTGGCGGGCCTGATATGGGGTGTGGGAGCCATCGTGCTCTACGTGCCGGACGGCTTGGGACATAACGGCCTGGCTTATCAGTTCTTCCTCGTGATGGGCCTCGTTGGAATGGGCGCGGGGTGCATATACGCATCGGCGTCCGTCATGCCGTCATTCTTTGCGTTCTTCTACCCCAGTATTTTGCTGCCGGCGGTACTGTTTCTGCGTGGCCACGATTCCCTGCATTTCATCACCGGCGTGCTGATGCTCGTCTACGTGGCGTTGATGACGCCGTTCGCGCTGCGCGTATATCGCCTCATCGATGAGTCCATCAAGTTGCGCTTCGAAAACCTCGGACTGATCAGCGAGCTGCGCGAACAGAAGGACACGGCTGAGGATGCGAACATCGCCAAGTCCCGATTCCTGGCGGCGGCGAGTCACGATCTGCGGCAGCCCCTGCACGCACTCGGTCTGTTCGTACAGGCATTGCAGGAGACACCGCTGGCAACGCGCGAGCGCCAGGTGATCGGCAACATCCGCAGATCAGTCGATGCCATGGAGGAGCTCTTCAATGCGCTTCTTGATATCTCCCGGCTCGATGCGGGGGTGGTGCAGCCGCACATAACAACCATCCCGCTTGCGGCCGTCTTCGATCGCGTTCGCTTCGAGTACGGCCAGATTGCGCGTCAGAAGCGTCTATCACTGAGAGTCGTGAAGACATCTTTATTTGTGCAAAGCGATCCTTCACTGCTGGCCCGTCTGATCCGTAACCTGCTTTCCAACGCCGTCCGCTACACAGACTCGGGCGGTGTCGTGCTCGGATGCCGGCGCATGGGTTCAGAAGTACGCATCGAAGTCTGGGACACCGGCAAAGGCATCCCCGCCGACCGTCACGAGGAGATTTTTCAGGAGTTTTACCAGCTCGATAATCCCGAGCGCGATCGGCGGAAGGGGCTCGGCCTGGGACTCGCCATTGTCAAACGCCTGGCAAAGCTTCTGAACTACCACGTGAGCCTGCGTTCGGTGGTGGGCAAGGGCTCGATGTTCTCCATCACCCTACCCCGCGGTTGTCGCGAGGACTACGGGCCCGCGGAGAGCAGTCCCGAATCAGCTGCTTTTGACCTGTCCCACTCACTGGTGCTCGTCATCGATGATGAAGCCGCGGTACAGGAAGGCATGGCGGCCCTGCTGCGCAGATGGAAGTGCGACGTTCTCACGGCTGGCTCGGGCGCGGAGATGATGAGCAAGCTGGTTGCCGTACAACGGCTTCCAGACCTCATCGTCTCGGACTACCGCCTACGGGACAACGAGAACGGCATTCAGGTCGTCGAGACCCTGCGCAGCGAGTTCAACGTCGATATCCCCGCGCTGCTCGTCACCGGTGATACCGGGCCGGACCGGCTGAGGGACGCCGAGGCGAGCGGATTACCCATCCTCCACAAGCCATTGAACCCGGCACGGCTGCGCACGCTGATCGCCAACCTGCTACGGGAACACACCCGTGCAGCTTGACCTGCCACGCCCCCGGTCTGGCACGCTTGCCCTTGCTGGGGCCGCCTCCCGCGCGACTAGACTTAGTCTAAACCAGAAAAACTGTTCCTATTCAGAGCACACCTGTCACTCATGGTGACATTCTGCAGCGCCTCTCTATACTCAGTGCCCCTGCACTAATAGGGGGCTCCGCCGACGCGGCTTTGAATGGAACCAACCGATACCTCGCATCCCGACTACTACCATAAAGTCGTGGATTGCCAGTGGGCCTGTCCGGCTCACACCGATGTTCCCGAATACATCCGGCTGATCGCCCAGGGTCGCTTCACTGAGGCGTACATGGTGAATCGGCACTCGAATGTATTTCCGGGGATCCTGGGAAGAGTGTGCGATCGACCGTGCGAGCCGGCCTGCCGCCGGGGGCGCGTCGAGGAAAAGCCCGTCGCAATCTGCAGGCTCAAGCGGGTCGCAGCTGACCACCGCGACGATGTGGCCGCGCTGCTGCCCAAGATCCCCAAGCTCAAGAACGGCAGGCGGGTGGCCTGCGTCGGCGCGGGAACGGCCTCGCTGACGGTGGCTAACGACCTCATGCCGCTGGGCTACCAGGTCACGATTTTCGAGCAGTACGGCGAGCCCGGCGGGTTGATGCGGACCAACATCCCCTCCTTCCGGCTGCCAGCGAAGGTACTGGACGAAGAGATCGCGATGATCACCGCCATGGGCGTGGATCTGAAGCTCAACCACCCCATCGCCAGCATGCGCGATCTGCTGAGCACCGGCGGCTTCGACGCCGTGTTTGTCGGCTCCGGCGCGCCCAAGGGCAAGGAGCTCAAGCTCCCGGGCCGGGAGGCCGCTGCAGCCAACGTCCACATTGGCATCGCGTGGCTCGAGTCGGTGGCCTTTGGCCACATCTCGAAGGTTGGCGAGCGGGTGCTCATCATCGGCGTCGGTAACACGGCGATGGACTGCTGCCGCACCAGCCTGAGACTCGGCGCGAAGAACGTGAAAGTCATGGCGCGCAAGCCCCGTGGCTTCTTCAAAGCTTCCGAGTGGGAGCTCGAGGATGCCGAGGAGGAGAGCGTCGAGATCGTCATCAACCGCTCGCCGAAGGCGTTTGTCGTCGAAAACGGCAAGCTGACGGGGATGATGTTCGACAAGATGGAATACGACCTCGATGCGCAAGGGCGGATCACGGCCGAGCGCAATGTTGGCGAGGAGTTC
>Ga0105247_10002351_pt1 | contig 12893 bp, 8 predicted proteins | sample KBSS24metaG_FD_81519 | JGI IMG/M metagenome (GOLD analysis project Ga0105247, IMG submission 81519) | Switchgrass rhizosphere microbial communities from Kellogg Biological Station, Michigan, USA - KBS S2-4 metaG | ecosystem: Host-associated > Plants > Roots > Rhizosphere > Soil | place...
AGATCAAATGACGAAGCAATATCATTTATCATTTTTTCAATGGCTTCACCGCCTTGTATTTTTTTCCAACTGATATCAACATCGTCAAATAAATCATTGACCGGAGCTGTGCCACCGGTTGTTTTAAAATACTCTAATGCCTCACCTCTCGAAGCAGTAGCGCCGAATCCCTGGCTTTTATGATTACTTCTGCTGATCGCTGCTATTTCACCATAACTTTTTCCCAACAAAGGGTTGTAACCACCTACATCAAATTTGAATTGATCATTGCTTGTAAGATTTGTTCCTCCAAAATTGAAACCGTTCAATAGAATTCTTTTGGCCTGCCAGGGCTTTACATATTTTAATTGCTCTGGAAAACGGCTAGGATCTGCAGCAGCTGTAAAAGCTTCATTAGCTAAAATTGCTGAGGCAGTATGATGCCCATGACCACCTTCACCCGTTGTAGGAAATCTTGTAATGATCACATCGGGTTGAAATTTTCTGATCACCCATACGACATCGCTCAATATTTTTTCCCTATCCCATTTGGTAAAAGTTTCTTCAGGGTTTTTAGAAAAGCCAAAATCAAAAGCTCTTGTAAAGAATTGTTCGCCTCCATCCACTCTTCTTGCTGCAAGTAATTCCTGTGTTCTTATTAATCCCAATTCAATGCCTTGTTCAGTTCCAATCAGGTTTTGTCCGCCATCGCCTCTTGTTAAAGACAAATAGCCGGCACGCAGCATTCTATCTTTTGCGAAATAAGCGATCAGTCTTGTATTCTCATCATCAGGATGCGCCGCAACATATAAAACGGAACCAAGCACATTCAATTTTCGAATAGCCAGGTACATATCGGATGAGGTCCATGTTTGAGGAGCCTGTGAATGCGCAATCAGCAATTGGCAATAAGCAAACAAAGCAAATAGAAATTTTCTCATTCAGAAAAATTATTCAGCGAATATAAATGCTATTTGTCAGTAGTTAAGACCGATTAAGTAAAAATAAACCCACGTACCGGGCAGACCTGGTGACGTGGGTTCATACATTAAGAGATTCGTTAATTTCTACTCTTTTTTATGGCCGTTTCCATTATTTACTTTCTTTCCTAATTGTTGTAATATCTGTAATCCTAATAAGCCATTGATTGCACCATTGCCGCTTTCATTATTTCCACCTCCTATCAATACATCAGGCATGATCTTTACATTTTGAGTTGCGATTGATTCCATTACTTTTAATTGCGTAAAGTTATCGCCACCCATTGCACTTACGGAAAGCTTGTATGATTCAGCATTTGATTTACCGATAGCAAGAATTTTTTCTGCTTCTGCATTACCAGTAACTGAGATCTTTTCAGCTTCAGCTTTTGCAATCAATTCTATTTTTTCGGAATCGGCTTTTGCAAGCAACCTGATCCTTTCAGCATCACCACTGGCAATTAACTTCAACCTGTCCGCTTCAGCATTGGCCTGCAAACGAACGCTGTTAGCATCACCGGTAGCTTTTTTTACAGAAGCGTCTGCAATACGTTCCGCTATCAATACACCCTGGTCTGCTTTTACAATTTCCTTTTGTATATCAGCTATGGCTGTTTCTTTTTCCAATAACTGCCTTGTCTCCTGTGCTTTTTTCTCCGTATCATAAGTTATCTTTTGTTCTTCAGCCAGCTTACGATCAGTCAAAGTCTTCATCAAACTTTCAGGAGGAACAATATCACCTATCAGGGTATCTACTCCATATACATTGTATTGCTCAAGCACTTTACCGATATGATCTTTTGCTGATTGCTGTCTTTCTTTACGTGTGCCGAGGAATGCTATCACATCACTATCCTGAGCCGAGTTACGGAAGTAGTTACCGATAGTTGGCTCCAATACCTGGCTTACCAGATTATTCATGTTACCGAAACGGGCAATTACTTTCGGTGCTTCCGTGGTTGGAATATGAATGATCTGCGACACATCAAGATTGAACGGGAAACCATCTTTACTGCGCACAGTAATCGTTGATAAATTTTTATCCAATTGATGTGATTCGCTTCTTGCACTTGCCCAGTTCAACACAAGGTTTGTTGTAGGGACCAGTTCGACTTTCAAAATATATGGATTGATTGGGTATTTACCGGGACCTAATGGTTCGGCCCAAACACCTTTGAACCCTTTGCCTACAATGTTACCATGCTTGAATTCAATACCGCTAAGATCCTTTCCGTCTTCACCAACATAAGAAATAACTACGCCAACATGGCCAATTGCTATTTCAGTCATTTTTACTAATTCCAATTTCACGAACCATGGATTAAGGAAATAAGAACCAGCGAGTATAACCTGTTCCTGTAAACCTTTATATCCATTGTTGGCAAGAAAAGAATCTACATCCTGGAACTTGTTATGTCCGTTAATGATCTTTCCCGCAATCTGTCCTTCTTCAAGTGGTTTTCCTTCCAAAGTTGTAATAACACCAACAGCATTATCAGGAATGCTGATCATATCCGTTATCTCAACATTAAATAAAAATGTATTGATACGGTATGAACCCGGGGTAATGATAGCTGTTTGACGACCTTTTCGTCCGCCATTTTTCAGGAATGCTTCTGCATCCTGGAATGAATCGCAATTTACTTTACGGCCTAATACAGATCCTGTTTCCAATTCACTTCCATCTTTTGCAAGTACTAACCCGATCTTACCGGTTGGAATAATAGTGAATGGTTGAAAAGTGATTTCGTATTGCCAGATCCATTTCCAGAAATATACTCCGGGAGGAAGAGTTTGCGCCTGGTAACCGGCTTCGCCATGCGAGGCGATGATACGGCCCTCTGGTAATTCCTGTTTACCAAAAAGTACAAATTTCTTAGTGACTAATCCAATCCTGTCTTCGGGAACAATTACAAGTCCGAAGAAGACTCTAAGAATGAATTTATAAAATAATAAAACGAATAAGGGGATGCCAACAATCAATCCCCAGCGAATTAATTCAGAAGTTGTCATGGTGGTTAAATTAATGTTTATAAAAAATTGTTTAAAAATTGATGCATTGCGGCGCCAACGGTTTTCAAACCGCAGCACGACTATGCAAATGCAATAGCATTAGAGTTTACTAAAAGAATATCATTTGTAAACCGGATATCAAATCAAACCGGGAGGAGAAGTATTATAGATCGTGAATTTGATCTCAGAAATGATCGGTATAAAACTATCAGATTCCATATTCAAAGATTGATGGAGTAAAGTTACATTGAAAATCAGGATAACAAATGGATCTGATCCAGTTTTGATGCTAATCAAAATCGGATGTTTAGCTCTAAAATATAATGTTGCAGGATGTTTGCTTTTGATTATATTCTATTGACCTACCAGGAACACTGCATTGCAGAACATCAACTTTCCATTTTCCCAAAAGCTTCTGAACATTACATTATCCAGCAAGTAAGTAACCGAGCCGTTTCCCATATCCTGCACGCCAAACAGCAATCCGTCTTTTAGCTTATCTTTTAACCTGGCGCCAACAAAACCTGATACAGGGCTATTCTTTTTTATTACTCCTACATTCCAACCATTTTCTTTGATAAACTCAGCAACATTATCATCTTGTTTTAGTGTATAATAATAACCTGGATAACCAAAAGCAAGAGGATGACTATTGTCTAAATCCACTTTTAATATAGCTCCGGGTGTAGTTCCTGAAATAGGTTCTCTTTCACGATCCTCAAATCTTCTTAATGCACTGTAAGCACTATCTTTTTTATCATCGTCATCATTTTTTTTCATCTTGATTCCAAATTCTGCTTTTGAAAGTTGGGATACGGCGCTTTCCAATGCCACAATCCTTCCTCCACTATTTACCCAACCTTTTAATTGTTCAACATTTGCTTTCTCACTGAGATACCTGTAGTTACCATCCGGCATTATCAATACATTAATGTTATTCCAATCAGCACGACCAAGATCGTTCGCATTTATTAATGTAATGGGATAATCAATTTGTTGCTCGAAGAAGTGCCATATCTCCCCTGCTGCATTTGAACCAACACCTTCACCGGTAACCAAAGCAACTTTTGGCGCTTTTAATGGATGTACTTTATCACTGCCAAAATCATAGCCTTTATCTACAAAACCGCTCGAGACAGGATATAATTGGATGTTATTCGAATCAGCTATTTGTCTTGTTATATTCCATAGCTGTTTGCCAAATGATCTGTTTGCAGTTTGCAAAACAAGTATTGACCCCCGGTCAAATTTTTCATTATTTATTTCAAATGGTTCTTCAGTATAGCGAAGAAGAATTCCTTTTTGCAATAACTGTCCAACTGTTTTTACTGTTTGTATTCCTTTCCACGGTAAAACATATCCATAGTTGGTTTCTTCATTATGCATTATTGATTTTTCACTCCTGCTACCCATGTTAAGCTGATCTTTCGAAGCATAAGCTGTTAATCCATAGGCGTAAGGAACAGACCAGGCAGTAATATCATAGGTAGCTGAATCAACGAGGCGGCTCTTGGGTTCAAATAAAACTTTTACCAATGCACTGCGTGGCTGTTGCGATTGTATAAAAACATCACCCATTTCAATACTGAATAATTCATCTTTTCCGGTTTGATAATTAAAACCGTCCTGCATTCCTCTTGCACTACCCATTGCCACATCATATTTAATCCCATTTTTATCCAGAAGTTCTTTTAATGAATTTATTCTTTCTATATCATTCGCTTTGTTCTTAATGATGTATGTTTTGTATTCTCCCACGCCTTTGCTCACCGCATCGTTAAAAAATTTATGAAACTCTTTAACAAGTTTAGAAGCATTTATTGATGAAATTTCAATTGTACTTAAAGAAGTTGTATAATGATGCATAGCCCGGTCATACAACGTCAATGTATCACCTTCGTCATTATTAGCGCCAAGTCCACCGGACGGGCCACCACCTTGTTCGTATGTCATTCCGATACTTCCATTATAAGTTGGATAGGTATCGCCATAAGATGGATAGAAAAGATCAAATATCTCTTTTGTGAAAAATAGCCACCCATTTGCATCAAAATATTTTGCATTATTTTTTCCAATTGTTACCTGGAAATCTCTTTGCCATTGGGTAATGACATCATGATAAGGCTGTACGGCCGGCGCAAAATAATAAGGGGCATTGATTCCCTGCTCGTGATAATCTACATGAACCTGGGGCATCCATTGATCATAAAGTTTTATACGTTGTTGTGATTCTATTTGGGTTTGCCATGCCCAATCACGATTAAGATCAAAATTATAATGATTGGTTCTGCCGCCTGGCCATGGTTCATGATGTTCTCTGGCCATTAACTTCGGATTATAGTTTTTTCCTGAAATAGAATTGAACCAATTTACGTACCGATCCCTTCCATCAGGATTGATACATGGATCAATTACAACAACAGTATTCTTTAGCCATTCTTTTGTTTTAGCATTTGAAGGATCAATTAAAGAATATAAAGTAAGCATTGCAGCTTCAGATGAAGAAGGTTCGTTACCATGAACATTATAACTGAGCCAAACTATTGCCGGCGCATTATCTTCTATTGCGGCCATTTTATCTTTCGCAAGATTAGCAAGCCTCAGGTTATTCATTTGTATTTGTTCCAGCCGGCTTATGTTTTCCGGGCTACTGATAAAAGCCGTCAATAGTGGTCTGCCCTCATTTGTTTCTCCATATTGTTGAAGTTTCATCATAGTAGAAACATTTGCAGCCACATGCTGAAAATAATTAACGATTTTCCAATGCGGAGTAAACCTGCTTCCGATTTTATAACCTAAAAAATCCTGCGGTGACCTTAATTGTGCTTTTACAAAAAAAGCTATTAGGGTAAAGATCAATAGAGAAGCGGCTCGCTTTATCATTATTAAGATTTTATCTGGCAATTTAGCGAACCTCTACGATTCGCCACATAGATAAACAAAAGGTTTATTCTCAACCTTATTAATTTTGGCCTAAAAAAAACCATTATTATCTTTCCAATTCATAAACTAATAACCATGAACACACTTGGTAAAGAATATCTTGGCACAACAATACGCCGCCTAAAGTATTATAAGGATCTTGCCGAAAAAGCTTTTGACCAGTTAAATGATGCGGATCTTCATTTTCAACCCAACGAAGAATCAAATAGCATTGCCATCATCATTCAGCATATATATGGAAATATGCTTAGCAGGTGGACCAATTTCTTAACCGAAGACGGAGAAAAAGAATGGAGGCAAAGGGACGACGAGTTCGAAATCCATTTATTAAGTAAACAACAATTGATTGAGCTTTGGGAAAAAGGATGGACTTGTTTCTTTAATGCTTTAGAATCCCTTACTGAGGATGATCTTTTAAAAACCGTCCATATCCGAAGCGAGCCTTTATCTGTTATCGATGCTATCGACAGGCAACTGGCGCATTATCCTCATCATATAGGGCAAATACTATACATTGGGAAAATGATAAAAAATAAAGATTGGAAAAATTTGTCTATCCCAAAAGGACTATCCCAGCAATATTCCAGTGCACGTACAATCAAGGACCCGGCTAAGAAATTTTAAACTTGCTTGTTTCAATGCAAAAGAACATTTTAATCCTTTGCATTTACGGGATTTAATTTTTACTTTTGCGACTTCAACCATTTTTATCCGCCATAGATGACGTGCCGGCGACAGATGCTGGTGTTCTGATTTTAGATCAGCATTCAATTTCCTTGAAACCTCCTTTATTTATTAATCACCACGTGAATTAAAATCTTGACTCATGAAATTTGTATTGTCCTTGTTTATGTTGATTTTGTTTTCTCTTTCTGCTAATAGCCAGGTAGAGGTAGGAATTTTTGGAGGTCCCCAGATAACATCTGTCAACTTCAGCATTAAAAATGTAAAACAAAAAAGTAGTTCTAAGATCGGGTTTCAATTAGGTATGGGTCTTAAAATACCTATTGAAGAAAAACTATTTTTCTCTCCAGCGATATTTTATAGTATGAAAGGCTATAAAGTAACCTTTGCAAGCCCGGCTCTTATTCCCGATGCCACTGCAACAGATAACAATACTACCGTTCATACCGTAGAAACAGCGGCAATGTTACAATATGATTTCAGTAATGATCCAAAACATTTTTTTGTAAAAGCGGGGCCTTCCTTGGATTTTCAGTTATTTGGTCATGAAAAATTTAATCGCAACCCTCCCGATGGGCCTGTAAGCAGAAATATGAAGTTTGGCTATGGCGACTATGGATATTTTTCTGCCAATATGCTACTGCAAATTGGTTATGAAATGAAGAACCGGTTTTTCATCTTTGCTCAATACACACATGGCCTTGCCAATCTGAGCAATGTAGATGGAGGCCCACGTATTCAGCACCGTATATATGGTATCAGTATTGGCAAATTTCTCAGCCGGAAAAAATAGTGGCTGATCCTTTCATGTTCTTACATCTTATTACCTTTAATTACCCGGCAAAAGATAGCTTGCCAAATCGCTACCACGGGTAAAATATGATAAAACATATTGCGTACGGATTTATCATTGCCTGTTTAATTATTTCATGCCGCCAAACAGAAACTAATAATTATACTAACTGGACGGTTACCGGTGGCAGTAAACAATCCATACGGTATTCTTCTCTTACAGAAATCGATACTATTAATGTAAACCAGTTACAGGTGGCATGGGAGTACCATACAGGTGATGCAGATACTGTAAACCATTCCCAAATACAATGCAACCCTATCATTGTAGATGGGATAATGTATGCTACTACGCCGAGGCTGCGATTAATAGCAGTGGATGCTGCAACGGGAAATGCAAAATGGGTTTTTGATCCTGACGCTGCTAATAAAAACAATAGCGCTTTTCATTTTGCTGTAAATAATAACCGCGGCGTTACTTATTGGCAGGATAAAGATGACAAACGAATTTTATTTAGTGCCGGCTCTGTTTTATACCAGGTAAATGCCAATGATGGAAAGGTTATTACTTCATTTGGTAATGGTGGAAGGATCGATCTTCATGAAGGATTGGAAAGAAATGTAAATGATCTTTATGTAGTTGCTACTTCTCCCGGTATTATTTATAAAGATCTTTTTATTATTGGATCAAGAGTAGATGAAGGCCCGGCTGCTGCTCCCGGTAATATCCGGGCTTACGATGTACGAACAGGAAAACTTCACTGGACATTTCATACTATTCCACATCCCGGTGAGCCTGGTTATGATACATGGGAAGATTCTATTGCGTATAAAAATATTGGCGGAGCAAATTGTTGGAGCGGTTTTACTCTGGATGAACAAAGGGGAATTTTATTTGCACCTCTCGGTTCTGCTTCTTTTGATTTTTATGGTGGTAAAAGAAAAGGGCAGAATCTATTTGCTAATTGTTTGTTGGCCCTTGACGCTGCTACCGGCAAACGCATCTGGCATTTTCAAACAATACACCACGATGTTTGGGATAGAGACCTACCGACACCTCCGCAACTCGTTACCATTAATAAAGGCGGTAAAAAAATAGATGCTGTAGCACAGGTAACTAAAAGTGGGTTTGTGTATGTCTTTAATAGAGAAACAGGAGAACCAATTTATCCTGTTGATGAAATACCCGTAGATACCAATAGCCCGATGCCAGGTGAAAAACTATCGCCAACACAACCTGTTCCAAGATTTCCAAAACCATTTGCACGGCAAACATTTACTGAAAATGATATTAATCCTTATTTACCTGACAGCTCATTGAAAAAAGTAAAAAAAGAACTGGCAACATTTAATTACGGCGGATTGTTTATTCCTCCTTCTAAAAAAACATTGGTTGTCTTTCCAGGCTTTGATGGTGGAGCAGATTGGGGTGGACCTTCCTATGATCCTGAAACAGGTAATTTGTACGTAAATGCAAATGGAATAGCTTTCCTTCTTACGTTAGTTGATTCAAAAGCTTCATCACTAAGAAAAGAAACTAATCTTGAGGCCGGCTCCCGGTTGTATGCCCAAACTTGTATGACTTGTCACGGGCCAGATAGAAAAGGCTCAGGAAATTATCCCTCAATTGTTGAAGCAGGTAAAAAATATGTACTGGATAGCTTTCTGACTCTTTTGAACAATGGCAGAAGAATGATGCCATCCTTTAAGCAATTGGATGAAGCGGAGAAAAAAGCAATTGCATCTTTTATTCTTGATATTAAAAAAGAACATCCAAAAACTTTTATTGCGCCTGCAGGATCTATTGATACATTTCGCAGGTTGCCTTATGCAATGACAGGATATTATAAATTTTACAGTCCCGAAGGTTATCCGGCCAATTCGCCGCCGTGGGGAACATTGACTGCAATAAATCTTAATACGGGAGAACATGTCTGGAATACAACATTAGGCGAGTATCCTGAATTAAAAGCCAAAGGCATTCCGGCAACCGGAACAGAAAATTATGGTGGCTCCGTGGTAACAGCAGGTGGACTTTTATTTATTGCAGCGACCCGGGATGGCAAAATAAGGGCCTTCAATAAACGTAATGGAAAACTGTTGTGGGAATACCAATTGCCTTACGCAGCCTTTGCTACTCCTGCAGTTTACAAGATAAAAGGAAAACAATACATGGTAATAGCATGTGGCGGAGGCAAGCTTAATACAAAATCAGGAGATGCTTATGTAGCTTTTGCATTGCCTGACTGAACTTAAAACGATGTGTTATTTTGTAACAAGCATTACTACTCAATTATTCTAAATATTGCTTACTGAGAAGATTAATAGAATGATCAGTTTGCTTTTGCAAGAGGTAGTGAGAAAGAAAACACAGAGCCTTCATTTAATTTACTTTTGACCATCATTTTTCCATTGTGCTCTTTAACTATTTCAGAAGCTATATAAAGGCCCATGCCAAGCCCGGGTGTCTGAAAGTTATTATCCTCCACCCTGTAAAATCGATCAAATATTTTTGTTTGCTCCAGCTCTGACATTCCTATACCAAAATCAATAACAGATACCGTAGCATACGTACCATTCTTTTCAGAGCGAATAATAATTTCTTTATTCTTTGGAGAATATTTAAAAGCATTGTTGATAAGGTTCATTAATACCTGCTCTAATCTTTCTAGGTTTCCGGTGATCCTTATATTTTCTTCAAGCTCTTTTTTTATCTTATTGGCAGGATAAACATACCTGCAATTATCAACACATACATTTACCAGCTCAGACAGGTTAAAAACATCTGTGTCAAATTTTAATTTACCTGCTTTTATTTTACTTACATCCAGCAAGTCGTTTATTAGATGTTGCAATTTGATAAGCGAACTGTTTGCTTTATTTATATACAGTTTAATATTGTCAGGAAGATTTGTTTGCGCTTCCATTAATTGAATGTACCCTTTCAGGCTTGTCAATGGTGTTTTTAGTTCATGACTTGCAATACCAATGAATTCGTCTTTTTTCTCCAACTCTTTTTTTTGATCATCTATATCTATACTTGTTCCCAACCATGCGGTTACATTGCCATATTCATCTTTAAAAGGAATTGCCTGCGCATAGTGCCATCTGAAAACTCCATCAGTATTTCTTTTAAACCTGAACTCCTGCTCATATTTGTTTTTATTCTTAATAGCATCCTGCCAGGCAACCGTGCTATTTTCAAGGTCATCCTGGTGAATCAATTCGCTTTGCTTTGTTCTTGATTGCTCTACATTAAAGCCTGTATATTCACGCCACCGACGGTTGACATAATCAAGTTTCCCTTCGGCATCAGTCGTCCATATAATGACAGGGACATTGTCTGCTAAAAATTTAAAATATTCCCTGCTAAAAAACAGATCTTTTGTTCTTGCCTTTACCATATCCTCCAACTCTTCATTCATTTTATCAGCCTTAAGCCCGGCTTCATACAGTTGTTCATTCTTTAAATGCAGTTGCCTTTCGTTTTCCTTCTGCAATGAAAGATCAGTGAGAATTATACTTAATGCAGCACCCTCATCCAATTCCAATGAAGTAACAGATAAAAGAAAAGGTGTTAATTGATTGCGTTTATTTTTCAAATAGATCTCTCCTTTGCTATCTGACTTCCATCCTTTATCAATGATGCTTTTAAAAATTGTTTTATATGTATCCGGGATAAAATCTGTTATGGGCAATCCAATAACTTTTGTCAACGGCAAATCGACCATTGAAGCAAACTGAGAATTGCTGTATAAAATGAGACCATCGCTATTAATTGTCACGGCGCCTTCTTTCATCTTTTCGATAAATACACGATAAGTATGATCGGCACTTTTTAAAGTATAAAGCTGGGAGCCATTTTCGGTTTGCACTACCAGTGCATCTATTTGCCCGGTGCGAATAGCATGAAGCGTTTCATTAGCTTCCCGCAGTTGGAAACTGACATCTTCCAATTCTTCTAAAAGTTCCTCGTAAGTTTTTGTGTTCTTCATGTATGATCTCTATTTGATAAGCCAATGCTTTTAAGCACTCGTTCTATATCAGACATATCACCGATCAACCTTTTTTCAGGCAAGGGAAATTTTTTTATTAATAAAGGCAGTGCAATAATGTTTTCCTTTTTAGCAATAACTGGTTGCTGATACACATCAATGATTTCCAAATCATAGTTTTCTTTTAAATGTTCTTCGCAGATGTTTTTGGTATTGGCAATTGCCCGTAGGGAGTTTGGTGAAGCTCCTGTTACAAAAAGACGGAAAACATAAACATCATTATCACTTCTATTCTTCCCCGCTGTTGCCTTGCCATTTTTTTTCATTATACAAGATTTACCGACCGGATATTTAAACCTACAAGAACTTTTTCTTCATTCGAAAGATCACCAATTATTTTACGGATCGGTTCGGGTACCTTTCTTACAAGAGTTGGTATTGCGAATATCTGATCTCCTTCGGCCAATTGTGGATGTACGAGCAGATCGATTACTTCAATTTTGTATTGTCCCTTTAAATGGGTCTCACAATACTTTTCCAAATTTTTTAAAGCAGTTACTGATTTGGGAGTTTTTCCGGCAACATATAACCTTAGCTCCCATGTTTGTTGCTTTTTTGCCATAGCTATTTACCTGCCTTTAGTTTTGATTGTTCAGAAGTAGCATTACCTTGTCTCCTGGAAGCCATCAATTTTCTCTCTTGCTGATCTTTCAGGTCTTTGCCACTTAGTTTCTGCAATTTTTGTTCCTCTCTTTCAGAACCGATAAGAATACCTGAAGGTCCAATATATATCTCAACTAATTTCAAACCACGATCCGTTATTACAAACTCTCTTATCTGTTTTGAATGTTTCATTCCCCTTGATTTCATTACATACAATGCCCGGTTTCGTTCACCGTTCGATTCAAGATCTTTTACTGATATCCATGTATCGACCAGAGAAGATACTCCTTCATCCATTTGCTCATCTACCATTCCCATTAATGCCGTTAACATAACAGTTATGCCTTCTCCCTGCAAAAAATCGATCAATCGAAGCAACATAGCATTTACTTCATTGATCAATCCAACAGAAACGAGGTTAGTAATCGGATCAAGAACTACAACGCTTGGTTTTGTTTCCCGTATTATTTTATAAATACTGGCAAGATGCATTTCGAGTCCATATAAAGCCGGGCGGGCAGCATGAAATTGCAATAACCCCTTTTTTACATGTTGCTCGAGATTCATTCCTATTGATCTCATATTTCTTATGATCTGCTTAGGTGACTCTTCAAAAGCAAAAAACACACACTTCTCTTTTCGCTTGCATGTTTCATTGGCAAAAGAAGCAGCGATACTTGTTTTACCCGTACCGGCTGTCCCAGAAATTAGAACGCTGCTGCCGCGATAATATCCTTTACCAGCAAACATTTCGTCAAGAGTTGAAATGCCGGTACTTATAGTTTCCGATGAAACATCCTTGTCAAGCTTTAAAGAAGTTACAGGCAAAACGGTGATACCTTCC
>Ga0105247_10002352_pt1 | contig 12889 bp, 16 predicted proteins | sample KBSS24metaG_FD_81519 | JGI IMG/M metagenome (GOLD analysis project Ga0105247, IMG submission 81519) | Switchgrass rhizosphere microbial communities from Kellogg Biological Station, Michigan, USA - KBS S2-4 metaG | ecosystem: Host-associated > Plants > Roots > Rhizosphere > Soil | place...
GGTGGATGAGACGTTGGGCAATCCTTATAACGACATCGGAAGCTATCTGCTGGCGAAGGGCGATCCTTATGGCTCGGTGCGGTGGTTCAAGCGGGCACTGTTAGCGCCGCGGTATGAGTCGTACGCGTTTCCGCATTTCAATCTCGGGCGGGTTTATGAAACGCGGCGACAGTTTCTGGAGGCGGCGCGGCATTACGGTCTGGCGCTCGAGCAGAAGCCTGATTTCACGGAAGCCGCGGTCGCGCTCAGACGAATGCAAGCGCGCCTGAATTGAGAGTTAGTTTTAGACAGGATTTACAAGATTTAGACAGGATTTACATGTTCATCTTGAACAATCATGTAAATCTTGTCTACTACTGCTGCACAATCTCGATCTTCTCACCGTGCTCGTCGACAGCCACGTAAATCACTTCAGCTTCAGTGACGCGCACGCGCTCGCTCTTCCCTAGTCGCTCAACCTCCACGATCACGCGGACCGTTATTGACGTCCTGCCAACCGCCACTGTCTCCGCGTAGAAACTCACCAGGTCGCCGACGAATACCGGCTTGTGAAAGATCACTTCCTTCATCGCCACCGTCACGAACCGCTCCATTCGTGTGTGACGATGCGCTTCGATCGCGCCGGCGGTGTCGATGTAACTCAGGATGACGCCACCGAAAATGGTGCCGCGTGAGTTCGTATCGCGCGGCAGAAGTGTGATTCGTATCGCAGGGTCTGTGTAATCGTGCATGGGCGCTATCCTAAAGCGGAACAAACAATCAGACAACGGTGTCTAAGCTGCCACTCCCCGCTCCGAAACAGACCTACCAGAAAGGTCGTGAGAGATGCTGTTAATGACACTGCTTCAGGAAAACGCGACGAGTAGCTTTGATGATCTCGGGAAGTTGCTGTTGGGAGGTGTGGCGGCAGCAATCGTTGTGGCAGTTGGCTTCGTGCTCATCCAATTCCGTATGCGCGATAAAAAACCGCCCACATCGAACTTCATCAGTATCACGGATAAAGATCCGTCCTCATCCGTGTAAATCTGCGGCCCAGTTTGTGATTGCCTGTTTGAGCTCGTCGAGGTGTCCTTCGAAGAAGTGTCCGGCGCCCGGAATAACGACTAACTTCACCGGCACACTCCCTTCAAACTCAGCCACGAGCTCACGCAATCGCTCGACGTCGCCAAACTCGTCGTGCTCTCCGTGGACCAGCAACAGCGGCTTGCGGCACTGCGCGAGAAAACTGAAGTCATACTTTTCGAGCGGCGTGCCAATCCCGATGAGGAACGAAACGCGCGGATCGTGAATGCCGACTTCCAACCCAACTCTGGATCCAAACGAAAAACCACACACAGTGATCCGCAAACCCGGATATTGCTGTGACAGGTAATCCAACCCGGCGCGAACGTCGTCACGTTCACCACGACCTTCGTCATGTTGCCCGGTGCTCTGGCCGACGCCGCGAAAGTTGATACGCAGAACGGTGAGGCCTGCGTCGTTTAACGCAGCAGCGGCACGAAACACAACCTTGTTGTGCATCGTGCCGCCGCCGAGTGGATGCGGATGTAGGACCAGGGCCACGCCCTTCGCTGCGCCCTGGCGAGGCTCTTTCAGAATTGCTTCTAACTGGCCGTGCGCTACAGGTATGAAAAGATTGCCGGCTGGATACATCAGCGCCGCAGTAAACTACTCCATGTCTTCGTTAGCTTCGTTGGCTTCGGCTTCAGATTCACCACCAACGCCACCATTTTCCGCTGCTTCAGCCGTCATGTTATCGGGGACATCAGACTCTGCCATCGTTGGTGGTGGCGGAGCGACGCTGGCTGAAGACTTTCTGGATCGCTTCTTCGTACCCTTCTTCGCGCCACCTTTCTTTGTGGCTTTCTTGCCGGCTTTCTTCGTAGTCTTCTTTGCCGCTTTCTTTGTGCCCTTACCGGCTCCACCCTTCTTCGTCGACTTCCTGGCTGCCTTCTTGGTTGTCTTCTTAGCGCCTTTTCTGGACTTCTTTGACGCGCTCTTCTTTGTGCCTTTCTTGCCGCCTTTGCGCGCGCCTCTGGACTTCTTGCTTCCTTTTTTGGCTGCCATTTACTTCGCTCCTTATGTGTATTTTGAGTTTGGCTCAACGTAGCAAAATAATTAACGACTGTCCACGATGTTTTTCTTCTCTGTGTTACATCTGCGTCCTCTGCGTCTCTGCGGTGAACTTATCTGTAAACCGCGGAGGCGCAGAGCACGCAGAGGTAACGCAGAGAAGAAAATTAGACACCACTTAAAGCAAGACTTGTGTAGACACCATCGACTGTTTCAGCTACATTAAACCTGCTCTCCAACCAACAGCGGTCAGACTAAAAACCTGCGGAAAGGCTGCCTCGATGCGAGATTATTACTCATCGTGCATTAATGCAGATCATCAGCCCTCCCTTTACTATCTCACTCAATTTTTATCGAATCAGTCCGGTCGTTCTACTGACTTAGCTCCCGATGCTGAGGTGCTGCGAGCTAAACCACGCGAGCGTAGAACGGCGCTCGTGGTTGACGACGTCGCTGATGTAACAGAGATGCTGGCCGTGGTGTTGACTCACGCTGGTTATTCCGTCGTAACGGCTTCGTCCGCACCAGCGGCGTTGAAGGCCGCACGCGAGCGCCAGTTTGATGTAATTATTTCTGACATCGGCATGCCGGAGATGAATGGTTACCAATTGGCTCGCGAAATGAGGACGATGCCTGGTTACGAGACCGTTCCGATGGTGGCGGTCACCGGCTACTCGATGTTTGACGATAAGGAACGATCGAGGAACGCCGGCTTCAGTGCTCACATGACCAAGCCGATCGATCCGCGCGCACTACTCGAACTGATTGACCAACTGTGAGTTTAACAACTAGAGACAGTTGAACGATTGATGACGACCTCCTCCGGGTTTAAACCCGAGTCTCCCATCGGAATTTTTAAGCTTGTCGCCGGCGCTGTTGTCGTCGGTTTTGTTTTTTGGAGGCTTCAGTTCTCCACCTCAGCAATCTGCTGCGGCGATTTCGACGGTTACTACCACATCAAATGGGCGCAAACGCTCTGGGCAGCAATCAAGAGCGGACATTTTCCACAGTTTCCCTGGCTTCCACTCACAACGCTCAACTCGAAAGACTATGTGGACCACCACCTGCTGTTCCACATCTTTCAGATCCCGTTTGCTGTGTCTCCGGACCCGCGCCTCGGCGCGAAGATCTCGGCGGCGCTGTTCGGAAGTCTGGCAGTGCTGTCGTGTTACTGGCTGCTGCTGCGTTATCGAGTGCGATACTCGGGCGTCTGGCTGTTTGCGCTGCTGGCCTGCTCGGCGCCGTTTTTGTTTCGCATGAACATGGCGAAGGCGCCGCCATTCGCGATCATCTATCTCGTCATCGCGATTCACCTGTTTTTCAAGCGGAAATACTGGCCGTTGCTGCCGCTGGCCCTCGTCTTTACGTGGACGTACGACCTGTTTGTGATGTTGATCATGGCCTCGGTTTTCTGGACGGCTGCGATCGCAATCACTGAGCACCGTTTTGAGTGGCGCCCGCTGGTTTACGTCGTCGCCGGATGCGCGCTCGGGCTCGTCATCAATCCTTACTTCCCACACAATCTGCAACTGCTCGTCGAGCACATGAAGATCAAGCTCACGGCGTCAGACTTCGACACGAAAGTCGGGTCGGAGTGGTACCCGTACGACTCGTGGGAGTTTCTGGGCAATTCGGCGGTTGCGTGTATCGCGATGCTCGTCGGTTATCTCTTCTTTGAGCCCACGGAACGCAGGCGTGGTCAGTTTCCGATTTTCTTCCTGCTGCTTTCGACGGCGCTGATGATCATGACGGCGCGTTGGAAGCGGATTGCGGAATACTGGCCGCCGTTTGCAATCCTCTTCGCGGGTTTTTCACTGCGACCGTGGCTGGAAGGTTATCGTCCGTATCTGACGCGACTGCCGGCCGATGTGCAGCAGGAGCTCGAGCCGTTTCTCGATCGTGAGGTGCCGCCGCCGGAAGACGAGGAGCCGAGTACCTTGCGCGATGTTGTGCGGACGGTTGCTATCGCGACCGTGACAGTCGTGTTGAATGTCTTTCTTATTTTCAACGTGTACGCCACGAGGGAGGAAATTAAGCACAGTGAGCCTCACGACTTTTACCGGGCGGGCGCTGAATGGATGCGCACTCACGTGCCGCCCGGACAGTTGATTTTCAACACCGACTGGGACGACTTTCCGCGTCTCTTCTACTTCGATCCGGCGCATTACTACATCACCGGGCTCGATCCGAGTTATCTCTACGACAAGAATCCCGAGCTTTCGCGTCTTTACGAGAGCATCACACTCGGACAGGAAGAGGATCCAGGGCCGCTGATTCGCGACCGCTTCGGCGCGCGCTGGGTGTTTTCAGACAACACGCATCACGATTTTTACGAGCATGCGCGTGCGAGTGGCTGGTTTGATATCGTTTACGAAGACGCGCAATGCGTGATCATGTACATTAGGGATCAGAAGTTGGAAGAGAATCCCCTGGGAGAGCCTTGAGATGAATCGTGGTCTTATATTGTTTTTGGGTTTGGCCCTACTACTGACAGCCTGCAACGGAAGCGCGCCGGGCAACGCGAACAGCAACTCGGCTTCTGCGACACCGGCGAGCCCAGCACCATCTCCGCTCGAGGGTTTCGAAAAAGATCTCCAGTACATTCGCAACGGGCAATACACCTACGTCTGGGTCTTCTCACGCAAAGACGGAAAGCCGCTGGAGCCGACGGACAGCATCTTCCTCCGCGCCAACGCGCCACAGGTTGTCGATTGGGTGACGACGGATGGAGGCAAGAAAGTGATTGCCGGGACGAACTTCAATCTCGAAGAGGGAAATCTCGAGGTGCTCAAAAAGCGGTACAACGCTGAGGATTATTCAAACCGTTAGACAGGATTGACAAGATCTTTCAGGATTTACATGTTCATCATGAAAATCTTGTCAATCCTGTCTTAAAACTACCTTCCCAAACTGAGCCCGATCCTCAATCAACTCGTGCGCCTGCCGAGCCTCGCTAAGTGGTAAGACGCGATCGACAACAGCATGAATCTTCCCTTGCGTGACGAACTTCATTGCCTCCAGCAGCTCAGCCTTCGAACCCATGAACGATCCGAGCAGCGTCAGGTGACGGTAGAACACTTGTCGCAGATCCGTCCGCGCATCGAAACCACTCGTCGCGCCACACGTCACGAGCCGTCCATTGTTTTTAAGCGACGCGATCGATCCGGGCCACGTGGCGGCGCCGGTGTGCTCGACGACAACATCCACACCTTTGCGGCCAGTGAGTCGCTTCACTTCTTTCGGCCAGTCATCACGCGAGTAGTTGATCGTCTCATCAGCCCCGAGGTCGCGCGCTTTCGCAAGCTTCTCATCCGAGCTCGCGGTCGTGAGCACTCGTGCGCCACGCAACTTCGCGATCTGAATCGCAACTGAACCGACACCGCTGCCCGCGGCGTGCACGAGCACATCTTCACCCGGCTGCACGTTCGCTCGCGTCACCAGCATGTGCCAGGCGGTGACAGTCACGAGCGGCAACGCCGCCGCCTCAGCCCAACTCAACTGCGCCGGCTTGGGAATGATGTTCACACCGGGAACCGCCACCAATTCCGCATAACCACCATCGCGACGATAGCCAATCATGTCGTACTCGCGACACAGATTGTCCTGCCCGCTCAGACACGCCTCGCAATGCCCACACGAAACGCCGGGCTGGACCATCACTTCATCGCCCGGCTTAGCCCACGTCACAAGCTCCCCGGCTTGCCGCACAACGCCAGCTACATCGGAACCGAGAATGTGCGGCAGGGGAATCTCAATCCCCGGCAACCCGTGGCGAACAAAAATGTCGAGATGATTCAACGCACATGCTTTCACCTCGACGAGCACTTCGTTCGCGCGAATCTGCGGGTCGGGCACGTCCGTGTACTCGAGCACTTCCGGGCCACCGTGCTGTCTGAAAATCGAGGCTTTCATTTCGCGGCTTGCTCGCGGGCGTGATACGAGGAACGCGTGAGTGGACTCGATTCAACGTGATGAAATCCGAGCGACATGCCGATCTCGCGCCACTTCGCAAACTCTTCCGGCGTCACGTAACGCTCGACCGGCAAACGACGCGCGTGCGGCTGTAGATACTGTCCAATCGTCATGATGTCGCATGAGACTGAACGCAAGTCGCGCATCAGTTCGACGACTTCTTCAAACGTCTCGCCGAGTCCGACCATGATCCCGCTCTTCGTCAACATGCCGCGGTTTTCGCGATCGCGTCGCGTCGCGGCGCGCAGTAGCAAAGTCAACGACTGCTGGTAGACCGCGTCCGGCCTGACTCGTCGATACAGCCGCGCGATCGTCTCCGTGTTGTGATTGAGAACGTCCGGCTCGGCGTCGAGCACGGTGTTGAGCGCAGCTTCGTCGCCGTTGAAATCAGGAATCAGAACCTCGACTTTGCAATCAGGATTCAAAGCACGGACTTGACGAATCGTTTCGGCCCAATGCGCGGCTCCGCCATCCGGCAGATCGTCGCGATTAACCGACGTGATCACGGCGTGAGCGAGATTCAGATGGCCCACGGCTTCAGCGACGTGACGTGGCTCTTCCGGATCCAGCGTGCCCGGCTGACCTTTGCCGACCGCGCAGAAGCCACAGTGACGCGTGCAGATGTCGCCGCCGAGCATGAACGTGGCGGTGCGATCGGACCAACACTCGAAAATGTTAGGACAACGCGCTTCCTGGCAGACAGTGTGCAGGTTGAGACCTTCGATCAGTTGCAGCACCTGGTTCTGGTTGGTGGGGTCGCCCAGGCGGATGCGCAGCCATTCGGGTTTGGGTTGACGGACCTTTTGATTGTTGCTTATTACTCGGAGTTCGCGGGCCAATTGTTTACCTCTGCAGGGATTTTACAGTATAAGGTCACAAAAGTCGTTTACAGGATTTACGTGATTTTTCAGGATTAACATGTAAATCTTGTTCAATCCTGTAATCCTGTTCAAAAACTTTCCTCGAAAGGGAGCGCTCATAATGAAGTTGCTTCTCATCGCCTTTTGTTTGGTTCTATCAATCGCATTTTCAATTAACGCCGACGTCCCGAAGCCGAAAACACCCGACAAAGCGGCGAAACAGGTCCTGCGCACCGGCCTCGAGATCGTGCCGGACTCGAAGGCTTACGAAGCGAAGCTACAAATCGGCCAATCTGACTTCAACATCCTGCGCGCGTCGCTCGAGGGCGGCTCAGGCAGTGCACCGGTTGTTGGCGGTATTGCGTTTAGCGCGCCGCGGACGATCGTCGCCGGGCTGCTGATGTTTATGGCTTTGTCTGTTGCGGGCGTGCTGATTGCGCGTTCGTCGAGCGTTGGCCGCGCTCAGAAAACGGTTGGAGCCGCGCTGCTCGTGGCCGTTCTGCTCGGCGCCGCGGCGATTATCACGCGTGGCAACGCCGGTCCGCCGCCATCGTGGCGCTGGCGCAATCTGCCGCAGGCGCTGGCAGAAGGAAAGCCGACGCTCGGCGGTGTCGAGGTTGAGGTCGTTCCTGACGATCAGTTGAATGGCCGGATGATGCGGCTCATCATCCCACTCAAGAAACAGTGAACGCAACTGTAGGGGTGGCCCTCCGTGGCCACCCGTCGCCTAAAAATATCAGCGGGTGGCCACAGAGGGCCACCCCTACAACGATTCCCGCGATCGTTGTGTTGTCGATCGTCGCGGCGGCGGCGTTCGCGAGTTGGCTGCCGCTGCAAGTGTCGATCGTGACGCTCTTCCTCTTCGCCGGACCACACAACTGGTTTGAGCTGCGCTACTTCCTCATGCGGCTGCCGGTGCGCTTCGGTCGATCGCGCAACTTCTTTTTGACCGCGTTTGCCGGTTTGGGTGTGCTGACGCTTACTTACGTCTCGCTTCCTTTCATCTACAACGCGACGCTGTGGAGTGAGGAAGCGTTTGACGTAGTGATCGCTTCGTGGAACACGGCGCTGCTGTTTTGGCTCGCGTTGCTGGTCTGGCTACGAAGCAGACAAAAGCCACGCGCGAATTGGAAGTGGACGATTCCGGTTGCGCTCGCGTTGTGTTCGCTCAACTGGCTGGGTCCAGAGCTATTTAGTCTCGCGATCGTTTACGTCCACCCGTTGATCGCGCTCTGGTTCCTGGATCGACACATTCGTCGCACACGGCCTGAATGGTCACGCGCTTACCGGCGTTGTCTCTCGTTGTTGCCGATCATGCTGGCCGCGATGATCTGGCAGTTGTCGCGGACCACGCCGCTCGCTGACGACAACGGCCTCTTCTGGCGCATCACGCAACACTCGGGCGCGGAGGTGCTGCCGCAGGTTTCGAGTCACATGCTGGTTTCAGTGCACCTGTTTCTCGAGATGTTGCACTACGGTGTTTGGATCGTCGCATTGCCGCTGATTGGACGGACCGGAAGCGCGCGATTTTGGGAGGTGCGTACCGTGCCGGTCGCGCGGCATCCGAAAGGATTTCCGCGGATTGTCGCTGCCGCGCTGGTTTTTGCCGTTGTGGTCGTCGTTGGTCTCTGGTTTGGGTTTTCGATCGACTACGCCACGACGCGCGACATCTATTTCACGGTGGCGATCGCGCACGTGCTCGCAGAAGCGCCGTTTCTGCTGAGGATGCTCTAGTGTCTCCGTTTGAGCTCTGGCGGTTCCTGCCCGTTGGCTACCTGTTTACGATCGCGATCGAAACGCCGATACTCTTTCTTGGACTCTCACCGCATCATTCAAAACGGCGACGCATACTCGCGGGTTTGTGGCTGACGGCGTGTACTTATCCGATCGTCACGCTCGTGTTGCCGTTGTTGCTCGTGGACCACTCGCGGGCGTTCTATCTTTTGATCGCCGAAGTGTTTGCGCCGGTGGCTGAATGTTTGTTGTTTTGGCTAGCTTTTGGGAAGGAAGTGACGTGGCGCGACTTCGCCGTGATTGTCGTTGCGAATCTAGCGTCGTTTCTTGCCGGCGAAGTCGTCTACGGATTGATTATCGATTGAAGAAGATCCGGATCGATGTTGCCGCCGGACAGGATGACGCCGACGCGCTTTATGTCGGACGGAAGTTTCTTGAAAAGTACTGCGGCGGCGGCGGTTGCGCCGGAAGTTTCGACGAGGATCTTCATGCGGAAGAGCATGAATCGAAGCGTCGAGAGGAGCTCTTCATCCGTCACTGTCAGCACGTCTTCAGCGAGTTTCTGCACGATCGGAAACGTGAGCTTGCCGGGAATCTGAACGCGCAGGCCGTCTGCGATCGTCGCCGGTGGCGGAATCGTGACGCGTTCGCCTTTCAGAAACGATTGGCGCGTGTCGTCGGCAGTATCCGGCTCGACCGGGAAACAGCGAATCTTCGGATTGATTGATTTAGCAGCGCTGGCCACACCCGCAAACAATCCACCACCGCTACACGGCGCGAGCACACAATCAAGCTCCGGCACTTCTTCCAACAACTCCAGACCACAGGTCGCCTGGCCCGCAAGTATTAAATAATCGTCGTATGGTGGGACGAGGATCAGCCGCTCGCGTTCGGCGAGATCGAGTGCGAAGGCTTCGCGGTCCTGTTTGTGACGATCATAGAAAACCACTTCCGCGCCGTAACCTCGCGTCGCAGCGACTTTCGCAGCCGGCGCATCTTCCGGCATCGCGACGAGCACGCGCACGCCTGCTTCACGACCGGCAAGCGCGACGGCTTGGGCGTGATTGCCCGATGAGAACGCGACGATGCCCTGTTGTTTTTCGTCGGGCGTGAGCGATTGGATCTTGTTGGTGGCGCCGCGAATCTTGAATGCGCCCGCGCGCTGGAAGTTTTCGCACTTGAAAAAGACTTCCATGCCGGCAGCTTCGTTGAACTGCCGCGAAGTCAGTACGGGCGTGCGGTGAATGCGGGAGGCGATCCGGTGTCGTGCTTCGTTGATTTGATCGAGAGTCAGCATATTGAAAAGACGTTTGAGAAGTTCGTGGCAATGCGATCTTCGACGGCGCTTAAATCGATTTCGTCGCCGAGTAAGACTTCCATCGAGGTTACGGGTTCGCCTTCGCAGGCGATTATCAGATCGAAGAAACTGAGATCGGTGTTTACGTTGAGCGCAAAGCCGTGCGTCGTAACCCAGCGCGAGATGTGTACGCCGATGGCCGCAATCTTCCCGCGCGGCGTGTGGACGCCCGTCAGTCCCTCGATACGAAATGCGTCGATGCCGAAGTCAGACATGGTCCGGATCAGCACTTCTTCAAGATCGCGAACGTAGCGATGAACGTCTTCGCGATCCGGGCTGAGATTGACGATCGGGTAACCGACGATCTGGCCCAGGCCGTGATAAGTTACTTTTCCGCCGCGGTTGGTCTCAAAAACCGTCACGTTGCGTGCTCTTAGTTGCGCTTCGTTGAGCAGGACCGACGAGCTGTCGCCGCGTCGCCCGATCGTGAGCGTGTGTGGGTGTTCGAGCAGGAGCAGCGTGTCCGGCTGAGTACCGGTTTTGACCGCAAGTTCCGTCTGTTTCTGGATGGCGAGGGCGGATTCGTAGCCAACGAGGCCGAGCCGTTGGACCAGAAGCTTTCTTTCCTTAGTCATACAACCAGATCGTGGTCTTTCCGCGTCATTCTAACAGCGGCGTCGGTCTTTGGTACAATCCCCACCAAATGCGCGAACAAACTAACTGCAGAAGAGGAGACAAACACTTTTGAAACCCATCACAATCACTTTACTGGCAGCAGTCTTTCTAATTCCCTCTTCCGCCTTTAGCCAGACGCGCAGCCGCTCGTCCAAGCCAAAGCCACCGACGCAGGCGCAGCAAACGCAACGTGCTGCGCAAGTGCGTACGGAGGGCGCGACGCGCGTCGCCGAACAGGTTAAGAACATAGCCCGGTTCACCTACCTGCTCGGCGGTATCAGCAGCACCATCGCCTCAGTTGATGATGCGTCGAAGAGAAACGAGGTTTCGCAGGCAGGGCTGCAACAGAACCAGGAGAGAAAAGCGACGGTTAAGTCGAGCTTCCGAAATTTTAAGGAGGGCCTCGACAAGCTGGAGATCGACTTCCGCAACACGCCGGAGCTTCAGCCCTATTACATCAAGCTCGCGGGCGTTGCGGCGGGCGCGGCCACTGCCGAAGAGCAGGCCAACGCGAACCAATTCGACGCCGCCGGCCGCACGCTGCTCAGCGTGATCAATAGATTGGCCGACGTGCTCGTGATCATGCGCCAGTAGATCACAAAAGGCACAAACAAAGCCACAAAAAGCACAAAAAGAGTAGTGTCCTAATCCTTTTCAAATTAGGACACTACCCACAAAAAGAAAAAAGCTGAATAACTGATGAAAAGCTGAGAACTGCTTTTTGTGCCTGCTGTGTAGTTCCTTGTGCCTTTTGTGTTCCTCTGCTTTGTGCCTTTTGTGGCTAGTCTTGTTTCTTGGGGTAGTAGCCCTGGCGGGAGCGGACGCGCACGTCGACACGCCCCGGAACCGCTACTTGTATGCGCCGGTATTGTCCCGCCGGCGCTTTCTCGGAATCGGCGTAGTACTGAAGCAAATACTGCCCTCGCAGCTCCGCGGCAACCTGCCGGAAGACTCTTTCGAGATCCTGGTCAGAGTCAGGCACGAACGCCGAGCCGCCAGTGGCCTCCGCGATCGATTCCATGTTTTCTTCACCGCGCATGGCAATCTGGTTCAGCTTTATTGAAGGACCACCCGGATTCACTGAATAGAAGATCGCATCAGCCTGCTGCACAATCTTTTGCACTCCAGCGGACGCTCGCCGGTGCGCCTGTTGTAAACCGGTCCGCGTGCCCTGAGAAACCTCTGTTCCGCTCACCAGTGCATTGGCTTCCGCACGTGACATATCTCGGGTTACCGTACTGAAGTTATCATCACCATCTGACAGCACGATGATAACGCGGCGATAATTACTCGGCGCGTTGTCCGTCAGATATTTGGCTGCGGCTGAAACAGTGTCGTAGAACGCGGTCGGCACGTTCGTTACCGGCGGTGGAATTGACGAAACCTTTGCCGTTGATTCACCCGCCGAAGAAAGTGGCTGGATCATCGTCGGCGTACCGGTGATAGTAAATATTGCCGCCTTGTCAGTTGGCTTCATCACCAGCTTCAAAAACGTAGCCGCCGCATTCTTTTGAGAATTAAAGAAGCCGGCTTTGCCGATGCTGCTCGAGACGTCAAACAGCAGCGCGATCGCGAGTGGCACTTGCTCCGGATCGGCGATGCCCGAGATCTCCTGCTGCTTCCCTTCTTCGTCCAGACGAAAGTCTTTAACCTGGAGTCCCTGCACAGCATTGCCGGTTTGGTCAGTAACAGACACCGGCACCATAACGAGGTTTGAAGTGGTCTTAATAACATCGACTACTTCAGGCTCGGCCGGCTTCGGAGTTGGCGTTGGCTTCGCTTTCCAAAGCGGCGGTGGTGGCGGTAAGTCTTTGACAGTTTTTTGCGCCTGTGCGGATGGTGTAGACAGAAAAAGGGCCAGCACTCCCATCAGGAACGCCGGCCACAAAAGTTTTTTCTCAACCCCCAGAATCATCTTCGACACCTTTCGAGCCTTTCATGCCGCCATTTGCTGGCCTGCATGCTTCCTATCCTACCGCGTTTTTGACGGCATGATCCATAGACTCTCTTTTGGTGCCGCGCAACAGGCGCGGAGTTGCACAAAAAGTGAAACTCCGCGCTGCCCACATTAGTTGCCTGAACCCGAGGTGCCCGGATTCATGGTCGGCGCCGGCGACGTGAGTCCCTTGTTGACGAGCAACTTGATCTCAACACGTCGATTCTGTGCACGACCTTCTTTGGTCTCATTCTCTGCAACCGGATTCGTTTCACCGTAGCCATACGGCGTCACGATTCTGCGCAGCGGAATTTGGTGGTTCTCAACGAGGTAACGAATCAC
>Ga0105247_10002353_pt1 | contig 12882 bp, 8 predicted proteins | sample KBSS24metaG_FD_81519 | JGI IMG/M metagenome (GOLD analysis project Ga0105247, IMG submission 81519) | Switchgrass rhizosphere microbial communities from Kellogg Biological Station, Michigan, USA - KBS S2-4 metaG | ecosystem: Host-associated > Plants > Roots > Rhizosphere > Soil | place...
CGACGCCGATCGCGTATGACACCTGCACTTCGCAGCGGTCCGCGAGGCCCGCGGCCACGACGTTCTTCGCGACGTAGCGGGCGGCATAAGCGGCCGAGCGGTCGACCTTCGACGGGTCCTTGCCCGAGAACGCGCCGCCGCCGTGGCGGGCGAAGCCGCCGTAGCTGTCGACGATGATCTTCCGGCCCGTGAGACCGCAGTCGCCCATCGGACCGCCGATCACGAACCGGCCGGTCGGGTTGATGTGGAACTTGGTCTTCTTGTTGATCCACTTCTTCGGCAGCACCGGCAGGATGATCTCTTCCATCACCGCCTCTTGCAGCGCCTTGAGCTTGATCTCGGGCGCGTGCTGAGTCGACAGCACGACGGCCTCAATGCCGACCGGCTTGTCGTTCTCGTAGCGGAACGTGCATTGGCTCTTCGCATCCGGACGCAGCCACGGCAGCTTGCCGTTCTTGCGGACCTTCGCCTGGCGCTCGACCAAGCGGTGCGAAAAGATGATCGGCGCGGGCATGTAGCTGTCCGTCTCGTTCGTCGCGTAGCCGAACATCAGGCCCTGGTCACCGGCGCCCTGCTCTTCCGGCGCCTTGCGGTCGACGCCCTGCGCGATGTCCTGCGACTGCTTGCCGAGGCCGTTCAACACGGCGCACGTGTTGCCGTCGAAGCCCTTGTCGGAGTGGTCGTAACCGATGTTGAGCACCGTCTTGCGCACGATGTGCTCGACCTCGATCACGGCGTTGGTCGTGATCTCGCCGGCGACGATGACCATGCCGGTCTTCGTCATCGTCTCGCACGCTACGCGGCTCTTCGGCTCCTGCGCGAGGATCGCGTCAAGAATCGCGTCGGACACCTGGTCCGCGATCTTGTCCGGATGACCTTCGGCAACGGACTCCGAAGTAAACAGATATGACTTGCTCATTGTTCCCTACCTGATGTTTTTCGAAAGAAAGTTAGTTGTCTTCGACCCGGAAGCCGGTCGACTCTTTGTTCAAGACGAACCGCCCAGAGAGCACCGCATTTGCCCAACGCGCCGTCTTCACGACACCGCCGAAAGCAAAGAAGTGAATCTTCTTGAGACGCGAATCGGGGTGTGCTGCCCGATGCTTCGCGATGTAAGTGACCATGTCGTCGGGCGCCTGCGCGCTGAGCAGGTTCGCCATCGCGGCCGTGCGCGTCGTGAGCATCCGCATCGACGCGCCGACGCCGCAAAGCATCGCGAACTTCGCGAGCTGGCGGAGCGAGGCAGGCCCCGGCATCCCCATGTGGATGGGCAGCGTGATGCCCCTCGCGGTCGTGGCCGCTTCCCACTCGGTGAACGCCGTGGGGTCGAAGCCGAACTGGGTCGCGAAGTAGATATTGAAGCCCGCGGTCTTCGCGAACTCGGCCTTGCCGCGCAGCGCCTTCTCGACGCGCTCGTCGCCGATCGCTTTGCTGCCCTCGGGATGACCCGCGACACCGACGTTGCGGAAGCCGTACTTGCCGAACAGCCCCGTCTGCAGCACCTCGAGGCTGCTATCGAATGCAGGCTTCGCCGCCGTGATGTCGCCCGCGACGCAGAGCGCGCGATCGACGCCGAGCTCCTTGAGCTGCGCGAGCGCGGTGTCGAGCTGCTCGCGGCTCTCGAGCTTGCGCGCGATGATGTGCGGCGTGGCGCTCAGGCCGAGCTTCTGGACCTTGCCGGCGAGCTTCACGATGTCGTCGATCGGCACACCGGGAGGGTGCGCGACGTAGACGCACTGGCCGGGCTGCAGCACGCTTCGGATCTCGTCGAGCTTGCCCTCGTCGTGCGGGGTGATCTCGATCGAGTAGTCGTTCGCGAACGCGACGATCTGCTTGCGGAGCTCTTCGTTCGTTAACGTTGCCATTGGATTTTGACCCTGCGTAGCGCCGCGCTTCAGGGCTTGCGCGAGACGACGAAACTCTCGTCGTTGAACCAGAGACCCTTGTGCTTCTTCAAGATCTTCGAGGTGGACTCGAGGTAATTGCCGGAACGGATCACTGGGTCGAGCCGCTCGTCCTCGATCTGGCTCACGTAGATCGACGCGTTCCATGCCGCGAACAGCGTCGACGTGCCGATGCTCTGCTGAACCTCGCTCGGCAACGTGTGCATCTCGTAGCGGAAGACAGACTTCGCGTCGGACCCGGATATGAAATTGAAGTTCCGCGCGTCGCGCCCGAGCTCCTGGCGCAGCACCTTGATGAGCTCGTGCCGGTTCACTTTGAACGGCTCCTCGTTCGGCCAGACTTCGTGGACCATCTCGAGCGCCGGGTCGCCGCCACAGGACTGGACGGCCAGCAGCCGGCCAGAGGGCTTCAGAGCCTGGACTAGCGGCGCGAGCACCTTCTTGACCTTGAACTCGGCGCTCATGCGCGCGCGCCACGGCTGCGACGCGATCACGAGGTCGTAGTTGCCGCCGACCTGGCCAGGCTTCGGGATCACGCTATCGAGGAGGAACGCGTGATCCTTGCGGTAGATCACGACGACCGACGGGCGCACGTACATCGGATTGCCCGTCTTCTCGCTCGACTTCACTTGCCAGCCGTCGACGAGGAACGGGTCGAGCGCGCGAAGCTGCTCGCCGTACTCTTGGGCGGAGCCGCCCTCGAGCGGGACTTCCTTCCAGTTGAGCGCCGCGGCCGCCTTCACATCGCGCGGACGCAGCCACGGCGCCTCGGCGTAATAGAGGTTGGTAATCACGATCACGCTCGCGGGATGCTCGATGAAGCGGTCCGGGAGCTTCTCGAGCGACAGACGAACGTCCTCGAGACTGATTTCCTTGCCGACGATGAAGAACGGCATGACGGGAAAGCGACGGTGCATCGCGCGCATCAGGTGGCTCGCCACCGTCGCGTCGCCCATGCCGGCGTCGAAGAGGCGCAGTGCCGGCGGCGTCGGCTTCAGCAGAGCGAGCTCTCGGCTCGCGCGCTCGGCCACTTTCCATTTCTCGTTCGTCGTGTTGACGAACGCGAGGTACTTTTGACGGTTGTCATAGAAACGAAACGGCCTGTCGTCCGCGGCCTTCTTGGCGGCTTTCGGAGCCTGGGATGCGCGTTTCGAGTTCTTCTCGCTCATTACTATCGTGCCCCTGGTTGTTTGCTCGGATTGCGCCGAGCCGTTCGTCGGCCCCGGTTTATGCTCGCTGATGTAGACACGGATCTTCGCGGCGGTGTCGAGCGTCACGTCCTTGCCGTTGCGGAGGCGAACGCAAAGCTTGCCGTCGTTGACCGCCTGGCGGCCGAACGTGGATTCAGCGATCCCGGTGAGTCGACAGAAGGACTCGATCTCCCCGAGCAAGGAGTCCGCCGCGCCGTGAGTCAATTCGAACGCCCCCGAAAGGAAAGGCTTTGGTTCTTTTGAAGGGGCGGTACGATACGCTGCAGTCTCGTCGAATGCAATAGTTTTTCTGCCCACTTTCGTCGCGTCGATGACCTGTGGGCAACAGCCCAACAATACAACGGGCACCCTGGAAGCGTCTCGAGCACGGAGTGTGTCGCGCCGGGCGGCCGATATACTCACGCGCTCGTCGCGACGAGCGAAGGGGAAACCGCCGATGCAGGTCCTACAGCAGCTCAGCGCCTACGCCGCGTTCATCAATACGACCGCCACCCCGTGGGTTCTGCGCCTCGTGATGGTGGGGCTCGGCCTGTCGCTCACTGTCGCGGACTTCAAGCGCGTCGTGGTGTACCCGAAGGCGGTGGGCCTCGGGCTCGTCGCCCAGATCGTCGGCCAGCCGCTGCTCGGCTTCGCGCTCGCATCGCTGTTCCCCGTGCCGCCGACGATCGCGATGGGGCTCGTGATCCTCGCCTCGTGCCCGAGCGGCGTGACGTCGAACGCGTACACCTTTGCTTCGCGGGCCGACGTGCCGCTCTGCGTAACGCTGTCCGCGCTCACGAGCATCGTCACCGTGTTCACGATCCCCGTGTTCATCAACCTCGGGCTACGGACCTTCGATGTCGGCGGCGAGCTCCAGGCGCTGCCGTTCTTGCAGATGCTGATCAACCTCACGGAGCTCGCCCTGGTGCCGCTCGCGCTCGGCATGCTGGCTCGAGCCGCGTTCGCCGAGCTCGCAACGCGCGCGGTCGAGCCGATTCGCAAGACGGTGTTCTTCTTGATGGTGTGCGTGCTCGTGCTCGGCGCCGCCGCGAACTACCAAACCATGCTGGACCACTTCGCCGCCGCAGGCGCGCTGGTCCTAACGATGAACGTGCTGTCGATGGCGATGGGCTACGGGCTCGCACGACTGTTCCGCCTACCCACGGCACAGGTCGTCACGCTCACGTTCGAGGTCGGCGTGCACAACCTGACTCTCGCCTACGCGATCACGTTCACGATGCTGAAGCGGCCCGACTTGGCGTCCACCGCCCTGCTCTACGCCGTCGTGATGCCGGCGACCGCACTCACCTTCGTCGCGATTGCGAAGCGTTTGCTCGCGGCCGACGCGCGCGTGCAGCCCGCGACCCAGCCTTCGATCTTGAAGACGGACGCCTGAGACCGCGGGATTCTCGCCGCGCTAACCGGCTAGAACGACTTCGGCATGCCGAGCACGTGCGTGCCGACATAGGACAGGATCAAGTTGGTCGAGATCGGCGCTACTTGGTAGAGCCGCGTCTCGCGGAACTTGCGCTCGATGTCGTATTCCTCGGCGAAGCCGTAGCCGCCGTGCGTCTGGATGCAGACCTCTCCCGCCGCGCTCGACGCCTCCGACGCGAGCATCTTCGCCATGTTCGCCTCGGCGCCGCACTTCTTGCCCGCGTCGAACAGCCCGGCGGCCTTCGCGACCATCAGTGCGGCGGCCTCCGTCTGCACGTGCGCGCGTGCGATCGGGAATTGCACGCCCTGGTTCTGGCCTATCGGCCGGCCGAACACCTCGCGTTCCGTGGCATAGGCCGACGCCTTGCCGATGAACCAGCGCGCGTCGCCGATGCATTCGGCCGCGATCAGAATCCGCTCCGCGTTCATGCTGTCGAGGATGTAGCCGAAGCCCTTACCCTCCTCGCCGATCAGGTTCTCCGCCGGCACCTCGAGCCCGTCGAAATAGAGCTCGGTCGTCGCGTGATTCATCATTGTCGCGAGCGGCTTGATCGTGAGCCCGTTGCCGACCGCGCTGCGAAGATCGACGAGCAGCACCGACATCCCGTCCGTCGGCTTCGCGGCCTGCTCGCGCGGCGTCGTGCGCGCAAGCAGCAACATCAGGTCCGAGTGCTCCGTGCGCGAGATGAACACCTTCTGGCCGCTCACGCGGTAGACGTTTCCCGCGCGCTGCGCCGTCGTACGAATGCGCGTCGTGTCGGTGCCGCTCGAAGGCTCCGTCACCGCAAACGCCTGGAGTCGCAGCTCGCCCGAAGCGATGCGCGGCAAATAATCGCTCTTCTGCTTCTCGCTGCCGTGCTTCAGCACCGTTGCCATCGTGTACATCTGCGCGTGGCACGCACCGCCGTTGCAGCCGCTCTTCTGAATTTCCTCGAGCACCGCACACGCGGCGCCGGCTCCGAGCCCCGCCCCGCCGTATTCCTCGGGAATCAGCACTGACAGCCACCCGGCCTGCGCGAGAGCCGCAACGAACTCGGTCGGATAGGCGCGCCGCCGATCGAGGTCTCGCCAGTACTCGCCCGGAAAATCCTCGCAGAGCCGCGCGACGGCGGCGCGGATGTCGGCGTGCTGATCGTACATAACCTGGGCGTCGCAAACAGTCAAAGTCACTCATACCCGGAACCCTTTCGGGGCGCAACAAGTTGGCGCCCAAGGATCTCGCTGCGTTGCGTATCGCACGCTCGTGACGCAGATCGCGGCTGAGTAAGTGCGGTGACTCGTTTGGCAGGGACGTTGGAAAACGTCTCGGTCGCCGGTATATCTTGGCCGCCGACGAATGACCGGACTCCTCGGCTCTGACCCAATTGTGGCGGATGGCCAGCGGAGACATAGTTGAGGCTAAACCCTTTCGCCCGCTTCGGATTGGTTGCGCTGCTCTCGACGCTCGTCGCATGTCACGGCGGCGGAGGCGGAGGCGGGACCGGCAGCGTCATCTCGCCACCTTCGGGGTTGAGCTATCCCTCGCCGCAAGTTTATGTCGTCGCTCAACCGATCGCTCCATTGATACCCGCCGTCACGGGCAGCGCCTCGACTTGGACCGTCACGCCGGCGTTACCCCAGGGGTTGAGCCTGAATCCTACGAGCGGCGCGATCACGGGCACGCCGGCAAAGTCGAGTGCAGCGGGCGCATACACGATCACCGCGGCGAACCAAGGCGGCAGTGTCTCTACGACCCTCACGTTGACGGTGAACGATACGAAACCGGCCGTGGCGTACCCGAGCACGGCGTTCGGATACACGACCGAAATCCCAATCACGCCTATCACCCCGACCAGCACCGGCGGCGCCGTCACGACCTGGTCGATCAATCCCGCTCTGCCTCCCGGCTTGAGCCTCGGCGCGACCGACGGGACGATCTCGGGCACACCGACGGCCGCGACCCCCGCCGCGAGCTACACGGTGACCGCGGCGAATTCCGCCGGCGCGACGACAGCGACAGTTCAGCTGGGCGTCGAGTCCGGCGTGTTGCTTGACCTCGGTCATGCAACAGGGGTCAACGTGCTGCGCTACGAGCCGTCGCGCATTCTCAGCGTCGATGTGGAAGGGCACTGGGTCCTCTGGGATTTGCAGACCACCGCGAGTATCGCCCACGGCGACTCGTCGTGCGCTTCGACCTGCGCCCAACGTGGCGACCTCGCGGTTTCGACGATCGCGATCCAGACTTCGACGGGAATCGAGCTGCGTTCGTCCCTCGACGGGCATGTGACGGCGAGCGTCGCAAGTTCTGCACCGTGGTGGAGTCTCGCGAGCGACGGCAGCTATGTCGTCGCGGGCGACGCCTCGGCACTCACCGCATGGTCGCCGTCGGGCGTCGTGCTGCTCTCGCGCGCGGGTGATTACTCGAAAGCAACTACCTATGCGGCGCCGAACGAGATTCGCGTCGCGCTCGGGCCGGCAGGCGCGCACGTCATCGAGCGTATCGCGATAACCACCGGCTCCGCCTCGAGCACGCCGACGTTTCAGGGAGACTTCAGCTCTTGGTTCATCGATGGCGCGCGCTTCATCACGAACCTCGGCAACACCGTTTGGATTTACTCGAAGGACGGCGTCCAGCTCGACATCAAGGCGCTGGCGACGACGACGTACATCCGGGGGGGCCAAGGACAGTGGTTCTGGGTCACCAGCAACCCCTACGACACCGGCACGTTGGATATCTACCAGGTGGGGGCGAGCGCAAACCCGGCGGCATCCTATTCTTTCGGGAATACGCGGCTGCCGCTTCCGTCCCGTGACTCGATCGCCGTGCAGTCCTTCCAGGGGAACATGCTCACGGTGATCGACCTGTCGGGCTCGAGCCCGACGCGGCTCGACTACTCGTCGTCGCTGTCCTCGCCGGGCCCGTTCGCGTTGCTCGCTTCCGGTCAGTGGATCGTTGGCGACGGCAACGGAGTGCTCGCCGACTCGTCAATGCCGACGAAATATTTCGGCCTCGGCAAAGCGTTGGCGGTCGCGGGCAGCTCGCGACGCATCGTCGTCGCGACAACGACACGGGGCATCACTTACTTCGACGTGGCGACGAGGAACGAGGAAGGGCGCATCGGGCCGCCGATCACGAGCGCAAGGCTCGGGCTATCGGACGACGGATCGGTGCTCGCCGTCGCGCGCAACGTCAACGACGGGGGCGATCATCCGCTGGACGTCTATTCTCTGCCCGGAGCGTCACTGATCAAAAGCTGGCTGTACCCGTACGGCAGCGATCCCTGGCTCAGGGACATTTCGCTGTCCGGCTCCGGCGTCGTCGTCGGGAAGACCGGGCAAGCATGCGTACCGTGTGGGAACATCGGCAAGTACTGGCGCCAGGTCGATACAACGGCCGGGGCGACGGTGTGGTCGGACCTCGCGAACCCACCCCCAACGATAAATGTCGAGTTCAGCGAGTACGCACCGCGCCTGTCGCCCGATGGCTCTCTGATCGCAGTCTCAAACGGTCAACGCAGCGATGCCACGACCACCCAGATTTACCGGGGCGGCCAAATCGTCACGGCGGTCGCTGGGTGGCCCGTCGGCTGGATCGATGACAACCGATTACTCGTGAACCGATACGTGTTTCAGTTCCAAGCGGATAGATACATGAGTTGCGTCGTCGTCGACCCTGCGGGGCATACTATTGGCACCTGCGCGCTACCCGAGTTGTACAGCCTCCAGCGCGTCGGGCCCGACGCCATCTATTCGCCCGAGCGAAACGCGATCTTCTCGGTCTCCACCGGACAAGCGACGTGGACGAGCCCCAATGCGTCGCGCGGCAACGGCGTCTACTCGTCTGTCGGCAGCGGCGTCACATATGTCGGGATCCTGGGCGCGGTTGCGGGTCCCTACGTCGTGTTCGCGTCGGGCGCGACGATACGCGCGGAGCGCTTCCAATAGCGCTGACGGCCGGCACCGCTTTGCGCCGCGACTCGTCCGCTTGCGGTCGATCTATTTCCCCAGCCTCGGAAGCGACGGCTTGCCCGCCGGCGGATGCTCGTCGACCGCGATCGCGTAGAAGCCGCTCACGGCGTACGTGCTCATCACCGCCACGAGGTCCATCGCGCCATTCTTGCCGTAGAGCTGCACGGCTTTCGCGAACGTGGCGGAGCTCATCTTGCGGTCGCCGATGAGCTCGCGGCCGAAGCGAATCACTGCCGCGTCGGCGTCGTCGAGACCCGTGAGCGCGCCACCGGTGCGCACTGCGTCGATCGCTTTCGCGTCGACGCCCGCCTTCACCGCGGCCGGCTCGTGGCCGTTCCACTCGAGGTTGTAGTTCGTCTCGCGGCACGCGACGAGGATCGCGAGCTCGCGCACGTGCGCGTTCAATGAGCCCTTGATAGCGCCGTCGTGCAGGTCGAGCAACGCGTTCGCGACCGGGACGTTGTACGACGCGAACGCGAGAGGACCTGTGATCGGATCCGAAGGCTTGCCGTTGCGCGCGAAGATGTCCGCGAGCTTCTGGCCTGCTTCGCCGACGTCCTGGCGCGTCACGTACGGCAAGCGCGCGAGAGACTTGGCGTCGAGGTCCGACGGCAGGCTCGCGGATTGTGCGAATGCGGTCGAGGCGACCGAAGCGAGCATGAGCACGGAAGCGAGGGACAGTGGGCGAACGTTCATTGTCGTTTTCTCCTAGCGGTCATCGAGCCTGCACCCGTAGCCCGCGAGAGCGAGCTTCGAGCAGTGAAGGTTGGACACGCCGATCAGCACGATCATGTTCACGAGCCGGCGTTCGCCGAACGCGTCGCGCGCGGCGGCGAAGATCTCGTCGCTCACGCCACGCGTGGCGAGCAGCTCCGACGCGAAGCGAGAGGCGACACCCGCCGCTTCGGACATCAACTGGGCCGCGTTCGGCTGGACTCGGTTCCATTGATAGAGCACGGCGCGCGACACCGCCGAACGCACGTCGTTCGGCAGCTCGGCGTCCGTGTGCAGACGCCCGAGCAGCGAGTCGATCGCGCGGTCGTAGTCAGTCTGGGGCAGCGGCGCGTGGTCCAACACTCCGCTCGGCATTCGATAGAGCGCACTCTGCGGCAGCGACGCGAGCGCGTTAGCCGAGCCGGGCGGTGCATTCGAAGGCAGCGGGTAGCGGTCGACGTTGAGGATCATCGACACGAGCTCGTAGTAAGCCGCGAGCGTCGCCGCCGCGGCGAGCCGCTGCTCGCCGAGCGCGGCGAGCGCGTCGCGATAGGTCGCGTCGCTCACACGCCGGGTGAACATGAGCTGCTCGGCCACTCGCCACGTCAGCGCTTCGTCCTTCGACAGCAACGCGAGATCGGGCGCTCGGCCGGCTGCGATCGCATCGATCACTGCCGCCGGAATTCCCGCGTCGGCGGCATAGCGCGCGTGCGCATACCACTCGTACCGCGAGGTCCACGCGCGGCCGGCCGCGAGCGTCGCTAGCTCACGCTGCGCCGGCGTGAGCCCGGACGCGAAGCGGATCGAGTTGCCGAGCTGCTGCACGAGATCGCCAATCTCGGGGCTGCGCAGCAGCACGTTGAACGGCCCGTTGGCAGTCGTGTTCGTGACGGCGCGTGCGCTGTTGACGGTGTGATCGAGCATCACGCGCTGCTCGGGCGTCATCTCGGCATAGCTGAGCCCGTGAAAGCGGTCGCCGCGCAGTTGGATCTGCTCGATCGGCAGCTTTTGCGCCGACACTGCGGAGGCGAAGGCCGCGAGCGCTGCCGCGAGACCTGCGATCGACATCCAGCGAACCGGCAAAGGCTCTCCCCCCGTCATTTAGCGACTTGCGCCGCGAGCCGCACCCACCGCGCCTCGCACAGCGCACGAGCCATGCGAGCGGATAGTAAATACAAAACGCCAGCCTTTGCGAGCCGATCGTCGCTCGCGCGGCCGATACTCGTCCGCCGTTACAGTTTTCCGACTATGCCGTCGAGCCAGCGCAGCGAAGCGGATTGCACGTAGTGTGCGCGCAGATGCAAGTGATCGGCGTATATCGGCACGCCGGAAGGATCGGTCAACGGGCAGAGACCGTCAGGGCACATGAAGTCCTCGAGCGGCACGAAGCGAGCTCCGGAACGCGCAGCGACGTCACGCAACAGGCCCTCCATCGTTTGCTCCGGCCTGTCCTCGCTCCAAGGGAATTCCGGCGTTTCGCTGTTCGCGTCGGTCAGCGTGGCGAGCTCTGCCTTGATGGATTGTCTTTCCTCGCCGGGCAGCGTCTGCCAGGTCTTGACGAAAGCCAGCGGCAGATGTCGGCTCGCCAGCTCTCCGAGCCGCAGATCGGCGTAGTTGAGGTTCGAATACGGCGGCGGCCCGAGAACGACGACATTGGTGCCGCGACTCGTCGCTTCCGCAATGTCGGACTGTAACGCCGCGAGTGCTTGCTTCAGCTGGGAGACGTCGGTGATGAGCCGGCAACCGGATACGGATATCACGCAGGTTTCCCGGCGCATCTCGGCGGAAGGCATGAAGAAGTTTTCCCACCACTGTGAGGAAACCACGAGCTCCTCCGGCTTGACCCGGCGAACGGTATCCCAGATCTCCGCGGCACTCTCACCGCAATGCACATTTGGCGGGTAGCCATCGAGATTCCTGATCGGCGTGCAGCCCGGACGCGTGGCGAAGACGACGGTCGGACCCGCAGCACCCGATGTTGCTGCGTATCGCGGATACCACTGCTCGGCGATCGAGTCCCCAACGAACATGATCGTCCGCCGATCGGTGCCCGGTCTCTCGCAATAGCGCAGGCTACCTAGGGGCACGCAGCCGGGCTGGCTCCAGTCGGAGATTGCGGCAGCCGTCGCTTCGTAGAGCTTCTCGTCGCTACCGAGTCGGCTCGGCATTCCCGCGTCGTAAGCGATCAGCAACGAGCATGTGACCAACAGCGAAGCGGCGGCGCCATAGCCGAGCCACTCCGATGACCTGCGGAGGCGGCGCCAGTCCCGGCTCGTCACTTCGACCAAGCGATACGACAAATGTCCCAGCGCTATCGCGAGGCCGATTCCCACGGCCGCCCAGGCCCAATCCTCCTTGAGGCCCCGCAGAGTCAGTGCCGTCGCAACCGGCCAGTGCCACAAATAGATCGAGTACGACGACGTTCCGATGAAGTCGGCGACAGGATTGGTCGTCACGATCGACCGTGTATTGCGGGCCATGATGACCAGCACCGAGCCCAGCACCGGGAACAGCGCGAGGTGTCCCGGCCATGGGTCCGTCGATTTGAAGGCGATCGCAGCGAACAGAATCAACGCGAGCCCGGTGAGCTCGAGCGTCGTGCTGGCGCCGCGCTTCGGATGCAAATGCGGCGTCGCGAGGTAGGCGAGCGCTCCGGCCATCATCTCCCAGGCGCGAGTAGGGAGAAGAAAGTACGCGGCGTCGACATGCCGCGGCGACCAGTAGATCGAAATGCCGAGTGAGCACAGGAATGCGGCGCCGATCGTCGCTGCGGTGACGAGTCGCTTGGGAAACGCCTTCCACGCGATCAGCAGCAGCAAAGGAAACAGCAAGTAGAACTGCCATTCGACGGACAACGACCACGTGTGGAGCAGCCATTTTTCCGCCGACGCGGTGTCGAAATAGCCCGCTTCGCCGAGGAACGTGAAGTTCGACAGAAATGTCAGGCTCGAAGCCGACCACCGAGCGACGCGCTGGTAGTCGACGGGCGAGAGCGAAACGGCTCCGAGCGCCAGCAACACGAGGCAGAGTGCGGCCAGCGCAGGGAAGATCCGCCTGGCGCGTGCGAGGTAGAAATCGAACACGGAGAATCGCCCGGTCCACAGCTTCTCGACGATGATTTTCGTCATCAGGAAACCTGAAATGACGAAGAAGACATCGACTCCGACGAAGCCGCCCCGAAACCCGGGCACCCCGAAGTGGAACAGAACGACCGTCGCGACGGCGATCGACCGGAGGCCGTTGATGTCGGGGCGGAAGTCAGTCGAGCGATCGAGAGCAGCCGTCAGTGCAGATGCATGCTCGATCGGTGCCGCGATCAGTTGCCCTTTGGTGCTCATTGTGGCTCGACGCGGGATCAGCGACAGCTGAGGCTCCGAGCGCCCGCGCGAGGCCCTCCTTTTTTATTGCTCTCCGCGCACAGACGGGGGTGATGATAGAGCGGCTCGGATGACGCGGATCAGTATCTTCCATAAGCCGAAAGAAGGAGCGCGGAGTCCGCGAAATTGATCGCCGCGCGCCGGACGAACGATCCGAATGCCCTATGGCAGCGCCGCGAACGGCAGCTGTACAAGAGTAGAGCCTGCGAGGGGTCTCGAGGGCGCCATCTCACTGATGGCGTAGCGAGACGCTCGGGTCCACTTTGGTCGCGCGGCGCGCGGGCACGAAGCAGGCCGCAGTGGCCACGCCCG
>Ga0105247_10002357_pt1 | contig 12872 bp, 10 predicted proteins | sample KBSS24metaG_FD_81519 | JGI IMG/M metagenome (GOLD analysis project Ga0105247, IMG submission 81519) | Switchgrass rhizosphere microbial communities from Kellogg Biological Station, Michigan, USA - KBS S2-4 metaG | ecosystem: Host-associated > Plants > Roots > Rhizosphere > Soil | place...
CGGTCAACCTGAGCGCGGAGGTCGTCCTCGACGACGACCTCACGCCGCGCTCGGCGCCGCGCGCCGCGGGCGCGGGGCGGCGTGTCCTCCTCACCGGCGCGACCGGCTTCCTCGGGTCGCACCTCCTGGCGGCGCTGGTCGAGGCTGGCGACGAGGTCACGTGCCTCGTCCGGGCGCGCGACGCGGAGGACGGACGGCGCCGTCTCGCGCCGCAAGCCGCCCGCCTCCGAGACGCCGGCCTGGATCGAGAAGTCGGCGTCGTGGTCGGCGACCTCGGCAAGCCGCGCTACGGTCTCTCGGAGCTCGATTTCGCCGAGCTGGCGAAGACCACGGACGTGATCGTGCACAACGGGGCCCTGGTCAACCTCGTCTTTCCGTATCCGATGCTCAAGGCGTCGAACGTGCGCGGGACCGTGGAGGCCATCCGCCTTTCTGCGCTGGGCGGCGCGACGCTGCACTACGTATCGTCGGTCGGCATCTTCTTCTCGCCGTCGTATGCGGGCGCCACGATCTTCGAGAATGAGCCGCCGCGCGACGACGGGGGGCTCCGGATCGGTTACACGCAGACGAAGTGGGTCGCCGAGCAAATCGTGCGGCTCGCGCAGAGGCGGGGCTTCGCCGCCACCATTCAGCGGCCGGCTGACATCTCGTGGGACAGCCGGACAGGGGTGGCGAATCCGCGCGACTTCATCTCGACCCTGCTCGACGCGTGCTTTCGGCTCGGCGCCGCTCCGCCGTTCAGCCTCCGCGCCGACATGGTGCCGGTCGACTACGTGGCGAGGACGATCGTCGAAGTGTCGCGGCGCCCCGACGCGCTCGGCAAGACGCTGAACATCGGCCATCCCGCGCCGATCACGTGGAACGAGCTCGTCGAGTGTGCGCGCGCCGCCGGCGTCCGGCTCGACTCCCTCGACTACCCGACATGGTACGAGCGCTTCCAGGCGCTCCGGGGATCACGCGTGCACGCCACGCTCTCGACCCTGCTGCCGGGCCCCGGCGACGACCCCGCCGCGGCGCTGTCCGATCTGCTCTCGGAGGCGAAGTTCCCGCGCGTCGACATGGCCATGCTCGAGGGGTGCCTCGGAGAGCTGAATTGCCCCGAGCTCGACGCGGCCTACGTGCGGACCAGGTTCGATAGGCACCGGCGCGAATCGGCGGACGAGCCCGAGGCGCGCGCCGGCTGGATCCAGCCGCGCGTCGAGTAAAACCCAGGAAGGGAAGTTCGCATGGAGGCACAGACGGATTTCGATGTGGGGATCATCGGCGGCGGCCCCGCGGGCGCCGCGCTCGGCGCCTACCTGGGGAAGGCCGGCGTGAGCTGCGTGGTGCTCGAGCGCGAGCTCTTCCCGCGGCCGCACGTCGGCGAGTCGCTGGTCCCGTCGTCCACCCGGATCTTCGCCGAGCTCGACTTCCTGAAGGTCATGGAGGCCGAGAAGTTCCCGCACAAGTTCGGCGGCGTGTGGACGGCGCCCGGGAGCTCGAAGGTCTATTCGCACGACTGGAAAGGCTTCGAGGCGAACGCCTACGCCGACCTCCGCTTCTCCGAGCGCGATCAGCCTGGTGTCGGACAGGCGTACACGTACCACGTCGATCGCGCGAAGTTCGACGTCCTCCTCCTCCAGCACGCGAACAAGCTCGGGGCCGAGGTCTACGAGGGGGTCGACGTGCGCGGGATCGAGCGCTCGGACGACCGCGTCGACCTCGTCTACGCGATGGGGCGGCGCACCTGCCGCACGTCGGTGAAGATGGTCGTGGACGCGAGCGGGCGGCGCACGCTCGTCGGCAATCAGCTCAAATGGAAGGTGCGCGACACCGTCTTCGACCAATATGCGCTCCACACCTGGTTCGAGAACTTCGACCGGAGCGTCGCCGCGGAGACGAGCGCGAAGCTCGACTACATCTACATCCATTTCCTGCCGATCTCGAACAGCTGGATATGGCAGATACCGATCACGGAGACGATCACCAGCGTGGGCGTGGTCACCCAGAAGAAGAACTTCGCCAAGACGAAGGAGAGCCGGGAGCAGTTCTTCTGGGACTGCATCTCTTCGCGGCCCGAGCTCTTCGAGGCGCTGAAGAGGTCGGCGCAGCTCCGGCCGCTGACCGACGAGGGGGACTACAGCTACTCGATGACGAAGATCATCGACGATCGCGTGGTCCTCATCGGCGACGCGGCGCGCTTCGTCGACCCGATCTTCTCGACCGGCGTGAGCATCGCGCTGACAGGGGCGCGCCTGTCGAGCTGGGACATCGTGAAGGCCGTGGAGTCGGGGAGCTACTCGGTCGATGCGTTCCGCGAGTACGAGTCGACGATGCGTCGCGGGACCACGAACTGGTACGAGTTCATCCGGTGCTATTACCGATTGAACGTCCTCTTCACCGCGTTCGTCCGCGACCCGCGCACCCGGCTCGACGTGCTCAAGCTCGTCCAGGGGGACGTGTACGACGAGCTCGACCCGCCCGTCCTGCAAAAGATGCGGTCGATCGTGAGTGAGGTCGAGCGGAATCCCAATCACATATGGCACAAACAGCTCGGCGATCTCACCTCCGACGCGCTCCGGGCCACGTTTTGAGCGCCGGGCACGGGGGGCCGGGGACCTGCTGACGGAGGTCCTCCGCGCCCTCCGGACCCACGCCGATCGGGTCGCGCTGCGCTGCCGCGGCCCCGACGGCGCGCACGACGACGCGACGTACGCGGCGCTCGACCGGAGGTCCGCGCGGCTCGCGGAGGACCTCGTCCGCCGCGGGATCACGCGCGGCGCGGCGGTCGGGATCTTCATGTCCCGGACCGTCGACCACGTCGTGGCGATCCTCGCGATCCTCCGCGCGGGCGCCGCGTGCTACAGCCTGAGCCCGAAGAGCACCCCGGCGCAGGTCGCTCGCGCGGCGGAGATCGCGCGCTCCCGTTGCCTCTTCATCGACGACGGCGCGCTCCAGCGCCTCGCCGCGTCCGATGTCCTCCCGGACGCGTCGTGGCTCCACCTCGGGCCCGCGCCGCCGGACGTCGAGGCGGCCTCGCGCCGGGGCGTCGCGCACGTCGACTCGCGCGCCGAGGGGCCGCGCTCTCCCGACACGAACGCCGCGGACCTGGCACCCGCGGCGGACGACGACGTGGCGATCGTCCTCTTCACGTCGGGATCGACCGGCGCGCCCAAGGGGGTCATGATCTCCCACGGCGATCTGCGGCGCCGCGTCGCGCGCGAGCGCGCCGACCTCGCCTTGTCGCCTTCGGATCGACTGCTCGGCGTCCTCCCGTTCTCGTTCGACGTGGGGCTCAACCAGCTGTTCAGCGCGGTCACCGCCGGGGCCACGCTCGTCCTCCACAACTCGTGGCTGCCGGCAGACCTGTGCTCCGCGGTGGCGCGCCACGAGATCACCGGGATCTCCGGGGTGCCGAGCGTGTGGACGAGCCTCATGGGATATCGCGAAGAGGCGGCCCGCGCGTGCCTCGGCGCGCTCCGCTATTTCACGATTTCGGGCGGCGACCTCGCGCGCCCGCGGCTCCTCCGCCTCCGCGAGCTCGCGCCGTCCACCGCCATCTACAAGACGTACGGCCAATCGGAGACGTTCCGCAGCGCGCTCCTCCGCCCCTCGGAGTACGACGCGAAGATCGGCTCCGTCGGACGCGCGGTCCTCGGGACGGAGATCGTCGTCGTGACGCCCGACGGGCGGATCGCGCGGGCGGGCGAGCCCGGCGAGATCGTCCACTCGGGCGACGGGACGATGCTCGGATACGCGGGCGATCCGGAGGGGACCCGCGCGAAGCTGCGCGCGCACCCGTCTCGTCCCGGCGCGCTCGCCGTGTACACGGGCGACATCGGCACCCTGGACGACGACGGGTATCTGTACGTCCTCGGCCGGAGCGACAGGATGCTGAAGATCCTGGGGCACCGCGCGTATCCCCAGGAGATCGCCGTCGTCCTCGAGAGCCACCCCGAGGTCCGCGAGGCGGCGGTCGTCGGCGTCCGGGGGAAGGGCGACGAGCACGCGATATGCGCCGAGGTCGTGCTCGTCCCCGGGTCGACGGCGACGGTCGCGGCCGTCCGCCGCTTCCTCGGCCAGCGGCTGCCGTCGCACCTCGTCCCCGCGGCGCTCGCGATCGTCGACGATCTCCCGCGGACGGAGTCCGGGAAAGTCGCCCTCGCGGCGCTCGAGGCGAAGTACGATGGCGGCGTAGGATGAAGTCGCGCGACTTCTATCGATGGATGAGCGCCGAGCGTCTGGCGGGCGTGCTCGGCGGCGCCCCGTCGCCCTGCTACGTCTACTATTTGCCATTGCTCCGCGACCGCGTGGCGGCGCTGCGCGAGCGGCTCGGGCCGCGGTTTCGGATCCAGTACGCGGTGAAGGCGAACCCGCACCCCAGGATCCTCGACGCGATGGCGGCGCTCGGCGTCGGCGCGGACGTCTCCTCGCGCGGCGAGCTCGACGCCGCGATCGCCGCAGGGATCCCGCCCGCGCGCGTGAGCTACACCGGCCCCGGGAAGGGGCTCGACGAGCTCCGCGCGGCGATCGATCGCGACGTGGGGGCGATCCACGCCGAGAGCCTGGAGGAGCTCGACGACCTCGCGGCGATCGCCGGTGAAAAGGGGCGCCGCGTCGACGTCGGGTTGCGCGTGAACACCTCCGCGGGCGGGGCGAAGCCCGGGCTGCAGATGGCCGGCGCGACCCATTTCGGGATCGCGGAGGACCAGATCGGCGACGCCGTGGCGCTGCTGAAGGCGCGCGCGAGCCGGCTCCGCCTCGCCGCGCTGCACGTACACGGCGGCTCGCAGGTGCTCGACGCGGACGCCATCGCGCGGAACATCCGGCACGTCATGGACGCGGCGCTCGCGCTCGAGGGCGCCGCCGGCGCCCCGCTCGCGAGCGTCAACTTCGGCGGCGGCTTCGGGATCGACTATTTCCCCCATCAGGATCCGCTCGATCTGGATCGGTTGGGGGCGGGTGTCGCGTCGCTCCTCTCCGAGGAGCGATATCGAGGCCTCGCGGAGCGCGCGGCGATGATCGTCGAGCCGGGGCGGTTCCTCGTGGCGGAGTGCGGCGTCTACGCGACGCGCGTCCGCTACCGGAAGCGCGCCGGCGCGAAGGAGATCGCGGTGGTGGACGGAGGCATGCACCACAATTACCTCCTCTCCGGCGGGCTCGGGCAGGTCGTCCGGCGCAATTTCGCGCTCGACGTCCTCCCGGCGGGCGGCGCCGCGCGCGCAGCGGTCCACGGGCTCGAGCTCGACATCGCCGGCTGCCTCTGCACGCCGCAGGACGTCCTCGCGACGCGCGCGCGCGTGGAGCGCGAGGTGGCGCGGGGCGATCACGTGGTCTTCTTCAACTGCGGAGCGTACGGCTGGTCGGCGAGCCCGATCGATTTCCTCAGTCGCCCGAGGCCCGCCGCCGTGTTCGTCGACGAGCCGCGCGGCTGAACGCGCCGCTCAGCCGCACGCCTCGACGAACCCGCGGCGCCAGCTCGCGTATTTCGGAGTCCAGCCGACTTCGTTCTTCGCTTTCCCGTTCGCCGCGCCGCGGAGCTCCGTGGCCCACGTCATCTGCGCCTTCTCCTCCGGCAGGCGCGCGATCCACGCCGGCAGGCGCATCGGGGCGGGCGCGCCGAGCGCCGCCGCGTACGCCGGCATCCACGCGTTCGCCGGCGCCGGGTCGTCGTCCACGACGTTGTAAACGCCGGGCGCGCCCCGCTCGACGAAGAGCGCGGTCGCCGCGGCGGCGTCATCGACGTGGATGAACGAGTAATGCCCGTTACCCGTGCCGACGATGGGGTATTTCCGGTCCCGCACGCGTCGGCCGATGTCTCCGTCCTTCGCGTACCACGTCCCCGGCCCGTAGAAGACTCCATATCGAAGGAGGACGGCGGCGATGTCCGGCGCGGAGAGGGCGAGGTCCTCGGCGTCCTTCTGCGCCCTCACGGCCTCGCCCACCGGCGGCGGCGCGTCGACGTACAGCGGATCGTCCTCGGTGCGGAGCGCGTCCCCCGCGGGCGCGTAGAAGTACGCGATGCTCTGCGCCACGTACCGCCGGGCGCCCGCCGCGCGCGCCGCGCCGAGGAGGTTCTTCGTCCCTTCGCGCTGGACGCGGTCGTTCTCGTCGAAGAAGTACCGGAGCTTCGGCGACTCCTGAGCGCGCGGGAGATCGGTCAGCTCGTTGACGACGACGTCCGGCCGCGCGTCGACGGCCGCGCGCGTCACGGCGCTCGCGTCGAGGACGTCGCACACGACCGGCGCGGCGCCGAGCGCGCGCAGCGCGGCGGCCTTGACCTCGGACCGCGTCGTCCCCACGACGTCGTGTCCGGCGGCGACGAGCCGCGGGACGAGCACGCGACCGATCGCGCCGGTCGCGCCGGCGACGAAGACTCTCATGGCCCCTCCTCGACTCGGTGTCGCATCGTCTCGCGTGATGGCGACGGCTCGACGACGGCGTGGAGCGCCGTCGGGCCACGCACCGTGATCGCCTCTTTCCAGAGGATCGGCCCGGGCTTCAACGTGAAGCCGGACACGTGCTCGAAGAACGACTCCAGCGCGACGCGCGCCTCGAGCCGGGCCAGCGCGGACGCGAGGCAGAAATGGACGCCGTGCCCGAACGCGAGGTTCACGGGCCTCTCGCGATCGAGGCGGATCGCGTCCGGGTCGGCGAACTGGCGCTCGTCGCGGCAGGCGGAGGCCAGGATCACGAACAGCGGCGCGTTCCGCGGGATCGCCGTGCCCGCGAGCTCCGTGTCGGCGACGGCGCGCCGGATGACGCCCTGCGCCGGCGGCTCGAAGCGGAGCACCTCCTCGACCAGGCGGGGCACGAGGGCGCGGTCGGCGCGCACGCGCGCGAAGATCTCCGGGTGCCGGGCGAGGAGGACGAGCGCGTTCGAGATCATGTCGGCGGGGGTTTGCATCCCCGCGACCATCAGGAGGCCGATGAACCCGAGGAGCTGCCTCTGGCTCAGCGTCTCGCCGTCGATCTCCGCTCGTATCAGCTCGCTGACGATGTCGTCGCCCGGCGCGGCGCGGCGCGCCTCGATGAGCTCGGTGAAGAACTCGGTCTGCTCCTGGAAGCTCGCGCGGATCCGCCGCAGGTGCTCGCGCGGGACGTGCACCCGCACGGACGTCCTCGTGACGTCGTCGGACCACCGCACGAGCCTGTCGTAGGCGTCCGGCGCGACGCCGAGCATCTCGCAGATGGCCGCGCCGGTGAGGCGCATCGTGAAGTCGTTCACGAGCTCCACCTCGCGCCGCCGCGCGAGCCCCGCGCAGAGCTCGCCGGCCGTAGTTCGTATTCGCGCCTCGACCCGCGCGAGCGCGCCCGTGACGAAGGCTCGATTGACGAGGCTCCGGAGCCGCGTCTGCTCCGGCGGGTCCATCGAGACCATCGTCGACTGAAACGGGTTCTGCTCGACGCCGGCGCGCTTCGTCGCCTCGGTGACGGCCGACGAGAACCGCCGCGGGTCCGTGAGCACCGCCATCACGTCGTCGTACCGGGCGACCGCCCACATGCCGCCCGGGGATATGCGGCGAATGGACGGCTCGCGCCGCATTCGCGCGTAGAGCGGGTACGGATCGGCGACGGCCTCCGGGGTCAGCAGATCGAAAGGCTCCACTCCGGCCGCCCCTGCGCCGTCAGCTCGGGCTCTGGGCGGTCTTCAGGCGCAGGACCAGATCGGAGATCGTGGACAGCGTCTGCAGGTTGTCCTCCGTCAGCTCGTCCAGCGGGATCTCGACGCCCAGCTCGGCGTGGATGAAATTCAAGATGACGACGACGGAGAGCGAGTCGATCAGGTTGCGGGCGATGAGCGGCGTCGCGGCGTCCAGGACGACCCCCTCGTCGACCACGCCGTCCATCAAGAACACCCTCAGCCGCTCGACCAGATCGGATGACGTCATGGATCACCTCGCGCCGGCGCGCCGCGCCTGCTCAGAACGCCGGCTTGAACGCGTTGGATGTCAAATCCCCGAGATTCTGATGCCACACGTGGCGCGGGTTCCGCTCCACCTGGCCGACGATCTCCTTCATCTTCTCGAGGACGGGCGGGGTCTCCTCGTCGTAGACGTCCCCTTGCAGGAGCTTCAGCATGTCGAGCCGGTAGCGGGGGTCGAGGATGAAAGCGGTGAAGAGGACGTTCAGCCGGTAATAACAGCTTATGAGCTCGTACCAGTTCTTCGTGCCCCGGCGGATGACCGTCTCGTAATCGCGAAAGGCGTCCCGCGTGAAGGTCCCCGCCTCCAGCGCTCGAAGGATGTCGTGGCTCGAGAGCCGCGCCGCGTTCAGCGCGATGCTCACCCCTGTCGAGAAGATCGGGTCGACGAAGCGGGCGGCGTCGCCGATGAGCACCAGCCGATCGCCGCATATCTGGGTCATCGCATAGCTGTAGTCGCCCTCCTCGGTGAGCGGCCGGAGCTGCTCCGACTTCTTCAGCGCGTCGAGCAGCTCGGGCCGCGACGCGAGGCACTCCCAGTAGAACTCCTCGCGCGTCCGGCGCACTTTGGCGAAATGCTTCTTCTGCGTGACGACGCCGACGCTCGTGACCGTCTCGGTGATCGGTATCTGCCATACCCAGCTGTTCGTGATGGGCAGGAAGTGGATGTAGATGTAGTCGAGCTGCTGCGCGTTCTCCGCCGCGGCGCGCCGGTCGAACCCCTCGAACCACGTGTGGAGCGCGTACTGGTCGAAGACCGGGTCGCGCACCTTCCATCCCATCTGATTGCCGAGCAAGGTGCGGCGCCCGCTCGCGTCCACGACGATCTTCGCGCTCACGCCGAGCTCGCGCCGACCCATCGAGAACCGGACCTCGGCGCGATCGCGCGGCGAGAAATCGACGGAATCGACCTTCACCCCTTCGTACACGGCCGCGCCGAGCGCGTGCGCGTGCTGGAGGAGGAGCAGATCGAACTCCCCTCGATCGACGTGGTACGTATACGGTCGATCGACGCCGGGCTGGGCGCGCTCCGCGAAGCGGATATCCGCGTGAGAGCGCACGGCGAGCCCGTCCCACGTGTGGCGGAAGATCTGGGAGCTCCCGGTGGCGGTCCACACGGCGCCGTACTTGCGCGGGAATTTCGCGCGCTCCATCTTGCCCAGGAAATCGATCTCGTTGAAGACGCGCGTCGAAGACGGGACGAGCGACTCGCCGACGTGCGGACGGGGAAAGAGCTCGCGCTCGAGGATCACGCAGCGCGCGCCCGCCTTGGCGAGGTACGCGCCGAGCCCGGCTCCCGCCGGCCCTCCACCGACGATCGCGACGTCGAAATCAGGCTCGGATCCGCCCACCGTCGACTCCTCGGATCGTCTCTCGCCGGTCACGTGAACGGACACGCGCGAAGCGTTCTCTTCCGAGACGGTTATCAAAGTCGCCGTATCCCGTCAAGCGACCCGGCCGGTCCCGAATCCTGGGCTCGAGCTCACCGGCGCCTCGTGTGAAAGGCGAGACCGGAGGCGAGACCGGACGCGATGGCACGAGAGCTGCTCGTGCACGGGCCTCGAGCTGCGACGGATGAGCGCCAAATATGCGATCGCCACCTACGTCCGGTGCGCGCTGCGGGTTCGCAGAGTACCACGGCCGGCACCGCGCGCGTTGGGGGCAACCGGCACCTCGCGCGAGAGCGACTCCAGAGCCGAAGACGTGGCGATGAATCACCATGGGCTGTCCCTGCCGCGATCCTCGACCTCTTCTCGCGCCGTGTCGTCCCTTCGCGTGCCGACGGCCGACATCGCCGTCCGCTCGCGATGACCTCCAAGGGGGTCACAGTGTGGCGCCTTGTCCATCATCACGACTCGGTGAGCCCGACGGGGCGAGGCGCGCTCGCGCCCGGATCCAAGACGTACGCTTCGGCCCGAACGATGCGTCCCTCGAAGTCGATCTCGTACAGGTTGTAGCCCGCGCGCACGGCATCGCTCGGATGGTCGAGCGCGGGGCTGCCCGCGCACACGACGTCGAGCTCCCCTGCAGCGGTGAGGAGCTTCGTGCGCTTTCGGACGTGCAGATGGCCGAAGAGACGACGGCCTGGTCCGCATGGCGCGCGGCCGCGGCGAGCACCGCGTCGAGGTCATCGCGCCGGAATACGCGCCCCCGATGTAAGAGCAAGTTCGCGTACCGGTCATCCGCTCATTGAACACCACGCTGCGCCACTCCACGCCGGCGGGCGAGAGCACATGCAGCTCGGGAGACGTGGGCGATGACCATGGGATCCTCCGGCGTTCACCCTAGCGGGGTGCGCGCGGCTCACGGCGCACAAGTTGCTGCGACCGGGATGTTTCACGCGGTCTCCGCGAGAGCCATGAAGGAGAGACAGCCATGAACTCGGTTCAGATCGGCGCGAACTTGGGCTTACTCGCCGAACGGTGGTGGGCACCCGTCGTGCGGGGCGCCGCAGCCGTCCTCTTCGGCATCCTCGCGCTCGTCGCCCCTTCGATGGGCCTGCTCGCGCTGGTCATCAGCTGGGGCGCGTACGCGATCATCGACGGCGTGTTCAACCTGTTCCTGGCGGCTCGCGGAGGCCGCACCGGAGGCAGGTGGGGATGGTTCCTGTTCGAGGGCATCATCAGTATCGGTGCTGGAGTGCTCACGTTCGTCTATCCAGGCATGACGGCGCTCGTCCTGCTCACGGTGATCGCCGCTTGGGCGGTGTTGACCGGCATCGTCGAGATCGCCGCGGCGATCGAGCTTCGGCGGGTGATGACCGGAGAATGGGTGCTCGCGTTGAGCGGCGTCCTCTCGATCGCCTTCGGCGTGCTCCTCTTTGCGAATCCCCGCTCCGGCGCGCTCGTGGTCGTGTGGTTCATCGGCGCGTATGCGATCGTGTTCGGCGTGCTCCTCATCAGTCTCGGCGTGAAGCTGCGACGCTGGCACCGAGGTGGAGCACGGCCGTTCCCGACGGGCGGTGCGCCGCCGCCTGCATGAGACGGCGTCTTTCGGCGTTCGCGGCGCTCGGGCTCGGGCTCGTTGCGCTCGGGCTGATGACCGTGCCGGTGATCGTCGACTTCGCGCGCGGCGCGCCGGCGCTCTCCCTACTCGCGTTGGCGCTCGCCATCGTGCGGCGCGGCCTCGTACGCCTCGGCGCGCTGCGCATCGTCGGGCTCGATGCGGGGGCGCTGCTCTCCGTCGTCGTTGCGCTACTCATCGCTCACGAGCCGGCGTTCGTGTTCGGCTCGATCACCGCGCTCGTGCTCGGCTTCGCCGCTGCCAGGTACGCGTTGCGCGTCCACATGGCGCTGCCCCCAGCGCCGCGCCCCGCTCACCCGGTGCTCTTCTGGAGCGCGCGCGCCGGCGGCGGAAAGGCCGCGCGGTTCCACCTCTGCGACGAGGCGCGCGCCCGCGCCATCGAGCCGATCGAGCTCACGCCGGGCAAGGACATCGAGCAGCTCGTCCGCGATGCTCTGGACGCAGGCGCCGACGCGCTGGCGATCGCCGGTGGCGACGGCTCGCAAGCGACCGTCGCACGCATCGCGGCCGAACGCGGCCTTCCCTTCGCGTGCATCCCGGCCGGCACCCGCAACCACTTCGCGCGCGACCTCGGGGTCGACCGCAACGACGTCGTCGGGGCGCTCGACGCGTTCATCGATGGGGGCGAGCGAGTGGTCGACCTCGGGGAGGTCAACGGGCGCGTCTTCGTCAACAACGTGTCCCTCGGACTGTACGGCGAAGCCTTACAGCATGCGGGCTATCGCGAAGCGAAGATCCGTACGCTGCTCGAGACCGTACCGGACGTCCTCGGCCCCGGGGGCCAGCCGGACCTACGCTGGTGCAGCCCCCCCGCGAACGAGCACGAGGGCGCCGCGGCGATCGTCGTCTCCAACAATCGCTACCGACTCGGACATCTCGTGGGAGACGGCACGCGACCGCGCCTCGACGAGGGAGTCCTCGGCGTCATCGTGCTCGGGGGGCCCCGTGACGACGTGGGAGTGCAGACGTGGACCACGCCGTCCTTCGAGGTCGACGCGCACGGCGCTGTGCCCGCCGGCATCGACGGCGAGGCGGTCATCCTCGATCCGCCACTGCGCTTCCGTATCCGGCCCGCCGCGCTGCGCTGCCGCATCGCTCGTCACCATCCCGGCGCCTCGCCGTCGGCCTTCGAGCCGGACACGGCGTGGACGGCGGTCCGCATGCTCGCCGGAATCGCCGCCGGACATGATCCCGGCGCTCGAGTACGGCCGCCGCATCGAAGAGCGCACCGAGAGATCTAGCGCCTGGACCAGCACGAGCCGGCGCGCCGGCCGGCGCGTCCCCCGCAAAGCCCTCGCGGGTTCGTCCGCGTCCCCACTCGCCCTCCGCCGGTACCCATTCCGTCCCCTCGGGTCCCTCCTCCGTATCTTCACGTCCCTCCTCCGTACCTGCAGGTACGCAATCCATGGTTTTGCACATAGAAACCCGCGAAATCATTGAGGCGCTCTCCTCCGGTACGGGCCGGGTATCCGGAGACCCGGCGCGGCGCCTCTCCGTAGCTAAATTCGAAACATTTTCCAGCTTTTGAGAGCATCGAGCGCGCCGCGACGGGCCGGACGCCGCGACCGGCTCGGCCCCGGCGCGCGGCGCGTGATCCCCGAAGGCCGCCGTCGCCGGCGCCGGCGTCGCGTGAACCGGCCGAGCCCTCGCCCACACGCCCCCGCGGGAGTGCGGCGGCGACGACCTCTCGCAGCGACGCGTCGGACGGGAGCGGGCCGGCGAGCGGCGTCGCCGACGGCGCGGGTGACCACGAGGTCGTGGAGGCGCCTCGATTTCGCACGTGCAAACGTCGAGAACAATCCCCGGCGATAAGAAGGTTTCGTCATGCTATGACGAGCGCACGATGGGGCGAGGACTGAGCGACAATCAGAACGAAATTGCGCGGACGTTGCTGCGGGACCTGTGGGAGTCGGGGCGGTGGAGGTGGCAGCAAGATCTGGCGGAC
>Ga0105247_10002359_pt1 | contig 12865 bp, 12 predicted proteins | sample KBSS24metaG_FD_81519 | JGI IMG/M metagenome (GOLD analysis project Ga0105247, IMG submission 81519) | Switchgrass rhizosphere microbial communities from Kellogg Biological Station, Michigan, USA - KBS S2-4 metaG | ecosystem: Host-associated > Plants > Roots > Rhizosphere > Soil | place...
GAGCTCGGACCGCAGGATCAGACCAAGGTCGATCAGTATGCCGACGCGGTTCGTGACGTCGAGCGGCGCATCGAGAAGGCCGAACAGCAGAGCAGCCTCGAACTGCCGGTGCTGGAGCAACCTCAGGGCGCACCGCCGGTCTTCGAAGATCACCTGGCGCTGATGCTCGACTTGCAGCTCCTCGCGTTTCAGTCCGATCTCACGCGCGTCATCTCGTTCATGCTCGGCAAGGAACAGAGCGCACGACCGTATCCGCAGATTGGCGTGCCCGAAGCGCACCATCCGCTGTCGCACCACAACGATGTACCCGAGCTCATCGCGCACATGTCGAAGATCAACCGCTATCACACGCAGCTGTTCTCGAAGTATCTGGAGAAGCTGCGCGCGACGCCAGACGGAGACGGCTCGCTCCTCGATCACACCACGATCCTGTACGGCTCGGGGATCTCGAACAGCACGCGACACTCGGGCGACAATCTGCCGCTCCTGGTGATGGGCGGCGGGGCAGGGACGCTCAAGGGCGGCCGGCATCTCACGTATTCGGGCAAGCCGACGATGGCCAACCTGCTGGTGACGCTGATGGACAAGATGGACGTGCCGGTCGAGCGGATCGGCGGCAGTACGGGCAAGCTACCGCTCGATACGCTCTCGGGAATGTAGGGTGGCAAGGTTGAAACAGCGCCGTGCTCTCGAGATCTTCGCGGTCTTTGCGTTCCTGGTGGCGAGTGCCGCCGCCGCGCAACGACCACCGCTCGTCGACGCGGCCAGGAACGCCGACAAGGATCAGGTGCGCGCGCTCGTTCAGCATGGCGCGAGCGTCAACGACGCTGACGCCGATGGCACGACCGCCCTTCATTGGGCGAGTTATCGCGATGACCTTGAAATCGCCGACCTGCTGATTCGAGCCGGCGCGAAGGTGAATGCGGCCAACGATCTTGGCGCCACGCCGCTCTGGACGGCCAGCCTGAATGGCAGCGCGGGGATGGTCCGCAGGCTGCTCGATGCCGGAGCCAATCCGGACGCCGCGCTCCTGTCGGGCGAGACGCCGGTGATGGTGGCCGCCCGCTCGGGCAGTCCCGCGTCCGTCGAACAGCTGCTCGCGAAGGGCGCGCACGTGAACGCGCACGCGACGCGGGGCCAGACGGCGCTGATGTGGGCCGTGGCGCAGAAGCACGCCGACGTCGTCAAGGTCCTGCTCGCCCACGGCGCGGACATCCATGCCCGCTCGGACGCGTGGAGCGAAGTGATGGCGGTGCCGCCGCACGGCCATCTCGAGTACAACCGCGCGATCCCGCACGGCAGCGACACCGCGTTGATGTTCGCCGCGCGTGTGGGCGATCTCGCTTCGGCGACGCTCCTCGTGTCCGCGGGCGCCAACGTGAACGACGCGGATGCCTGGGGCGTCAGTGCCACGGCCATGGCGGCGCACGCCGGTTATGGCGAACTGGTGGCGTTTCTGCTCGAGCACGGCGCGGATCCCAACGCGTCTGCGGCCGGCTTTGCCGCGCTGCACGCGGCCATCCTGCGGCGGGACGACAGAATGGTCAGCGCGCTCCTTGCACACGGCGCGGATGCGAACGCGCCACTTCGAACCTGGACACCGACACGCCGCTCGTCACACGACTTCAACTTCAGTCCCGAGCTGGTTGGTGCGACGCCGTTCTGGCTGGCCGCGCGTTTCAGCGAGCCCGGTGTCATGCGCCTTCTGGTCAAGCACGGCGCCGATCCGCTGTTCATCCACCATAGCGACCATGTGGTGGAAGCGCGGGGCGGTGAGGGGTTCGAGCATCGTGCCGAGGTGACGAACGCGCTGATGGCTGCGACGGGAATGGGTGGCGGGACCGCGTGGGTTCAGCCTGGCCGAGCCGAGCGCGAAACGCTCACGCTCGAGGCGGTGACGCTGGCTGCGGAGCTTGGCGTCGACGTCAACGCCGCCAACACCGATGGGCGCACAGCGCTCGATGCCGCCAGCGCTCTCAAGTACGACGCTGTCGTCAAACTCCTCATCGAGAAGGGCGCCAGGCCCGGGACCCGCAAGAAAGAATAGAACCTACATAGACGATCGCGTTCGCGGTAGGTCCGCCTGAAGGCGGACCCACGTACTGCACGGATCCAAAACACGCTCTCTAGGGTGCGCGGATCTCCACCTAGGTCGACGCTGTGATCTGGTGCCCGTTCGCGTCCGTGGCATCGAACGCGACAACGATCTTCATGTTGCGCTCGGCGGCCGTCGCGTCGAAATGCATCGCGATGGGCACCGGCGTCGACCCGCTGGCGCCAAGACGAATCGGCGCCGACGTCCCGACGAAGTCGTTCGCCGCGATGGCGGCGTTGTCGCTCCGGCGCCTGATCGTCAGCACGAGGTGATTCACCGTCGCCGCAACGCCCGCGGATTCGCGCAGCGTGAGCGTAGCTTCGATTTCGAGCTGACCCGCCAGCGGCCCGCAGTGCGACTGCGGGCACACAGCGTAGACGATCGTCTGCGGTGTCGAGGTGATTTGAATGGACGCTGTTGACTGTCCGGTTGTGGGACCCGTGCCGCTGCCGCCGCATTGGACGGCGAGGATCGCGCACGCCGCCGCCAGCATCTGTTTTACCGTCGACCTTGTCATGAGTACTCCTTGGCAGTCGACGATGGGCGGGGGCGCGCGCGGCTGCAAACCAGACGCAGATGAGAGCCGAACCTGCGTCTCTGCAGCCGGTTGCGGACGGAGGTGAGAAGCCCGCGCGGTGCTAAGATGCCGCGCGATGGCGGTCCTGCGGTTCGGCGTCTTCGATTTCGATCTCGAGACGGGCGAGTTGCATCGCGCCGGACGCCGCGTGCACCTCACCGCCCAGGCGGCGAAGGTCCTCGCGCTGCTCGCGAGCCGGCCGGGAACCGTGGTGACGCGCGACGAGCTGAAACGCCATCTCTGGGGGGACAACACCTTCGTCGATTTCGATCGCAGCCTGAACTTCTGCGTCTCCGCCGTCCGGACGGCGCTGCGCGACGACGCGCAGAGCCCGCGGTTCATCGAGACGCTGCCGCGGCGCGGCTATCGCTTCATCGCTGAAACAGTCCTCGTCGGTGATGCGGTTCCCGCGCCCGAGGCTGTGTCTCCTGTGGATCGCGCCGTTGTGCTGCAGCGCGGCCGCTGGTGGCTCGCCGCCGTCGCCGCGTTGATGCTCGTCGTGCAGCAGCCGCTCGCTCCCGCGGCGCACTCGCGCACGACGGCGCTGCCCGAAGCGCGTGCCGCGTTCGCGCGGGCGTTCGACGCGGCTCCCGAGGACGCGGCGGCGCTGCGCAGGAGCGTCGCTGCATTGAAGCGCGCGACCGAAATCGATCCGCGTTTCGCGGAAGCGCATTTCGCCCTCGCCGACCTCTACCTCAAGCTCGCCATCAGGCACGAGCTGCCGATCGCGTCGGCGCTGGCCGAAGCGGAGACTGCCGCGCGCCGCGCCATCGCGCTCGAGGACATGCCTGAAACGCGTCAAGTGCTGGCGAACGTCCTGCTCGGCGCGTGGGATTGGGCGGGAGCCCGCCGCGAGCTCGCGCGGGCGGTGACGCTCGCGCCGAAATGGGACATCGGGCTCGCCACGTACGCGCGCGTCCTCTCCGCTCTCGGCGACGATGCCGCAGCGATCACGGCGATCGATCGCGCGGAGACGCTCAGCCCGACATGCGATCTGATCCTGTATGACGCCGGCGCCATCTACGCGCGCGCCGGACGCTTCGCGGAGGCCGAGGACAAGCTGCGACGCGCGATCGATCTCGGCCCGCCGCGCTCGATGACGCTTCCCGAGTGGCGCGCGCAGGTCCAGTTCCGGCGGCTGCGACACGCGGTCGCGCGCGGCGACTGGCGCGCGGCGCATCAAGCGGCAATCGCGATTCTCGAAGCGAACGGGCAACCGGAGGACGTGCGCGACCGCTTCATGCGCGCCGAGCCTCGAAAGGCCGTGGAGGCGTTCCTTCGTCGCAGCGCCGAGAACACCACGGCGGCGGCCGCCAGCCGCTACGTTCCGCCAACACGCCTGGCGACGATCTTCGCCCTGCTTGGCGATCGCGACCGCGCGATCGATCAGCTGGAAGCGGCGGCGGCGGATCGCGACCCCGATTTGATCTATGCGTTCCGCGATCCCGAGTTCGAGCACCTGCACGGGCTGGCTCGCTTCCAATCACTCGAGCGCAGGATTCGCGGATCGCGTGAGACCCGCATGTCGACCGGCAATGGCACGAACTGACCCGTTCGCCTCGTTAAGTCACCGCGGCGAAGCGGACGCGACGATCTCGTTCAAGATCTGGCGGCCGGCGTCCTGGGCGTTGTCGTGCGCATTGACGACCACGACGAGATTCAGCGGCCGGACGACGAAGATGTGCTGCGCGCGGGCGCCCCATGCTTCGGCGACGTCGAGCGCGCCCGGGACCGACCGCAGCCACCAGAGATAGCCGTACTGCGCGCCGTCGGCCGCCGGCAGCTTCGGCGTCGTGCTCTCGCGCGCCCACGACGCCGGCAGGACGCGTTGCCCGGCCCACACACCGTCGGCGAGATAGGCCTGGCCGAACTTCGCCTGATCGCGCGCGCGCAGGCTCAGCCCGCCTCCGGTGTGGATCTGCTCGGGATGTGACGGATTGCGCGACCAGCGCGCGTCGCTGATGCCCATCGGCGTGAAGAGGTTGTCCGCGGCGAACTGCGCGACGTCCTGGCCGGTTGCGGTGCGAACAATGGCGCCGAGCAGGATGACGCCGCCGCTGTTGTAGACGAACCGCGTTCCGGGGGGCTCGATCGCCCTGCGCGATGACACGAACGCGACCCAGTCTGCGCTCTGGTTCATCTGCGCCAGGATGTTGCGCGGATCGGAGATCGCCGTCGATTCGTCCCAATCCATCCCCGACGACATCGTCAACAGATGGTCGATGCGTATGGCGGCCTTGGCCGGGTCGCTGCGCGCCGCCTCGGCATATTCCGGAAGCACGTCGACGACCGGCCGGCGGACGTCAGGCAGCGCACCCCGCGCGATGGCGAGGCCGATGAGTGCGGAGGTGACGCTCTTGGTCACCGACTGCAATTCGTGGACGATGCTCGCATCGCCATTGAAGTAGGCGTCAAAGCACAGCCGGCCGTCGCGCGCGATCGTGACGCTGTCGATCAGGCCGAACTCGCCGCTCGAGATCCGTCGCGCGAGCGTCTCCATACGGGTCGCGTCGATCGACGCTTCTGCCAGCGTTGAGAGGGACCATCCGTCGCCGAGTTGGACCGGGTCGGTTCTGACAGGCACCCTGGCAGAGGGCGCCGCGGGGCCGCCGCAGGCGCAGATCAGCGCGATCCCCGTAACGCCGAGCACTGAGGACGCTTTGATCATGAGCGTATTCAGCACGACTGGATGGCGGCGCGCAAACCAGATCGACGTGAGACAGCAAGCCCTGTCCGCTGAACGTCATAGAGGGCGTCGTTGCGCCGTTCTATTTCGAGATCGACTCGTTGCGCAGGCTAGTCAGGTTGCGGACCCCAACATCGCTCAGGGCTCGGACGTGCGCAGTTGTTCGGCGATTTCGCGGATCTGCGCGGCGTGCCGTGCTTCGTGCGCGCCGCTGAACGCGATCCACTGATACCCCGTCAGCGGTCCGAAGCGCGGGTGCGGCCATGACACCGCACCGAGCGCATAGCCGTCGGCAGCTTTCACGGCCTCGCGCATCGATGCGCCCGCGTGTTCGATGGCTTCCCACGCGGCGGCGGCGCTCACACCCGTTGGCTGAATCGGATCGGGCGCCGTAAGCCTCGTCGTCCGGTCCAGCACCATGTCCACGTTGGTGCGCGGGAGGATCGGATCAACTTCCGACTCGCGCGCCAGCCCGTTCGCCTTCGCGTCGCCGACATGCTTGTTGATGCGCATCGCAATCAACTCGCCGACGATGGCGAGATGCTCGATGCACTGGGTTGCCGACCACGAACCGGCCGCCGGTGCCCTCTCGGTCAGCGCGGTTGGAATCGAATCGAATGCGGCACGCAGCGACGCCCGCTCCGTGTCGAGATAGGCGAGGAGCTCCTCTGTTCGCGGGTGCATGGCTCATCGTCTCACGGAGTCACCTTTGACGAAACCTGCCCGCCGTGCCGGTCGAGTGACACGCCGCGACCATGCCCGCGCTCCTCTCGGCGGCCGATGATTCAGTAGCGATGCGGTCGCCGACGTGGAGATGGCTGCGCCGCCCTACTTCGAGATCGACTCGTTGCGCAGTCGGCCGTTCACGCGGACGTTGCTCACTGTCAGATTGCGCACGCTCTGGAGGACGTCGGCGTTCTCCACGCCTTCGAATGTGCAGTCGGTGACGCGGATGTCCGAGAGGGGCGAGCGCTCGTAGCCCTTGAGGAAGAACGCGTACTTGCTCTTTCGGCTCGTCACGTTGCGGACCTCGACATCGCGAAGCACCGGCGTGAATGCGCCGGTGTCGCCTTCTTCGTAGTAGAAGTCCGCCGCGACGATCGCCTCGGCGACTTCGCCGACCGTGATGTTCCGCATGGCGACGCGTTCGATCACACCGCCGCGCTCCGCGTTGCTCTTGAAACGGAGGACGCGGTCGAGCCGTGGACTGTCCATGTGGCACCGCTCGGCGAATATGTACCGGGCGCCGCCGGAAATCTCGCTGCCAATCACGACGCCGCCATGCCCGTCACGCATCCGGCAGTCGCGAATGATCACGTTCTCGATTGGCGCATGGAGACGGCGGCCGTCCGTATTCCGGCCCGACTTGAGCGCAATACAGTCGTCACCCGTGTCGAACGTGCAGCCTTCGATCAGCACGTCCGAACAGGACTCCGGATCGCAGCCGTCGTTGTTGGGACCGTGGCTGCGAATGGTCACGCCGCGCACGGTGACGTTCGTGCACAGAACCGGGTTGAGCTCCCACATCGGCGAATTGAGAATCGTCACTCCCTCGATGAGCACGCGGCGGCAGCGGTACGGCTGCACGAACACCGGCCGCATCGAACTGCCGTCGCCAAACACGCGATCGGCGACGGGCACTCCGCGTTTTCCCATGGCGAACAACCGGTCACGCGCCGCGCCAGGCTTGATCGCCTCGGTTCGCCACGGCCACCAGTGAGAGCCGTCCGCCTGCCCATCGAGCGTCCCGGTGCCGGTGATGGCGATGTTCTCCTGCTCGAACGCGTAGATGAACGGCGAGTAGTTCATCAGCTCCACGCCTTCGTACCGCGTGAACACGACCGGCAGGTAGACGCGGGCATCCTGGGAGAACGCCACCACGGCGTCCTTCTCGAGGTGAAGGTTCACGTTCGAACGCAGCACGATCGGACCGGTGACGAACCGTCCAGCGGGGACAACGACGCGCCCGCCCCCCGCGTCGTGACAGGCGTTGATCGCGGCGCGAAACGCGGTTGTCGCGTCGCCGCGATCCCGCGTCGCCCCGTATCGAGCGATGTCGAACTCGCGATCGGGAAACGTCGGCGGGGTAATTCGTCGAAGTATCGCGTCCGCTTCGGCCCAGAGTCCCGACGCCGATTGCGCGTCCAGGCGTGAGGGGACGAACGAAAGGCCGACCGCTGCGGCAGCGGCCGCTTCGAGGAATTCACGCCGATCAGGCCATCGATGCGCGCCCAATTGAGCGCGAGGATATCACCGCCGAGTGGAGATGTGGCGGCCCATGAGGGCGCGCAGCACGTCGAAATGTCTCACGAGTCCGCGAGCCCGAGGCGGGCTCGCACGTCGCGTCCGCTCATACCGGTGTTGTACACGGGCGCGCCCGGCTCGAACGCCTTGCCGCGCGCCAGCGGACCGACGATGACGGGATCGAAGCCGGCATCGCGCACGAGGCCGGCAACAAGTTGCATCGCGTCGTGATCGTCGCTCGCCAGCGGAATGCCGACGCGGTCACTCTGACGATGCGCCTCGCTTTCCAGCGTCTTGAAGTACACGGTGTTGAAGCCTTTGACCCAGCGCGCGTCGGGAAAGAACCCGGCGGCCCAGCCGGCGGATCCGCCGGGATCGCTCGAGGCTTCGCGCGCGCTCGCGCCGTCGCGCTTCTCGTACGCGTTTCCGGTATCAATGACTACCTTGCCCGCGAGCAAGGGCACGAGGTCGGTCGCCAGGCCCGGCATGGCGTTCAGCGGAACGGTGAGCATGACGACATCACCGAACTCGGCCGCCTGCCGCGGCGTTCCGGCTATTGCCCGCGGACCAAGCGCCTTCACAAGGCCAGCGAGCGTCTCCGGATGGCGCGACGCCAGCAGCACCTCGTGCCCGGCGTTCACCCAGAGCTTGGCCACGGTCGACCCGATCATCCCCGCGCCGACAATTCCGATTCGCATGCCGTGTCCTCCGGAGAATTACGTAGAATGAGCCCCTGTGACCATCCGCCGAGACCCTGAGGGGCTCGAGGTCCTCGCGCTCGACGCCATGCTGCCCAATCTTGTGGGACGCCGGGTTCTCGAAGTCGGTTGCGGCGACGGCCGGCTGACGCGGCGCTACGCGCGCCGCGCCGGATGGGTCCACGCCATCGATCCGGATCCGTCGAGCATCGCCGCCCTGGTCGCCGACCCGCCTGAGGGCAACGTCACCGCCCGCGCCGCCGGGTTTCTCGACGACAACCTGGACCTTCCTGAACCGGTGTTCGACGCCATCATCTTCTCCTGGTCCTTGTGATGAATGCCGACCGAGGGCATGGTCCATGCCTTGAACCGCGCTCACAGCCTCTTGGCGCCCGGCGGCCGCCTCGTCGATCTGCACCCCAGCGTCGAAACCGCGCGCGTCGAAGCCGACGGTGTTTCCATCGGGAATCTCGACGCCGAACAGGCTGACCGCCGCCATGCGGCCGCGGAGGCGGCGCTCGCGCGCGCGCTGGACGAAGGCCTCTTCGCCGTCGAAGGCGAACGCGAGTTCTGGTTCTGGACCTACGGCGACTCGATCGAGGAACTGCGCGATCACGTGTGCGCATCGTGGCAGCGCTCACGCGTCGGCGACCCGCTGATCGCCCGCGCGCGGGACGCCGTGCGGGCCGATCGCGGCACGGTGCTGCGCATCGCCGAACATGTGCGAATCACCCGGCTGCGTCCCGTGGACAGGCGGTAGAATGCGCCATGCGAAAACTGGCGCTCATTGCCTTGTCCTGCGTCTCCCTGGCTGCGGCAGCACCGGAGCCTCAGAAAATTGTCTTCGCCCGCGTCTGGCCGAATGCGGGCCAGGTCGGCCTGTTCATCGCCGACGCTGACGGCGGTGGCGAACGCCTGCTCGTCGGCGCCGGCGAGATCGACTACGACCCGGTCTGGTCGCCCGACGCCGCATCGATCGTCTTCACCTCCGACCGCAACGGCTCCGCCGATCTCTATCGCGTGAAGCCCGACGGCACCGGCCTCGAGCGGCTCACCGAGAACCCCGCGTACGACGATCAGGCCGCGTTTTCTCCCGACGGCAAACAGCTCGTGTTCGTGACGACAAGAAATGGCGGGACGTCGGATCTGTGGACGATGGATCTGCAAACGAAGAAGGCAAAGGCGCTGACGTCAGGACCCGGCGGCGATTTCCGTCCGGCCTGGTCACCCGACGGCAAGTGGATCGCATTCTCCTCCGATCGCGGCAGCACGATGCCGATGGGCCACGGCCGTTGGGAGCATCTGCAGGTTGCGGATATCTACGTGATTCACCCGGACGGCACCGGCCTCAAGCGCCTGACCGAGCACGGAAATTTCTGCGGCAGCCCGAAATTTTCGGCCGACAGCACGCGTCTGCTCGCGTACTGCATGGATGCCGAAGACACGCTCGAGACCAGACGTCCCAGCCCGAAGCCCGAGAGCGAGTACGCGCAGCGGCGGCCGTTGCAGACGCGTCTCGTCTCGATCGGCATCGCGACTGCCGCGACGACCGACGTTCCTGCGGGACCTGGCGTCAAATTCAACCCGTCGTTCGTGTCGGGGGACGACGTCGGTTACATCCGCAAGGATGTCGACGCAGGGATCTTTTACACGAGCGGGAAGAAGGGGCCGAAAGGCGACGTGCGATCCGCGGCGTGGTCGCCGGACGGGAAGCGTGTTGCGTTTCACCGGCGGCAGACGGCGCCGCCGACGAACTGGTTGAAGACCTTCAGCAGGAATCCAAATTACGAGCTGACGCTCACTGGCATCCTGCCGTCGTACAACGCCGCCGGCGACAAGTTCGTGATGACCGGCCGTCCAGCGCCAGGCACCGCGCTCGGCGCCTCGCTGCAAGTGGTGACAACCGGTTCGAACACGGCCGAGGTGATCTATCAGGACAAGACGCGCAACGTGATGGCGCCCAGCTTCTCGCCCGCCGGCGACAAGATTCTGTTCGGCCTCGGCGTCTACAACCTCTTCTTCAACGGGTTCAACGGCCTGGTCCTCAAAACCGAGGATCGGACCGAAGGCGGCGCGCAGATCGCGATGGTCAATGCCGACGGCAGCGGCTTCCACGAGGTGACGAGCGGCGCGAACAACAACGGCTTCCCGTCGATGGCGCCCGACGGCAAGCGGTTCGTCTACCGATCCTTCGGGCCCGACGGCGAGGGGCTGCGGATCATGAACCTCGAGACGAAAGCCGTCACGAAGCTGACCGAGGGCTACGACAACTTTCCGCTGTGGTCGCCGCGCGGCGATCTGATCATGTTCTCGCGCGCTGCAAAAGGGGACTACGAGATCTACACGATCAAGCCGGATGGCAGCGGCGTGAAGCGTCTCACGTTCTCGAAAGGGAACGACGCGCACATGGCGTGGTCACCCGACGGCGAGTTCATCGTCTGGGCCAGCTCGCGCCTCGGGTTCAAGGACGAAGGGATTTACACGGATGCGCCGCAGCCGTACGGCGAGCTGTTCGTGATGCGCTACGACGGCACCAACGTCCAGCAACTGACCGACAACCAGTGGGAAGACGGCACCCCAGCCTGGCAGCCTTCGCGCCGTCTTCCGAATTCCAGGTCGTCCGGCTTACTTCGATGAGCCGCTGCTGAGCGGCGTCGCGTTGATCGGGATCATGATGTGCGCGCCGGGCGTGCCGGGCAGCATCATCCACGGCATGCCGTGGCCCTGCAGCGCGGCGTCGCGCTGGCTCACGGTCGAGACGCCGAGCGATTCCGGCGTCGCGTTCGGCACCGACATCACCCAGAGCAACTTGATCCGCTGCGGATCGTCCGAATAGCGGTACGACATCGCCCCGAACTGCGGCGCCTTGAGCGTTCCCGCCTTGGTCGCGGCGGCAATCGCATCGCTGACTTCCTTGTCAGACTTTTTTTCCGCTCTCAGCTTCGCTTCCATGTCGCGCCGCGGCGCGAGAATCTTGTTGTAGCAGCGGACGAACCCGTCCTCCGCCTTCGGCTGGCACTCGATCTCATTCGTGCCCTGACGGAGTACCTCGCGGGCGCCCGTCGTCTTGTTGTAGGCGACGACCGTCGCGCCGGCCTTGAGATCCTCGGGCAGCGGCTTGAGGGCTTCGGCGATGCGGGGATCGGCGGCCTGCGCGCGCGCCGGCAGCGCGGCGAGCGGCATCATGAACAGTGCGGCGACGGCGACATGGAGAACCTTCACGCTGAACCTCCTGGAAAATCAGTCACCTGTATAGCCCTGTGCGGCGCGCGGCGTCAAGAATTGAGGGGTAGAATCCAAGCCGCGGCGCGGGGCGTCTAACCGCCCGGCAGCCGTCAACCTCGTTTTCGCAAGGAGTGCACCGATGTTTGTTCGCCGCACACTCGCCATGGTTTCCCTGGCGTCGCTTGTCTGTCTCGCGACCGCGTCGCCGGTCCGCGCCCAGGACGTCATCAACAAGGATGGCGCGGCCCTGGTCAAGGCCTCCTTCATCCACGACCTCGACACGCTGCACGGCAAGTTCCTCGGCCTCGCCGAGGCGTTCCCGCAGGACAAGTACACCTGGCGGCCGATGGAAGGTGTACGCTCGGTGTCGGAAGTGCTGATGCTGGCGGCGTTCGAAGGCTACAACTTCATCCCGAGCTCGTTCGGCGCGAAGGGCGCCGATCTCGGCACGCGCGAAGAGGCGGCCAAGCTCCGGACGCTGACCGACAAGGCGCAGGTCATCGAACATCTCAACAAGGGCTTCGCGCACGCCAAGAAAGAGCTCGAGGCGCTCGACCCGGCGACGCTGACCGCGAAGCGCAAGATCATGATCTCGCCGAACCCGCTCGCGGTGACCGACATCGCGCTCGGCGTCGGCGGCGATCTGCACGAGCACCTGGGGCAGATGATCGCCTACGCGCGCATGAACCACATCGTTCCGCCGTGGAGTAAGTAACGCACCGCGCCCTCGACCGCGTCCTTGGTCTGCGCGACCTGATCCTCATCGTGATCGGCACGGTGATCGGGTCCGGCATCTTCCTCGTGCCCGGCGGCGTGCTGCGCCAGACCGGCGGGCACGCGGGGCCGGCCCTGCTGGTCTGGCTCGTGGGTGGCGCGCTCTCGCTGCTGGGCGCGCTGGCCTACGGCGAGCTCGGGGCGATGAACCCCGCCGCGGGCGGTCTGTACGTGTACCTGCGCGACGCGTTCGGACCGCTCACGGCGTTCCTCTACGGCTGGACCTTTTTCCTCGTTATCGCGACCGGATCGGCCGCCACCCTCGCCGTCGCCTCCACGTCCTACCTGCAGCAGTTCGTGTCGCTCGGGCCGATCGGCCAGAAGAGTGCGGCGGTCGCGTTGCTGGCGATCGTCGCGGCGATCAACGTCCGCAGCACGCGACGCAGCGCCGACGTGCAGAACTGGAGCACGGCGATCAAGGTTGGCGCGCTGCTGGTGATGAGCGCGGTGCTCGTGGTCGCGCGCCCCGCCACTACCGTCGCGGATGCGCCGTTCTGGCCCGCCTCTTTCACGCCGTCGCTCCTTTCGAGCATGGGGCTGGCCATGATCGGCGTGCTGTGGGCCTA
>Ga0105247_10002361_pt1 | contig 12864 bp, 10 predicted proteins | sample KBSS24metaG_FD_81519 | JGI IMG/M metagenome (GOLD analysis project Ga0105247, IMG submission 81519) | Switchgrass rhizosphere microbial communities from Kellogg Biological Station, Michigan, USA - KBS S2-4 metaG | ecosystem: Host-associated > Plants > Roots > Rhizosphere > Soil | place...
CAGACGATCGTGCTGGTCGACTCCTACGGCACACCGACGGGCGCCCAAGACCTGAAGACCTTCCACGACCAGTTCTTCCCGACGCTGCCGGACCCGTCCTACGAGGCGGTCTATCCGTTCGGCGTGCCGAACTACACGAATGCCAACGGCCAGGGGCAGTCCGGCTCCGCCGGCGCGGCCGGCTGGACGGGTGAGGCGACGCTGGACATCGAGTGGGCCTACGCGATCGCCCCGTTGGCGCACATCGTGCTGCTGGCCGTCCCGCCCGCTGAGACCGAGGGGGTGCAAGGCTTCCCGAACCTGTTCAAGGCGATCTCGCAGGAGATCGACGCGACCCCGTCCGGCACCGTCTTCTCGATGTCGTTCGGCGTGACCGAGCAGACGTTCGGCGGCGCGGCCGCCACGCAGACCGCCAAGTTCGACGCGGTGTTCCAGAAGGGCCTGGCCAAGAAAGACAACTTCTTCGCCTCCAGCGGTGACGAGGGCTCGACGGACGTCTCCAAGCAGCACCGCGACTCGGTCACCTACGACCATCCGGTCGCCGGCTGGCCTGCGTCCTCGCCGTACGTGACGGCGGTCGGCGGCACCCAGCTGCAGTACGGCTGGACGTGGGACCCGTCCTCGAACGACGCCTACCTCGCGAACGGCAGCAAGAATCCCGCGTTCTGGCACGCGACCGACTCCGGCAACACCCAGCCGGTGTGGAACGAGTCGCGCTGGCCGATCGGTACAGGCGGTGGCGCCAGCCTGATCTACTCGCGCCCGAGTTGGCAGAGCGGGGTCGACCCCCAGTACGGCAACCACCGCGTCGAGCCCGACCTCGCCTGGAACGCCGCCGTCAACGGCGGGGTCGAGATCTACATCTCGGCCTTCCCGCAGTACAACTGCGGCAACGACACCGGGTGCTGGGACTGGTACGGCGGCACGTCCGCGGCCAGCCCGCAGGTCGCCGGCCTCACCGCCCTGGCCAACGCCGCCCGCAAGGCCGCCGGCAAGGCGCCGCTCGGCTTCCTGAACCCGATCCTGTACAGCGGGTTCGGCAGCACGTCCGCGTTCCAGGACATCGTGCCGCTGCACTACGGCAGCGCCCCCGCGACGTTCAGCGCCACGGACGTCGGGGTCGGCACGGTGACCAAGTCGGTCGGTGACCTGATCGACAACCAGATGTGGGGCACGACGATCGCCGGTTACCCGACCACGACCGGGTACGACGCGACGACCGGCTGGGGTGCACCGAAGGCCCCTGCCTACGTGGCGGGTCTGCTCGCCCAGCCGTAGCCGCTTCGCACGCGGATGGGCCGCACCGGGTCGTCATGACGGCATGATGACCTGGTGCGGCTCACTCCTTCCGAACGTGACCGGCTGCTGATCTTCACGGCCGCCTCGCTCGCCCGCGCCCGGCTCGCCCGCGGGCTGCTGCTGAACGTCCCCGAGGCGACTGCCCTGATCGCCGACACGGTCTGCGAGGTCGCCCGCGACGGCGGCCGTCTGGCCGACGCGATCGAGGCCGGACGGACGGTGCTCAGCGCCGGGCAGGTGCTGCCGGGGGTCGCCGACATCGTCGACAAGGTCGAGGTCGAGGCCGGCTTCGAGGACGGGACGCGGCTGGTGGTGGTGACCCAACCCATCGCCGCCTCGCTCGGCTCGGATGCTCCGGGCGCCGTCCTGCCCGGTGATGCGCCTCCGGTGGATTACCCCGACGCCGTAAGGGTTTCCGTGACGAACACGGCGTCCGTCCCGATCAGTGTCACGTCCCACTTCCACTTCTTCGAGGTCAACCCGCGGCTGTCGTTCGACCGCGCTGCGGCGTACGGGCGGCACCTGGCGATCCCGGCCGGCTCGTCGGTGCGCTTCGACCAGGGTGCCGTGGTGGAGGTGGCGCTGACTCCGGTCGGCGGAGCCCGCGTGGCGATCGGATTCGCCGGGCTGGTCGACGGCCCGCTGGACGCCCCCGGTGCCCGCGAGGCCGCCCTGGCGAAGGCCCGCGCGACGGGTTACCTCGGCGCATGAACGCGCACGACTACATCGCGGCGTACGGGCCGCGGCGCGGCGACCGGGTGCGGCTCGGCGACACCGGCCTCGTCGTCCGGGTCGAGTCGGATTCCTCCGAGCCCGGCAGCGAGTTCCTCGCGGGTTTCGGCAAGACGGCGCGGGACGGGCTGTTGCTCAAGGCGGCCGCCGTGCGCGACACGTGCGACCTGGTGATCTCGAACGTCCTCGTGATCGACGCGGTGTTCGGCATCGGCAAGACGTCGATCGGCATCCGGGACGGGCGGATCGCGGCGATCGGACGGGCCGGCAACCCCGACACGCTGTCCGGGGTGGAGGTCGTCGTCGGGACCGGCACCACGATCGTCAGCGGTGAGGGGCTGATCCTCACCGCCGGTGCGATCGACACCCACGTGCACCTGCTGTCGCCACGGATCATGGAGGCCTCGCTCGCCTCCGGCGTCACGACGATCATCGGTCAGGAGTTCGGCCCGGTCTGGGGTGTCGGGGTGAACTCGCCGTGGGCGCTGCGGCACGCGTTCAACTCCTTCGACGCGTGGCCGGTCAACATCGGCTTCCTCGGGCGGGGGTCGTCCAGCGCCCCGGCGCCGCTCGTCGAGGCGCTCGTCGAGGGCGGGGCCTGCGGCTTCAAGGTGCACGAGGACATGGGCGCCCACACCCGCGCGCTCGACACCGCGCTGACCGTCGCCGAGGAGTTCGACGTGCAGGTCGCGGTGCACACGGACGGGCTCAACGAATGCCTGTCGGTCGAGGACACCCTTGCGGTGCTGGGCGGACGCACAATCCACGCTTTCCACATCGAGGGCTGCGGGGGAGGGCACGTCCCGAACGTCCTGCGTCTGGCGGGTGAGCCCAACGTCATCGGCTCGTCCACCAACCCCACGCTGCCCTTCGGGCGCGACGCGGTTGCCGAGCACTTCCACATGATCGTGTCGGCGCACGGGCTGAAGGTCGACCTGCCCGGCGACGCCGCGATGGCCCGCGACCGGATCCGTGCCGGGACGATGGGTGCCGAGGACGTGCTGCACGACCTCGGGATCATCCCGATCACGTCCTCGGACGCGCAGGGCATGGGACGGGCGGGGGAGACCGTCCGGCGGACTTTCGCCATGGCCGGCAAGATGAAACTCCAACTCGGCGCCGAGGGTGATCACGACAACGCCAGGACCTTGCGGTACGTCGCCAAGCTGACGATCAACCCGGCGATCGCGCACGGTCTCGCCCACGAGGTGGGGTCGGTCGAGGTCGGCAAGCTCGCAGACCTCGTGCTCTGGCGGCCGGATCACTTCGGCGCCAAGCCCGAACTCGTCCTGAAGGCCGGCTTTCCGGCATACGGGGTGGTGGGCGACCCGAACGCTGCGATCGACCGCGCCCAGCCACTCGTCCTCGGGCCGTTGTTCGGCGCGCACGGGACGACACCGGCTGACCTCTCGGTCGCCTTCGTGAGCTCGGCCGCGGCCGAGGCCGAGAACGACCACATGACGACACGCCGGCGTCGGGTCGGTGTGCGCGGCACCCGGGGAATCGGCCCGGCGCAGATGATCGACAACAACCGCCTGGCCGAGGTCCGGGTCTCCGCCGAGGGTCAGGTCAGCCTCGACGGCGACCCCATCGGCAGCGACCCCGCCGACTCCGTCTCCCTGAGCCGCCTCTACTTCCTCTAGTCACCTGCTCGCGCGTCTCGTACGGGCAATTTCAGGACCGGATTTTCTCCGTACGAGACGCGCGAGCGGTCAGGTGCGGTCGACGGAGACGTGGCCGGCGGCGACGTCGACGTGGATGCGGACGGCCGGGCCGGTGGCGCCGGCCAGCGGCGGGACGGTCCGCTCGACGTTGAGGCCGCCATGGTCCGGTCCCCAACGGTCCTCGTCGTCACTCGTCTTCTCCCCGTCGACGGAGACCTCGCCGGCGTGCACCTCGGCGACCACCGTCGCGTTGAGCGCCTTGGGCAGGCGGATCCGCACCTCCCCGACGCCTAGGCGCAGGTCGATGTCGGTCGGCGTGGTGAAGGTGATGCTGCGCAGGTCCAGGTAGCTCTGGCCGATCGCGAGCCGGTAGTCGTGCCGCAGTTCGCCGGCAGACACCGGCACCCAGGTCTTCTCGCCGATGCCGTCGTGGAAGCTGGCGTGCGAGCCGGCCAGGGCGAAAGTCCCCGCCGCGCCGACGAACACCAGCGGCAACAGCGCGAACGGCGTGCGACGCAGCAGCATCCCGAGTACCAGCGCGGCCAGACTCACTCCGCCGAGCACCCAGAAGTACACGGACATGCGAATGCCGGACGATGCATCAACGATGCCGAGGATCGTCAGCGTGACGATGAGGGTGGCCAGTGCGCCGACCCGCAGCGGCCAGGAGCGCCGCCGCCGCTCACGTGCCGCGGCGCGCCGTTCGCGCAGCCAGGCGGTGCGATCCGCCGCGGGGACGGTCTCGGCGGAGGCCTTCGTCAGGCCGACCGTCCTGCCCTCGGTATCGGTATCGGCAGCGGTATCGGCTGGTAGCGGCTCAGTGGCTGCAGCCCGCCCGTCCGGCTCGGACGTCGGGCGGCGCCAGCCGTCCCGGGTCGCGATGAAGACCAATGCGATGGCGGCAGCGGGCAGCAGCGGCCAGGCCGGGTGCGGCCACCACCAGCTGAAGGCGAGGGCCCAGAACAACACGGCGGCGCCGACGGCGATCAGCCACGCGGGCAGACGCCGATCGCGCAGCGCGGCCATCCAGCGGTCGACCGGAGCCGGCTCGCTGTCGTCGACCGGGATGACGGCCCACGCGACCAGGTAGGCCAGGACGCCCGCACCGCCGAAGAAGGCGCCGACGGCGAAGCCAACCCGGAACAGGATGGGGTCGACGTGGAAGTACTCGCCGAGGCCGCCGGCGACGCCGGCCCCGACCCGGTCGGTCGTGCTGCGCCGCAGCCGCCGGACGGGCGTCGGGGCGGGAGCAGGAAGTGGTTCGGTGCTGGTCATGGTGTCCAGCGTGCGTCCGGACGGTGCCCGGGCACATCAGGTGCATCCCCGAATCCCACCCTGAGATCCGCGGCTCGGGGTCATCCCCGATGCCGCTGGCCCGTCCAGCCGGGATCATGGACGCGTGCCATCCTCCCTGCCCGTGACCCGGCTCGTCCGCCGCCCGGACCGGGGCTGGCTGGGTGGCGTCGCGGCAGGCATCGCGGAGCACACCGGCCTGCCGGTTCGGCGGGTCCGGGTCCTGTTCGCGGCGCTCACCATGGCCGGCGGGCTCGGGCTGGCGCTGTACGCGACGTACTGGATCGTGCTGCCCGCTCCCGAGGGAGCACGACGGGCCCGCATGCCCCGTGCGCTCGAGGTCGGGCTGTTCGTCGTGGTCGTCGCCGGGGCGGCCGCCATCCTCAGCACCCGGTTCGGGTTCGCCGGGCTGTTCCTGCCCACCCTGCTCTCCTGCCTGGGCGGTGCGGTGATCTGGCGGCAGGCGACCGTGCCCGACCGCGAGCTGATGCTGCGCCGTTCGCGCACCTCGCTGGGGGCGCCGGCCAGCGACCGGATGGGACGCGCGCGACTCGTGCTCGGCACGGTGCTCGTCCTCGCCGGCGCCGCTATCGTCCTGCGCCGTGCCGACGTGTCGGCGGTCGGGGACGGGCTGCTGGCGATGGTGGTGACGATCGTGGGACTCGTCCTGGTGACCGGTCCGTGGTGGATCAAGCTGATGGGTCAGCTCGGGGCCGAGCGCTCCGAGCGCATCCGCAGCCAGGAGCGGGCCGACATCGCCGCCCACCTGCACGACTCCGTGCTGCAGACGCTCGCCCTGATCCAGCGCAACGCCGAGTCGCCCCGCGAGGTCGCCCGCCTGGCCCGCGGCCAGGAGCGCGAACTGCGCGGTCTGCTCTACGGCACCCGTCCGACCGGCGGGACGCTGGCAGATGAGCTGCGCCGGGCGGCGGCCGAGGTGGAGGACGCGTACGCGATCCAGGTGGACGTGGTCGTGGTCGGCGACGTCCCGCTGGACGATGCGCTGGCCGCCGCCTGCGCCGCGGCCCGCGAGGCGATGGTCAACGCCGCCCGGCACTCCGGTGCCGCCGCCGCGTCGGTCTACGCCGAGGTGGAGGACGATGCGATCAGCGTTTTCGTCAAGGACCGCGGCGTCGGCTTCGACCCCGACCAGATCGCCGGCGACCGGCAGGGCGTGCGCGGCTCGATCGTCGCAAGGGTCGAGCGGCACGGCGGCGAGGTCACGATCCGCAGTACGAAGGGGACGGGCACCGAAGTGGCCATAAGGATGAAGCGGTGACCACCACGGTCTTTCTTGTCGACGACCACGCGATGTTCCGCGCCGGGGTGCGGGCCGAACTCGGTGACCGGGTCGACGTTGTGGGCGAGGCGGCGAGCCCGGCCGAGGCGGTCGGCGGTATCCGCCGCACGAAGCCGCAGGTCGTCCTGCTGGACGTGCACATGCCCGAAGGCGGCGGCCTGGCCGTACTGCGCACGATCGGCTCGTCGATGCCGGAGACCCGGTTCCTCGCCCTGTCCGTGTCGGACGCGGCCGAGGACGTGATCGCGCTGATCCGTGCGGGCGCCCGCGGCTACGTCACCAAGACGATCTCGGCGCAGGACCTCGCCGCCGCCATCGATCGGATCGCCGACGGCGACGCCGTGTTCAGTCCCCGGCTCGCCGGGTTCGTCCTGGACGCCTTCCGGGACGGCCACGCCGCGCCCTCGGCCGAGGCGGAACTGGACCAGCTCACCCCGCGCGAGGTCGAGGTCATGCGGCTGCTCGCGCGCGGCTACGCCTACAAGGAGATCGCGGCCGAGCTGTTCATCTCGATCAAAACCGTCGAGACGCACACGTCCAACGTCCTGCGCAAGCTCCAACTCAGCAGCCGCCACCAACTCACCCGCTGGGCGGCGGATAGGAATCTCTAGGGGACGCGTCGAAATCGCGCACCGGAACGATCCTGACGCCTTACGTCCGGCCCGAGAAGTCAGAACCACGCTGCTGCGCGATTCCGACCGCACCCCTTGCGCTCGTTAGTCCAGATCACTCGTGACGTGGGCGGCCCACTGGTAGCCGCCGGCCATCGCGGACTCGAGCTGACGCATCGTCAGTCCGGAGAGCATCCGCGGGAACTGAGTGCCGGTGATGTACTCGTCGACGTCGCGGACGATCCGGCCGAGCACGGTCGTCCCGCCGAACGCAGCCTCGCGCAGCTCGTCCGACAGCGGAAGGGTGCGCTGCAGGTCCTCAGCCGGGATGCCGAGCAGCTGCTCGAAGCAGGAGAGCATTCCGGCGGCGAACCCGATCTTGGCGTCGCGCTCGTCGTGGCTCTGCGCCAGCAGTTCGACCGCCCGCGCCCGCGCGAGGGCCGCCATCACGCCGCCGTCGGCAGCCGGGTTGCTCGGCTGGGCGAGCAGCAGCGCGACCCAGTTCTGGATGCGCCAGGTACCGGCCAGCACGAGCGCGTCGCGCAGGGACGAGACCTTGCGGCGGGTCTCACCGATCGCACCGATCGAGGCCAGCTGCATGACCTGGTAGGTCATGCCGGGTTCGGTGCGCAGGATGTCCTCGATCTCGTTCCAGTCCATCTCGGAGTCCAGGACGGTCGCGGCCAGGCGCGCCCGGGCGACGTCGCCGGAGGAGACGACACGGCCGAACTGTGCACTGGGACGTTCCAGGGCATAGCCCTGCAGCATGTCGAAGCCCAATTCGAAATTCTGGGTCATCTGCTCGGGCGTCTCGACGTTCTTGCCGACGACCCGGCGGAAGTGGCGGCGGCACTGGTTCTGGAGCACGGCCAGGCCGGCCAGGCTGTGCTTCTGCACATCGACCTTGGCGATGCTGGCCAGGTCGAGCAGCCGCGAGTCGCCCTCACTCGCGTCGAAGTCGTCGATCGCGATGGTGAAGCCGCGGGCCACCAGGCGGCGGCAACCGGCCAGCACGTCCGGGTCGACGCCGAGCTGCCAGGGAACCTCGATGACGCTGCGGGCCGGCAGCAGGGAAATGGCGGTGTCGTCGACGAGGGTGTCGCGGTCGGCGACGCAGAAGATCCACTTGTTGCCGACGAGGCGGTCCAGGCCGATGTTGAGGGCACCGAAGACGACCGAGCTGGTGAGGCCGGTGCCGGTCGCATACTGGTTCTCGCCCAGCTCGGCGAAACGCAGCTCGTAACCCAGCACGGAGCCGTGACGGTCGTAGATTCCCTGGCGTCCTACGACGACCCGGGCGAGCATGGTGTCGGTAGCCGGCATGCCTCTAGGTCTCCCTCACAGCGCTGTCCCCGCGCGTGCTCGGATCATCGGCTGGCGGCGGCCGATCTTGAGGTGCTCCTGACCTGGGTCAGCGCTCGCCGCGGCAGACCTGCAGGACGGCGTCGGCGAGGTGTGTGCCCTGGCGTCCGAGCCCGTTCTTGTAGGTGTCCAGGATCTCCCGCTCACGGCCGAGCTCGACGCGGGTGCCGCCGCTGTTGATGCGGGCGGTCTGGATCAGACGGGAGACCTGGACGCGCTCGGAGATCAGGTTGATGATCGCGGCGTCGAGCGCGTCGATCTGGTGGCGCAGGGTGTCGATCGTCGTATCGGCACCGTCGAGCCTGTCGGCCTCGGGGTTCAGGGCGGTGGTCATGTGGTTCCTCTCGGGTGTGCCCCGCACCGAGAGAACCGCGGCGTGACACAAAAACGCCCCGAGGCTCTCGGCCCGGGGCGTTCTGGTTGTCAGTTCAGCCAGCAACGACGGGCATCACGAGATACCCGTTAAAAAATCGCTGCGTGGACACGGACCCATGGTTACACGTCGTGGACGGTCGCGGCAACTTATTGGTAGCTGACGAAGCTCACCCGCGGACGGATGCGCAGGACGTCCTTGGGTCTGAAGATCCGCACGTCCTCGTCGTAGAAGAGCTTGAATCCGCTGCGCATGTAGGCCGGTTTGGTCCGCTCCAGGGTCCGGAACGTCTGCCTCTTCTGCGAGCGCGTCCCGAACCCGTCGACGTGCAGGACGGTGGCCAGTTGGGTGCGCTGCGCGATCCTGCCGATGTCCGGCAGCATCGTGGTGCGGAATGCGTGCAGCAGGAACAGCTTCTGCGGCAGCCGGTACTTGGTGACGACCGTGCCCAGCCAGGAGGAGACCTTGTTCACCTCGGCTGCCCGCACCGACCCGACGACGCGACCGGGCACCTGCCCCTTCCCAACCCGCCACTCGGGGTCCAGTGCGAGCCCCACCCACGGGTCCCTCAGCGCCCAGGCCCAGCGCTTGGCGACCGTGCGGAAGTTGGCGCGCCCCGGCTGGACGTCCAGCACCAGCAGCACCTTGTGCTTGTGTGCCGCGGCGATGTACTTCCGCACCTTCGTCCTGGTGATGTCGTGGTTGTAGTCACCGTCCCTACCGGGGCCGGCGTCCGCGACGGTGACGATCAGCTCGAACACCGGATAGGCGGGACGTGTGGCGGTGCCGAACGGTGCGGTGGCCTTGCGTAGGCGTCCGATGATCCTGTCGGGGGAGGCCTCGCCCAGGACTCCGAGGGCGCCGGATCCGGCGGTGCCGTAGTAGGCCACCAGGGTCCGTCCTGGATAGATCGTCGTCCCGCCGAATGGCAGTCGTGTCGCTGCGGCCGCAGCCGCCATGGCAGCAGTGGCCGGAACCTCGACGGCGCTCGAGGCGGCGGCGAGCAGGACGGCGACTGAGGCGGCCACTCGGCGAAGCACGGGCCAGAGCGTAGGCGCAAGTGTCGGCCGGGGTCCGTAGGCTGGCGTGGAAATGACGAGCACCAAGTCTGCGGCCCTGCTCGAAGGGCTGAACCCACAGCAACGCGCGGCCGTCCTGCACGAGGGCGGACCGCTGCTGATCGTGGCTGGAGCCGGTTCGGGCAAGACTCGCGTCCTCACGAACCGCATCGCCTACCTGCTCGCCGAGCGGGGCGCGACGCCGGGCGAGATTCTCGCGATCACGTTCACCAACAAGGCCGCCGGCGAGATGAAGGAGCGTGTCGCCGCGCTGGTGGGCGGACGTGCCCGGGCGATGTGGGTCAGCACCTTCCACTCGATGTGCGTGCGCATCCTGCGGGCCGAGTCGAAGTCGCTGGGAATCCCGGGCTCGTTCACCATCTACGACTCGGACGACAGCCGTCGGCTCATGACCCAGGTGGGGCGCGAGCTCGACCTGGACCCGAAGCGGTACCCGGCGCGCTCGCTCTGCACCCAGGTCAGCAACCTCAAGAACGAGCTCGTCACGCCCGAGGCCTGGGCGAACCAGGCGACCAACGCGCACGAGAAGGTGCTCACGGAGGCGTACGCCCGCTACCAGCGGCGGTTGACCGAGGCGCGCGCCTTCGACTTCGACGACCTGATCATGGCGACGGTGGGGTTGCTCCAGGGGCACCCCGACCTGGCCGAGCACTACCGCCGCAAGTTCCGGCACGTCCTGGTCGATGAGTACCAGGACACCAACCACGCGCAGTACGTCCTCGTCCGTGAGCTGTCAGGCGCGCCGTCGGAGGACGACCCCCTGCCGCCGGCCGAACTGGTCGTCGTCGGTGACGCGGACCAGTCGATCTACGCATTCCGCGGCGCGACGATCCGCAACATCCTCGAGTTCGAGGCCGACTACCCCGATGCCACCACGATCCTGCTGGAGCAGAACTACCGCTCCACACAGACGATCCTGAGCGCGGCCAACGCCGTCATCGCCCGAAACCCCGACCGTCGTCCGAAGAACCTCTGGTCCGAGCAGGGCGCCGGTGACCCGATCCAGGGCTATGTCGCCGAGAACCAGCACGACGAGGCCGCGTGGGTGTCGCAGCAGATCGACAGGCTGCGGGACGAGGAGGGGCTCAAGGCGTCCGACGTCGCCATCTTCTACCGGACGAACGCGCAGTCCCGTGTTTTCGAGGAAGTCTTCATCCGGTTGGCCCTGCCCTACAAGGTCGTCGGCGGCGTGCGGTTCTACGAGCGCAAGGAGATCCGCGACGCGCTCGCCTACCTGCGCGTCATCGCGAACCCGGACGACGTGGTCTCGCTGCGCCGCATCCTGAACACCCCGCGCCGGGGCATCGGCGACCGTGCCGAGGCCTCGGTCGAGGCGCTTGCCGAGCGCGAGAGTGTGACGTTCGTCCAGGCGCTGGAGCGGGCGGACGAGGCGTACCTCGCGCCGCGATCGCTGAACGCGATCCGCGAGTTCCTGGAGATGCTCACCGCGTTGCGCGCGGTTCGGGCCGGGCCGGACACTTCGCCGTCGGCGATCCTCGAGGCCGTGCTGGACAACACCGGCTACCTGCGCGAACTCGACGCGAGCAAGGACCCGCAGGACGAGGGACGGGCCGACAACCTGCGCGAGCTCGTCAGCGTCGCGCGCGAGTTCGAGGCCACCCGGGCCGGGACGGACGAAGCGACCTCGCTGGACTCGTTTCTCGAACAGGTGGCGCTGGTGGCCGACGCGGACTCCGTCCCCGACCAGGGCGAGGGCGTCGTCACGCTGATGACGCTGCACACTGCGAAGGGCCTGGAGTTCCCGGTCGTGTTCCTGACCGGGATGGAGGACGGGATCTTCCCGCACCTGCGCACGCTCGGGGATCCGGCCGAGCTCGCCGAGGAGCGCCGTCTCGCCTACGTCGGCATCACCCGCGCGAAGCAGCACCTGTTCCTGTCCCGGGCGCTGTCGCGCGCGGCATTCGGTGCGCCGCAGTGGAACCCGCCGTCCCGGTTCCTGGACGAGATCCCCGCCGAGCTGGCGCAGTGGTCCGGGGAGTCGTCCACCCGCCGTCCGTTTGTCAGCGGCTACGGCGACGAGGGCGGCTCGGGCAAGTACTCCGACCACGGCTATCGCTCGCAGGGAGCCGGGACCCGCAGCGCTCAGTCGCAGGTCGCGGCGTCGCGCCTGGCCCCGGGCGGCGGCGGCCTCAAGGGCGGCGCCGGTAACCGGACGATCCCCGTGCTGGAGAAGGGCGACCGCGTCACCCACGACCAGTGGGGCCTGGGCAAGGTGGTCGACACCCGTGGCTCCGGGGACGGCGCCCAGGCGCAGATCGACTTCGGCGCCGATACCGGCGTCAAGTGGCTGATGCTCCGCTACGCCCCCCTCGACAAGCTCTGACTCTCGTTGTCAGTGGGCGCCGAGTCGGCCTGGCCGAAATCACGCACTTGCACGATCCTGTCGCCTTCCGCTTACCGCAAGAGGTCAGAACCACGCACCTCGACGATGCCGACGACATGGCCCGTGCCTGTTCGGGCTCCGAACGGTCGCCGGGCGGCGTCTCTGGACTATCCAGCTCATCGCGGGACGGGCAGACTCGGCCCGTGGCGTATGACGAGCACTTGGCCGAGCGGATCCGCGAGATCGTCGCGGGCGAGCCGGGGCTGGTCGAGAAGAGGATGTTCGGCGGGCTGGCATTCCTGATCAACGGCAATATGGCGGTAGCGGCCAGCGGCGGGGGCGGACTCCTACTGCGGGTCGATCCGGCAAAGACGGAAGAACTCGTTGCCCTGCCCGGGGCGCAGCCCTTCGTCATGCGAGGCAAGGCGATGGCCGGCTGGCTCCTCGTCGACGAGCCGGAGGACGATGGCAGCTTCGCGGCGTGGTTGGCCCGCGGCGTCGGGTACGCCAAGGTACTCAAGCCCAAGTAGCGCATGCGCCTTCGGAAACGGCGCGGTTGGGAGTTCAGTCGCTCGGGTAGCTTCCCGGGCGTGACGGGGCTGTCGGGACGGCGCACTGCCCTGCTCGTGTTCCTCATCGCGGCCGCGATCTACATCCCCACCGCGCATGCGATCAGCAGGGACGTGACGACCGCGGACTTCGCCGCCTGGCAGGTCGCGGTGGACGGGCGGCGCAGCTTCACGCCGGACGAGCTTCCCGTCCCGCCCGACCACCCGCTGAGGGACGTCTGGATCGTCGAGAACGCCG
>Ga0105247_10002364_pt1 | contig 12856 bp, 11 predicted proteins | sample KBSS24metaG_FD_81519 | JGI IMG/M metagenome (GOLD analysis project Ga0105247, IMG submission 81519) | Switchgrass rhizosphere microbial communities from Kellogg Biological Station, Michigan, USA - KBS S2-4 metaG | ecosystem: Host-associated > Plants > Roots > Rhizosphere > Soil | place...
GACATGATGCTTGCCGGCACCGCCATCGAGGAGCTGCCGCACGATTTGCAGGTGACGCAGCGGCTCGATGTCAGCGAGTGCCGCCGGTTAAGGCGGCTGCCGACCGGGCTCAAGGTCGGACGACTTTTAGCCCGCGAGTGCACCGCGCTCGAGACGCTGCCCGCGGGGCTGCAGGTGTCGTATCTCGACCTCACCGGCTGTTCCGCGCTGGAAGCGATTCCCGCGGACCTCGTGATTCGGCATGGCCGATTGTCGCTGCGGAACTGCGAACGGTTGACGGCACTCCCGGACCACATCGGCCCGATTGCGCAGCTCGACATATCGGGCTGTCTCAACATCACGGCGATTCCGCCTAGTCTGGTCGTGACGGCATGGATCGACATCGGCGGCTCGGGCGTCAAGGCGCTGCCGTCGCACCTCCTGGGCATCGCCATCCGTTGGCGTGGCGTTCCCGTGGATGAGTGCATCGCCTTCCGGCCTGAGACCCTCGATGTGGCCGAGATCCTGGCCGAGACCAACGCCGAGCGCCGCCGAGTGATGATGGAGCGCTTCGGGCTCGATCGGTTCGTGGCCAGGGCGAATGCGACGGTGCTGGACGAGGATCGCGACACCGGCGGTCCGCGCCGCCTGCTGCGCATCGCACTTGCGGGCGACGAGCCGCTGGTCTGCGTCAGCGTGATCTGCCCTTCCACCCGTCGCCAGTTCATGCTGCGAGTGCCTCCAACCATGACAAGCTGCCGTCAGGCCGTCGCCTGGACGGCGGGCTTCGATGATCCCGATGAGTATCAACCGGGGGTCGAGACCTGACTCAGAGGCCACGTCGCCCTCGCGTCAAGGCATGGGCGTATGATCAGGGTTCGAGATTCCAGCACAGGAGAGAAAGCCGCCGATGACCATCACCGCGAACCTCAAGACGTTACTGGGTTACGACGTGGTTGATTTTGATGCGGGCGAGCCCTTGCCAGAGCCGGCACGCGAGGCCGTGCGGCTTGCGATCGGTTATGGAGGCCCGATCTCGGAATTTCCCGACCTTTGGGAAGAGTTCATGAACGCAGACGGCGTTGAACTGACGGAAGCGCTCGTGATCGGGAACTGGAGCGATCCCGAGGACGGGGCATTGCCCTCCGAGCCCGTCGTGGAACTGATCGTATCGAGCGCCGACCGGCTTCCCGGGCTGCGGGCCCTGTTCTTCGGCGACATCACGTCGGAGGAATGCGAGATTTCCTGGATCGAGCAGTCGGACGTGTCGGCGTTGTGGGGCGCCTTCCCCAAGCTGGAGGAATTTGGCATCCGCGGCGGCAACAACCTGCAACTCGGCCGCATCAAACACGCCACGTTGAAGACCCTCAAGGTGGAGGCTGGCGGCCTGCCTGGGACCGTCGTGCGCGAGATCGGCGCCGCCGAATTGCCGGCGCTCGAGCATCTGGAGATCTGGCTCGGGACCTCGGACTATGGTGGTGACAGCGAGCCGGCCGATCTCGCAGGCATCCTCGACGGCACGCGCTTTCCAAAGCTGGTGACGCTGGCGTTGCGCAACTGCGAATGGGCCGACGGACTCGCCGCATGGGTTGCGTCGGCACCCATCCTTGCCCGGATCAAGCGGCTCGATCTCTCCTTGGGTACGCTCGGTGACATCGGCGTCGACGCGCTGGTCGCGAGTCCGGCCATACGCGGCCTCGAACACATCAATATCGAGCACCACTACGTGTCGGAGGCTGGGATCGCGAAACTCACCGCGCTCGGCATCGATGTGAACGCCAAGGATCGCAAGGAGCCCGACGTCGACCGCGGTGAGGAGCATCGTTACGTCGCCGTCTCCGAGTGAGAGGATGCCTCGGATGACGATCGCCCCGCAGCAGGTGCCTCTGCGACATCAGGCGGTCATCGTCGGCGCGGCCGGCGATCCGCGGATCGCCGGTTATCAGGCGGCGCGGGCGAGGGCCGGGCTGCCGCCTGCGATGCTGCTCGACTATCGCGATCTGGTCGCCGATCCGGAAGGCGCCGTGGCGTGCATCACGGCGCCCGCCCGGGTGCGGATCGAATCTCCGGGGCGGGACGCCAGCGTGCTGGCCGATCTTCTGGTGCATGGTATCGAGAAGAGCGCACGTCTCGGCCTGCACCATTTGTCACGCCAGCAGATCGCGCAGCAGGTCAATGAGCGCGGCCGGCTGCTGCCGCCGCGGCAGCTGTTTTTCGGCATGGAGAGCGTCCTCGGTCACCTGACTCGGCGGGTGTGCGAGATCGAGACGCCGCACGGGATTCAACTCGTGCCCGATGTCGCGGCTATCCTGCTCGCGTTCGACAAATCGGCGTGCCACGACTGTCTCGCAACGAATGGAGTGCCCGTGCCTGCGGCCTTGCCCGATATCAGCTCGTTCGACGCGCTGCGCGCGGCGATGGAAACGGCCCGCATGCCGCGCGTCTTCGTCAAGCTGCGGCACGGCTCGGCGGCAGCGGGGACCGTCGCGCTTGCGACATCGAAATTCGGCATGCACGCGGTGACGACGGTCGAGATGGTTTCAGGCGCCGGCGGCTTGCGGCTCTACAACACGCGGGCCTTGCGCCGCTACACGTCGCCGGCCGAGATCGTGCGCCTCATCGATGCCTTGGCACCGCACGGGCTTCAGGTCGAAGCCTGGGTCCCCAAGGCGAGCGTCGACGGTCGCGTCGCCGACCTGCGCATCCTGGTCATCGCGGGGGTGCCGGTCTTTCGCGTCTTGCGCAAGAGTCGACACCCCATCACCAACCTGCATCTCGGTGGCGAACGGGCCGACGCCGACGCGCTGCTCTCACGAATGTCGGCCAAGGCAGTGGCGGCGCTCGATGCGACCTGCCGCGCGGTTGCCCGAGCGTTTCCCGGTGCCTTGCAGATCGGCATCGACGTCGCCGTCGCCTGCGGTCTTGCGCAGCACTATGTTCTGGAAGTGAACGCGTTCGGCGATCTCCTGAAGGGCGTCACCACGAAGGCGGGGCTGGACGCATACGACTTGCAGCTGCGGGCGATGGAGGCCGCAACATGACCGAAATGCGTTCGGCATCGATCGACGCGCGCCGTCTTGTCGGCTCGCACGACATCCTGCTGATGACGCTCGACACCCTGCGTTACGACGTTGCCGCGGCGGCGCTCGAGGCGGGCCAGACGCCGACCTTTGCCCGCCTGCTGTCGGGCGGGCGCTGGGAGCGGCGGCACTCGCCGGCGAGCTTCACCTATGCCGCGCATCAGGCGTTCTTCGCCGGCTTTCTCCCTACGCCCGCTACTCCTGGCAATCATCCACGACTGTTTGCGGCCCGCTTTGCCGGAAGCGCGACCAGCACCGATGCAACTTGCATTCTTGATGCGCCTGATATCGTCACTGGCCTCGCGGCTCGCGGCTACCACACGATCTGTATCGGCGGTGTCGGTTTCTTCAACAAATTGACGCCGCTGGGATCCGTGTTGCCCGGTCTTTTTGCAGAGAGCTATTGGGATCAAACGCTGGGCGTCGCCTCGCCGATCTCGACTGAACGGCAGGTGGCGTTGGCGATCGAGCGCATCGCCGCATTGCCGGACGAGCGCCGGGTCTTTCTGTTTGTGAATATCTCCGCAATCCACCAGCCGAACCGGCTGTTCCTGCCCGGCGCCGACGGCGACACGTCGGCCTCGATGGCGGCGGCGCTCGCTTACGTGGATCGGCATGTATCCCGGCTATTCGATGCCTTGGCGAAACGTGCGCCGCTGTTGGCCGTCGTCTGCGCCGACCACGGCACAGCCTATGGCGAGGATGGTTTCCATGGGCACCGGCTCGCCCACCCGGTGGTCTGGGACGTGCCCTATGGGGAGTTCGTGCGGGCCAAGGGCGCCACTGTTTTCGGAGGCATCGCGCGCTCATGATGGCTCAGTCCAAGGTCCTTCAGGATAGCTCCGCGGCCACCGATCTCGCACGGCGGTTGGCCGGATCGGCCTACCAGGGTTACGCCTACGGCTATCCGCACAAGACGGCCTACGCGCCGCTGGTGCCGCCGCGCGCGCTGTCCGATATCTGGGCCGGTGAGCCGAAGCATGCGCGGGAGCTGTATGTGCATGTGCCGTTTTGTGCGATGCGTTGCGGATTCTGCAACCTATTTACCACCGTCGGTGCCGACGGCGATGCGGTCGCCCGCATGCTTGCGCAGCTGGAAGTCGAAGCTGCGGCGGCCGCAGAGGCTGCGGGCTCCACGCCGTTCGCCCGCATGGCGGTCGGCGGCGGAACCCCGAGTTACCTCGATCCCGAACAACTCGACCGGCTGTTCGCAATCCTTGTCGATACGTTCGGGGCCCGCCCAGCCAGCACCCCCACCTCGGTTGAAGTTTCGCCGGAGACCGTGACGGCGGAGAAGCTCGCCGTGCTGCGCCAGCATGGGGTGCAACGGGTCAGCATCGGTGTGCAATCATTCAGTGACGGCGAGACCCGGGCGCTGGGACGGCCGCAGCGGCACGCCGTCGTCGAGCAGGCTTTGCATGGGATTGCCGCGGCTCAATTCGCGACGCTCAACATCGATCTCATCTACGGCGTGGCCGGGCAGACGGTCGCGTCATGGCTCGCTTCGCTCGACGCGGCGCTCGGCTGGCAGCCCGATGAAATCTTCCTGTACCCGCTCTACGTCCGACCGCTGACCGGGCTCGGGCGGATGTCTGGTCCGGCGGCGCCCAAGGAGGACAACCGACTCGATCTCTATCGCGCCGGACGCGACCGCCTTCTCGGCGCGGGCTTCGAACAGGTCACCATGCGGTGCTTCGTTCGCGCAGGTCCGCGCCATGCCGAGCATGCTCGCCATCATGCGTGGACCGATTGCACCCTTGGTCTCGGCTGCGGCGCGCGCTCGACGACGGCGTCGCTGCACTATTCGAGCGAATACGCGGTCGGACGCGCCAGCGTGCGGGAGATCCTCGCAGGCTATCTCGCCCGGCCGCCCGAAAGCTTCCGCGACGCGCATTTTGGCGTCAGGCTCACGGCGACGGACCGCAAGCGCGCGCATATTCTGCGCGCATTGCTCGAGGCAGCCGGTCTCTGCCGCGGCCGCTATCACGCCGCGTTCGGGGCCGATGTGCTTGACGATTTGCCGCAACTGGCGCTGCTCGAGGAGGCCGGGCTTGCCATTGTCGACGGGGCGCGCATCCGCTTGACGGAGGCGGGTCTGGAGCGTGCAGACGTGATCGGGCCGTGGCTCTATTCGGCCGAGGTTGCGGCGCGCATGGAGGACTTTGCGTGGCGCTGAATCTGACGATTCTCTATCGCGGCCATCTCGCGAGTTGCAACTATGGCTGCGGCTATTGTCCGTTTGCCAAGCGCATCGACACGCGCGAGGCACTGGCACGGGACTACGCCGCACTGTCACGTTTCGTCGATTGGATCGGCGGGCGGCCCGCCGACCGCTTCAAGGTGCTGTTCACGCCGTGGGGCGAGGCGCTGATCCGCAGGCCCTACCGCGAGGCGATGAAACGGCTGAGTCATATGGCCCATGTCGACCGCGTCGCGATCCAGACCAATATTTCCGGCGGTCTGGAATGGGTCGCCGACTGCGATCTCGCGCGGGTCGCGTTCTGGTGCACCTATCACCCGGGCGAAGTCGTGCGCTCGGCCTTCCTCGACCAATGTCGCGTGCTCGACCGCATCGGAGCGCGTTACAGCGTCGGGATCGTCGGATTGAAGGAGCACCTCGACGAAATCGATGCGGTGCGAGCGGCGCTCGCCCCCTCGACCTATCTGTGGGTCAATGCCTACAAGCGTGTCCCCGACTACTACACGCGGGCCGAGATCGAGCGCATCGTGGCGGTCGATCCTTTGTTCGAGCTCAATCTCGAGGTCTATTCGAGCAGGGGTCGTGCCTGCCGTGCGGGAGAAGAGATGGTCACCGTCGATGGCGAGGGAAACGTGCGCCGTTGTCATTTCGTGCGCGACGTGATCGGTAACCTGTACGATCCCGCCTTTGACGATGCGTTGCGCCCACGTCCCTGCAGTGGCGAGTCCTGCCGCTGCCATATCGGCTACGTGCACATGCGCGATCTCGACCTCTACTCCGTTTTTGGCGACGGTGTGCTGGAGCGAATCCCGGCGCGGGTGCCGGACCGCGACGACGCCCGCCTGCGGCTCGCCGCCTATGACCAAGGCGTCATCGCGGTCGGGGATTGATGGCCGGCGGCACGCTCAATGCCCGCCGCGGGCAAGAATTTCGTAGAAGGCGATGACGACCTCGAACGCGATCAGGACGATGACGATGATCTCGAGCCGGAGCGCACGCTTGGTGTCGACGATGTCGGCGAGCGTCGTGGCGGTGTCGGAAACCACTGCGAGCTTGCGGTTGAGGGTTTCGACGCGCTCGCTGAGTTCGTATTCGTCTTCCAGACGGGCATAGAGCCGCTCCAGGTCCGGCCGGTCCCACAGCACATCAGGCTTTTCGCCGACCGCGACCCGTCCCGAGACGCGGTGCTGTACCAGCAGCGCCTCGCCCATGAGCTTCAGGAGTTCGGTTCGGCTTTTCGAGGTCTTGCCGGATTTTGCCAGTTCGCGCGCAAACGGCTCGATGGTGTCGAACACGTTGGTGACCTCGCGTTCGCCGCGCCCGAGCACGACGCTCTTGGCCAGCGCGTCGGACACGATCAGGAGCCTTTCAATCGAGAACTCCTTGACCAGGATCGGCCCGCCCACCGGGATCGGCTCCTCGGCCTCCCTGGCGGTCTCGATCTTGGCCCACTCTTCCTCATGCGGCGTGATGGCACCAAAGGTGCGTGGCTTGAGCTTGTCGAGAAACTCCGCCTCCTCCTGGACTGACAGTCCGATAAAAACCACGACACCATAGCGGAACACCACCGCCAGGCCGTTCTCGCCGACCCGCACGGCCAGCGGCGTGCTCGAGAGAATCTGGCCCTCGAAACCGGCCGTGTTGATGCGATCGCCGAGTTGCAGCGCGTGCGCGGTGATCTGCGGCGCGGGTGGGGCCGAACCTGTCATGCCGCAAAACTACCAGACGGCAGGTGATTTTTCGATGACGGGGCAGGGCGGCGTGACTGATATCGTTCAAGGCACCAGTTCAGCGATTTTGAAGTTCGAATCATATCGGCCTCCTCCCCGAACCTCTGAGCGTCTGACCGATAAAGTAGCTAATGAAATGAGGTGTTTGAATGCGTCATTGCGAGCGCAGCGAAGCAATCCATGTCTGCGCACGAGGCTGGATGGATTGCTTCGTCGCAAGCGCTCCTCGCAATGACGGGGAAACATCTCTATTTCATGGCCGTCGCCCGCAGGGCGAAAGCGTGCGTGCGTCTCGGGGTGAGGTCAGAGAGCCTGGAAACGAAAGGTTTCATGGAATCGATCCACTGGGCTGTTTTCTTGTTGGGAGATTGCTGTATTCAATATGCGGGGACTCCATGGTCTCTTTGAACCGATTTGGACGACGAGCCGTATCTGGAACGAAACGGGCGAATTGGACGCGATCTCCGATGACGAGCAGCGACAATTTCTATAGCCGCATTCCCGTATTCCGCGGCTTTGCCAGCCTGATGGAGCCGTCGCTCTATTCGCCGCTGCCGGACGACTGGACCGTCGGCGTCGCCGACATCGTGGAATCGACCAAGGCGATCGCACAGGCGCGCTACAAGGCGGTCAACATGGCCGGCGCCGCCGTGATCGCGGCCGTGACCAACGCGCTGGAGGGACGCGAATTTCCGTTCGTGTTCGGCGGCGACGGGGCGAGCTTCGCGATCTCGCCCGACGATCTCGATCGCGCCCGCGACGCGCTGGCGGCGACTGCGGCCTGGGTCAGCGGAGATCTCGACCTCGTGATGCGCGTGGCGCTGGTGCCGGTCGCCGCGATCCGGGCGCAGGGCCTGGACGTCCGGGTCGCGCGCTACGGACCGTCGGCCAATCTGTCCTATGCGATGTTCTCCGGTGGCGGGCTTGGCTGGGCCGAAGCCGCGATGAAGCGCGGCGAGTTCGCGGTGCCGGCCGCGCCGCCCGGGACGCAGCCGGACCTGTCGGGCCTGTCCTGCCGCTTCGAGGAAATTCCCTCCACGCGCGGCCTGATCCTGTCCGTGCTGGTCGTTCCCGCGCGCGACGCCGATCCGCTGGCGTTTCGGAAAGTGATCGAGGATGTCATCGCGCTGGTCGAGCGCAGCCCGGATGCGGGACGGCCGGTGCCGGCGGGCGGACCGCCATTGCGCTGGCCACCCGCGGGACTCGACTATGAAGCGCGCGCCGCCCGTGGCGGATCGCTGTTCAGGCGTCGCGCCTATACGCTGGGGCTGACGCTGTTTGCCTATGTCGTCATGCGCTTCGGCATCACGGTCGGCGGCTTCGTGCCGAAGGTCTACACCCGGCAGGTGGTGGAGAACTCCGACTTCCGCAAATATGACGACGGTCTGCGCATGATCCTCGATTGCACCGAAGAGCTCGGGGGCGCGCTGACCGCGCGTCTGGTTGCCGCGGCCGAACAAGGTGTGGTGCGCTATGGGCTGCATCGCCAGGATGCGGCGATGATGACCTGCTTCACGCCATCGGCGATGCGCAGCGATCACGTGCATTTCATCGACGGCGCGCAGGGCGGCTATGCCTCCGCCGCCACGGCCTTGAAGGCGACGGCGGCGTGATCGTTCAGGCTAGAGCATGATGAAATCAGCTTGATCAGGCGCAGCATGGTCGGTGACTCCCTCGCCCCGCTTGCGGCAGGGCGATCGCAGATAGCGTTTTGGAAGGTTGCGAATGCGCACGGCCTTCATGGTTCGAGACGCCCGCTTCGCGGGCTCCTCACCATGAGGGTCTCGCATTCCGCCGCGAAACAAGGCCTCATCCTGAGGAGCCCGCCTCAAGGCGGGCGTCTCGAAGGATGGCCGCAGAAAGACTGTGCGCTTGGTTTCTTTCAAATGCGATCGCCCTGCCGCAAGCGGGGCGAGGTGGACCGAGCCAGCCGACGGATCGATTCAAACAAAAGTCATCGCGCGCTAGCGCTCGGCTCGCGTCCAGTTCTCGCCACCGCAGAGTACGCCGACGCAGCCTTCGACCCGCAGCGTATCGGGGCCGGCCACAGAGATGTGGCTCTCGTAGCTCTTGCCATCGTCCGCGTTATAAATCTGTCCCGACCATTTGTTCGGCCCCGACGGATGCATCCCGGAAAACAGCGGCAGCCCGATCATCCGGCGTTTGGCGAGCGCCGGATTGGGATTCTTGTCGTCGACTTCGGGCTTGCCGGTGGCGGCATTGATTGGATCCTTCAGCCAGACGATGACGCCGCAGAGGCCGCCGCCGCATTTGCTGACCCGGACCCTGGCGTCGCCTGCCTGCGTCAGCCAGATCCCGGTGGGCTCGCTCGCCGACTCTGATCTCGCGATCGGTGCGCCCAGGAGCGCGGTCAGAACGACAAGAGCAGACCAGAACCTGAAAGCCATGAAGCCACCGTGCAAAAAGGGAGGCCTGCATAGCAGCAAATAAAATTTATGCAACTTTTGGTTCGGGGTTCCCGAGCGGATTTCGCGCCTCTTTTCCCCAGCGTGTGAACAGGACGGCGCCAGCGGTGCTCAATCCGAACACGACCATGGCTGCGCCGACCAGCGCGAACAATGTCCAGGCCGGCGCGCCCGCTGACGACAGCCACCAGCCTCCGATCGCGACCATCGCGAGCCGCGCACTCGACGCCAGCACCGGGCCGCCGACCTTGGCCGCGCCCTGCGACGAGAAATAGAGGCATACCCCCATTCCGAAAAACGCATAGGTCGGCCCGGCCCAGGCAAAATAGGAATGAGCCGCCGCCGTGACGGCGGGATCGCTGGTGAACAGCGCCACCCATAGCGATGGTTTCACCGCAAGCGTCACGCCGATCACGCCAAGGGTGGCGCCGGCCGCGCCGCTTGCGGTCCAGGCGATCCGCCGCGCGCGTTGCACGAGCCCGGCGCCGATCGCCATGCCGATCATCGGGATCGAGGCGATACCAAACGCGAATGTGATCGGGATCAGCAGGAATTCCAGCCGCGAACCGATGCCATAGCCGGCCAGCGTCTCGGTACCGAAGCCCGCCAGGATCTTGGTGAAGATCAGGATGGTGAGCACGGTCTGCAGCGGCGACAGGCAGGCCACCGCGCCGACCTTGAGGATGTCGAGGAACATCGCGCGCTGGAAACGGAAGGCGGAAAAATCCAGCGTCAGCCGGCTGCGGCCGCTGACCAGGTACCAGGCCAGGAACAAGGTGGCGAGCGAGAATGCGGCGAGTTGTCCGGCCGCGACGCCGCGCATGCCGAATTGCGGCATTCCGGCAAGCCCGAGGCCGAAGGTGCCGCCGACGGCGATCTGCACGAGGCCCGCCGCGATCAGGGTCAGTGACGGCAGCCGCATGTCGCCGGTGCCGCGCAGCACGGAGGCGAAGGTGTTGACCAGCCAGATCGTGCTCGCGCCGGAAAACAGCACGTTCGAATAGGCACAGGCCTCGTCGAGCACGTGGCCGCGGCCGCCGAGCAGGGTAAAGAACTGCCGTCCGAACAGCAGCATGATGACGGTGAACAGCGCGCCCGCACCGAGACCGATGATGGCGGCATGCAGCGCCAGCGTCGCGGCGCGGGTCTTGTCGCCGGCGCCGAGCGCGCGGCTGATCGCCGAGGAGACGCCGCCGCCCATGGCGCCCGCCGACATCATCTGCGTCAGCATCGCAAAGGGAAACACCAGCGCGATCGCCGCCAGCGGCACGGTGCCGAGCCGGCCGATATAGGAGGTCTCGGCGACCGCGACCAACGTACTGCCGACCATGGCCACTGCATTGGGCAAGGCAAGCGTGAACAGAGTCGGCAGGATCGGCGAGGTCAGCAGGCCATTGACCGCGGGTTTTGCCGGTGCCGCGCCGAGCGGTGCGTCAATGGTCATGGGTCACCGGGTTGAGAGGGCATTTAGATGATGTCCGACATCTTATGATGCCTCGGCCCCGCGCGCCAGCCGGTTCACGCAGGGGTTACCAGGGCAGGCCGCATAGGTCGATGGTACCCCGCAGCGGTGCCTGCCTGATCTTGAGGACGTGGGGCGCGGTCGCGGTGAAGGGAATGCGGCCCTGCTGCGGCTGTTCGGCGTAGATCTCGCCCTCGAACGGGCGCCAGCCGCGGCTTGCGTAGAACGGCGCGTTATGCGGCTCGCAGAACAGCAGCGCGAAATCGATCGAGCCTTCGTCCGTGAGCGTCCGGATCGCGGCGTCGAGCGCGATGCTGGCATAGCCGCGGCGTCTCTGATCGTCGCGGGTTGCGACCCCGCCAATGCCCCCGGCGCGCATGGACCGTCCGTTCCACGTCACCTCCCGGCGGACGATCCCGACATGGGACACCACGTCCCCGCTATCGTCCTGGATCAGCACGCGCAGTTCCGGATGGGCGAATGTCACATTCGCCCAGGGCAAGGTTGCCACGACGTGCGGTGGATAAACCGATTTGAACAGCGGTTCGGCCATTTTCCAGGACGTTTCGCCGCTCAGGACCTCAATTTCGATGCTCACGATACTGACCCCGCCGCTGGTTCGGTGACCGACATCACAGACTTGTCGACCATGCTTTGCTGTCATAGGGCCAAATGTTATGATTGTCGCGATCCAGAGTTGTGAGGCTTCGATGCGTCGGCTCGCCATCTTTCTCACCATTGTCATTGGAATCTGCTGCGCAAGCCAAGCTGTGCTGGCGGAGAAGCGGGTTGCTTTCGTTGTCGGAAATTCCAGTTATAAAAACGCCATGGCGCTTCCCAATCCGGTCAACGATGCGGCGGCCATGGCCGAGATGTTCAGGAAGGCGTCATTCGACGTCGTGGAGTCCCGTCGAGACCTGACAAACTACGAGATGCGGCGGGCGCTGCGCGAATTCACCGAGAAGGCGGCCGATGCCGACGTCGCCGTGATCTATTATGCCGGGCACGGCATCGAGGTGGATGGGGTCAATTATCTCGTCCCGGTGGACGCCGTGCTCGACCGCGACACCGACGCCTATGACGAGGCCATCGCGCTCGATCGAATCCTCCAGGCCATCGAGCCTGCCAAGCAGCTGCGCCTCGTCATTCTCGATGCCTGCCGTGACAATCCTTTCGGGAAGACAATGAAGCGCACCGTGGCGTCCCGTTCGCTGGGTCGGGGCTTGGCCCGGGTCGAACCCGCGGCGCCGAATACGCTGATCGCTTTCGCGGCAAAAGGCGGATCGACGGCGTCCGACGGCAACAGCACGAACAGTCCCTTCACCAAGGCGCTGCTGATATATCTCGGTCAACCGGGTCTCGAACTCGGCAAGGCCTTTCGTCTCGTGCGCGACCAGGTGATGACGGCCACCGGCAACAAGCAGGAGCCATTCGTCTATGGATCGCTCGGCGGCAACGACGTGGCGCTGGTGCCGGCTCCCGCCGCTGCGCCGCCGGTCGTCGGCGCAAATCCCAATGCCGAAATTCGCGCCGACTACGAGTTGGCGGAACGGGTCGGAACCAAGGAAGCCTGGGATTTCTTTGTCGCCACCCACCCGTCCGGCTACTACGCCGACCTTGCCAAGGCGCAGCGCAACAAGCTGGCCGCCGAGGAAGCACGGATCGCTGCGACCGAAAGGGCCAAAAAGGCCACGGAAGAGCGCGAGAGACTGGCCGTAGAAGGAGCCCATGCGAGCGATCAGGCCAAGGCGGCCGCGCAGTCGAAGGCCGCCGAAGAGGCAAGGGTCGCGGCGGAAAAGCAAAAGCAGGTCGAGGAGGCGAAGGTCGCAGTTGCCGAGAACGCGAAGAGGCAGGAAGAAGCCAGGCTGGATTCAGCCGACCCGCCCAAGCGCGCAGCCGATGCGCCTGATGTCGCCAAATCTCGCAATGCGGACGTCGCCTCGCTTGCGCCATCCGACAGCAAACCCGACCGGCAGGTA
>Ga0105247_10002367_pt1 | contig 12851 bp, 14 predicted proteins | sample KBSS24metaG_FD_81519 | JGI IMG/M metagenome (GOLD analysis project Ga0105247, IMG submission 81519) | Switchgrass rhizosphere microbial communities from Kellogg Biological Station, Michigan, USA - KBS S2-4 metaG | ecosystem: Host-associated > Plants > Roots > Rhizosphere > Soil | place...
ATGAATTATCTGAAAATCTGATTATCCCGGTATTATTATTGGATAGAAAGAAAATCCCGCTAATTTAGTTGCCCATGTATTTTGAGGTTTTTCTGTGCAGAAAGAAAAAAAATATTGTCTTGGCCTGTTAGTAGCGCTTGCCTGCTGCCATCATCTTTTGGGACAAAACGATCCTATTAAGGACTCAGCATCCCGTACTCAATTGGGTCATGAGAATATCTATAACAAAACCGCTTCTTCAAATTCCCTTTTTGCTGTTCAGAATATTATTATCAATGGCAACAGGAAAACAAAAACAAGCATCATCCTGCGTGAAATCCCCTTTAAACCGGGTGAAGCATATCCACTCCAGGAATTGGTAAAGAAATTCGAAGATGCCCGCCGGCAATTGATGAATACTTCTCTTTTTCATGAAGTGGTGGTTGCATTAAAAAGTATTGAAGGATACAAAGTGGATGTTTTAATAGATGTAAAAGAACGATGGTATCTTTTTCCTGTCCCTTATTTCAAACCAATAGATAGAAATCTTAATCAATGGTTAATAGAACAAAAAGCAAGTTTTTCAAGAGTGAATTATGGGGTCAAGCTTTTATATTACAATGCTACCGGTCATAATGATAAGTTCAGATTTATATTTATGAGTGGCTACACTAAACAATTCTCAATAAGTTACGATCGCCTGTATTTTGATAAAAAAATGAAATGGGGATTAAATACTTCATTTAATATTGGGAAGAACCGGGAAGTGAATTATAATACTATTAATGACAAACAGGTTTTTATAAAAGACAATAATAATTATATAAAAAGCTTTGTAAATGCCAGTGCAGAACTTACCTATCGGAGAGCCATTAAAACACGACATAGTTTTGGAATCGGTTATACCAAAGAAATAGTAGGAGATACGATTGTAGCCTTGAATCCTGCCTATTACAAGCCAGGTTATAAAAGTGTCGCATATCCCGAGGTCTATTATAATATGATCTATTCCTATCTTGATTATATCCCTTATCCTACTAAGGGATACGCAGCAATTGTGTCAGTAGATAAAAAAGGGTTTAATAACATCGTTAATCTTTGGCAGCTTTCAGCAAAGGGTTCCGGGAATTGGCACTTATCTCCTAAAACATTTTTTAGTCTTGGGGCATTTGGTACTATTAAACTTCCATTTCATCAACCTTATTTTTTACAGCGGTTACTGGGATATAGCGATGTGTTCATGCAGGGTTATGAATATTATGTGGTAGATGGAGTAGCAGGCGGCTATCTTAAAGCAACCCTTACTCAACAGTTTTTAAATTTTAAAATAAAGATCCCTTTTAAAAAAGCGGATGATCCTCACTATATACCCTTTAAGATCTATGGTAAAATCTTCGGCAATTCAGGTTACATTTATAATCCCCAACCAGGCGACAATTTTCTTTCCAATAGAATGCTTTATTCCAGCGGTATAGGCATTGATATACTTTCTTCGTACGATTTTACATTAAAGCTTGAATGGACATTTAATCAGTTAGGGCAAAACGGGCTATTTTTACATCGCAAGACCATTTTCTAATCTCACAGCGAATCAATTACTTTTTGATGAAAGCAGCTATCTATAGTCGCATTATGGAAGAAGATCAGCAGAAAGATGTGCAGTCATTTTTTGAAGAATTGGCATTGCAAAAAATTCAGCCCGTCATTTTCAATGATTTTTTCAATCAGATAAAAGATAAAATTGATCTGCCATCCAACACAGAAATTTTTTCTCTTGCCGAAGATATTTCTGAAAAAGTAGAATTTATTATTAGCCTCGGCGGTGATGGAACATTGCTGGATACGATAACGCTTGTGAGGAATAAAGATATTTCTATCATGGGAATAAATTTTGGCAGGTTAGGGTTTCTTGCCAGTATCGGCCGCACTGAATTAAAAGTTGCGGTAAAAGCAATTGCAAAAAGAACATATGTTGTTGATAAGAGAACAATGATTCATTTGGATGCGGACATTCCATTGTTCGGTAATGTGCCTTATGCTTTAAATGAATTTTCCATTCATAAAAGAGATGTAGCTTCTATGATAAAAATTCATACCTATCTGAATGGAGAATTTTTAAATACTTACTGGGCAGATGGATTAATAGTAGCAACACCGACGGGATCTACCGGGTATTCATTAAGCTGTAACGGTCCTGTTGTTTTTCCTGATTCGGGAAGTTTTGTTATCACACCTGTTGCGCCTCATAATCTGAATGTTCGGCCCATTATAGTTCCCGACGATAATATTATTTCTTTTGAAATCGAAAGCCGGTCAGATCAGGTGATTTGCGCTTTAGATTCAAGAAGGGAAATTGTAAATAAAAATGTACAGTTGGCCGTAAGAAAAGAGGCCTTTGAAATCAACCTTGTAAGGCTAAGTGAAAATAATTTCCTCCAGACACTCCGGAATAAATTGACCTGGGGATTGGATAAAAGGAACTAAAATGTTCCTCTTAATGAAAGAAAATAGCTATTTTTCCGTTCTAAAGGAATCCCGAACTATTTATTTTGAAAATGATGAAAAAGTTTATAGCTGCCTTTTCCTTTTTCATAGTTGCTTTTTTGAGCGGACCAAGCGTTTTTGCACAATATTCCATTAGGCAGGAAGGAGAATTTGGAATCGGGCTTGGAGCAAGCCATTATTTTGGGGATTTAAATACAAGGGCTAAAATCAACAGGCCTAAACTAGCCGCCAGCATTTTTTTCCGCAAAAATTTTGGAAACTATATCGCATTAAGAGTTGGTGCTGCTTTTGCCCAATTGGGATATTCTGATATTTATAATACGCATAATACTTACATGCAAAGCCGAAATCTTAGCTTTAATACTAAGGTTTGGGAATTGTCATTGCAGGGAGATTTTAATTTTTTTCGTTTCATGCCCGGTGAGCCCGAATATAGTTTTACTCCCTATATAACTTTTGGAGTGGGTGTTTTCAGCTATGACCCCTATGCATTTTTGAAGGGAGAGAAAATTTTCCTGAGGCCCTTAGGAACAGAAGGTCAAGGCAGCAATTTGTATCCTGAAAGAACACCGTATAGCTCAATGGCGCTAAGTGTGCCTTTTGGTGCAGGAATTAAATATTCTTTGAATGAAAATGTCAATGTCGGTTTTGAAATAGTATATCGGTTTACTAATACAGATTACCTTGATGATGTAAGTAAAACATACGTTGATCCCGCCGTTTTTCCGCCTAATGCTGATGGTAGCCCTTCTGACGGATATTTATTAAGTGACAGATCATATGAAGTTGGTGAACCAATAGGTATTCCAGGAAGGCAACGTGGTAACAGTAGACAAAAAGATCAGTTTGTTACTGCTATGTTTACTGTTTCCTTTAATCTTCAATCTTACAGGTGCCCTACTGCTAAATAGCATCCATATTTTATAAATTTCAGAGCTTTTATCGAAAAGCCAGCCTACCGGTTTCGAGGAGAGTATAGAAAACCATTATAAACTATTTTAAAGAGATTGACTTCTAACAAGTCGATCTCTTCTTATATTGTATCTAATCTTATTACCTTTGTCGCCCCATTTTTTCTTAAATTTTTATGTCGTTGTTACTTGAAAAAATAGATAAGGCATTGCTTCCCCGTCACATCGCTATTATAATGGATGGAAATGGCCGCTGGGCAAGAGAGCAAGGACAGGATAGATTGTTCGGACATGTACAAGGAGTAGTGAGTGTCCGCAATATTGTAGAAGGATGTGCTGAATTGGGAATTGAATATCTAACGCTATATGCTTTTTCCACTGAAAATTGGGACCGGCCCGAATATGAAGTGATTGGCTTGATGGAGCTGCTTGTAAATACTATTCGTAATGAAGTGGAAAGTTTGAATAAAAATAATATCCGTTTGCATGTTATTGGGGATATGAACATGCTACCAGAGTATGCAAGAAAGGAATTAAAGGAAGCCCTTGATCTCACAAAGAAAAATACGAGGCTTAATCTTATTATGGCATTAAGCTATAGCGGAAGATGGGAATTACTTAATGCTGTAAAAAATATTGCTTATGAAGTAAAGAAGAATAATTTGTCAGTTGAAGAAATTGACCAGCATACCTTACAGCAATATTTATGTACAAGCGATTTTCCTGACCCTGAACTAATGATACGAACCAGCGGTGAATATCGGATGAGCAATTTTTTGCTATACCAATTAGCCTATGCTGAATTGTATTTTACTAATGTAAGATGGCCCGATTTCAGAAAAGAAAATTTATATGAGGCCATCCTGGATTACCAAGGAAGAGAAAGGAGATTTGGAAAAACCAGTGAGCAAATGAAAGAAAGGTCTTTAAGTCACTAATTGTGATCAACGACTTACAGGTCTTTTTAACAAACACTTTCGATATTTACTGTTAATTTGCCGCCTCGGATTAATTGGCGGCCTTTTTATAATATCAATCGCCCGGGATAGCGAGCAGAATGACTTAACAATCAACCATGCAACGAATTTTTACAAGGATATTTTTTCAAAATTTAACTGCTTCAAAAGTTTCCTCAAAAAGAATATTTCGTGGTTTAAGGCAGCTAAGTTTTATTTTATTTCTCCTTTTTTCCATAACTACGGTCCATGCGCAGGATACCACCAAACCCGTTACATCAGTTGATCCTAAATTATTGGAGTGGCCAAATCTTCGCATACCTAAAGAATATACCATAGCAGCAGTCAACATTACCGGCATCAGGCATCTTGATACATCAATAGTACTTTCAATTACCGGGTTACAGCCAGGCGATAAATTCATGCACCCGGGGGAAGACATTTTTTCTAAAACTATTTCCAATCTCTGGCGTCAAAAATTATTTTCTAATGTTCAGATCTACATAACTAAAATCGAAGATGACAGGGTAACTATTGAGATCGATGTTGTAGAAAGACCTCGCCTTGGCAATTTTAAATTTATCGGAGTTAAAAAATCAGAACAGGAAGATATACAGGGAAAACTAAATCTTGCCAAGCAGACTATCATTACCGAGAACATGCGTCGCAATATTGTGGAAGTGATCACTAAATTTTATGCAGACAAGGGATTTCAAAATGCCACCGTTGAAATAGAAGAAAAAGATGACCCTGCTTTTGTAAATTCTAAAGCACTTGTTATTGTTGTGAATAAAGGAGAAAAAGTGCATATCAACGATATTCTTTTTTATGGCAATACCAACGTAGATGAAATGAAGTTGAAACGACAATTAAAAGGAACAAAAGAAAAAAGCAGGTTTACACTGCATAAAGATGATGGAAAGGGAACCTTTGGTGTAAGAAAGAATTTATCATTCAAGCAATATGTTAACGATTGGGGTTTTCTTTCTTTTAGTAAAACAAAAAGATTGCTCGATCCTTACCTGAGATTTAAACTTTTCAGCTCAGCTAAGTTTGATCTTAAAAAATATGAAGAAGATAGAGTTAAAGTATTGAATTACTATAATTCTCTTGGTTATCGTGATGCACAAATAGTTGATGAAGCAAGGCCACTAAGTAAAAAAGGACTCAACGTTGAATTAAAACTGGAAGAAGGAAGAAGATATTATTTTGGTAACATTACGTGGAAGGGTAATGCAAAATATCCAGATTCAGTATTGAATATTTTGCTGGGTATAAATAAGGGCGACATTTATAATATAGACATTTTAAATAAACGCCTGGGCAAGCAATTATCACAAGAGGGTGGTGATATAAGCGGGTTATACATGGATGATGGCTATCTCTTTTTTCACGTAGAGCCTGTGGAAACTGCGGTTTATAATGATACAATTGATCATGAAATAAGGATAACAGAAGGCCCGCAGGCAAGAATTAAAAATGTAACTATCTCTGGAAATGAAAAAACAAAAGATTATGTGATACGCCGTGAGCTAAGAACTGTACCCGGTGATTTGTTTAGTCGTCAGGAGCTTATTCGTTCACAGCGTGAGCTTGGTCAGCTCCAATACTTTAACCAGGAAACAATTGATCCCGGTGTTGTCCCTAACGCGGAAGATGGCACAGTAGATATAAATTGGAAGCTTGAAGAAAAATCTTCTGATCAGCTTGAATTATCAGCAGGCTGGGGCGGTGGTGTAGGCCTTACAGGAACATTAGGGGTTACTTTCAATAATTTTTCTATTAAAAATATTTGGAAAAAGTCTGCATGGGATCCGTTACCGACAGGCGATGGGCAAAAGCTTAGCCTTCGTCTCCAATCAAATGGACGGGCTTATCGTTCTTACAGTTTTTCATTTACCGAACCATGGCTGGGCGGAAAGAAAAGAAATTCTTTAACCATTGGCTATAATAATAGTAAGTATTCAAACGCTTTTGATTATTACACCGGCAGAATCGACAGGCAAAGATCAGATACTAATTATTTAAAGACAACTGGCTTTTCTATTTCATTAGGCAAACAATTAAAATGGCCTGATGATTATTTCAGTCTTGTTTATACATTAAACGTTACTCAATATAAGCTTCGCAATTATCCCATCTTTGAAGGATTAAAGGATGGTACATCAAACAATATAAGCTTTAGAATTGCCTTACAACGTTCTTCCGTTTTTAATCCAATATATCCTGTAAGTGGTTCGAACTTTTTGGCCAGCGTACAGCTTACACCGCCTTATTCCTTATTCAATAAAAATTTAGTTAACTCCAGCAATCCATATAAAACTCCTGAATACCATAAATGGCGTTTTAATGCTGAATGGTATGTACCGATAGGTAAGCCTTTGGGCGCAGATAAAAATCGCCAATTTGTATTGAAATTAGCTGCCAAATATGGTTTCATGGGCCGTTATAATAACAAACTTGATTTCTCTCCATTTGAAAGATTCCAATTAGGTGATGCAGGCCTTACGAACAACTTCGGCTTATTAGGTTATGATATTATTTCACAAAGAGGGTACCCGGTATATCAATCATCAGACCCTACAGTGAACCCGGATCAACAAAGTGCTACACGTTTTTTCACCATGTTTAATAAGTACACCCTGGAAATGAGATTTCCCCTGGTCACCAATCCCAGCAGTACTATTTATGGATTAACATTCTTCGAAGCGGCTAATGGCTGGTATAGTTTTAAAGAATACAATCCTTTCCGCTTGCGCCGTAGTGCCGGTGTCGGTATGCGTTTCTATTTGCCTATGTTCGGATTGCTTGGATTTGATTATGGTATTGGCTTCGATCGTCTTCAACCCGGCCAATCAGGATTTAAGGGCGCATCCCGCTTTACATTTATGCTTGGTTTTGAACCCGAATAATTTTAATCATCAAATTCCACAGATATGAAAAAAATACTTCTGCTTTCCTGTTTAATGGGATTTGGCGTTTTGGGATTTTCCCAGAAATATGCCATTATAGATACACGGTATATCCTGGATAAAATGCCGGATTACAAACAGGCGCAAAAACAGCTCGATGATGTAGCAGCAGATTGGCAAAAAGATATTGATGCAAAACAAGCTGAGTTAGATAAAATGTATAAGGATTATGATGCTGAACAGGTAATGCTCAGCGATGATCTGAAGAAAAAAAGAGAAGACCAGCTCTTTGTAAAAGAGAAAGACTTACGGGATCTTCAAAGAAAACGTTTTGGTTTTGAAGGCGATCTATTTAAAAAAAGGCAGGAACTTATAAAGCCGGTTCAGGATAAAGTGTATAATGCCGTACAGAAGCTTGCAGCCCAACGGGGGTATGATTTTGTACTAGATAAAAGTGAAGGAATTACCATTATCTTTGCCGACCCAAAACTGGATAAGAGTGAGGATGTGCTTAGAGAATTAGGTATTAGGAATTGATAAAGTGCTGGAATAAGGTTGTTAAAAAAATAGATGAAGACAACTAAAAATTCATGCACCGAATCATCAATAAATAACAAAAATAAAATGAAAAAATTCAGAGTAATATTATTGGCTGCAATGATAATCTTAGCAAGTAATGCTTTCGCCCAAACAACTAAGATTGGATATATCAGGATTGACGATATGGTTTCATTTATGCCTGAAGTGGACAAAATTGATTCATTATTAAAAATATACCAGGCGGATTCCTTGGCTGAAGAATATAAATCACTTGTTGATGTTTATCAGTTCAAGGACAGTTTGTATCGTGATACAGCGAAGACAAAGCCTGCAGTACGTAAACAATTGGAAGAAGAATTACCCGGATTACTTTATCAATTACAAAATTGGCAAGCTATTTCACAACAAAAAATGGAAGGCAAACAAAATGAACTGTTGCAGCCTGTTTATAAAAAAGTATATGACGCTATAAAGGCTGTAGCAAAAGAAAAGGGCTATACACATGTTTATAACAAAGATGTTTTTCTGGTAGCTCCTGAAGGCGATGACCTGCTGGCTCCTGTTGCAGCAAAGCTAAAAGTGAAACTGCCGCCAATGAATACGGGAGCAGCCACTAAAACAACGGGCTTTTAAGGGTTTTAATCAGATCTGTATTTAAACAGGCCACTTTGGTGGCCTGTTGTTTTAAAATAATGAATGACATTAAAAGATAAATCCTACTTTCACGATCCTCAAAAAATTTATACTATATAATATAATAAATCAATAACTCTGTATATGAAAAAGATATTCCTTTTGGTATTTGGTTCAGTTTTTTTTCTGCTTGTAAATACAAACGCTAAGGCACAAGTATTAAAAGTTGGTGTATTTGATATTGATCTGATGGTGCAGGCTATGCCTGGCTATCGTGCAGTAGATAGCCTGGTGCAGATATATGAAGGTGACTCATTAAGCATAGAATACCAATATTATCAGACTGAATTTCATCGCCTGGATAGCACTTATAAAGCTGATTCAGCATTGGTAGCAGCCGGAAAAAAGCCCAAAGCTTTGCTTGATTTTACTACCGATGAAAGAAGAAAGATGGGATTAAATCTTGTTTACTGGCAACAGATCGCTCAAAATAAATCCAATAATAAAAGAGGCCAGCTTGCAGGGCCTTTGTACGAGGTAGTTACAAGTGCTTACAAGAAAGTTTTGGCGAGAAAAAAATATACCCTGATACTTAAGCCACAAACTTATGAAGCGGGTTTTGCTATTGATAATATTTTTATAGCCGTCGCAAGAGAATTAAAACTATCCGGATTACCACAAGATCTTTTATACCTAGGTGACGATCCCGATCCGGTAAAACAACCAGCTACAACCAAGCCACCGACCGGTACTAAGCCGAAAAATTAAATCCTGATCAGAGTTTTGAAGTCAATACCAGACCAGACCTCTGATCTCCGACTTCATACATCATTGAGTATGCAAAAGCCAATTGGTGTTTTTGATTCTGGTTATGGAGGTTTAACGGTTTTAAAAGAGATCGTTAACAAACTTCCTCAATACGATTATATCTACCTTGGAGATAATGCAAGGGCGCCGTATGGCAATCGTTCATTTGAAACGGTTTATGAATATACATTACAATCTGTGAAATGGTTTTTTGGTCGGGGTTGTCCACTGATAATATTGGCTTGTAATACGGCATCAGCAAAAGCATTAAGAACTATTCAACAAAGCGATCTTCCTAAAATTGCTCCAAATAAAAGAATATTAGGCGTTATTCGCCCTACCACCGAAATAATCGGGATATATTCTGAATCAAAAAGTATAGGCATATTAGCAACTAATGGAACTGTGGATTCAAATTCGTATGTCATTGAAATCGAAAAATTTTTTCCCCAGGTAAAAGTTTACCAAGAGGCCTGTCCCATGTGGGTCTCTTTGATCGAGAATAATGAACATCACAGCCATGGTGCTGATTTTTTTGTAAAAAAGAATATTCATAACATTTTCCAAAAAGGTGAAAATATTGATGTGATACTTTTAGCCTGCACACATTATCCATTGTTAAAGGAGAAGATAGAAGAATACCTTCCCGTAGGAGTTAAATTAATCTCACAAGGGGAAATTGTTGCAGCCAGCCTTAAGGATTATTTAAGTCGTCATCCGGAAATAGAAAAGCAATGCAGTCAAAACAGGCAACGCTATTTCTATACAACTGATTCAGCAGAAGATTTTAATGATCATGCCAGTATTTTCTTTGGAGAAAAACTTAGCTCTCAGCATATTAACCTTGATAAACCGACGGATTGAGAGCCTCAATTTTGTTTCAAAAAATCCTTTAGATGCCTTTTGCATCTGCCCCTGTTCCCTTACCTTTGCCGTCCGTTAATAATTTTAATATATGAAACGTACATTTCAACCTCATAATCGTCGCCGCAAGTCTGTACATGGATTCCGTAAGCGTATGCAAACAGCTAATGGCCGTAAAGTATTAGCAAGCCGCCGTGCAAAAGGCCGGAAGAAACTGACCGTTTCTGATGAGAGAAAATTGAAATAAAGTCAATACTTGAAAGAAGGGTTTTAATAATTTTATAGCTCCGGTATTTATCGGAGTTTTTTTTATTTATGGCAAAACAATTTACACTTGGAAAGAATGAAAGACTTAAAAGCCGAAAATTGATCGAACAATTATTCAGTGAAGGAAAAAGTTTTGCCGTTAGTCCTTTTAAAATCTTTTATAGAATTATTTCGGTTACTTATCCTAATTCAGAACTCAGCACTCACAACCTGCAATTTGGAGTAGGTGTGAGTACGAAAAATTTTAAAAAGGCTGTCGATCGTAATAGAGTTAAAAGAATTATCAGGGAAGCATATCGTCTTCAAAAGTTGGCGCTGCAAAAAAAAGTACAAACTCAAAAGATAGCGCTGAATGTTTTTTTCATTTATACTGCTAAGGAACTTCCATTGTATAAGGATGTTTATGGAAAAATGGATCTTATTTTAACTAAGCTCAGTAAAATCATGGGTGAAATAAAGTGAAAACATTCCTGCGCATATTATCTCTTCCTTTTTTATTATTGATAAAACTATATCAATGGATCATTTCACCATGGATAGGTCCGAAATGTCGTTTCACACCAACCTGCTCTCATTATGCTGCAGAAGCATTAAGGAAACATGGTGTTTTTAAAGGCCTGTGGTTATCCATTAAAAGAATTTCCCGCTGTCATCCTTGGGGTGGAAGTGGTTATGATCCTGTGCCATGATTATTTGCAAAAAATTTGTTGGCTTAATAAGAGATAGAGAATTGAAGCCTCCTAATAAATTGCGAAGCAAACTCAAAAGAGTTTGCTTCGCAAAAAGATACACTAATCTTGAAATCTTAGCTGTGGCTCGCAAGTACCGCTGCAGCCTTCTCATAATGTTTGCCCACTTTTTTCCAATCAATAACATTCCAAATTGCTTTTAAATAATCAGGACGCTTGTTCTGGTATTTTAAATAATAAGCATGTTCCCATACATCAATACCCAATATTGGGGTTCCTTTTACTTCAGCTACATCCATCAAAGGATTATCCTGATTGGGTGTTGAGGTCACTTCGAGTTTACCATCTTTTACTATAAGCCAGGCCCACCCTGAACCAAAGCGGGTTGTACCAGCCGTGTTTATTTTTTCCTGTAGCGCTTCTAATGAACCAAAGGTATCATTGATAGCGTCTGCTAATCTACCTGAAGGCTTGCCTCCGGCATCTGCAGATAAAATTTCCCAAAAGAAACTATGGTTCCAATGTCCGCCGCCATTGTTGCGAACAGCCGGAGAAATAGAACCGGCAGCAGCTACCAATTCCTCCAATGATTTATTTTCATTGGGTGTACCGGCAATTGCTTTATTCAGGTTGTCGATATAAGCCTGGTGGTGTTTACCATGATGTATCTGCATGGTTTGTGTGTCTATATGCGGCTCCAATGCATCAAATGCATAAGGAAGCGCAGGTAATGTAAATGCCATAAAAAATTTATTTGCCCCCAATCAACCAAAGCTGTTACGAAAGGGGAAGTGAAAAATGGTTTTGAATAGTTACAAATTTACCGAGTGAAAGTTTAATGCCAATCCAACTAAAATAAATTCTTTCTTATTTCGAAAGGAGGTATTTGTTCAACTTAATTGCTTAGGCGGTTTAGTTTTTGACCCTTTTTGATGAATGTTTCAGTGATACCTCTTGTTTGGAGATCAAGCAATACAGAAATAGTGTACCACGGTATAGAACCCTTAAATGCCGGCATCTTTTTGCGAATGATCTTTATAACATCATCAGTAAGTTCGGTAAATGTTTTGCTGTCACCATTTTTTAAGCTTTGAAGTATCGCCGATTTAAAGGGAGTGTAAATAGCTTCGTCAAATTTTCTTTCTGTTCCTGTGCGGGGATGTGTAACGATTATTTTTTTGGATTTGCTTTTAAAAACTTTCGGCATATTATCTTTTATTCTTAAAGAAATCTTTCATCAACGCAGCACATTCTTCTTTTAATACACCACGTATCAATTCTGTTTTTGGATGAAAAGGCCAATTGCCGCCGGCAATTTTTTTATAACCATTTTTTTCGTCGTCTGCACCATACACTATTTTGGCCAGTTTGCTCCAATAAATAGCACCGGCGCACATCAGGCATGGTTCAACGGTTATATATAAAATGGCATCCGTTAGATATTTGCTACCGAGTAAATTGGATGCAGCAGTAAGAGCAATCATTTCAGCATGTGCAGTAGCATCATTCAGTTTCTCTACCATATTCTGTCCGCGGGCAATAATTTTTTCATTCACGACAACGATGGCCCCTATAGGAATTTCGCCGTCTTCAAAAGCTTTTTTTGCTTCTTTCAGCGCATGCATCATGTAGTACTCGTCTGTCATTGTAATATGAATTTACAAAGCTAATTTAATATCGATTCCAATTGTCATTTCTGTTAAGAAGGCAAATGTAAAAATCCGACAGGCTTTAACCTCTGATAACCCCACTTATAGTTTCATGTAGCTGCCGGTAAATAATCCTTAC